>WNFN01161517.1_pt1 | contig 14924 bp, 10 predicted proteins | sample 5400161 | NCBI WGS metagenome assembly WNFN01 (sample SAMN13153353, study PRJNA577476) | soil metagenome | isolation source: 80 cm saprolite on Douglas fir-dominated hillslope | place: USA:California | collected 2013-09-17
GGCAGGTGCGGGCGTTAGCGTGGAGCTTCATCCGGTGTCCTCCTTGTTGCTGGGTGTCTAGACACCCCCAGCCTTCAAGGAGGCCCGGATGAACAACGTCCTGAGTAGCTACAGCTAGGTCAGTGGTGCCGCTTGCGCCCGTGCCCGGCGCAGCCGCTCGCCTCGACCGGCGGCCGCAGCTTCAGTTGCTTGCCGTTGTGGGCGCTCAGCGCCACGTTCGCGCGAGAGGTCCTGGCGCAGAGGTTCGTGCTGTTGACTATCAAGCCCTTCTTGGCGCCCTGCAGGGCGAGGACGACCTTGCTGAGCGGCGCGTCTGGGGTCTTTTCGAAGCTCGCCCTGATGCCGCCCTTGATCGAGTCGATCCGGGCCGATACCTCGACGTCGACGAGGCCGTGCAGGTCCAAGACGAGGTCTGGCAGGTTGTGGTTGGAGGAGCGCAGGTAGACAGGGCCCTTGAGCGGATCTTCCAATAGCGGCGTGAAGGCGGTGACGTGCCCGTAGACCGACGCCTTGGGGCAGGCCTTGGCGGCGAACTGCACGCGGGTGCAGATCGTGCGGATGTGGGCCTGCTCGAGGAAGGCCGAGTGAGGCAGGCGGGTGATCAGCTCCGAGATGTTGGCGTCGTGCTTGCGGGGGCGGTAGATCCCCTTCAGCGCCGGATGCGCTCCTCGTTTGGCGCCGCCCTGCAGGGCTATCGAGAGGTGGGGCTTGAAGCCAAGGCGTGAGCAGTTGGCGGCTTGAAAGCGCGCCGAGGCTGCTGCCGGGGCGTCGTCAGAGCTGCTGAAGGGGTTCCCTCCCCCGCCCCAGATCTCGGCCTTGACAGCGAAGGGATTGCAGTCGGTGGGATTGAGGGTGAAGTTGGGACGGTCGACCAGGACGCGGATGTCGCGGACCCGCAGCGGGATGCCGGCGAGGATATGGGGGATCGGGTCGGAGTGGGCGCCGTCGATTTCGCCGACCGCAGTCTTGGAGTTGACCTGGAGGGCCTGTCGCACCACAACGGTGCCGACGTCGAAGGGCCCGGCCACGGCGGGCACGATGCCGACCACCGAAAGGGGCGCTCCGCCGAAGGCACCCGCGAGGTAGAGCTTGCCCTTGGCGTAGGTTAGCTCCGAGCCGACCCCGGCTCCTCCGATCACGCTGCCCAGCTCAGAGGAGGCCGGGCAGCTGGGCGAGGCGAGCTCGGCCTTGCCGGTCTTCGCCTTGGCGGCGGCGATCGCCGCGTCAGGGCATTTGCCCACTCCCGCCAGCTTCGCCAGGAGCCCCGGCGGCAGGGTGGCGTCAAAGCGGGTCAGGTCCTGGTCTCCGTCGCGTCTGCTCAGGCGCAGGTAGAGCGGCGAGAAGGTGGCGGCGTTGTTGTTCAGCGTGCCGGCCTGGAAGCCCGGGGCGAACGGCGGCGTGCCAGCGGGGGGGCAGGGGCCGCCGCCGACGCCCCGGGTTATCTTGAAATTGGAGCTGAGCGAGATCGGGTTGGTTGGATCGCCCGAGGGGGTGAGGGTGGTCACGGTGGTGTAGGTGCCGCAGGCGGCGGGGCTGATCAGCGGGCTGCGCCCGCCCTCGCGCAGGCGGGTGCGGAAGTGGGAGACCGGGAAAGGGGGCAGGTTGTCGAAGGTGGCGATCAGCTGCCCGGTCTTGGGATTGGGATCGAGGCGGCCGGGGAGCTTCAGGACGATGCCGAGTTCGGGGTCCTTGATCACCATGTAGAGGGCGAGCAGGGTGTCGAAGGGGTTCTCGGCGCCGTGCTGGGGGGTAGTCGGATCGTCGGGGGTCGCGATGAACATATCGCCCTTCAGCACCTGGCCTTCGAGGACCGGGGTTTCGGCTTCGATCGTGCCGACCTTGGAGGCCTGCGGGCAGCCTTCCCCCGGTTCAGAGGCGGCGCTCTCGCGCGCCAAGTCGGCCGCCGAGCAGGCGGCGAGGCCTTCGGCCAGGGAGGGGTTCGCCGTCATCCCCTGAGGCAGGGTGACCACCGCCTTTTGGATGTCGGAGTGGGCGGTGCCCTTGGGATCGCCGATCCCTTCGTCATCGACGTCGATGTTCAGTTCGAAGCCCGAGGGGCTCTCGGCGCTCTGCGTGGTGGGCTGGGCCCGCAGGTGGGGGGTGAAGCCGAGCGCCGCGCACTCGACCATCGAGGGCGATTCGGCGCTGCCGGCGAATTCGCTCGGCGGCTGGGGGTTATCGGGGTCTTCCCCGCTCCACCACGAGGTCGCTTCGAAGACGGTTAGGAGCGGGCCGCCGCAGCTCCGTGGCAGGGTCAGGAACGGCTTTTCGACGCCAGGCGCCGGGCAGCTGCCGCTGACGTTTTCATTGGCGCAGAGGCCACGGTCGGCGTCGTGGGCTTTGTCCAGGGGATTGCCCCAGAGGACCAGCTCAGAGCCGAAGACTTCCAGCACCTGGGAGGTGTCTGAGAGCGAGCCGACGATGTTGTAGGGGGGGGTGGGGCGGACGCCCAGGTTGACCGTGATCGGGACGTCGGAGATGATGAAGCCGAGCTTCGCCGCGACGCCGGGGGCGGGGCGCAGGCTGTATACCGGGACGGTGTCCTTGACCCGGATGCCGAGGCCCGCGGCAAGTTCGACGGTGAGCGTGCCGAGCGCGGTGGCGTCCGGGCAGCTCAAGCCGCCGTTGGAGAAGCTGAGAAAGACGATGATCTCGCACCTCGGCACCGCGGTCGGGTTGCCGACCAGCCCCGCCGGGGCGGTGACATCGAGGTTGCGGATCGCCCCGTCGATGAATTTGCCTTCCTCGCGGCTGTTGACTTCGAAGGAGATTTCCTTGGCGAAGGGATGGCTGCCCGCCTGCCTCGCCACTCCGCCTTCTTTGTCCGTGAAGCCGACCTGCATCTTCGAGAGGCCGAAGCTGGCGTTTGCCACGGCGGCGAGGAAGACCGCGCCGAGGGCCGCCAGGAGCGCCGCCAGCAGCGCCGCCAGGAGAATGGCGAGGACCCGGCGCCTCACCGTCCCCCCCTCCGCTGGTGAGCCCGGCGGTGCTTTGCCTTCTTGCCGCAGCGAGCCTTGCCGTGGCGCTTGACCCGGTGGGTAGCGTGCCGGCAGCGCTTGTGCTTGCGCACGTTGCCGGCCCCTTTGAAGGCGGCGCTCGCCGGGATCACTTCGCCCGGCGGCCCCGGCGGGTTCTGGCAGGCCTCCCCTTCGCAGGCCGATTTCGCCTGGGAGGGCGGGAAGCCGCCGCCGATCCGCGCGTCATAGACGTCGTTCGATCCGAAGTCGCCGGCGACCAGGCTGCTCTGGGTGCCGATGAAGACGTTGGCGCCGCTCGCATCGGCGTCCAGGAAGCGCGAGGGAGCGGCGCTCTCCCCCGAGGAGATCAGCTCGATGCAGCCTTCCGCCGCCGCCGAGAAGCTCGCGTCTGCCTGATCGCAGCTCCCCTCCCCCGGCGCCTCCCACTCATAGACGTCCCAGGTGCCATTGCTGTCGCGTGGCACGAGCGCCTCGTGGCTCTCGAAGAAGAGGCGCTTGCCGTTCTCGGCGAGCGGGTGGGGCGGCTCCAGTGGCGCCCGCCGGTTGGGCAGGCGCGCCGCCCGCCAGAGGTGTTCTTCTACCGCCCCCGCCGGCCTCGCCCCACTCGGGTTGCACGACACGCAGCGCAGCTTCCCTTCCCTCGCGTCATAGAGGTAGGCCTCTTCGTCTGCCTGCCCGCTTTCCGCGTCGCGGTTGTCATACCCCGTCGGCGTCGGGCTCGCCCCCGAGCTGAAGGCCGCCTCCAGCCCGTCGGCGCTCACCGTCGCCGAGCGCTCGCTCGTCACCTCGTTGATCGCGCTCGGATGGCCCTCTGAGCCGATCAGGTCTCCGCCCGTCAGCGCCATGATGAACCGGAAGCTCCCTTCTGCCCCTTCTTCCCGCGGCGCTTCGTAGAGGTAGAGGTTGTGGGCGCCTGCTTTCCCGCCCGCCGCCAGCGCTTCGGTCGAGGCGAAGTAGATCCGTCCCGCGTCTTCGCTCATCCCCATCGGCCCCTCGACCCCTGCCGCGATCAGCCGCGGCGTCCGGCTTTCCACGTCGAATTCATAGAGGTTGCCTTTCAGCGGTCCGGCGACCACCGCGAAGATCGCCTTCGAGCCGTCATCAGAAGCCCCCCAGAACTGCGATTCCGCTTCGGTCATCGAGCCCGAGACCGCGACCGTGCAGGCCTTCCCTTCTTCGCACCCTGCGCCTTCGCTCTGTTCCGCTTCCGGGTTCAGCCGCACGAAGACCCTCCCCGGGATCCCCCGCGGCTTGAATTCCAGGGTGCCTTTGTATGCGGTCCAGAAGACCTCCGAGCCGTCGCGCGAGATCGCGTTCTGCACGCTCGATCCCTTGCCTTCGGGTTGCTGCGCCGCCATCCCCGCCGCGCACGCCCCGCTCCACGCCGCCCCGCTCGGCAGGTGGCAGATGAAGTGCAGCCCGCTCGCCGTGTGCTCGTAGAGCTGCAGTTCCTTTTGTCCCGAGATTTTGCTTTCCGGCAGCGCCGGCGCGTCCGGCGTCAGCGCGTCGTTGGCCACGAAGATCGCCTTGCTCGGGTCCTCGTCCGCGTAGCCCATCACTTCGACGATGTATTTTTCCGCCGGTCTGCTCGGCGGTTTGGCGGTGCTCAGCGCTTCATAGCTCGCCGTCCCCCCGCAGCTCTCGCGCCGGTAGAGGTTCGGGTAGCCCCCGATCGCCCCTTCTGCCAGGGTCGAGTCCGAGTTGTGCCGCAGCCACGCCGTGCACAGGTCCGGCGTGAAGGCTTTGTACTCGTTGTTCAGCGAGAAGAAGACTTCCAGCGCCCGCGCCGAGCGCGGCGGCGAGATCGATTCGCTCCGCCACCCCGTGCTCGGGTCCCGCTGCGAGAGGTATTGGGAGATGTATGGGGCCGATTCGGGTTCGGCGAAGGGCGTGAAGGAGGAGTAGGTGAACCTGTCCCCCGTCGGCGAGCTCTGGTTGAGCTCATAGAAGAAGGGCACGAGCGCCGCATCGCCATTCGCTTTGTCGAGCGGCGAGACCAGCTCATATGCCCTGCAGTCCGCCAGCTTCGCCGCCGCTCCGCCCCTCAAGGCTTCGTTTGCGCAGGGCGGGTTCGCGCTCGGCGCCGGGAAGGTCCTGAAGCTCGCTTCCGTGCCTTCTTCGAAGCTCGCTTCCCCGGGCCCCGCTCCGTCTGGGTCACTGCCGTAGACGGGACCCCCGCCGCCGCTCTTCGCGACGAAGCGGAAGTGGTAGGTCGTCCCAGGCGCCAGCCCTGCCAGCAGGATCCCCGCGCTCTTCACCGCTTTGTTCACCGCTTTCGCGGTCAGTCCCGCGCCGGGCGGCAGCGGTTCCTTGTTGGGACAGCCTCCTTCTGCGCACTTCCCGGTTCCGTATTCGACGTAATAGGTCGCGTCCTTCCAGAAGTGCGGGTTGATCTCGGCCCGCACCCGCGCGCTTTCTTCCCCCACGCCGATCGCGTACTGCGCCGTGATCGTCGGCGCCGCCGCCGGCGGCGGTTCGCATCCCACCGGCCCCGTCCCGTATCCCTCCAGGTAGGCCGTCTGAATTGGCAGGAAAGCCGTCAGGTAGAGGTTCCCCGGCGCTTCGCTCCCCGCGCACAGGTTCGTCGCCAGCCCGAAGAGGCTCAGTTCGTTGGAGGGGGGAAGGTAGGGGAAGGAGAACTTCCTTCCCGCTTTTTCTTCTTCTGCTGTCGGCAGCAGCCTGTTCCCCGCCGCGTCGTACTCGAGGATTCTATCCGGCACGCTGGCTTCATCGCCCGTGTATACGTCACCGGCACTGTCGACCGCGACGGCCGCGATCGGAGCTTCGGCCTTGAACTTCGATGCCCCCGGCTTTCCCGGCTCCAGCGGCGCCCCCGCTTCGCTCAGCTTGTATACGTCGTCGAGGCCGCTGAGGATAAGGTAGATGTTGCCCGCCCCGTCGACGTCGAGGGCGCGCACCGACCTTTCGTTGAAGGCTTCCAGTTCTCCCTGGAAGGGGATTTCTTCCTTGAAGCTGCCGTTCAGGTTGAAGACCTGGATGCGGTCTTTGTCGCCGACCAGGATCGCATCGGCGGTTTTGCTGTAGTCGATGTAGTTGCCTACGGTGGCGGTGAAATGGCTTTGGCCGGTTCCTTCAATCCCCGCTTGGCAGACGTCGCCGGGGTCAACCGGGCAGAGGTTTCGTTCCGCCGCGGTTCCCCCACCTTCGACCTTGGTCTTGTTGACGTCCCCGCCCACCATCAGCAGGAACTGGCCCTGCGGGCTGAACTTCTGGGCTCGCAGGTTGCCCAGTTCGTAGACCCAGACGTTGCCTTCCTTGTCGACGGTCACTCCCAGCGGTTTCGACAGCTGTCCCTTGCCACTCCCTGCGATCCCCGCCTGGCAAAGCGACGGCGGAGGCGAGGCTTCCGGTTGCGCCGGCCCGCAGCTCTGCAGTTCAGCTGAGCCATTTGCCACGCCCCATCCCCACGCCTTGACGAAAAGGCCCCAGGCCGTGAACTCGCTGATGCGCGAGTTATTGAGATCGCTGACGTAGACGTGCCCCGTGGCCGGATCTGCCGCTATGCCCCGCGGGTTGTTGAGCTCCCCCGCGCCGGATCCTGGTTTGCCTTCCGCAGCCAGTAGAGCAGCGAGGAGCGCGGGCCAACGACGGTCGGGAGTTGGAGGTGTTTTGACGTTCATTGGCTTCTGATGTCCGTTGATCGGCTTTTCATGTGTTGGTGGCACCGGAGACTCGCCCACCCACCGAACGGTGCCTGTGTCGTTCGGTGGGTGTCGATGGGCGAGTGCATCAGATATCTTGAAAATTCCTCAGACGCGCTGACTAGGGGGCAGTGACCGCCCAGGTACCGGAGGCTTCGGCATAACCCGACGTTTCCGCGGCTGCCTGGTTGACACTCAGGGAGAGGAGGGCGCCAGCAACGGAGGCGCCGCTAGCCGTGTTGTCTGGTTTGCGAACAGTAGAATTGCCAAAGAAGGTCGACGGCAGGGCTGGGTTTACGCTTTGCATGTAGATGCACAGGTGACCAGGGTTGGCCTCCGGATGCTCGACCCCGACGCCGGGTTCGATACCGCTCCCGCAGTCGGTCGGTTCCACCGTCGCTTCGAAGGTTCCTTCATCAACTTCCTTCCCGTTCGGAGCTATGACGTGAACGTGCGCGGCATCAAGCTCGCTCGGCAACGGGACCGGGAAGGAGACTGGTACCGCGATCCCTTGGAACGGGTAGCCAGGCGGAACCGAACTACCCTTGATCCTGCCGAGACTCCAGGTGCCGGTCTCGCTTGCTTCGGAGGGCAGGGTTTCTCCCGGGTGAATTACACCGGGTTCACCTTTCAGTTCGGTGCCGCTGCCCCAGGCGCCGGCGGTCGTAGGCTTGGGCCCGAAGATTTCGTCGGTGGTGGTGTTGATGTAGAAATCGCCTTCGGTGCCGATGGCGTTGGTGGGGTTGGTAGTGCCATGGCGGACGGTTTTGCCGTTGGTTCCGTTCGTTCCGGCGGTACCGGCAGCGCCGTCTTTGCCGTTGGTTCCGTTGGTTCCGTTCGTTCCGGCGGTACCGGCAGCGCCGTTGGCACCGGGCTTGCCGGCGTCTTTCTTGGCGATCTTTTCTACTTCCTTCTTCTGCTTGCCGCTGAGGGCACCAGAGGCGGCGTAGGCGCCGCCGACCATGGCGAGGACGAGGGCGAGGATGGCGACCGTGAGACCGGCCTTGCCGAAGGGCTCTTTGAACGAGCGGATCGGGTGTCTGAGACGTGGCATGAGTGTGTTACCTCTCTCCTGTGAGTGGGTGTGGTGGCTTTGGTCCCTCTCGCAGAGAGAGGTGGCTGCAGGTGGCAAGAGGACGAAGGTGAGTGGCGCACGGCGCGGGGGAAGACTCGGTAAGGACCGGCAGGTGCGCATCCCCCCCGACGGCCGCTCGTGAAAGCTGGATCGTGTCCCGAATCACTTCGATGCCTCTCCTTGTCCCTTGAGCCCCTCTGCCGGCCACTCCCTGCGGCCCCCTGGCGGCTCGGTTCCCTGTGATTGGTCCTTAGCCATACCGTCTTCGTTCCCAACAGAAGACGTGCGGAGATGTAAACATCAAAGTTCGCGATTGTCAAGATACGCACGTGGTATCTCTGATGAAAGTCGCTTATTTGCAGGGAACTTCCCGGTAGAAATACTTCTCCCCGCTTAGGAGAGAAGCGGGTACGCGGCGCGAATCGGTGTCAGAAGGGCGCCTACGCGCCGGCCTGTTTGCGGCGCGCTTCCTCGTACTCGGCGGGCCGCTCGGGCTCGAGCGCGACGACCGTGCCCGTGCGGGGATCGAGCCGGCCTGAGCCATAGAAGGCGAGGACGTACTCGACCAGGTGCGGGGTGAGGTCGCGCAGCCCCGCGGTCGCTCCCTGCAGCACTTCGCTGGCGATCCGCGAGGCGATGCCGCCGACGATGACCTGGTCGATCTCGGCGGCCGGGCTCATTCCGAGCGCCGCATCGGGGGCGGCGGCGCGCAGCAGGGTGCCGTAGTGCCGCAGCCACTCGTGGTAGCTGAGCGCGATCTCCTCCCCCGCCGAGGAGGGCGCCTCGACGAAGAGCAGGCGCGCCATGTCGGGATCGGCAGCCAGCGCGTCGAGCGCCGCCGCCAGCGAGAGCTCCACCCGCTCCTCGACCGTGGCGCCCTTCTCGCACGGCAGGGCCAGGATCTCGAAGAGCCGTTCGTGACCAGCCTCGTGGGCGACGGCGAAGCACTCCTGCTTGTCCTTGAAGTTCTTGTAGAAGGCGTTGCGGGAGACGGCGGCCCGCTTGACGATGTCGGCGACCGACATCGTTTCGTAGCCGCGCTCGGCGACGCCGCCCGGGACGGCGGCGAGCAGCCGTTCGCGCTGGTCCGCCAGCACCTGCTCGGGGGTCAGCGCGTGCCTACCGCGCGGCAGGCGCCGCGGTGCGGTCGGTTTGGATCTAGCTCGAGCTTTGGCCATGGCGCCGGATAGCCGGGTCCCTTACGCGTACAGAGTAGTTCCTAGATAGTCACCAGGTCAATACCGGAACTTCGTCGTCACGAGCCCCAGCCTGTCGAGTTGGGACGTCAGACAGGCCGCGACTCGCGGGCGGCGAACCTGTTTGCGAGAGATGCGCCCTTCCCGGAGACACCGCTCGGTGGCTCGCGCCGTCACCCTGCTGGCGGCGCTGGCGAGCATCGGGGCCGCCGCCCCCGCCGCCCAGGCGAGCGTCAGCTGGGTCGTCCACGGGCGCGGCTTCGGGCACGGGGTCGGGATGAGCGCCTACGGCGCCTACGGCTACGCCCTGCACGGCAAGGGCTACCGCTTCATCCTCGGCCACTACTACTCGGGGACGACGATCGGCACCCTCTCCGGACCGCGGGTCGTCCGCGTCCTGCTCGACGTCTCCAGCAACGACGTCGGCTTCAGCGGCGCCACCGGGGCCTGCGGCATGACGCTCGACCCCCAGCGCGATTACCAGGCCCACCGGGTCGGCAACTCGGTCAAGCTGCGCAGCTCCGGCGGCAAGCCGCTCGCCGACTGCGGTAACAGGCTGCGCGCCGCCGGCAACGGGACGATCGACATCGCCGGGCTCGGCACCTACCGGGGGGCGCTGGAGGCAGTGCCGACCGGCAGCTCCCCCGGCTCGCTCAACGTCGTCAACGCGCTCGCGGTCGACCAGTACGTGAAAGGGGTGGTCCCGAACGAGTCGCCGCCCTCGTGGCCGATGGCGGAGCTGCGAGCGCAGGCTGTCGCCTCGCGCTCCTTCGCCCTCACCGCCGGCGTCGGCGGCAACGGCTTCGACCTCTACGCCGACACTCGCAGCCAGGTCTACAAAGGGCTGGAAAGCGAGTACGCGAGCAGCAACGCGGCCGCCGAATCGACCCGCGGCCAGGTCGTCGAGTACCAGGGCCAGGTCGCCGAGACCCTCTTCTCAGCCTGCTCCGGCGGCCACACGGAGAGCATCCAGAACGTCTTCGGGGGATCGCCGGTGCCCTACCTGGTCGGCGTCCCCGACCCCTACGACTACTACTGCCCGCTGCACACCTGGACGCTGCGCTTCAGCGGCCCGGAAATCAGCTCCAAGCTGGGCGCCTATCTCGACGGCCGGCTGAAGCAGGTCGTCATCACCAGGCGCGGCGTCTCGCCACGGATCGTCACGGCGAAGCTGATCGGGACCGGCGGCGTCAGCACGGTGACCGGCGAACAGCTCGAGGTCGCCCTCGGCGGCTACGCCACCTGGATGACCTTCCAGAAGCTCGGCCACGGGCCCCGCGGCCAGCCCGGGGGATCTCAGCCGTCCGGGTAGGGCTGGATCGGGATGCCGTGGTCGGTCTCCCGCATCCCCAGCTCATAGGCGGCGCCGGCCGCGAGGGTGAGCTGGCGCACCGGCAGGCCGGGGCGCTCGACGGTCAGTTCGAGGTCGGCGACGGAGCAGTTGACGACGTTGTGCTCGGGGCCCCTGGGATCGGCGTAAACCCAGCCGACGAAGTCCTTCTCCGGGGCGGAGACCCGGCCCCTGACGACGGCGTCCTTGCCGGGGAGGACGAAGGAGCAGGCGCCCGGCGTCTCCTCGATCGAGGCCGAGCGGATCGCGCCGAGGCCGCCGAGGCGGTGGGGCTCGCCGTCCAGCATCAACATGCCCGAGGGGATCCAGGGGCTGGTGCGGCGACCGAGCTTGACGCGCGCGGCGCCGGCATCGAAGTAGGTGCCGGGCGCGTCGGCGAAGCCGGTGCCCTCGAGCCAGACCCAGCGCTCGGCGTGCTCGCTGCCCCAGTTGTGGCCGATCATCCCCGGCCAGCCGCTGAACTCGATCGTCTCGTCGTCGATTTCGAGGCGGCCCTCGAAGCGCGCATCCGGGTAGGGGGCGACGAACTTCGTCCGCGGCAGCGGCGCCTCGTAGAGCCAGTCCGCCGGCAGGTACCTGCAGGGCTCGGCATCGCCGGAGAAGGTCAGGGACCAGGCGGCGCTGACCGCGTCGGTATCGACCGAGCCCTCGGCCCGGCCCGGCCCGATCTCGGCGTCGCCGACGCGGATCCAGGAGCCCGCGGGGGCCGACAGCTCCTCGGCCGGGACCGTGACCTTGGTCGCCCGCGGACCGGCCGCCTCGCGGTCGAAGAGGACGAACCAGATCGAGCCGTTGGGCTCGGCGCGGGGACGCTTGTGGACGGTGTGGCGAATCCAGAGCCCGCGGCCGCCGCCGGGCTCGCAGGCCTTGACGTAGAAGCTCTCGTAGTGGCCGTCCTTCTGGCCGACCCGAGGGAACCGAGCCCCTTCTTCCATGACCGGACCTTAGACCTTGATGGTCACGACGTCGCCGTCCTGGACGACGTAGTCGCGCCCCTCGATCCGCAGTTGTCCCCTGTCGCGGGCCTGGGTGTAGCCGCCGCACTCGACCAGCTGCTCCCAGCTGACGACCTCGGCTTTGACGAACGCTTCCTGGATCTCGGTGTGGATCGTGCCGGCGGCCTCGAGGGCGGTGGCGCCGCGGGGCAGCGGCCGGGCGACGGCCTCCTTGTCCTCGCCGGCGGTGAAGAAGGTGATCAGGTCGAGCAGCTCGTAGGCGGCCCGGACCAGGCGCGCCAGACCGGAGCCCTCGACTCCGTAGGACTCGCGCATCTCCTCGGCTTCCTCGGGGTCCAGCTCCGCCAGCTCGCCCTCGATCCGGGCGCTGACCGCGACCGCGCCGGCGCCGACCGCGGCGGCGTGGGAGGCGACGGCTTCGGGCACCTCGGCGTCGCCCTCGTCGACGTTGGCGACGTAGAGGATCGGCTTGGTGGTGAGCGCTCCCAGGTTGACCGCCGCGTCGGGAGCGGCGTCGGGGACCGGGACCGAACGGGCGGGACGGCCGGCGGCTAGCGCCTCTTTCACTGCCTGCAGCCAGCCATGCTCGGCGATCGCCTCGGCGTCGCCCGACTTCGCCTGCTTGCCGACGCGCCCCAGCCGGCGCTCGACCTGCTCGTAGTCGGAGAGCACCAGCTCGGTCTCGATCGTCTCGATGTCGGCGAGCGGGTCGACGCGGCCGTCGGGGTGCGGCACGCCGGAGTCGGCGTGACAGCGGACGACGTGGCAGATCGCATCGGTCTCGCGGATCGAGGCGAGGAACTGGTTGCCGAGCCCCTCCCCCTCGGAGGCCCCCTTGACGAGGCCGGCGATGTCGTGGAAGGAGATCGTCGCCGGCACCAGCTCGGAGCTGCGCACCGTCTGCGCCACCCGCTCCAGCCGCTCGTCCGGCACCTGGGCGATCGCCACGTTGGGCTCGATCGTCGTGAACGGGTAGTCGCCGGTCTGGGCGCCGCCCTTGGTCAAGGCGTTGAAGAGCGTGGACTTGCCCGCGTTCGGCAGGCCGACGATCCCGACCTTCATAAAGCGCCGCCTCCTCTGCTTCCGTGGGAGGCCAAGGAATCAGATATGGATGGCCTCCCACTCTCGCGTCCGGGGGCGGCTTTCTCGCGGGTCATAGAGAGAGGGGCACCGCCAGACCCAGGAGGACGCCGAGCAGGGCACCGGCCAGCACGTCGGACGGGTAGTGCATCCCGAGGTAGGGGCGACCGAGCGAGAGGGCCAGCGCGACGACGAGCGCGCCCGCAGTGGCCGGGTCGACGCGAACCATCGCCGTCGCCACCGCGAACGAGGAGAGAGCGTGGGCGGAGGGGAAGCTGAGCGAGCTGGGCGCGCCGCCCAGCGGCGGCAGCCCCTCCAGGACCGGGCGCGGCCGCCTGACGAGGAGCTTGATGCCGTAGTTGAGGGCGATCGCGATCGGGCCGAGGGCGGCGCAGATCAGCCAGGCTTCGCGCCGCGAGGGGTCGAGCAGGGCGAGCGCCACGCCGAGCACGACCCAGACCGCGCCGTTGTTGCCGGCCTTGCCCAGCGCCTTGGCGGCGGACTCCAGCCCCGGCGAGTGCCCGCGGGTCCGCATCAGGCGCAGCAGTCTGAGGTCGGCGTTGCGCATCGGCGCCGCAGGATAAGCCGCTCAGTCAGTATCCGGTCATGCCCTCGGTCCCCGGCTACGTCCACACGCCCGGCCACCACTGCGGCTCGACCGCCCTGCGCAACCTGCTGGCCTTCCACGGGATCGAGATCAGCGAGGAGACGGCGTTCGGCCTCGGGGCGGGCGCGAGCTTCTACTACCTGACCCTGGAGGACTCCTCCCCCAGCCGCTGGTTCAACGGCCGCACGGCGCGGCTGGAGGAGAGCTTCCGCGACCTCACCGGCGCGGCGCTGGAGATGCGGACGTTCGAGGAGGACGACGGCGAGGCCTGGGAGGCGGCGCGGGCCGAGGTCGACGCCGGCAACCCGACGCTGCTGCTGACCGACATCTACCATCTCGACCACTACGGCAACTCCGCCCACTTCCCCGGCCACGCCGTGGTGCTGGCCGGCTACGACGACGAAGTGGCGCACCTCTCCGACACCGGCTTCGAGGACCTGCAGACGACCCGGCTCGACCACCTCGCCAAGGCCCGTCACAGCGGCCACCCCGCGTACCCGCTGGAAGGCCACATGTTCACCGCCTCCGACGAGGTCGACCGCGAGCGACTGGACGCGGCGATCCCGCAGGCGATCGAGCAGGCGGCGAGGGAGATGGTCGAACCGACCTGGGGCGAGTTCGCCGGCCTCCCCGCCGTCAATCGCCTCGCTGCCGAGGCCGGCTCCTGGCCCGAGGCCGCCGAGGACTGGCAGTGGTGCGCCCGCTTCGCCTACCAGGTGATCGAGCGCCGCGGCACCGGCGGTGGCGCCTTCCGGCTGATGTACTCGCGGTTCCTCGAGGAGGCGGGACGGCCCGAGGCCCCGCTGGCGGCCGAGGCGGCGGCGCGGTGGACCGAGCTGGCGACGGCCTTCCACGCGGCCAGCGAGCGCGACGAGCCGGATCCCGCTCTCTGGCGGGAGATCGACGCGGCGGCGGGTCGCACTGCCGAAGCCGAGCGGCGGCTCTGGACGGCGCTGTCTGAATAGAGCCGTGCGATCCGGGTACCGGATGCGTATGGCAACCCAGAGAGAGAGCCGTCACCAGAGCGAAAGGATGGGCCGCAGATGACCATCGCCGGAGCAATCTTCCTGATCGCCGTCGGCGCGATCCTCAAGTTCGCGACCAACCTCCACGTCCAGGGCGTCAGCATCGACACCGTCGGCCTGATCCTGATGATCGCCGGCGCCGCCGGCCTCGTCCTCTCCCTCTTCCAGCAGGCGATCTGGGCCCGGCGCATCCGCGGAGGAGTGCCAGTGGCTCGCGAAGAAGTCCCCGCGGTGGAAGAACGCCGCGAAGTACGCGAGCCGCCGCGCTACTAACACCAACCCAAGGATCCTGGGTAGTCGGCGAGCCTAGAGGACGCTCCAGGTGGGGAGCTCCGGCTCCACCAGCTCTTTGCCTGGCGCCACTTCGCTCTCATCTCCGGCCAGATTCGAAAGCTGGGCGTGCAGCTCCAGATGCCTCCTCCTTTGTTTTGGCCGGTCGCACTGGAAGACGATGGTCTGTTTGATCCTTCGCCAGCTCATCACCAGCATCAAACCGCCGCTGATCCCCAGCAACACGGCGAAGACCACGAGCGAGGCGCCGGGCATCGTGTGGCCGACCCGAATCTCGTTGAAGACAGCGAACGTGGCGCCGATCTCCCCCAGCACTGCCCACAGCGTGATCACGGTCGCCAAGAGAAACGACCAGACGTAACCTTGAAATTGCGGTTCTTTCACAGTTTTGGTCTTGTGAAAGGGCTCTGCTCGCTGAGTCGCCGTGTATATGAACGGGGCGATCACAATCAAGGCACCGAAGAATAGGTTGAGCGCAGCATAGGTTCCTTTCGCCGCCGAAGTGGTATCCGGCAACACGCTCGTGGCGATGATCGTGCCCAGCAACGCGCCCACCACGGTCAGATTCGACCCCCAGCTTTTCGAGAAGTCCCAGTTAGCGGGGCCCAATCGGCCCCCGAGTCCGCAGGGGTATTTGGTGGAAAACCACCTGGCCAGGACGAGCGCCAGGGCCAAGGCGAGCGGCAGGAAAAGGATGTAGTAG
>WNFN01000227.1_pt1 | contig 14915 bp, 14 predicted proteins | sample 5400161 | NCBI WGS metagenome assembly WNFN01 (sample SAMN13153353, study PRJNA577476) | soil metagenome | isolation source: 80 cm saprolite on Douglas fir-dominated hillslope | place: USA:California | collected 2013-09-17
CGTACCACATCTTTCTCTTCATACAAGGAGATGAGCTTGCGTGCCTTGGCGATCGTAGCCGCGGTATCGAAGCTCAAGCTGGCCGCAACCTCGGTGGAGACTCGCCCGGGAACCACCTTGAGAATCTCGCATCCGAACAGGACGAAAAGGCGGTCGATGAACTCTTCGGCCATCTCCTCGTGGCCGCCGCCACGCTTCAGGGCCTGTTCGGAGGCCTCCTCCACCAAGTGCCGGTAGGCGGGCATCTGGGCGGCGTGAAAAAGAAGCGAAGGATTGGTGGTCGCGTCCTGCGGCCGGTGCCGGGCAATGGCCTCGATATCACCGGTATCCGCTACAACGGTAGTGTATTTCTTTAGCGATTCAAACAATGTCATTGCTCTTCTCCTATCCTTCAGATCTGAGACTTTGGATTTACCTGCCATCGCGTGCTGCAGCCATCTTGCTGGCTTCAAACTGAGTGACCTTGGCCAGCCGGCGACGATGCCGATCGGCGCTGCTGAACTTCGCGCCGAGGAAATTGTTCGTGCAGTCCCATGCAACGGCGATACCCATGGTCCGGCCTCCGAAGCAGAGGATGTTGAGGTCATCATCCTCTACCCCTTGGCGTGCCGAAAAGTCATCGTGACACAGCGCCGCGCGTGCGCCGCTCACTTTATTGGCAGCCACGGAGGCACCCACGCCGCTGCCGCATATTAGAATGCCGCGCTCCACTTCTCCATTGGCCACAGCGCGAGCGAGGGGGAGCGCAAAATCCGGGTAATCGTCGTCGGTGTCATATACCTTGTTGCCAAAATCGACTACCTCGTGCCCTTCGTTCGCTAGCAACTTTGCGAGTTGCTGCTTCATTTCGAAGCTCTTCGCCACAGCCACAATTCTTTCTGTGCTAAATCCGAACTTCTTCAACAACTGCTTAAGAGGCGCGGAGGCCCCAAAGGATTCGATACAAACGTTGTTCCCCTCGGAGCCGGTGTATTTGCTCCAGCCAAAATCGGATGCCTCCTCGACTGACACGCGTGCCTTCACGTGTGGGGGCAGAACAGATTCCCGGTAATTCCTATCCTGATCATCAAACAATTCCCACGACGGCATACTGACCACGCGTGCCCGTACACCCTCCTTGGTTAATTGTTCGTAGGCCTCCAGACAGAGGGCAACCTCGCTGCCGGTCCCGATGAGGATGACCTCAGGGTCGCCGCCCGGAGCATCCGCGAGAATATAGGCCCCGCGGGCCAGGCCCGAGGCCGCTCCATACCTTGTCCGGTCGATGGTCGGCACGGCTTGGCGAGTAAGCACCAACACCGCCGGCTCATGATGCAGTTGTAGGATGACTTTCCATGCTTCTCTCACCTCATTCGCGTCCGCGGGCCGTATCACAATGAGCCCGGGCATGGATCGCATGTGTGCAAGGTGCTCAATCGGCTGATGGGTTGGGCCGTCCTCCCCCACTCCAATGGAGTCGTGCGTGAACACGTAAATCACGGGAAGCTCCATCAAAGCGCTCAATCGCATCGAGCCCCGCATATAGTCGACGAAAATGAAAAATCCCGATCCGAAGGGGCGGACCTTTACAAGACTGAGTCCGTTGAGAATGGCGCCCATGGCGTGTTCGCGGATTCCGAAATGAAAATTGCGGCCGGCATAATTCTCGGCTGAGAAATCACCTGCACCTTCTTCTGTAATCCGAGTCTTGGTCGAGGGTCCGAGGTCCGCGGCTCCTCCAATCAGCCAGGGAACGTGCTTGGCAACTGCGTTTAGCACCTTGCCTGAAGACTCGCGGGTTGCCAGACCCTTCGGGTCCGCCGGGAATTCCGGCAATTCGCGGTCCCAACCTTCTGGGAGCTGGCGGTGCTGCATGCGGAAGAGTTCTTCGCCGAGCTCGGGATACTGCTTGCGGTACTCGCCGATTCGCGCGAACCAAGCATCGCGTAACTGCTGGCCGCGCTTTCCGATGCCTTGACGGAAGTGATCGTAGACGCCATCCGGCACATAGAACTTCTTATCTTCCGGCCAGCCGTAGTTCCGTTTGGCGAGCCGGACTTCCTCCTCGCCCAGCGGCTCGCCGTGGGCACCACTGGTATCTTGTTTGTGGGGTGCACCGTATCCGATGTGGCTGTCGACAATGATCAGCGTGGGGCGATCCTTGGTGTTCTGAAAAGTGCGGAACGCTCGCGCCAGCATCTCGAGGTCGTTTGCGTCGCCGACCCGTGTAACATTCCAGCCGTACCCGAGAAACCGTGTGGCCACGTCTTCGGTAAACGTCAGGGAAGTGTTACCTTCGATCGTGATGTGGTTGTTGTCGTAAATCCAGCAGAGATTCGAAAGTTTCAGATGTCCGGCAAGCGAGGCAGCTTCGCTGGAGATGCCTTCCATCATGCATCCATCTCCGCAAAGCGCGTAGACGTTGAAGTCGAAAAGATCCTCGAACCCTGGGCGGTTGTAACGCGCGGCCAGCCACTGCCGGGCAATGGCTATGCCTACGCTGGTGGCGACGCCTTGGCCGAGCGGTCCTGTGGTGGTCTCCACGCCGGACGTCCAGCGATACTCCGGATGTCCTGGACAACGGCTATCCAATTGACGGAAGGACTTGATGGCGTCCAGCGGAACTGATACTTCGCCGAGTGTCTCGTAGTCTTTGCTGACAGCGCGAACTTCGGTCAAGTGCAGCAGGGAATAGAGCAACATGGACGCGTGCCCAATCGACAGTACGAAGCGATCGCGGTTCGGCCAGACGGGGTCCTGCGGATCGAAACGAAGAAACTGCTGCCAGAGGCAGTACGCCACCGGCGCCAAGGCCATGGGAGTTCCCGGATGCCCCGAGTTGGCTGCCTGCACGCCATCCATGGAGAGTGTACGGATGGTGTTGATGCTGGTCTGCTCGATCGTTTGCAGCACCAGCGAACTGGGGGAAACCGTTGTCGTGCTCATGGAAGACCAGGAATCCTTTCACACTGGACTTGGCTGGCCTTGTGGTTCCTCGGTGGAATTGGGAACGGATCGCGGTTTCCGGTAAGCAACCGACTGCTTACGCAACCTCGAGACGGCCAGCGGATGTTATGCACAGCATCGCAGGCGCCATTCATAAGTGATTGAGAATCAAACCGATTGCCAGAGTCCGGCGTGTCAAACCTCTAGCAACTGACAGAGGATTGGCAAACATGCTCCTCGCAAAACAGTGGATGCGCCTAGTGCAAGTCTTAGCGTGCCCGGCAAAGTGAATCTGCTGTTCGTTTAGGAGTAATTGAGATCGGGGCGCAAGGCAGAAGCTGTCCACGCCGACCAGCTGAAAAAGGCGGTGAGTTGCTTGATTTGCTGCGGATCCGTGATGGCCGAGGGCCGCAAGCCGTCTCGCGTGTCGGGTGTGGCGAAGAATTCACCGTGGTGAGGCACGAGCTGATTGAATGCTTCCGTTTGCGCGGCTGAATAATTGAGGATCCCCGACGTTGCGTCATACCGGTTTGTTCTGAAGTCGGCGATGGTGCTTTCGTGGGGAGTTTGGGAAGAAGACCCATGGAGTTTGTCCGCGATCAACGCGGCGCGATGGAGATAGTCAGCGGTAAAGTCCGGCCCAAGATAAGCGCCATGGCCGAAGATCGCGCCCTACTCCGTGAGGCCATTCTTTCGAAAGACTTCTCGTCCGGCCAGCACATCTTCCCCTGTGAAGAGAGGCTGGTCATTCGCGCCAATGATTTTTGAAGTGATCGGGGGCTCATTGGTGTAGGTCCAGTAGGCGAGTATTCCGGGCAGGAGGAACTGCACTGTCCAACGATCGCGGCAGCTTGTATCCAATCTTTTACGATAAGATGTTTTCCTGGATGTCCTGGCACATGTCACTCCTTCAGATCCACAAATCTGGGCCTGAATCAACCGTTGAATGACCGCAAAAATCATTGCCGTCGAAACCCCGAACAGGAGCATTCCATTCGCCGTTTCCAACGGCCCCAGCAATTTCCAGGAAGGCGACATAATCACGTCGCCGTAGCCCAAAGAGGTGTAATTGACCATCGAGTGGTAGTAGGCGGTTCCGAAATCCCGAAATTCGCCGCAGATCACGAACAACACGGCCCACAAGCCCATCTCCAGCAAGTGAGCCACGAGCGCGTACAAGATGGCTCGCGCAACAATCCCGTATCGAACCAGAAACTCGTGCCCGCATGACCCAGTCGTTTTTCGCGGCGAACGGCATCATGTTCTCGCCGAGTAAACTAGCTCCCAAGCTCTTCGTCATTCGAATCTAGCCGCTGGCCACGCCGATCGGGACCCTTGCGTGCGGAGTCTCGCCTGGCTTCTCCAGCTGTCGCGAGGAGAACCGGCGCCAAACCACTTGCAAGGCGGCGACGATGGGCACGGAGAGATAAATGCCCACGATTCCGCCTACCGCTCCTCCGACCATGACCGTGAAGATGGCCAGTAGAGGATGGATCTCCAATTCGTGTCCCATGACGCGCGGGGCGATTCCGTAGTCCATGATCATCCGCCAAAGGCCCAGCAGCAGTGCCATCCAGATCCAGTGGGAGTGGGTCGCCAGTCCAACCATTGCGATAGTGGCCAGCGCCGTGACCCAGCCGGCCACGGGAATAAATTCGAGCAGACCGGCCAAGAGCCCTAAGGCGATCGCGTGCGGGTACCGCAAAAAGAGCATGGCGGCGGAGCAATAGACAAGAGACAGGACGGCAAGGATGACCTTGGCCCGAATGTAGTGCCGCAGCATGTGGTTCAGGTCGGCGGCCAAGGCCCGAGCTTCCTCGTATGTTTCTTTGGTCGAAACGAGCTGAATGATTCCATTCGTCAGCTTTTCGCCGTCACTTAGGAAAAAGAGTCCGAGGATTGGAATCATCACGATTCCGCCAAACGCAACCGATGCGAACTGCCTTATGGATTCCACCAAAGCTCGGATAGTTTCCCTGCGTTGTTGCAGAAAGGCTTTCGCGCGAAGAGACTGGGCCTCATCCCAGCCATTCCGGTGTCCCACGTCGACGACCACATCGCCTGAATAAACGTTTTCCATCATCGTCGGCCATTCCCTCACTAACCGCCCTACCCTGGGCGCAAATTGCGGGTCGAGGCCATGGACAACGAGCCCCACAAGAATCAGGAGCGCCAGGTAGGCTTCCGCGACATGCGGTCCCCTCAGATTCTTGAAAAACAGCGAATAACGCTGCAGAAATCTAACGATGGGATTAATGAGATAGGCGAACAAAATCGAGAATGCAAAAATTACAATGACGGCGCGGGCGACATACACGATGGCCAGTACCACCGCGAATAGCAGTGTGGTCAGCAGTACATTCAAGGTGCGGCGGTCTGGGAACGCCATGTTCATCATCCCGGGTGATTCACGTTATTTGGCCTGAGACTCAAGTTTCTCCTTAATGCTAGCCAGGGCCTTTTCCAGCGAAGACCGCGTCTTATCCACCGCCACTTTCCGCACGATGCCGCCCTTCAAGCCAGTCAGGCCCGCCTGTTGGGAGCCCTTCATCGTAATCAGGTAGAAGCCGGATTCCGCCGAGCGTTCGTCTTTGACGCACACCGTCAAGTCCAGCGCGCTTTCGAAGTAATGGCTCGAATAAAGCTGTTTTACGGCTACGGCATACGCCGGCTGTTGCGGGGACCTGCCCTGAAAAAACTCCGATTGCATGCGGCCGGAATCGGCCTTGGGATAGTTGAGGAGGTATTCACGCAATTCGGGCATGTACACGGGGAGTGCCTTGGAGCGGTTCAGCAAAGAAGCAAACGTTTCCGACACGACAGCGGGATGATTCTTATCGCGATAGGTTCCCAGGGCCGCGTTGCCCCCCTGTTGGTAGTTGAGGAGGGCTTGCAGCGCCATTTGCTGTGCCAGGTGATTCGCCTGGTCGTTGGCATCCGGCGCGGACCAATTCACGGATTGCTGGAACTCCTCGATCGCCTCGCTGGGCAATTGCACTTCGCAGTGGCCCGCCTTGCAGTTTTTCAGCTGTTTGAAATCTTCCTCATCCATCGTGAAGCCAGTGAGGTCGGAAAGTTGCGGCGGGTCGCTGAACTTGCGAATCGCGAGGTAGCTCGGAAGCTTGCGCAGCGCGTCGAGGTCGGATGCAAACTTGAGATAGCGCTCCGGAGTTGAATGGATGTAAACCGAGCCGAAGACAAACACCTGATCCGCGGTCGGAGAATTCAGGACCTTCGCGACTGCTTTTCCTTCGTGAATTTCGCGGATTTGATCGTCTTTCAGGCCGACGAACTCGTGGAAGAACTTGTCCGGTTCGGCTGGATTGTCCGCCGCGAGAATACCGGATCCACTAACCGGTGCGAAAAGCAGGGCGAACAGTATTACAGCCGGGATTCTTCCATGCATGAGCTGATCCCCGGATGCCTGGTTTGCAAGGCAGAGAGTCGGCTTTCCGTTCCTTTGCTTATGCATTTTCGCACTGGCTCGTTACATTGCGTTCTAGTTCTTCGGCCAAAAGCGTGACGCCAAGGTTGCATGCCTGCACACCTTGTACCACGCCGAGCTTCAAGACTTCCATGATTTCCTAAACCGTCGCGCCGGCCTTGAACGCGTTCTTGATGTGGCGCCGTGTGCCGGGGCCATAAATGTGTACGTAAGCGGCGTCGAACGCGACGAGCAAGAGTTCCAGTTCCTTGGGAGGAAGAACACTTTCGGCGTACAGTTCGGCACACATGGCCATGTATTCATTTGTCCACACGGGGTCAAGAAAAAGAATGGAATCCCATTCCTCATTCCAGTGTCCAATCGCCTTCATCTTTTCCACGGCTGGAGTCGCTTTTCCAATCTTTTCAAAATGCCTCTTCCGCAAGCCACCGAAGTCTTCCAGGCTGCCCACGCTGGCTTCCTGGAGGAGCAGGGGAGCGTTAAAGCTGAAGGAATGTATGGACATTACGGACGCGCACTTGAGAACGAACAAGATTTCCGGACGGCTCGCGCCCGCGGCGAGCGCGGCCCGGATGTGGCGTCGCGTGCCGTCCGGATTCAGGTTCGTGCGGGAAGCGTTCAAACCGACGCTGACCAATTCTACGAACTTCGCGGGCAGAATCCCGTCCGTCGAGGGATTCGTCGTCATTTTGACGCACCGCTCCGCCCAGGCTGCATCCCATTCCCGCAGTTGATTCAGCGCCGCCGCCCAGGGGCTAGCCGAATTGTCGGTCGAGGGAACCTTTGGCAGACCGCTGTCCGTTGCCATGTTCGATCACCTGGGATGGCGGCGCTTCACGCGCAATTGCGCCAGGGAGCGTGCGAGAGCGGCGTTGACGGAAGCGACTTCTGCGGAAGAGATCTTTTCGCGGAGGCGAGCTGCGGCGCGTTGGCGTGCTTCTTCAGCTTTTGCTTCGTCGATGTTCTCGGTAGCAACCGCCATGTCCGTGACGATGGACACGCGGTCGCCAGTGACTTCGATAAGCCCCTCGCCTACAGCCAGAAATCGAACTTGTCCGTTCTTACGCAGGATCATTTCGCCGGGCACCAGTCGTGTCATTAGCCGGACGTGGTGAGGAAGAATCCCTATCTGGCCCTCTACGCCGGGTAAGGTGACCATGTCCACGTCTTCGGAATAAACGGTGGCTTGCGGCGTAACAATTTCCAATTTGATGCTATTCGCCATGTTTGAATGTCTGGTCTTTCGTAGTTTTTTCCAGCCCCCAACGCCAAACGCTATTTGATTTCCTCAATTGCGCCTTTCATATAAAAGTTGCCTTCCGGCACATCGTCGTGCTTGCCTTCCAGAATTTCCTTGAAGCCGCGAACTGTATCAGCCAGGGAAACCTGCTTGCCCTCATGGCCGGTAAACACCTGGGCCACGCTGAAGGGCTGACTTAGAAAGCGCTGAATCTTGCGCGCTCGCAACACGGTCAGTTTGTCCTCGGGTGACAGTTCGTCCATGCCCAGAATCGCAATGATGTCCTGCAGATCTTTGTAGCGCTGCAGCACGTTTTGCACGCGGCGTGCCACGTCGTAATGCTCCTTGCCGACAATTTCCGGTGCGAGCGCCCGTGAGGTCGAAGCCAGGGGATCTACAGCAGGATAGATGCCCAATTCAGCGATGGCGCGGTCCAGAACGATCGTAGCGTCCAAGTGCGCGAACGTGGTAGCCGGCGCCGGATCCGTCAGGTCATCCGCTGGGACATAGACGGCTTGAAAGGAAGTGATCGAGCCTTTTTTTGTGGACGTAATGCGTTCCTGAAGGGCTCCCATTTCTGCCGCGAGCGTTGGCTGATAACCAACGGCGCTGGCAGTGCGGCCGAGCAAGGCCGATACCTCGGAGCCCGCCTGAGAAAAGCGGAAGATGTTGTCAATGAAAAGCAGCACATCCTGGTTTTTCTCGTCGCGAAAATATTCGGTGATCGCGAGACCGGACAGGGCCACGCGGAGGCGAGCGCCAGGCGATTCGTTCATCTGGCCATATACCAGGGCGATTTTGGATGCACCCAGGTTGTCCTGCTGGATGACTCCCGCATCGGACATATCGTGATAAAGATCGTTCCCTTCCCGAGTTCGCTCGCCGACACCCGCGAAGACCGAGATACCGCCGTGAAGCTTGGCGATATTGTTGATTAGCTCCATGATGACGACGGTCTTGCCCACTCCCGCGCCGCCGAACGCCCCTATTTTGCCGCCTTTTAGGAAAGGGCAAATCAAATCAATGACCTTAATGCCAGTGGGGAGCAACTGCGGAGAGGTCGACTGGTCCGTAAGGGCCGGCGCCGGGCGATGAATTGGATAATACTTTTCCGCGTGAACCGGGCCCCGCTCATCCACAGGCTCTCCGGTCACATTGAAGATCCGGCCCATAACACCTTCGCCGACAGGCATGGCGATTGGGCCGCCGCTGTCGGTGACTTCAAAGCCGCGCTTGAGGCCTTCGGTGCCCGTCATGGAGATGGCCCTGATCGACTTGTCCCCGAGGTGCTGCTGCACCTCGAGCGTCAGCTTCGTGGGCAGCCCTTGAACTTTGCATTCCACGATCAGCGCGTTGTAGATCGCGGGAATGGTTTCCGGGAATTCGACGTCGACCACCGGTCCCACGACTTTGACGATTTTTCCTTTGTTTAGATTCATAGCCTTTACCTTGCCTTAGTCGTTCTAAGATGATCTTGCCTCACTCGGACTGACCACCGGCGATCTCGAGCAATTCATTCGTGATGTTGCTCTGACGCAGATTGTTGTATTCGAGTGTCAAATGCTGGATCAGGTGATCGGCATTGTCGGTGGCATTCTTCATCGATACCATGCGCGCACTTTGTTCACTGGCTTTGGCATTCAGCAAAGCGCGATGCACATAAATGTTCAAATAATGAGAGAGGAGATAGGCCAGAAGAGCGTCCGGCCCGGGCTCAAACAGAGATTCTCTGGTGTCCAGCGGCAGCTTCTCTTCCGATTCCGCTCCGGGAATCTTCAAGCCTTTGATTTCGCCGATAGGAAGATATTCCAGGTCCACCGGACGCTGGGTGAGTGTGTTCACAAATTCTGTGCCCACAATCCTCACCTGATCGACTTCTCGTTTTAAAAAGAGGTCGCGGGCAAGAGAAGCAATCGCCTGAGCTTCCAGAAATTTTGGCTCGTCCCCATAGGCAAACTCAGCGACCAGCTGCCGCCGCGTGCGGGCGATGAATTGCGCCGCCTTCCGCCCGGCGGTAACGAAAACGGTTGAGGCGGGGTCGAACTGAGAGACCAAGCGGAACAGATTGCTGTTGAGAGCCCCGCACAAACCTTTGTCCGCGGCAATTAAAATGACGGCCCGCTTGCGGACTGCCCGTACTTCGAGCAGCGGGTGGCGGAAGTCGATGCTACGGGCAGTGGCTTCGCGCTGAATGCGATAGAGCAGGCGCGCGAAGGGACGGCCGGCGAGAACACTCTCCTGCGCCTTGCGCATCTTGGAGGCCGCCACCATTTGCATGGCCTTGGTGATCTGCGCGGTGCCCCGGATTGATCTTATCCGCCGGCGTATGTCGTGTAGGCTGTGCATGGGAGGATGTTCACTTCCAGGTTTCTTTGAACTGATCGGCTGCAGCTTTCAATTCGGCAGCCAAGGCGGGGCTGATCGCCTTCTCTTGCGCGATTTTCCGAAGCAACTCCGCTTTGCGTGTGGTGAGGAACTCGGTCAGGCTCGACTTGAATTCTTTCATGCGATCCACAGCGATCTGGTCTACGTATCCGTTTTGTACAGTCCAAATCACCGCTACCTGAACCTCAACCGGAACGGGGTTGTATTGCGGCTGCTTGAAGATTTCCATGATGCGCTTGCCACGGTCGATCTGGGCTTGAGTTTTGGCATCAAGTTCCGAACCGAATTGCGCGAATGCCGCCAGTTCTCGATACTGGGCGAGGTCACCCTTGAGCTGTCCGGCAACCTGCTTCATGGCTTTGACTTGTGCCGCTGAGCCAACTCGAGAAACGGAAATGCCTACGGAAATTGCCGGGCGGACCCCCTGGTAGAACAGGTCGGTCTCCAAGAAAATCTGCCCGTCCGTGATGGAAATGACGTTGGTAGGAATATAAGCGGAAACGTCTCCGGCCTGCGTTTCGATGATGGGCAGTGCGGTGAGCGAGCCGTTGCCGTACTTTTCCCCGACACGCGCCGCGCGTTCGAGCAGTCGGCTGTGGAGGTAAAACACATCGCCGGGATACGCTTCACGACCCGAGGGCCGCTTCAAAACCAGAGAAACCTGCCGGTAGGCCACCGCGTGTTTGGACAAATCGTCAAAAATGATCAACGCGTCCATGCCATTGTCCATGAACCACTCGCCCATGGCCGTTCCCGCGAACGGCGCAAGATACTGACTGGTCGCCGAATCAGAAGCAGGGGAAGCAACAATGATGGTGTAGGGCATGGCCCCGGCTTCTTCGAGGGTGGCAATGATTCGCGCAATCGTGGATTGTTTCTGACCGATTGCCACGTAGATGCTGTAGACCGGGCGATAGTCCTTGTCGTCCGCTGCTTCAGCGGCTTTGTTGAGACGAGCTTGACTGATGATGGTATCAATGCCGATGGTCGTTTTGCCCGTGGAGCGATCACCGATAATCAGTTCGCGCTGGCCGCGGCCGATCGGAATCATGGCGTCAATGGCCATGATTCCCGTTTGTAGAGGTTGGCTAACTGGGCGGCGTCGGATGATACCGGGAGCGATTTTCTCAACCGGATAGGCTACCTCGCTCTTCACGGGCCCCTTCGCATCGAGGGGTTCTCCAAGAGTATTCACGACCCGCCCCAATAGTCCCTTGCCAACGGGAACCTGCAAGAGTTTGCCGGTAGCGCGAACTTCGTCACCCTCCTGAAGTTGGGTGTAATCACCCAGAATGATCACGCCGACTTCGGTCTCGTCGAGATCCAAGGCCAGCCCCGTGATGCCATGGCCGAGTTCAAGCATCTCGTTGAGCATCGCATCGTCAAGCCCTTCCACTTTCGCGACGCCGTCAGCAATCTCACGGATGACACCGACATTCTGTTTGCCAGGTGTAGCCTTCACTCCCGCGATTTGAGCTTCAATTTCTTGTAGTAAGTCGGCCATAAAATCTTTTCACTCCAATTCATCCGTCACGCAGATCAAATCCCGCAAAGGATCAGGTCCCAAAATCCTTCTTGATATTCTGATGATTCAGAAGCTTCTCTCCAGAGCTGCCAGTTCGGACCGCACGCTGCCGTCATAGACATCGCTGCCGACCCTGATGCGTATCCCCCCAATTAATGAAGGTAGGTGCGCGAACTGGATGTTTATCCCAGACCCGTACGTGCGCCGAAGGCCAGCTTCAACGCTCGAGCGCAAGTCCGCCGGCAGTGGCGCGGCACTCTCAACTTCCGCGAAGCGCCGGTCACGGTCCAGTCTCAGCAAGCGATGAAAGTGCGACAGCAAAACCAGGTAACCACGCCGTTTGCTTTCGATGACGCGCTCGATCACCCGCCGGACACGGCCCTCATCCAGCGATCCATTGAGCAAACAAAAGCGAAACAATTGCTTGGCCTCACGCTCGGCTTGCTTACTCTTTTTCATTTCGCTCGCACCCTTCAGAAACTACCCCGCCACTTCCTTAGCTGTCTGCTCGGCCAACCGCCGTTGATCTTCCGGCGTTAGAATCTTGCCGGTGACTGCGGCCGTCGTGTTTACCACCAACCGGCCCACCTCGCGCTTCAGCTCGGCGAGCATGCGGGCGTAATCTTGCGCGGCCGCTTCGCGCGACTTCACGATGATCTGTTCTGCCTCAGCTATGGCCTTTTGGGTTTCCTGCTCACGGACCCGGGCGGCCGCCAAATGACCTTCTTCGATGAGTCGGGTCGCCTGGGCATTGGCCTCGGTCAACACTTCCTGCCGCTGGGCCGCCGCCTGGGCCAGTTCCGCCTTTATCTTTTCCGCGTTCGCCAGTCCCAGCGCGATTTGTTGACGGCGATCTTCCAACATCTTCAAAATCGGCCGATATGCAAACCGGTAAAGGAGAGCGCAAACGATCAAAAAGCTGATGATCTGCGCGGTCAGGTGAGACCAGTCGACGCCGAAGGTGCGGGCGATCTGCTCCGCCTGACCATTCGCTTCGACTTGCGAGAATAAAACGAGAAAATTCATATCTCACCTATCCGTGCGGTACGTGCCGCGCATGGGTTCTGCACGCGACCTTCTCCTTATTTCGCAAGAAAGAGCGCGTAAAATACGATCGCTTCGGCGAAGGCAATGGCCAGGATGGACTGGACAAGAACCTTCGTGGAGGCTTCGGGATTGCGTCCCACGGCTTCCGAAGCTTTCATGCCGATCAAACCCACTCCGATGGCAGCGCCAAGCGCTGCCAAACCCACTGTAAAGTTTCCCGTCATATAGCTATCGTTCCTTTCTTGGCGGCTCATACCATGGAACTTGATGAGGCCGCCGAAATTCGTTGCTAACCGTGCGCGGGCACAGGTCCTTCTTCCTGCTGACAAATCAGAAGAGTGAACACAGCCGTCAACAGCATGAATACCAAGGCTTGGACCAAGCCCATCAACAGCTCCAGGAAATAAAAAGGAATCGGCACCAACCATCCAAACCCGGGGACCAGTCTGGACATGGCTTCCATCATGTTTTCGCCGGCGAAGATGTTGCCGTAGAGACGAAAACTCAAAGAGATTGGCCGGAACAAGATGGAGACAATCTCCAAACAGCCGGCGGCGAAAAACACAAACACCATGAGGATTCTTAGCAGTCCGCTCGTCGCACCCTTAGGCGCAAAGAGCTCCTTCAGAAATCCAAGCGGGCCAACCTCCTGCAGTGCCCAAACAATCCAACAAGCGAAGAAGACCAGGGCCATGGCGAAGGTCATGTTGACGTCGGCGTTGGCGCCGCGCAGCCAGGCTGCATCGAGCTGGAATCCATGAGAGCTGCGATGCCCCCACCCGACCGACCCAATCCCGGGAATGAGTCCCACCCAATTTGTGGCAAGAATGAAAATGAAAACCGTGGCGAAAAACCAGAACGTTCGCTTCGTCAAATGCTCACCAATGACTCCCTCGAGGAATTTGTAAAGTCCCTCGACGAGCCATTCCAGAAAGTTTTGTGCTCCTTCCGGGACGTGCTTCATATTGCGCGTCGCGTATTGAGCAAAAATGATCAGGCACACGGCCACAAGCCAGCTTACGACCATGGAATTGGTAATAGGGAATCCGAAGATGGTGATCACTTCCGCGGCTTTCGGGGATAAACCATGCTCTTCCTGCTTGGGCGCTGCCAGAGATAGGCCCGCCTGTTCGGGATTACGCGCGGTGGTGACAGCGTTGCTTGATGCACTAAGCGTAACGCCTGATTGCGCCCCCTCTCCGAGCTTTGCATAAACGGTCACTCCCAACATCGCGGCAAGAATCAGGGCCGCAAATCTGGTTTTTGTTTTTCGCAGATTTCCGGTAGCCCGCGCAGTTGGGAAGTCTGGGTACCTTTGATTGAAGATGTCGATCATGACCACATCTCTGCTCCTCGACCGAACCTATGGGCAGTGGGCTGTTCCCCACCTGCCTCTATAGGAATGCATTCCTGGTTCCAACCTCGGGTCGCGGCTCAGTTTCCGCACATGTCCTTGGCCAAGATGTGTTTAAGGGAATTTTGCGACACGGAAGAGCGTTCGCTACTCAGCCGATCAGTGACAAGAGCTTGGCAAGTGGCAGCTACGAACTTCGCCACACCCGAACCCGACTCTTCAAAAGAAGCACCACTGCACAGATGAGACCGAGCACGGTGACCAAAGTGGCTACAAATAGCATTCTTTCTGAATTGGTTCTGTACTTCGGAAGCTTGAAAAGGACGTAGTGGCCCCATGCCTGTCAGCATGTATCCAAACACCGTGATGAGTGCCACCACGCCTCGATAGCACAGAAGAAAGGCCGGATTCCTAAAGACGATTTGCCGAATAGGAGAACTCCGAACACACCAAGCATCACCAGCTCAGGAATGGAGCAACGCTATCCCCAGCCTCAAGTGCCGGTCTTTCGCCTTGAAGGAAAGTTTCCGGTTGAGAGTCCACGAGAAACTCACGAACAGAAAACCAAGCAGGATGCTGCAGACGGGTAGAACTTCACAAACGCCGCTGTCTATCTGCACGAGTTCACCTCCGATCTATTCGCTCCGGAGCTGAGCACTCCATGTGCAATTTATAAAGGTGCATTCCTCGGATTCTGCAAGAGCGCACCGTTTGCAACCAAGAAACAAGGTGGCTCGGCGCCCGATGTCCGCACCTGTCACTTGCCAAATTCCTGTCAGGCCGCACCCCCTTGCGAGGCAAGGGTTGAGCAGCCCGCTGGTTGAGGAGCACACGCATGTAAGTGCTTGCTTCTGAAAGAGCTGGCGTCTTTCCGAAAGAGAGCATTTCACTGCGGCATCGTGAGTGCTTGAAGAGAAAAGTGCGACTGCGATGCGGGCTCAAAAGAAAAGCGGCCAGAAGAGTGGAAAGAGCCACTCTCCCGATGTCGAGTAAA
>WNFN01274547.1_pt1 | contig 14909 bp, 12 predicted proteins | sample 5400161 | NCBI WGS metagenome assembly WNFN01 (sample SAMN13153353, study PRJNA577476) | soil metagenome | isolation source: 80 cm saprolite on Douglas fir-dominated hillslope | place: USA:California | collected 2013-09-17
GGTTCATTGACCTATCCTCCATTTGAAACCTCGATCCAAAGATATATCCAGCATCGAAGGGTATGCAATCAGGCGCTAATCGGGTACGATTGTAGCCTCTCAAACCCGTGTTAAATCTGGCTCATCTACCCGAAATTTATGTCGAACAATCATTCCCCTGCTCAGAAAAACCAACTGCCAGCACTCCTATTATCGGTACTGCTGCTGCTCATCTTCGCCGTACTCATTTACGGCGCAACCAAACGCTACATGCGCGAAGACGAAGCCATTGCCCTTGATGGCACGTCGAGAGGACTGTTTGCCACCGTTGATCGACAGGTCCACGATGTACATGGGCCGACCTACTTCGTATCATTCTATCTCTGGCAGCAATTCGTCGGTTCTCACGAGTTCACCAGCCGCGTCTTCTCGATCCTGATTTCGATGCTTACGCTGTCGGTGGTGTATCAGTTGGGGCGACGCTGGTTCGGCGGCAAATGGATCGGGGCGGCGTCGCTGCTGGCACTCGGCCTGTCGTCCTATTTCTTCGTGTACGCGATTGAGATTCGGCCTTATGCCGAGGTGATGCTGCTTGCGGCAGTTTCGACGTGGTATTTTTTGCGCTGGTTGGAGCAGCGAACGTGGCACAGCGCCTTGACCTATGGGCTAACTGTTGCCATGATGCTCTATTTGCACTACTTCGGGACGTTCCTGATCCTCATGCACGGCCTTTATTTTCTGTTGCAAGGCAAGCGCACGCTTCCACTTTGGAAGCAGGGTGTCGGGCTGATGGCGACGGCTTTTGTGTGGTGGCTGCCCTGGTTCCCGATTTTCATCTACCAACTCAAGACGGTTAGCGCTCTGCTCAAGCCGCAAGAGGTGCGTGCGACTGGCATCAACATCGGCATGGCCTCAACGACGCAGCCCACGACATGGCCCACAATCCAAAAATTCATTCAAGTAGCAACCAACGCGCAGCCGCTCGTGTACGCCGTGGTCATCATCGTGGGTGCAATCCTGCTCTGGCGCAAGCAGCGCTACTGGCTGGCCGTTGCGTGGGGCATCGGCTTTCCTGTGTCGATGTTTTTGGTCAATCTGGTCGTGCCTGTCTACGATGGGCGCTACGCTTCGCCACTCATTCCAGGGCTGGCTGTACTTGTTGGCATGTCGCTGATGGCGCTGCCAGGGCTGTGGAAGGTTGCAGCAGTTGGCGTCTTTTCGGTCCTAACGCTGCTCACCGTGCAAACTGGCGTGGTGGATCGTCCGCCCCTGCGCGATTATCTGCAACAGTTCGAGGCCGCGTACCATCCCGGCGATGGTGTGTATCTTGACCGGACAGGCGATGATAACCAGGTATGGCTTCAGTATGGTGAATATGCGCCAACAGCCTGGGCACAGGCGCAATGGATCGATGATCAGATTAAAGGTGACAGGAGCCTTTATCTGACCACCGATACCCCGTTGCCGCGTTGCGTCTGGCACATCACACCCGATTGGTTCAATAAGTCCGTGCAGGCTCATTTCCATCTAATCGAAGCGACACATCCGTTGCAGCAAGTCATTGGCGATCAGCGCTATCTGTTCCAGCGTTTATGTGGACCGCCCAAATCGGATGCAACCCTGTTCGGGAACTCGCTCAGGTTTTTCGGGGATGATATCGAGTCGGTAACAAAAACTCAGATTACGCTCAAGATGTGGTGGTCCACATATAGCCCGCCCCAGAACGACCTTTCGATGGGTGTCTATCTGCTCGAACAAAACGGTACACGCGTCGCGCAGCACGACGGCCCGATCAACGATTTTTACGGCAAAGGGACCATTCAAACGTCGGCCTTGATGCCGAATATCTACTATATCGATCATCGCACGCTGGACATTCCTCAAAACTTGCCGCCGGGCCAGTACAAGCTGGCGCTGGTGGTGTACCAGCCCTGGGATTTAATGCGATTGACGTTCAACCAGTCGAAAGACGATATGCTGATCTTCGACACAGTCAGCTTACCATAACGGTTCAGTCCTTGCTGAAGTCTGGTAGAATTAGAGTGTTCCAATATGGACAATAAAGGATGAAGACCATCACAACATTTGAAGACCTTCAATTGAGCGCTCCGACGCTCAAAGCGATCAAAGACCTGGGCTATGAGGAACCAACCCCCATTCAGGCCCAGACTATCAATTTAATGCTAGAGGGCAAGGACGTGATCGCACAGGCGCAGACAGGAACTGGCAAGACTGCCGCGTTCGCCCTGCCGATCATCGAGCGCCTGTCGTCTGATAAATCAGCGCCGCAAGCGCTTGTGCTGACACCAACCCGTGAACTCGCCATGCAGGTTGCCGAAGCCTTCCACTCGTATGGCAAATATCATCACGTCTCGGTGCTGCCCGTCTATGGCGGTCAGCCCATTGAGCGCCAGTTACGCGCGCTGGATCGCGGCGTGCAGGTGGTTGTCGGTACACCGGGCCGGTTGCTCGATCACATTCGGCGCGGCACACTGAACCTCGGTCAGGTTAAGGCTGTAATTCTGGATGAGGCCGACGAGATGCTTGCAATGGGCTTTATTGAAGACATTGAGTCCATCTTGCAGGAAACGCCAAAGGAGCGCCAGACAGGATTGTTTTCGGCAACAATGCCCCGGCCCATCGTTGATCTTGCTCAGCGTTATCTGCACGATGCGCAGCGGATCACAGTGCAGTCCGAGCAAATGACTGTCCCGGCCATCCGGCAGGTGTACTATGAGGTCGGCGCACGGGACAAGCTCGAAGTGCTGGCCCGCATTCTGGATTACGAGAGGCCGACTGCTGCCCTCGTCTTCTGCCGCACCAAGAGCGAAGTCGATACGTTGGGCGAACGGTTGACAGCCCGCGCCTATCCTGCGGAAACCCTCCACGGCGACCTCAACCAGACACAGCGTGACCGGGTGATGGGCCGCTTCCGCAACGGGCAAGTCGAGCTGTTAGTTGCGACGGATGTTGCAGCTCGTGGCCTGGACATCGAACAAATTTCGCACGTGATCAATTACGATATCCCGCTTGATCCCGAAATCTATGTGCACCGTATCGGACGCACCGGGCGCGCCGGACGCACCGGTGCGGCGATTACGCTGGTGACGCCGCGCGAACGTCGCCTGCTGCATGAGATCATGCGTGTGACGGGTGCAACTATTCAGCGGGCACGGCTGCCAACCATCGCGGATGTAATTGCCCGCCGCCGCGAGTCGTTCAAGGAGACTTTGAGCGAGACGATTGAGCAGGGTGGACTTGAGCCATATCTGATTATGGCGGAGGAACTTGGCGAGGAATTCAGCCCAACTGATCTCGCCGCCGCAGCATTCAAACTACTGCTGGGCGACGAGCCGGACGTAGCGGAAGATACCCTGGCCGCCATGGAGCCTGAGCCGAACAGCGAGCGGCGTGATGGGCAACGCTACAGTGGCGGTCCACGTCAACGCGGAAATCGTCGCAGCTTTGGGGACGTTGGGCGCGACGATGGAATCCGGCCTGCCGATCTGGTTGGCGCAATAGCCAACGAAGCCGGGTTACCCGGCAATTCAATCGGCGCAATCGAACTGTACGACCATTTCGCGTTTGTCGAAGTGCCGGAAAACAGCGTAGACCGTGTATTGAAAGCGCTTAAGCGCACCAGTATTCGCAATCACAAGGTATCGCCGAGCATCGCCCGCCCACGACGATGAGGCGAAGCCAGCGGACTCTCTCCTCGCTTCACAACTCATAGGTAATGAAAACAAAAACTCCCGCCGAAGCGGGAGCCTTTGTTTGCGCTGTGGCACTACTGATCCATCGAGGAGAGAGGTGCCACAGCGCTACGTTTACCACTTATAGCCATATGCACCACCTCCTCCTTTCTTTGATGGCAAATGAGGAGGGCGATTTGCATCGCCAGTGTGGTTTTCTTTCAAACCACAACGAGATTATCCTATATTTGTCGCCGAATGTCAACTAAATTTAATCCTTTAATAACCTTCGCATTTGGCGGCTCCCTGCGCTATAATCTTTAGGATAATCTGTTGTGTAGAGTTAGCGGGGATAAGAGATGGAAATTTCATGGTACGGGCACAGTTGCTTTCGTTTGGCTGAACGTGGGAAAGCAACAATTGTTACCGATCCCTTTGATGAAACAATAGGTTTTGCCCTTCCCAAGTTGAAGGCAGAAGTGACGACGATTAGCCATGACGCGCCGGGGCACAGCAACACAAGCACGGTCAAGAATGTGCAGCGTATCCTCGAAGGACCGGGTGAATACGAAATCGGCGGCGTGTTTATCGTTGGGTCGGCGATGCACAACACCGAAGTAGACCCACCCAAGCGCAACGTTGCCTTTACGTTCGATTTCGATGGCCTGACCGTGGTTCACCTGGGCGATCTCGATCATGTGCCTGCGCAATCTACCATTGAGGCAATGGGCGCAGTAGATGTTGCCCTGGTTCCTGTTGGGGGTGGTGGCGGATTGAACGCCACGCAAGCCGCCGAGGTTGTTGGCTTGTTGGAACCAAGCATTGTCATCCCGATGCACTATAAAACTGAAACCAGCACCCTTGAACTTGATCCGCTGGATCGGTTCCTCAAGGAAATGGGGGTAAGCCGCATTCAACAGGAAACGCTGCTAAAAGTCACCAAGAACAGCCTGCCGGAACAGACCCAGATCGTTGTTCTGGAATGCAGCCAATAGCGGTAAATCCTCGAAGGAAAGACGATGCAAGTCAAGATTATCATGAGTTGGGACATCAAGCAGGGACACGACCAGGAGTATTTTGAGTTTGTGGTCCGTGAATTTGCCCCAGGTATTACACGTCTGGGTTTGCAGCCGACGGAAGCATGGTTTGCGATTTATGGCGAGTGTCCGCAAATTATGATGGCGGGCATCACCCCTGATTTTGCGACCATGAAGTCATTTCTGGATACCCAGGAGTGGAAAGAACTGCATGAACGACTGCTGCAATACGTCTCTAACTACTCGCAAAAAATTGTCAGGTTTTCTCCGAATTTCCAATTGTAGTAAATACAAAACCCACCTAAACAAAAACAGGCTTCCCGCGCAAGGTAGATGCGGCAAGGCTGTTTTCTTTTATTAACGTGAGTGCGGGAGAGGGGGAACCGGACAGCGACGGGTCCATGTAGCGATCAATCGGCTTTAGTATCAGTTGGATTGCGAAAGCTCCTGGTAAATCAGGCCAAGATAGTAGGGTGTTGTGAGCCGTTCAAAGATTGTGCGGGCGCAATTCAGGTACTCGGTGCGCTTCGGATCGCTGATCGCGGAATGCCGCCCCAGTTCATAATAGGCTCGCGCTTCCTCGAAAGGCATTCCCATTTGCTGCGCGTCACGCAAACTCTTGTCCCAGGCACGGAAGGCGCGACGCGGCTTGCCAGTGAGCCACGCGTAAAGGCCGTCGTAGCGGGCGGCACGCGGTTTACAAAACCAGTGGATACGCAAATATTTGTGAATATAAGGAATGGCACGTTGGACACTGGATTGATATTGGGGCCGTGAGTCACCATATTTTTCCCATAAGGCCAGATACGTTTCAAGGACACCTGAAATACCTTCGTATTGCAACGCCCAAGCTTGCCCCACAAAGGGAGCCGCCTTATTGACAGCTTCCTCGGCAAGGTCGTATGCGCCCTGACGCAGGTACGTTTGCGCGAGCATACCGTAGACTGCCAGCATCCTGAAAGACGCGAGATGCGCCACCAACTCAACGCTTTGACGCAGCAAGTCGAGGCTCTGCTCAACTTCGCCGAGTTGCAACAGTGATTGTGCCTTGAAAGTCAAGATGCCGGATCGAATCACAATGTCGGCCCGTGACGCCTGGATGTCTATCATTTCCAAACTGCTACGAAAATCGCTTTTCAGATAGAATGCTAAGGCTCCATAAAAGATATTTTCGTGGTAGCGCCGGACATCACCGAGGCGGTCAAATACTTTTGCATTCTCCACAAATTGCTCAGCGCTGTTGGCAAGATGCCCCGACTGCATGTAGCCCATTTGAGTAATTTCCAGGACCCAGGTGAGCGAGGCCAGGCTGTTTAGCCGTTGTGCCGTTTCTATGGCTAACCGTTTGTACGAATCTGCCAGTTTACTGAGACCAAACAGTCGAGATGCGTAGCCAATCCCAGCGTACAATTCGGCCAACATGGTGGTCGGAGGGATTTGTTCGCCCTGATTTGTATTGCTGAATATCATAGAAATTTGGGGCAGCGTTTCATTGTGCATGGCATAGGTATGCGTTAACCCTACTGAAGTCTGCATAAGGAGATGCGCCCATTCATACTCCTGTGAACCAGGAGTAAGTTGCGTTGGCGGGACTAATCGCTGCTTCCATTGCCGTAGTATATTGACCAGAAGTTTCATGATGAACTGGCGCTGCGTGGTCGGCACAGGGCTGCCAGCCAGTTCATACACCCGCTTATAGTTGTCCTGCGCCTCATTGATCAAAAATAGCCCGTGATGCGCCTCGCCCAAGGCGCGGACCCATTTCGCGTGTTGAATGGTGGAAACCGAGAGTTCATGGTTGTCAAGCATTGTCACCAACTGCGTGAAGTAATCTATAGCTTCGGGATAGGCAGCGCTGCTTAGGGCCTGACTGCCTGCTTTTTCGAGATATTCGACCTTCTTCGGAATGACCTCGGCTCTGCTCCAGTGATAGGCCAGCAATCCATAATGCGGCGCAAGGTTTTTCGCATAATTTTGTTCGTACCACTCCGCGATGTCACGATGCAATTCCCGCCGCTGTGAGAACAAAAGCATATTGTAAGCAACTTCGACGGTGATGATGTGCCGGAACAGATACGCCAGGTCAGGTTGTGGCGCTTCAAGGGCGATAAGCTGATTTTGTTCAAGCATCGTAAAGTGGTCCGCCAGACGCTGCTGGTCCGCACTCAGCGGATAGATGTCATGGAGTGTGCGGTGCAGAAACAGCCGCCCGATGACACTGGCAACCTTGATGGTCAGTTGGTGGGCTGGCAGCAGCTTGCCAATGCGGCTGGCAACCACCCCTTCGACGGTGTTGGGCAGATCGAGATTGCCGAAGTCCGTAGCCACGATTTCACATTTGCCGTTTATCACGGAGATCAGGCCCGCATCCCGCAGGGCATAGGCCAGTTCTTCGCTGAAAAATGGATGTCCCTCGGCCTTCTGGATGATCAGATCGGATAGAGGCTCTGGCAACGCATCGACGCCCAGACGCTGCGCAACAAAGGCAACCGTCGCGTCGGGAGGCAGCGTTTGTAAGCGCAAATACGCGACATGAGGCAGATCAGCCAGATAGCGGAAGTCGGGCGGAACAGGATTGGATTGAGGGCGGGTTGCGAGTACAAGCAGCAGCGGATGTACCTGAGTCTGCACGGTTCGCAACAACGCCCATGACGATGAATCCAACCAGTGGGCATCCTCCAGAATGAGAAGCAAGGGCTTGTTTTTCGCCGCCTGCTGCAAGAGCGCTACCAATAACTTTTCGGTGTTATAGGCACGCCCATCGGCTGAAAGCTGTGCCGTCAGATTATTTTCTAGGAGGCCAAGTGGCACAACCGCGTTGAGCAGTGGTAGCAGGTCCATGTTGTCAGGCGTAAGCGTGATCTGTGATAGAACGTAATCTCGACGCTGCTCGATACTATCCGACGCCTGCGGCATATTAAACAGCGCGTTGAAAACGGCCCGCCACGCGAAGTAGGGCTGTTTTTCGATGGCATCCCCCGCGCCAATTAAAGTTGTCACTGTCCGCTTGCGCACATTCTCAACCATTGCCGCCAGCAGGGTTGATTTGCCGATGCCTGCGTCACCTTCGATTATGACCAGACCGACGCGGCGGTCCATCTCTAAAGCATCGACGTGGCTGTTTACGGCTAAGCGCTCTGCCGCGCGTCCGACCATACCATTTGCGCTCTGTGTCCCGGCTGCTGTGCGCCGACCCGTGCCGATCCTGCTCACCAGCTTCGACTGACACGGAAGCCCGCAAGCCTTTCATATGAATGGGCGGCAAGTCTTCCCAGGCAAACATATGATCGGTGGCTTTGCGGATCGGCCCGCTGCCAAGTATTTGATACGGTTGCGCATTTTGCATCAGCCGCGCAGCCAGATTGACTTCATGACCCAGGACACCATACGTCCGGCGGCTGGAACCGCCATACACGCCTGTGCGCATGATGCCCTGGCTTAAGCCAAGACGGACCTGTATTTCGGAAAATGGGACGGAGAGTTCCAGCGCGGCGGCGGCGGCCCGTTGCGCCGCGTCTTCCTGGGCGACTGGTACCCCAAATGCACCATACAGGTAGCTGCCTTTGTCGCCCGTGGTCAGTTGAATTAGCGTGCCGTCGAAGTGCGTCAGGATTTGCTGAACGTGGCGAATATATTGGTCCAGCTTATCGCGTGCGTCAGAATCTGCTTCATAATCGATCCCCTCGAACTGTAGGAACAGCGACACTGCCGGGCGAAGCTCTGTTACATATTCGCCCAAGCCTTCCTTCAGCCGAGCATAGACGCCTGGAATGACCCATTGCGAAGCCCTCCGCTCATCAACTGAGGGAAATGTCTCCCACGGTATGGGGGCAACATCCAGCGGTTGCCGCTCAACGATGGCAAAGCGCTGGCCGTCGTCCGCCATGCGCCACTCGCTGGTCGTTACACCCGATTGCTCAAGCGTTGCGGTATCGACAATGATTTCGCCGCGCTCCGCCAGACCTTCCGCCTGTGCCAACTGTGCAATGGTCGTACCAGCCAATGCTTCAATACGTTGAATCGCCGGATCGCCCACCAGCAGACGCCGCGTTAGACCTGTTGCCAGGGCAATCTTCATACCGAGCGTAACGATATTTTCGGTATTGATAGTGATGGAGGCGGCATCAGCCAGCGCTTGCTGCGTCGCAAAGGCACACTGGATGGCACGTGCGCTTGCCTCGCCATCAAACCAGCAGGTAATGCCGTCCCCGCTGAAGCTGATGACGCTGCCCCGATAACGATGGACTTCATCGATCAGCAAATCGTAAATGCGGTTAAGATGCTGCGTGAGTTCTTCCGCACCACGTCTTGCGCCAAAGACCTGCGCAAACATCTCCGTGAGCGCCGTAAAGCCTGAGATATCGGCGAACAAAGCTGTCCCGTGGGTTTTCTCAGGCAGAGAGGTATCAAGGAGCAGCGCACTGACCCTATCCATCGGAAGATACGCGTTCAGGTCCATAGCTTCCCCCTAAATCGGCGGCTATCTCGCTGACACTGGCCTCGTGTCTAAGTACAGAGTTGCATAATTGTTTTTGAAATGATTGGGTTAACTAGAGCATAACCTCAAAGCGCCTTGACGACCACAAGCAGCATGAGCGCAGGTTAGTTGGGGGGAAACAAAAATGCGCATCACTTGCTGGGTGATGCGCATCTAATACCTAGCAAAGACGATCTTCAACTCGCATTCGCGACCAACGCTTTGTTGCGGACATATTCAGCTACATTGTTCAGTTCTGTTTTGAACAAATTGCGCATGACTGGCGGGTTAAAAAGCTGCGAGATTAGTCCCATCAAGCCGGGCTGAGCTGGTATTTCGCAATGGATGGTTACACGTGTCTGTGTTCCACCGTTAAGCGGGTCCAGTGTAAAGGATGAAAATTGCCCGGTGTCGATGTCCGTTTCGACCAGCACACGTCCCTGTTCTGGTTCAGTCACTAACTGATGATACGTATCTGTATGTCCCATGACTGTTACACGGGTCCAGATGACGGTTCCCGCGCCATAACCGCCCTTTTCTACCTCTACCTCGAAATATGGTTTTGGAACGATAGCGGGATGACTGACGCGATAATCGGCAAAAATGGCATAAATTTGGTCAGGGCGGGCATTGATTACCCGCGAAGACTCAGCAATAATCTTCCTCATGAGATTCTCCTTATGTTGATTCACAGGATTGATCGAAACGAGCGTTAACCCCAGATCGCGACAGCCTGCTAACACACCATAGAGCGCCGCCTGATCGATAATTGCACCAGTCAGCAGTGTATCGCCGTTGGGTGTATGGCTGACGGTGAAACCATCGAACCACATCGAATATTGATGGCTCAATTGCCCTCTCACTCTGATTTGGTAGATGGTGGACATTGCATTCTGTCGCTTGAGGACATTCGCCTCGTTCAATTCCATAGCCGCAGTATATCGATTCGGGGCTGTAAGATGACCCGTCCAGAGGTGGGAAAGAGGGGTGGGAAAGTAAGTCAGTGCGCCAGCAGTTTCAACTCATGAGTGCGGGCAATCGCCTGACTGCGCGTTTTGACTTGCAGCTTGCCGTACAGCACATTGACGTACCATTTGACTGTACTGAGTGCAAGCGTCAGCGTTTGGGCAATCTCTTCGTTGGATTTTCCGGCGACGATCAGGCGGAGCACTTCTAATTCGCGATCACTCAGGGCCAGTTCAACTGCCCTAGGCGGATTATCCAGCGTGGGGAAGGCGGCGAGTAGTTTGCGGGCAAAACCGTGATCCGGATGACCCTCGCAGAATCGGGCCAACAGTTTCGCCATCGGTGCGCCGAGATCGAGAAACGTATGGACGCGATTTTCCGGCTCTGCCACTGCTAGCGCCTGTTCCAACGTGATCATGGCGTTGACGCTATCGCCGCGTGTCTGCCTGCTAACCGCCAACAGGGTTAGGGCGTCAATAGATAGCAGTGTGGGCGGTTTGGCGGTCAGATAAGTTAGCAAACCAATTGCTTCGTCGGTCTTGCGTTGTGCCCAAAGTAGACGCGCCTGTATCAGCGTTTGGAGATCACTCGGATAAAACATTGATACAGGTTGAGGTTGATTTTGTAAGGGCTGCATCCACTCATCGGCCATTTCGATGTTGCCCTGAGCCAACCAGATTCGTGCGCCATACGCCCTGAGCAGGGCGACTTCGTGCGCTGGATCGTAGCGTTCAGCATAGGCGATGGCGGTCTGTACATCGCGTATCGCTCCGGCAAAATCACCACGGGCCTGTTTGACTTCAGCTAACATGATGGTCGTGCTTGACATCATGCCTGTGAGAAAACCGCTCCGTTCGCTGAGAGGAAAGACCTGTGTGAGATGTTCATCAGCCCGATCAAGCTCGTTCCACTCGATGAACACTCTGCCCAAAGCGCTGTGAACAAGCGTCGCCATTGGCAGAGTCGCGCTGCCTGCTTCGCGAATACTCTGCAAGGCTTGTTGACACACTTTGTATGCCTGCTGCAACTGCCCGGCATAGACCAGTAATCGACATTGCTGGAACAGAATGGTCTGTGCGATAACGTCGCGCCCCAGACGCTGGCTGTCGTGATATGCCTCGTCAAGGAGTTGGACTGCCTGTTGCATTTTGCCACTCATGGTCATGAGGAGCGCTAGCACGAGTTTGGTGGAAGGATCAGATTGGAAGCTAGTCATAGCTTGGTTTGTCAGCGCCGCCAGTTGTGCGACATCCCGGCGCGACGTAGCGACCACATACGCGAGTGGTAGTGCCTCGGCAGGCAGGGCTTGATCCGACTGCTCTACATAAGTGTGAAGTGTTTCGGCCTCCTGCCAATGTCCACTCAGCGCAAAGGCCACGCCAAAATGTGCCGCTAACCGTAAATGACCTTGCACAAATTCCGGGGGAAAAGCGCGGTACCAGCCTAACAGCGTATTGGCCGAGCCGCCGAAGGAAGTATCAGACGCCGAACTCGTGATAAGGTGTGCTGCATACTCATAATTATAAGCATCGAGCGCATAGCGGACCGCTTCTTCGGCAAACGCGTTGTGTTCATGCCAGATCGCAGCCCGTAGATAGAGTTCACTGCGCTGGCTGTCCGATTCTGTCTGGAACCGCGCCTGAAGCAGGTCAGCGAACAAATGATGATACCGATACCAATGCTGAACCTGATCCAGTGGAATCAAAAACAGATTATTCCGTTCCAGGTAATCGAGCATGGCTTGCCCGGAGGACTCGCCCGTTACTGCATCACACAGCGATGCGGTCAGGCGATGCAAGATCGCGGTTTGAACCAGAAAACGCTGTACTGCTTCCGGCTGCCGGGAGAGCACTTCCTCGATCAGATAATCCAGCACAAAGCGGTGACTTCCAGTGAAGTCGTGGATAAACGCGTTTCTATCCTCGGCACCGCCCATTGCCAGCGCGGCAAGCTGTAATCCGGCGATCCAACCTTCAGTACGTGCATCCAACGCCCTGACCATTTGGTCAGGCAGATTGAGACGCATGATCTGGTTGAGGAATTGTCCAATTTCCTCGATTGAAAAGCGCAAGACATCCGCTCTTACCTCAAGCAGTTCATTCCTGGCCCTCAATCGTGCTAGCGGCAGCGGCGGATCGGAGCGGGTCAACAAGGCCAATGTAGCGTTCGGCGGCAGATGCTCCAATAGGAAGGTAAGCGCGGCATGGATAGCGCCGTTGTCGATCACATGATAATCGTCCAACACCAGAATCACCCGTTCTGACAATGCTGTGAGTTGATTGATTAGTACGGTCAGTGTGTTGTCCACTGCCGGAGGCTGCGGCGATTGCAGCGCCGCCAGCAATTCCTCGCCGATCTGAGGGTAGCGGGTCTGAATAGAGGCGGTGATATACGACACAAAACGTAACGGATCGTTATCGGCTTCGTCAAGCGAGAGCCAGCATATCGAGTCGCTGCGCTGGCTGCTCCATTCCACCAGGAGCGACGTTTTGCCAAAGCCAGCCGCCGCCGCGATCAGGATCAGCTTGCGATCCAGGCCAGAATCGAGCCGTGCCAGCAAATCCGAACGTAACACTTGAGCGGATCGTAGTCGCGGCAGATGCAGCTTCGTAATAAGAAGGGATGGATATTGAGCAATCATGAGTGACCAGAAATAGTGGTTTACGTCGCCCCTCGGTATTGGGATGGCTGCACTTAATGCGGATCAGCCATCGTGTGCTGCACGCGGCTGCCTCAGAACTGAAGGCATATGGGCTGAGCAACGCGCAATTCGATGTGCTCACCCAGGTCGGCGCAGCGGCGGGGATTTCGCAATTTGACCTTGCGCAGCGCTTATTCGTGACGCAAGGCAACGTGACGCAACTGATTGACAAGATGGAAGCACGCGGCTGGATCAAGCGTATTCCAGAGGGGCGCACCAAACGTCTTTATCTGACCCCTGCGGGACAGCAGCTATTTGATCAGGTTGTTCCGGTTCACCAGGACTTCATTGCAGAGCAATTTGCAGGTCTCAGTCCTGATGAACAACGCCAATTACTGCGGTTGCTGGCAAAGTTAGACCGCGCTCAACGCTAGCACGATCTGCGAATTCGGTGAAATTGAGGGTTGCGTTAGAACATCTATTCTGATATACTATGTGAAACCAATTGGTTGCGCATGTGATTGGCGATTGGAAGAATATCAGTTAAGAGGGAGCCATGAAAATCTATCTAACCAGTGTATTTGTTGACGATCAGGACAAGGCACTCAAGTTCTATACAGAGAAGTTGGGCTTTGTCAAAAAGAAAGATATTCCAGTTGGGGAATTCAAATTCTTGACGGTAGCCTCGCCCGAACAGCCAAACGGTACGGAACTGCTGCTTGAGCCAAGCGACCATCCGGCCACGAAAATATTCAAAAAGGCTATATATGAGCAAGGGATACCTGCAACATCATTTGCAGTCAACGATATCCAAAAAGAGTACGAAAGACTCAATAAATTAGGTGTGAAGTTTACGCAAGGGCCAACGCCTATAGGGCCGACAATCACCGCCGTATTCGATGACACTTGCGGTAACTTCATCCAGATCGCCCAATTAGGTTGATCGCTGGCACCAGCGGATTTGAAAATACGGGATAAGAGCCTGCGCGGCTCCTATCCCCCTGATTTTTAGCGGGACAGATTAAGCTGCTGGAGCTAGCGGTGACGCGATACAACGCCCAGCAACAAGATGATGCCTGCGCCCGTCGCAACTATCCTAATGACGATGCGGGACAATCCTTCTGGAACGCGACCAGATCGGTATTTAAGCGCCCAATCCATGTTCAGCACACCACCGGCTAGAAAATAGAAACTCAGAACCAGAATAGCGAGATCAATAATCTGCTGCTGATTAACCATTTCAACACCTCTATTTTCAGTTGTGCCGCTGTATTGCATGACCAGAGAACCAATTCGATTATACTTTAGTTAAAGGGCGATGCGCCGACCAGAAACGCGGTCTTAGGTCGTCGCAATTTGAAAGCCTATTTGGAGGCAGGAGTCTACTGTTTTGACAGACGCACCCATTTTTGCCGCGCTGGCTGATCCGATGCGCCGCAGACTGCTGGTGAATCTGGCGGAAAACGGCCCGAAGACGGCAACGCAGCTTGCCGAGGAGTATCCCATCACGCGGCAAGGGATTCTCAAGCACCTGAACGTCCTGGAAGATGCAGGGTTGGTCGCCGTCAATCAGCGAGGTCGGGACAAACGCTATGTCCTCACGCCTGAACCCCTTAATGAGCTTAACGAGTGGCTCAAAGCCATCAACGCCAAATGGGACGAACGACTGCTGCGACTTAAGACAATGATCGAAAATGAGAAGGCTGGCGAATAGAGAGTCTCGTCTCTACGCCTGATACTTTTGAAGTATCCTCAAAAGAATTTTGATCCACGTAAGATACTTTAGTTCTAAAGCGTCCTAGTTCCAGGATATTCAACCAAACTCGCCTATGATGGACTTTGATTTGCACGAAAATCGGTTGAACGCATGAAAGGAAAATGAACATGCAACTGCACGGTATTCATCACGTCACTGCGGTGACAGGCAATGTAGGCACAAATTTAGATTTCTATACTCACGTTCTGGGACTGCGACTGGTCAAGAAGACGGTTAATCAGGATGACGTTTCGGCATACCACCTGTTCTACGCGGACAAAGTTGGTACGCCCGGAACCGACATCACGTTCTTTGATTGGCCGCAAACTGGCGCGGATCGGCGGGGAACTGACAGCATCGT
>WNFN01239597.1_pt1 | contig 14899 bp, 15 predicted proteins | sample 5400161 | NCBI WGS metagenome assembly WNFN01 (sample SAMN13153353, study PRJNA577476) | soil metagenome | isolation source: 80 cm saprolite on Douglas fir-dominated hillslope | place: USA:California | collected 2013-09-17
GCGGACTTGAGCGGCGGCCCATGCAGTTTCTCCGTGCCGGTCATGTCCACGTAGGCTTCGTCGATGGAAGCCATCTCCACCGCGGGCGAAAAATCCCGCAGCACGCCGGCAGCTTTTTTGGAGTATTCGCGGTAAAGGTCGGGATGGCCGTCGAGAAAGATGGCGTGCGGACAAAGCTTAGCGGCTGTCCGGAGCGGCATGGCTGAATGCACGCCGAACTTTCGCGCTTCATACGAGGCAGCCGCGACCACGCCGCGCTCATCCCGTTGCCCGCCCACCACCACCGCCTTGCCTTTCAGTTCCGGGTTGCTGAGTTCTTCCACGGAGACAAAAAAGGCGTCCATATCAACGTGAAAGATGGTTCGCGAGGAGGCCAGCACAAGTCTGACAATACATCAAATCGGGGCCGTCTTCTAGTTTCTTTCGCCCCAACACAAAACCAATGCAATCAGCGTGTTACGAGGAACGTGGACTTATTGAGAAGCGTCCACATGGGTCTGTTACGGGGGATCTGCGCATGAAGCTGAGCAAATGGGGTGGTGATACCGCTGTACCACCACAGCAAACTGAGAATAGTGCAATTTTTCATTCCCCGGAGTAGTATGTCTCCTCCGACTCATCGGCTGTCCCCAGGAACCCAGCCATGGCCCATCTCAAATCGGTTTTAACTTTTCGTCCGCCACCGGCGGAGCGGACAACACAAACTCCGGCGGAGCGGTACACCGCCTGCCGCAAGCAGACGGAATCCCTTATCGCCTCTCTCAGCCCGGAAGACCAGATGGTCCAATCCTGTCCCGAGGCCAGCCCTACCAAGTGGCATCTGGCCCATACCGGCTGGTTCTTTGAAACCTTCATTCTTTCGGCGCATCTGTCCGGCTATCGTCCGTTGGACCCGAAGTTCCGCGATCTTTTTAACTCTTATTACAATGCCGTGGGGCCGCAGCCGGAAAAGACGCTCCGCAACACCTTTTCCCGCCCCAGCCTGGAAGAAGTGCTGAAGTATCGCCACCACGTTGACGAGCACATGCGTAAATTGCTGGAGTCCGGCGCAGCTTCCGAGACGGTGCTGAGGCTGGCGGAGATGGGAATCAACCACGAGCAGCAGCACCAGGAGCTGCTGGTCACCGATATCAAGCACGCATTTTGGAGCAACCCTCTGCGTCCCGTTTACCGGCCGGCTGCTGCTGTCGCGCCGCCGGGCGGTCTCCCGCCGCAGAGAGCGCACGCTTGCGCCGAGGGCCTTTATGAAATTGGCGCCAGCGCTGACGGACGCTCGTTTCACTTTGATAACGAAGCTCCGCGTCACAAAGTATTCGTCCCGGCCTTCCGCTTTGCATCGCGGCCGGCCTCCTGCGGCGAATATCTTTCCTTCATCAACGACCGCGGCTACGCACGCCCCGAGCTTTGGCTCTCTGACGGCTGGAAGGCTGTCCAGGACCGCCGCTGGACCGCGCCGCTTTACTGGGAAAAAGCCGGAGACGACTGGCTCCAGTTCACCTGCTCGGGCACGCGCAAGGTTGACGAATCCGAACCCGTCTGCCACGTCAGTTTCTATGAAGCTGACGCCTTCGCCCGCTGGGCCGGCGCCCGGCTGCCCACTGAGTTCGAATGGGAGACCGCGGCTGCGCAGCTCCCGGTGCCGGCGGAGGCCAATCTGCTGGAGGACGGCAAGTTTCATCCTGAAGCTGCATCCGCGGGCAAAGAACAAGAAGACATCATCGTTCCTTTGCAGATTTTTGGCGACGTTTGGGAATGGACCGCCAGCGCCTACCTTCCTTATCCCGGCTTCAAGGCCGCGGCAGGAGAGCTGGGCGAATACAACGGCAAGTTCATGAGCAGCCAGATGGTGCTGCGCGGAGGCTCCTGCGTCACACCCCGCTCCCACATCCGCGCCAGTTACCGCAACTTCTTCCCCCCAGAAACCCGCTGGCAGTTCTCCGGCATCAGGCTCGCGGATGACGGCGCCTAGGATTCCGGCGGTACCGGCGGTACAGAATGTTGCCAACCGCTGTGCGCAGCGTCCCCGTTGACTTCCTTTTTAAGTGGCGTTATTCTGGGGTTACACGGGAAAGGAGGGCGATCTAAAAAATGAAAATTTCTGATTGTAGTAACCAACGTGAGGTGGCTGAGGCTTAAGGCGTGAGATCTTAAGTCCTAGCGAAGTTGTGGTTCGCAAAAGGCCTCCGCGCCTTCAGCCAATCCCAACAGACTACCGGCGGCCCCGCAAAAGGTTAAAGATTGCGGGGCCGTTCTGTGTTTACGGCCTTGCCGGGGGTTGCAAGAGCAGATTCGCTTATGGCAGCGAACCAGCGCGGAGCGGACTGGCGTTAACCTTGCCACGTGCGACAAAAGCGGCGATGAGGACCTGAAAAAACAAGGCTCCCATCAGGTCCAGAAGCACGTCGTGGAAACTGCCGGTTCGTGAAGACACAAAGCTCTGGTGAAACTCATCGAGGCTGGCGGCGAGCAAGGTCAGCGCCAAAGCCAGAGTGCTCCAGCGGAAAGTCCAGCGCTTGGGGGCGGGCAGCGTGGCCCGCAAGGAATAGAAGGCACACACGCCGAGAAATCCGTAGCTGGCGAAGTGAGCAGCCTTGCGTACCAGGAAGTGGATGGCTTGAAACTGCTGGAATGAAATGGGTCCGTAAACCGCGTGGATGATCTTCCGCAGAATGTTCCCGGTATGTTCGGAGGAAAACAAGTCGGTAGAGAAAGAGGCCAAAGTGCAAAGCCACAGCAAGGTAGGAAGCCACAGCAGCAGCTTCCTGCGAAGTGAAACAGGAATGTCTCTTTGGATGGCAGAGGATGACAAGCGCGTCCGCCTACTCGACCCTGTAATTAGGGGCCTCGCGCGTGATGATGACATCATGCACGTGGCTCTCACGCAGGCCGGCGCCGCTGATGCGGGTGAAGCGCGCCTTCTGCTGCAGTTCCGCAATGCTCCTGGTCCCGCACATGGTCATGCCGGAGCGCAGTCCGCCCACCAGTTGATACACCATAGCGGCTAGAGTTCCGCGATAGGGCACGCGGCCTTCAATGCCCTCCGGCACCAGCTTGTTCAGACGGTTCGCGCTGTTGTAGTCACCGTCCTCCATGGTCGCGGGGGAAGAATCGTCGGCAGCTTGCGCGTAGCGGTCAGCCGATCCCAGCGCCATGGCGGAAAGAGAACCCATGCCGCGGTAGGACTTGAAAGAACGCCCTTGATACAAGATGGTCTCGCCCGGGCTTTCGTCAGTCCCGGCGAAAAGCGAACCGATCATAACCACGCTGGCGCCCGCTGCAATAGCCTTGGTGACGTCTCCTGAGTACTTGATGCCGCCGTCGGCAACCACCGGAACGCCGGCATCGCGGCAGGCGCGCGCGGCTTCGGCAATCGCAGTGATCTGCGGCACTCCGGCTCCGGTAACGATGCGCGTGGTACAGATGGAGCCTGGCCCAATTCCGACTTTCACAGCGTCCACGCCGGCCTTGATCAGGGCACAGGCGCCTTCGTGGGTGGCGACATTGCCAGCCAGCAGGTCAATTTCCGGCAGCTTCGCTTTGATGGTCTTGATCGCGTCAATCACCCGGCTGGAGTGGCCGTGCGAGGTGTCGATGGCCAGCACGTCCACTTTGGCTTTGACCATCTCCTGCGCGCGCTCCAGAAAATCGCCGGTAGCGCCAATCGCGGCGCCTACGCGCAGGCGTCCGTGCTCGTCCTTGGCCGCATTGGGATACTTCAGTTTCTTTTGAATGTCCTTGACCGTGATCAACCCCTTCAGGTTGTACTTGTCGTCCACCACCAGGAGCTTTTCCACGCGATGTTCATGCAGGATCTTTTCCGCATCTTCCAGCGTCGTGCCCACAGGAACCGTAATCAAGTTATCCTTGGTCATGATTTTGCTGATGAGAATATCCGTGCGGGTTTCAAAGCGAAGGTCGCGGTTGGTGAGAATGCCCACCAGCTTTTTGTTTTTCGTCACCGGGACGCCGGAAATCTTGTAGCGGCGCATCAGCTCCAGGGCGTCGGCGATCTTGTGGTCAGGAGAGAGCGTGATGGGGTCCATGATCATGCCGCTCTCGGAGCGCTTCACCTTGTCCACCTCGTCCGCCTGCTGCTCGATGGAAAGGTTCCGGTGGACGATGCCAAGGCCTCCCTGCTGGGCGATGGCAATGGCCAGGCGCGACTCGGTCACCGTGTCCATGGCGGCGCTGATGATGGGGATGTTCAGCCGGATGTTGCGCGAAAGTTGTGTCTGCGTGTTGGCCTCGGCCGGAAGAACGTCAGAATGCGCCGGCAAAAGCAACACGTCGTCAAAGGTCAGGGCCTCGGGCACGGGAAAATGAATCATGTTGTTATCTCGAAGGGAGGTCTAGCTTTTAATTGTAAATGGTTTGGGCAAAACGTGTAAGTTTGCGTCCGCTCGCCCTGGTTGGCGCCGGCGTCCGCTCGGCAGCCGCTCGTTCGTTTCAAGACTTTGCGGCCAGCATTTCCTAAAAAAAGTGAAAATACTAATGAAAAAAGCAAGGACACGAAGGTAACGTTGACGGTTTGGGCACGGGCTAAGATACTCAAATCACCATGGAACCGAACAAAAGTACGCTATCCAAGTCTGCGGTGGCTTCGTCCGAACCGGGGGAAGACTCTCGCCGGGAAAGACGACTGCACATCGCGGTCCGGGTAAAAGTTTTTTCTGACGACAACAGCTTGGATTCCCAGGCCTGCTGCACCTATGAGATTTCAACGACCGGCGCGCGCTTGGTGGCGGCGCAAGGCATTCGGGAAGTAGGCCAGATCGTCTCGCTGCAGCGGCACAACCGTCGCGCCAAGTACAAGGTAGTCTGGCTGGGAAAACCGGACACACCGCATGCTGGCCAGGTTGGCGTTGAGGCCCTGGAACCGAACAATGTGATCTGGGAGAACGAGATCAAAATCAGGCTCATGCGAGCCGAGGAATACTAGAGTTTTTCTCCGTACCTGCCTTCTTTTGGTCCTGCAACAGGCGGCCCGCCCTGCGGCCGGTCTCACCGCAGTTGTCTCACCGCAATTGAATGATACGATCCAGCGTTGCCGGTGATTGTCCGCGCATGATACCTTCTAAAGTTTTAGGCTTATGCTCCGCTCCTACCAGGGAATCGCGCCGCGCATTCATTCATCGTGTTATATCGATGAGTCCGCCCAGATCGTCGGCGACGTGGAAATCGGCCAGAACTCCAGCGTTTGGATGAACGCCGTGGTCCGCGGCGACGTTTACGCCATCCGCATCGGCAGCAATTCCAACGTGCAGGACTGCTGCGTGCTCCACGGCATGAGATATAAATATGGAGTCACCATGGGCGACTGGGTCACGGTGGGCCATTCGGTCACGCTGCACGGATGCGCCATCCGCGACCGCTGCCTTATCGGCATGGGCGCGGTGATACTGAATAACACGAAGATCGGCGAGGGATCGATCATCGCCGCGGGAACGGTGATCCCAGAAAATACGGTCATTGAGCCGCACTCGCTATGGATGGGCGTCCCGGGCAAATTTAAGAAAAAGATTGACGATGAGGCCAGCCAGCAGATGATTCTGATGTACGCCAAGAACTACGTTGACTACACTGCACAGTATCTAAAGGAGCTTTCCAGTAAGTAATGGCTGTCTCAATCAAAGCCGTGCGCGGCACCCGCGACCTGCTGCCCCCGGAAACGGAGACCTGGAACGCCGTGGAAGCAGCAGTGCGCGACCTGTTTCGCGTGTACAACTTTCAGGAGATCCGCACGCCGGTTCTGGAAGACCTGCAGCTTTTCCAGCGCTCCGTAGGCGAAGACACCGACATTGTCTCCAAAGAGATGTTCGCCTGGGAAGACCGCGCCCGCGCGCAGAGTGAAAAAGGCCAGTGGCTGGCGCTGCGCCCGGAGAATACCGCGGGAGTAGTGCGCGCTTACATCGAACACAAGCTGTGGGAGCGTCCTGGCTTGCAGCGGTTCTATTACATCGGCCCGCAGTTCCGCCGCGAGCGCCCGCAAAAAGGACGCTACCGCCAGTTCTATCAGATCGGCGCAGAAGTCATCGGCCCAACTTCCGCAGGCAGTGAATCGCCAGCCGTGGATGCTGAAATCCTGGAGATGCTGGCCGCGCTGCTGGACCGTCTAGGAATTCAGAACTGGACGCTGGAACTCAATTCAGTCGGCTGCGCCAACGACCGGCCAAAGTATCTTGAAGCTTTGCGGGCCGCTCTGAAAGACGTGGTCCACACCATGTGCGCCGACTGCCAGCGCCGCGCGCAGACCAATCCGCTGCGCGTGCTCGACTGCAAAGTTTCCGAAGACCAGCCAAAAATTGAGAAGCTGCCGCGCCAAAGCGATTACCTGGACGAAAGTTGTCGCACACACTTTGCCGAAGTACAAAAGCTTCTCGCCGCTCTAGCTGTGCCTTTTGTTCTGAACCACCGCCTGGTTCGCGGGCTGGACTATTACACCCGCACGGCCTTTGAGTTCACGCACGGCGCCCTGGGCGCGCAAAACGCCATCCTCGGCGGAGGACGTTATGACGGACTCTCCGAATCGCTAGGTGGTCCACCGGCGCCGGGCATCGGCTTTGCCATCGGCGAAGATCGGCTGGTGATGACCTTGCAAGAGACTGCCGGCGCGGCAGCGCGTCCCACGGATGTGTACATCGCCCCGCTAGGCGCAGGCATGAACGTCCACGCCGCTCTGCTGGCGCGCGAACTACGCCGTGCGGATGTGATCGTTACTTTAGGTGATGAAAGCTTCAAGCTGAAGAAATCTCTAGAGACAGCCAGCAAGATGGGCGCGCGCTATGCGCTGATCGTCGGCGAGAATGAGGTCGGCTCCGGCCAGTTCGCGCTGAAAAACCTTGGCACCGGCGAGCAGGTCAGCGTGGCGCGGGGCAAGATTGCGGCTCTTCTGAAATCCCGAGCGTAAGCGAGGGATCTCTTTAGCCGCGAATCTGCTTACGACAAACCCTAAATTTCACCATCGCTATAGGGATCTCTCGCTGCGCTCAAGATGTGAAAAGACCCTACTTCACCTCTAGCGCATCTCCCGTCTTGTGTTCCCTGATCTGAAAGCGCAGAAACTCCTGCACTGCCGCCACGGCCTCAGCGTTGGTGCTGCTGATCACAACGCGCCCGCCCCTGGTGACTTCCTCATACTTGTATTGAATTTGGCCTTTCAGCTTAATCATGGTGGGCACACCCGACGGCGTCTGGTCATGCACGAACCCGGGAATGTTGAAATCGCCCGATTGGAAAGCGCGGCTGATGTGTTGCAGGTGCATGCGAATCTGCTGCATGCTGGCCGTATCGTCCGTTGCATTGGCCGCCACCTGGATGACGCCGCCGTCTTTGCTCAGGAAAAAATGATGCGTGGTCTTGTCTTGCGAGAAACCCATTCCGGCTTCGCCGCGATGGGCCATGTTGTGCTGCTGGTGATCTTGCGCTTGCACCGGCGATGCCGCTAAAGCAAGTAACGCGAAGAATATCAAAAAACAAGCTTTCATTTTTCCACCCTCATCTCCTCCAAATAGACTCATCATGCTGTCCGGCGGTGAGCAGCAGAAACTGTCAAAAACAAACCTGAATCTTTCTTACCCTTTATAATCATAGTTTTACCCGGACTGATAATTCCGTCCATAGAAGGTGTCTCTTTGCCGCTCGACTCTTTAGGTGATCTTCGCCGCACGCATATGTGCGGAGAGCTGCGCGCCCAGAATGCCGGCCAGCCGGTGGTGCTGATGGGCTGGGTCAACCGTCGCCGCGATCTAGGCAACGTGATCTTCATTGACATTCGCGACCGCAGCGGCATGACTCAGCTTGTCTTTGATAAAGGGGAGAACGCGGCCCTCCACGAGAAGGCCAGCGGACTGCGCTCGGAATTTGTGATCGCGGTCCTGGGCAAGGTGCGCCAGCGCGACCAGAAAACCGTCAACAAGAACATCTCTACCGGCGAAATCGAAGTTACCGTCGATGATCTGAGGCTGCTGAACGAATCCAAGGCGCTGCCGTTTGTGCCCAGCGAGGCGGGGACGGTCAACGAAGAAACGCGGCTCAAGTACCGCTACCTGGACCTGCGCGGCGATGCCATGCAGTTCAACATCGAGTTGCGGCACAAAGTGGCCTTGGCCATCCGGCAATATCTTTCAAGCCAGGGCTTCTTCGAAATCGAGACGCCCTTCATGACCCGCTCCACGCCCGAGGGCGCGCGCGACTATCTTGTTCCCAGCCGCGTGCATCCGGGCGAATTTTACGCGCTGCCGCAGTCGCCGCAGTTGTTCAAGCAGATCCTGATGATCTCCGGCTTCGACAAGTATTTCCAGATCGTCCGCTGCTTCCGCGATGAAGACTTGCGCGCCGACCGCCAGCCGGAGTTCACACAGATCGACCTGGAGATAACTTTTCCCCAGCCCGACCGCGTCTTCGAAGTAGTGGAAGGCTTTTTGCAGGCTGCCTTCAAGGCCGCCGGGCATGAGCTGAAAACGCCCTTCCCGCGCATGACGTATGACGAAGCCATTCGCCAGTACGGCATCGACAAGCCTGACATGCGCTTGCCCAAGCTGACCGACGTGCGCGCCGCCTTCAACGCGGAACAGTTGCATGATTTGCAACTCAGCCCGGTGCTGCCGGTCGTGGCTGTGCGCATTCCCAAAGTGGGCGAACTCTCGCGCAAGGAGCGCGACGATAATCGTCCGCTGTTTGGTGAGCGCAAAGAAGCCAAGTTGGTCGACGACATCAAGCGGCTCGAGAAGTCTTTTCCCGAGACGGTTGCCAAGCTGCGCGAGATGTGCGGCGCACAGGCAGACGACTTGCTGGTCCTGGTGGCCGGACCGGCGCAATTGGAGAAATCGGCTACGCGGCCGGATTACGGCGTCTTTGCCGCCGCCGGACAACTCCGCTTGGAACTCGCGCGCAAATATGCTGACCGCCATGGCGCATTCCAACGGACCGGAGACACGGCGCGGGACTTCTGCTTGCTCTGGGTCACCGACTTCCCCATGTTCGAGTATGACGACAAAGAAAATCGTTGGAACGCCGCCCATCATCCGTTTACTTCACCGCATGAGCGCGACATGGATAAGCTGGAGTCCGATCCCGGCGCGGTGCGCGCGCTAGCCTATGACGTGGTGCTGAATGGAACTGAGTTAGGCTCAGGCTCAATTCGTATTCACCGCCAGGACATTCAGAAGAGGATTTTTCACGCGCTGGGAATGAGCGATGAAGAAGCCCGTTCGCGCTTCGGCTTCTTCCTGGAGGCGCTGGAGTACGGCACGCCGCCGCACGGCGGCATCGCCCTGGGATTGGACCGCATCGTGATGATCCTGGCCGGCGCCGACAGCCTGCGCGAGGTGATCCCGTTCCCCAAGACCGCCAAGGCCATTGACATGATGGTGGACGCGCCCACGCCGGTCAGCGAGGCACAGTTGCGGGAGTTAGGAATCAAAGTCAGATGATTTACGGCTTGGCCGTGTCATGCTTGGTAAAACCTAAAGACCTGCCTCACCCCGTTGGGCATCCCGCACCATGGTCCTGGATCCCGCCCATAGCACCAGGCCCAGCGCCAATGAGAACACGGGGATCAACAGCATGGCCTGTTGCAGCCCGGTCGCCCGGAAGGCTTCTGTGACGGTAGGTGAGCCTGCAGCGGCAGCGGCATGTTGCGCTAACCGGTCACTCAACTTTCCCATGCCCACAGGACCAAACGAAGCGCCGCCCAGGTACATGAACAAAAAATAAATTGACATGGCCTTACCCCGTAGCGCAGGAGCAACAATGTCCTGGATAGAAGCATAGACAAGGCCGTAATACATATTGAGCAGGCCGTAGGTGAGTGTGAGCAGGGCTACAGCGAGTTCCAGGGAGCCCACGGATTGACGGACACCAAGGTAAGCCAGCGGCGCTGCGACCAGTGCGGCCATGGCAGCGATCAGCATTCTGCCGTCTGGACGGCGGCGGGCGATGGAATCGCCCCAGAAGCCGCCGATGGTCCCGCCCAGCAGCCCGCCCACCAGATACACTACTCCCGTCGCGATGTTCGCCGGGCCAACCTTCAAATGATGAATGCGTCCCATGAACGCAGGAAGGAACGTTCCGATGGCATAGAGATTGAAATTGACCAAGGCTCCGGAAGCGATAATCCACGAGAAGGTTGGCATACGCAGCATCTGCAACGCGGTTTTCAGGTACGCCAAAAGGTTGGCCCATGCACCCGAGCCTTGCTCGTAGGCGTCAGGCTGCGCTGCCTTTTCCGTGGCCCCGCGTTCGGGTTCGCGCAACATCAGCACCACTGGCGCCAGCAGCAAAGCCGGAATCGCGGCCGCGATCATCGCCCGGCGCCACCCGAAGGCTTGCGCGATAGTACAGCTGAAGAAGAAACTCAGCGCTCCGCCCACAGGAACACCCAGCATGAACAGGGCCAGTGGCCGCGACCGGCCCTGCGGCGGTGGGAGCGCAGGCGGCCTCGCCTACGGCCAGCCCCAGCCGCGAAACTAGCAGCAGAGAAAACGTCGTAGCCCAGGCGGCCATCGCTGTCAGCGATCCCCAGAGCGCTATGCCCGTTGAGAGCAGCTTCTTGCGGCTGACGCGGTCGGCGAGACTGCCCAGCGGCAATCCAATGACGGCATACAGCAGGGTGAAAATAGTGCCGATCCAGCCGAGTTGGGTATCATTCAGCCCAAATTCCTTGCGCAAGGGTTCGGCCAACGCGCCGCTGACGTGGCGGTCGTAGAAATTCACAATATTGACGATCACCAATACGACGAGGGAGCCAATCGCAATCCGGGAAGAGGGCGCAACCGGTGCTTTTGCAACCACCGCTTCTGTGGCCATGGGCGAAAATACTATCAGACCGGGCACAAAATGGCGCGGCGCTATCCGTTATTCGTAAGCCAGGGCGTCGATGGGATCTTTCTGCGCGGCCTTGAAGGCGGGGTAGACGGCCCCGATCATCGCGCCCACAATGGCAATAACGGCGGCGCGCAGTATCCAGCCGTAGGTGAACTCCACTTGCGCGGTCGGGATCTTGTAGCGGATTCCGTGGGCCGCGGCAAAGCTGAGGAGAATGCCCACGACAATTCCGGCAATCGCCAGCAACAGGGTTTCGCGCAGGACCAAGCGCACGATGTAGAGCTTGGACGCACCCAGCGATTTCAAGATACCGATCTCGCGCGTTCTCTCCATCACTGCGGTGTACATGGACTGGAAGATGACGATGAACCCGATCACCACCGAGATGCCGATCACAACGTCGATGAATTTAGAAAGCCCGGGGATGTTGTCCGCCGACATCTGGGACAGCCACTCCGCCATGGTCTCGATGTTGTAGTTTTGCATGCCGGGAATGGTCTTGATCTGCGTGGCCACAACGTCCGCGTTGTTGGGATCATCCAGCTTCACATAAAACACAGAGGCTTTGCCCTCAGCTAAGGTCAGGTTCTGCAGGGTGGTGATACGAACGTAGAAGCGAGAACCTCGCCCCTGGGGGACGATGCCAGAGACATGAAAGTTATGATTCAAAGTTTTCACGGTGGCGCCCGGGTGGATATTGTGGCTGGCGGCGTAGTATTCATCCACGATCATGTCATCGGGTTCCTGAAATGGACCGCCTTCCAGATAGCGCATGGGCCCGCCTAGGGCCTCAAAGGCTTGCAGATCAATCCCGCTAAGAAGCTCTAGTTTGTTGGTGCCTTGGATGACCATAGGGGCCACGGCGGTCACGTGCGGCTGCTTGAGCAGCAGGTCTCCGATTTTGATAGAGACTGGAGTGCTCGACAAAGCAGCAAAGATCGATGAGCCCGGCGGCCGCACGATAACGTCCGCTCCAATGCCCTTCTGGCGCGCCCTCTGGTCGTTGAGCGTTCCCAGCGCAAAGCCCACGATCAGCAGAATCAAAGAGACCTCCATGGCCACAGCAATGATGCTGATGATGGAGCGGATAGGCCGGTACACCAGATTGGAAACGATCATCTTGTTCATGGGCTATACCACTCTGCCGGGCCGCGGCTTGCGCTGAAGGATCTGCTTCTATGGTTTTTTGCTTGAGTTCTCTCTCAACACCGGCTGGTTCTCTGCGCTATCGTTCTTGTTGTCCATGTCGATGAGCTTTGAGCCCGGAGGCCGGGCCAAGACGAACTGATCGTCTGAAAACGGCTCATTGAGGTTCAGCTTCACCACCGACAGCGTAATGGCGTACGCCTCGATGGGACGCTGAATGCTGATGACGTCCGGGAACATCATGCCGCCGTGGTCGGTAAAGTTTTCGTAATGGGCGTGCGTCGTGAGCTGGCCTTGAGGATCATAGATAAGCTGCTCGTGCGGCAGAAGGTCCGTCCGGCTGAAACCGATCTTGCGCGAGAGATAGTAGCCGGTGCCGTTCTTGGCGATCACAAGCACCACATAAGTGGGCTGCAGCACATCTTGATGGCTCTTGGGGTCCTTGACGATTTCCTGATCATGTTCCAGAATCGCAATCTCGCCCGCCTCCGTGTCCACGGGCTTCAGCAGAAGCGCGTCAAAAATGTGCTGCGGACGGATGTTCTCCAACGGCTGGGGGGAAGGCTTGACCACCTGGTTGGAGCCCACGCGGAATTCATTCTTTGAGGGGATAGACAGCTCGAAGGTCTTGCCATTACTGACCATGTCGAGGGCGGTCGTGCGCAACACCGGGACCAGCCCGATCAGGCGCAACATCGCCGGCTTGCGCACCCGGACATAACCCCTGATCTGCGGGTTATCTTTAATCCGGGCCTTTTTTTGTTCCAGCATCGAGCTATCAATGTCCACAGTCGCCGCCAGGCTCTGCAGATGCGCGGCGTTGGCGTTGATACTCTCAACCAGTTGGTCCAGTGCGGCTTCTTTCAGATCGGCCGTGCTCATGCGCATTTGTACCGGGTGGGGTGTGCGAAACAAGCAGCCAGCCAGCGGCAGGATGACTAGCGTTAAAATAAGGCGTTTTAGGGGCGAGGGCACCCGGTAAACAGCGACAATCGACGGCAGAGAGCGGCAATCTCCCGTCTATAAGGACTATCGGCTAACGGGCCGGGAAGCCACAGCCCGCCTGTAGGCGGCCACGTTGCGGGCGTGCTCCGCAGGAGTGCGGGAGAAATTGTGGTGACCTTTGTTATCACTGACAAAATAAAGATAGCGGGTGCTGGCAGGATGCATCGCCGCCTGCAAGGACGCTCTTCCCGGATTGCAGATTGGCCCGGGCGGCAAACCGGCGTTACGGTAAGTGTTGTAAGGCGAGTCAAAATGCAGGTCGGATTGGTAGATGGTCCCGCGATAGCGGTTGTTCAGCAGTGCGGCATAGATCACGGTCGGGTCCGTAGCCAGAACCATGTTCTGGGACATGCGGTTGTAAAACACGCTGGCCACTTGGGGACGCTCCTCGGCAGCGCCAGTCTCCTTTTCCACAATGCTGGCCATGGTCACGATGTCATGAAAGTCCTGGCTCAGGCCTGCCTCGCGCGTTTCCTGGCGAAAACGGTGGACCATGGCCGCGGCCATGTCATGGAAAGATTGCGTCCGCGTAAAACGGTAGGTGTCAGGAAACAGATAGCCCTCCAGGCTCGGCGCCTGGGGATCAAGATCGCGCACCAGAGCAGTGTCAGTGCGTGCCACGTGCAGGAAATCTTCGCGTGAGCCCAGCCCCGCGTCTTCGATGGCCCCCGCGATGTCAAACATGTTGAAGCCTTCCGGCACCACCAGGAGGTGGACGTAAATGTCGCCGCGGGCGATGCGGTCATAGACTTCGCCCACCTTGGCGGGATGATCGAAAGAGTATTCACCCGCCTTGAGCGGCTTGCGCCCGTGCAGGGAATGCCACAGCAGAAAAGCGTAGCGGTTGCGGACGATCCCGGCCTTTTCGAGATCAATGGCGATGTGGCGCGCCGAAGAGCCGGACTTGAGCTGCACCATTTGCTCGCGCGACGGCCCTGCGGGCAGCAGCAGGCCATAGGCCAGCAAACCAGCCGCAACAAGTACGACAATCACGAATACTATGGACAGGAATCGATACATGCAATGAAATTTTCCGCTGCTGCTATTTTATCGGCCAGCCCGCCGGCATGGAACCGGAAACCTTGCCGATTTTTTTCCTATCGCCAAACCAACGGACATGGACTGGCGCGCGTTTACGTCCGATGCGAAGATTCAGCGAGTCGCGCGGGCCTGAAGAAAAGATTGCAGGATCAGCGCTGCGGCCATGCGGTCCACGGCCCCGGCGCGCTTGCGGCTGCTCAGGTCGGCTTCGCGCAGCAGCCGGTTGGCTTCGGCCGAGCTGAGCCTCTCGTCCCATAGATGGACCGGGAGCTGGAACCTTTGCCGCAGCTCTTCGGCAAATTCCGCCACTTTCTGCGACTGCGTTCCTTCTGCTCCGCTCATGCGCAGCGGATAGCCCAGCACGATCTCCCGCACATGGTATTCGCGGATGGTCCGCTCCAGGCGGCCAAAGTCGGCCCGCTTGTTCTTGCGCTCGAGCGTTTCTATACCCTGCGCCGTGATGCCCAGGGGATCAGAAACCGCCAGGCCCATGCGGCGCGCGCCGTAGTCGATGGCCAGGATGCGGCTGGGAGTTTGCACGAGGCGATTATAGAAGCAGTCAGCCATCGGCACTCAGCAGTCAGTCACAGGGCAGATCCGGGTGATCCGGTGATCGGGTGCCCTGAACCGCGAAAAAACGCCCTACTCCGTGTTCCTCCGCGTCCTCTGTGGTTCCAGCTTCGCTTCCGCCCCCAGCCGGCATCTCTCCAGCGTCTCCTGCATTTGCTGGTGCAGCGCGGACATCTGAGCTTCGCTCGCGTCGGCGGGGACCGTCATGGGACTGCTGAAATAGCGCAGGCGCGGGAAAAAGGCATGGGGATGATCATCCGGTCCCAGGAATTCAGTATCCAAGCCAGCTTCACGGCGATGTAAAAACAGCTAA
>WNFN01221119.1_pt2 | contig 14875 bp, 10 predicted proteins | sample 5400161 | NCBI WGS metagenome assembly WNFN01 (sample SAMN13153353, study PRJNA577476) | soil metagenome | isolation source: 80 cm saprolite on Douglas fir-dominated hillslope | place: USA:California | collected 2013-09-17
CGGCGAGCCGCGCCCATCCGGCGCCCGTGAGCAGGCCACGCAGGGCGAAGAGGTGGTAGTTCTCGCCTTCGTACCACATCCCATCACGCCCGAATCCGCGCACCAGGTGCGCGATGAGCCCCGTGTCGCCTTCGATGACCCGCTGCGCCAGCTCTTCGTCCTCAAACCACACGGCGACGGCGGCGAGCGCAGCGCTGTTCCATGTTTGCCGGTTGGAGAATCCCTCGTCGTAATCACCGATCAGCGTCGCTGCTTCCTCGACGAGCTGATTCACGCCCCGGGTCGTCGTGTCGTCGAGCTGGTCGCAGGCGCGCAGCATTGCCGCTGCGGCGACATAGTTGCACGTCCAGAGCGACTCGAGGTACGTGGAGAAAAACAGACGGCTCGGGCCGAGGACGTTGTCACGGTTGGGGTAGCGCCAGTAGCGCTCCGCGTAGGCGTTCAGGATGTCGCGGGCGCGCGCCGCCGCCGCACCATCGCTGGCGTCTCCTAAACCCGCGAGCGTCGCCAGGTGCGCGGCCCGCTCGGCGAGCCAGAGGTGCTGATACCGCGCCCAGCTCCAGTTGTGGCGCTCCCCGCTCCACGTCTTGCCGCAGCGCGGACATCGATGCGCGGCGGGGCTCCACGGATCGAACGTGAGCGCCACGCCGTCATCGGGACAGAATCCGCCATCCGTCGTCAACAGCGCCTTATGCTCCGGGACGATTGGCATGCGCTCGAGCAACGGTCGCGCCCGTTCACGCAGATGCGTGAGCAACGCCTGGAGATCGGCCGAGCCGCGGATCGCCTCGGCGCGAGCGGCGAGCGTTTCCGCCGTTACCACGCACGTACTCCTTCCAGCGCCCACGCGAGCGGTAGCACGCGGGCGCCGTTCGCTGCGCTCGCGACCGCCGCCGCCGCCTCGCGGGCAGGCCCACGCATCACGAAAAACATGCACCCGCCGGCGCCCGCACCCGCCGCCTTGCCGCCGAGCGCGCCCGCCGCAGCGGCGGCGGTCTCGAGCCGTGCCATCTCCGCCGTTCGCATGCCGGGATCGAGCGCCTGCTGATGGTTCCAGTTTTCGCGGAGCAGCGACGCCACCCGCGCCAGATCCGCGCCGCGCAAGGCCTCCGCCATCGCGTTGCCGGTATCCTTCAAACCACGCAGCGCCCCGGTCACCGTGGGATCGCCGCGCTCGTATGCGCTCGTCACGCGCGAGATCGTATCACCAGAGACTCGCGACTTGTTGGTGTAGCAAATCAGCGTCTGGCGCTCGAGTGCCGCGGCGAACGCCGGATCCAGCGTCACCGGCTCGACGCCCACGTCGGGATCGCGAAAGCTCAGGCGATGAAATCCTCCCAGCGCCGCGGCGTACTGGTCCTGCTTCCCTCCGGGCAGCTGCGCCTCGATCGTCTCGACCTGCCAGGCCTGATCTGCCACGTCCTGCTGCCCGAGCGTCTCCTGGCGCACGCGCGTCAGCGCACCGACCAGCGCGACGCCGAGCGCGCCCGAGCTGCCGAGTCCCGACCCCGGCGGCGCGTCGCAGCGGGTGGTCAGTGTGAAGCCGCCCAGCACCGGGAAGCGGCGCAGCGCTGCCGTGAGCAGGGGCAGCTTTCCGGGGAGCAGACCGCCGGAGTTCGCGCATTCGAGTGTTTCGCCCAGCTCTTCCGAGACGAGGCGCAGCAGTGTGCCGCCGAGGTGCAGCGCGACATGGGCGCGCAGTCCGATGGCTCCGTTCACCACCACGCCGCCCTCGCGCGCCGAGAACGGCGCGACGTCGGTCCAGCCTCCGGCGAAGTCGAGCCGCAGCGGGGCGGTCGCGTGAAACGCGGTCGGCAGATCGCGGCGTCTCATTGCTCGACGCGCCACGCGGCGACGGTCGGCAGCTCGCCGCGCATATCCATGCGCACCCCGCGAACTCGGCTGTTCATCGCCTGGACACCGCGCCCGTGATACAGCCAGACGATCGGCAGCTGCTCCGCGAAAAGGCGCTGCGCTGCGAGCGGCTCCTCTGGAACCGGAATACCGGTGAGATCCCCGAGCGGACGCAGGAACCCGAGTCCCGGATCGCCGGCGATGCCGGTCACGGCGGCGGTGAACTCGTGGCGTGGGCCGTACACCCGATCCAGAAACGCCGAGTTCTCGAGCTGGTGAATCGTCACCTTGAATCCCACCGCGCTGAGGCGTGCCTGAATCATCTGCTCGAGCGCGGCCTCCCCGCTCCCTACCGTGATGAGATCGAAGCTCGGCGGCGAGACTTTACTCAACTCGGCGACGAGGTGACGCGCCGAGTCGGGCGCGAGCGGGAGGTGCGGCGGTGCGACGAACCGGGGCAGGCCAGGCGGCACCGGACCGTCTGCGACTGCGGCGAATCCGAAGAGATACCCGTCGACGATTTCCTGGCGATCGATCGCGAGCGCCGCGGCCAGCCGCGCGCGCGGATCGTTGAACGGCGGCCGGCGGGTGTTGAAGATGAGACCGTACGGGAAGATCAGGGGATACTCGCGAATCGCGAGCGAATGGTGACGGCGCACGAACGCCACGTGCTGCGGACTGATTCCGGCAAAGTCGAGATCGCCGGAAACGAGCGCGGACAGCTTGACCATCGGCTCATCCACGACGGCGATGACGAGCCGCTCGACGTGCGGCGGCCCGCCCATGTCGGCTGGAAAGTCGGCGCTGCGGGCGAACACCCAACGGCGGTTGGGCTCGTGTGTGACGAACCGGAACGGTCCATTGCCGACCGGCTGGACGTTCCACGAAGCCTGGCGCAGGCGGTCGTGCGGCACGGTCGAGTCGTCCAACGCGGCGGCTGACGCCAGCGTCTGCAGCTCCGTGTACCGGGGGTAGCCGGTCGCCGGGTCGTGCGCCGCCTCGAGCGTCCAGACGACATCGCGCGCGGTCGTCGCGATGCCGTCGTGCCAGCGCACGTCGGTGCGCAGCCGGAACGTGAGCGTCCGGCCATCCGCCGACCAGCGCCAGCTGCGCGCCAGGTAGGGCTGCGGCACGAGCAGCGAGTCGTAGCGCGCCAGCGTGGTCAGCAACACATAGCGCTGCACCTGGCGGGCGAGCGGGTGAGTCGTGAGCAACGGATTGATGCTCTGCAGATCGGCGCCAGAAGCGAACATGACGGTCGCGCCGCGGCGCGCGGCCTCATCGCCGCAGGCGCACGTCACGACGGCTACCGCCAAGAGCACCGGACCCGACAGGCGCGACACGCCACGCATTCTAGCGAGGCAAGAGTGACGGCGCGAGATTCCCGCCGATGCTCGCCAGACTGGGACAGCGTCTCCTCGCCGGTCTCGCCGTCGTGCTGGGCGTCGTGACGCTCACTTTCGTGCTGTTGCACCTCGCACCAGGCGATCCTACCGACATAATCCTGGGCCCGATGGCGAGCACCGAGCAGGTCGCGGTGCAGCGCCGGCTCCTCGGGTTGGACCGGCCGCTGCCGGCACAGTTCGCGAGCTGGTTATGTCGTTTCGCGCGGGGCGACTGGGGAACCAGCATTACGAAAGGCCGGCCGGTTCGCGCGATTCTTGGCGATGCCTGGCCGGCGACCGTCCGGCTCGTCGGACTGTCGCTGATCCTGAGTTACCTGATTGGCCTGGCGATCGGCGTTGTCCAGGCGGCTCGCAGCCGCTCGCGAATGGACACCCTCCTGTCCGTTTCGTCCGTTACGCTGTTTGCCGTGCCTGGCTACTGGCTCGGACTGATGCTGGTGCTGGTCTTCACGTACTGGACGCAAGCGTTGCCCGCGTTCGGCGCGGCGGGGCTCGACTCCGATTACCTGCATGGCGGCAGCTGGCTGATCGATCGACTCCGCCACCTCGCGCTGCCGCTCGCGACGCTGACGCTCGTGGGCATCGGTGGTGCGGCGCGCTTCGCGCGCGGCGCGATGCTCGAGACGTTGAGCCAGCCGTTCATCGTCACGGCGCGGGCGAAGGGGCTGACGACGAGCCGGGTCGTCGGCCGCCACGCGCTGTGCAATGCGCTGACGCCGGTGGTGACGCTCCTCGGGCTGTCGCTGCCCGTGCTCTTTTCCGGCGCGGTCTTTGTCGAGGCCGTGTTCGCGTGGCCCGGCGTCGGACGCGTGTTGGTCGAAGCCGTTCAGGCTCGTGACTATCCGGTCGTGATGGCCGCGACCACGGTGAGCGCCGTGCTCGTCGTCGCGGGCAACATGCTTGCGGACGCCCTGGCCGCCTGGCTCGATCCCCGGATCCGGAGCGGAACGGCGTGACGAGGCTCCTGCGGGATCGGCGCGGCATGTTCGGGTTCTGCGTGCTGCTCGTCGTCGTCCTGAGCGCTCTGGCGGCCCCGCTCGTGACGAATGGCGATCCGAACACGCAACACGACATCGTTGCAACGCGGTTCGTTCCGCCGTTCTCGAGTGACGCGCATGGCGTGTTCCACGCGCTCGGCACGGACCGCTTCGGCCGTGATGTGTGGACTCGTCTCGTCTATGGGGGGCGCATTTCGCTGGGGATCGGCGTCCTCGCGGTGCTGGTCTCGCTCGCCGTCGGCATCGTCGTCGGTGGCGTGGCCGGCTACTGGCGGGGCCCGCTGTCCCTCGCACTGCTGGGGCTGACCGATTTCGCACTCGCCGTGCCGCGCGTGGTGCTGCTGCTGTTGCTCGCGGCACTGTGGCAGCCGAGCACGACGTTGGTCATCGCGGTCCTGGGACTGACGGGATGGATGGGCATCGCCAGACTGGTGCACGGCGAGGTACGCGCGCTCGCCGCTCGGCCGTTTGTCGAAGGCGCGGTGGCCGTCGGCGCGAAACGCCTGCGCGTGCTGGCTCGCCACATCCTGCCGAACGCGCTCACCCCCGTCATCGTCGCCGCAGCCCTCGGCGTCGGCAACGCGATCACGCTCGAAGCGGGACTGTCCTACCTGGGACTCGGCGTGCAGCCACCGACGCCATCGTGGGGCAACATGATTCAGTCCGGCCGCGATACGCTCGTGAACGCGCCGTGGGTCGCGACGGCGCCGGGGGTCGCGCTCGTGCTCGTCGTCATTGCGTGCACACTGCTCGGCGATGCCCTGCGCGACGTCCTAGACCCGAGCACCCGCAACCTGTAGCAGCGTCGGCTCACTGATCTCGTGCGCGCCGTCGAACGCGACGAGGTCGTAGCCGATCTCGTGCTCGCGAAGCCGAGCCTCGGTCGCGGCGACGACTTTCGGAGTGAAGAATTGATCGCGAGTGCCGTACACCAGCGTCAGAGTCGGCACGCGGAGACGCTTCAGGTCGAGGTCGGGCGGCACTTCCCCACCCCAGAGAATCAACCGATCAATGCGCGACGACCCGAGCGCCGCCCAACGGCAGACGGTGGCCGTCCCCTGCGAGAACCCGAGGGCGGTAACCTTGGCCGCACCGGGTGCGATGTGGCTGTACAGGGCGTCGAGATACCGCACATAGTCGTCGATTTCGTGCAGCCGGTCTTCGCGGGTCATCCAGCTCGCGCCCACGCGACGCTCCGTCGCACTCTCCGTCAGATAGAAGCGCGACAGGCCCTCTGGCGCGACGATGCAGCGGCGTTTCGCTTCGATCGGACGAAAGCGCTCGAGAAAGCGCGCCGCGAGCTGTCCATAGCCGTGACAGACAAACCAGACCTCGCCGGCATCCTCGGGAGAACCCAGCGTGAAGTAGCGCGCGGATCGAGGGGTCGAGAACAGGTGCTCCTGCATCACGTGACCAGAATCGAGACGATCTCATGCGGCTCGGCCACGAACCGGACGACATTGCCACGCTGCTCGAGCACGAGCGCGACTGCCTCGCGCTCATCCGCGCGAACCCGATGCGCCGTTTTCACGCCCTGCGCAAACCGCCAGGCGCCTGCCGCCTTGCGGCCCGTCGCGTTGTAACAGCGCAGCACCAGCGGTGACCCGACCTGCGCAGGCTTGAGCGCCGAGAAGACGAGCCCCGTGCCCTCGAGCGTGATATCGACGGGCAAGGGATTCAGCGGTGACGCGTCGCGCAGCCACAGGCCATGGAGCGGCAGAAACGCCTCTTCCCAGAGATGCGGCAGCGCATCCCCGCGCTCGACATCACTGGCGCTCACCGGAACAAGCGCCAGATCGATGCGTGTCGTGCCCAGGCACTGGGCGCCGGGAATCGCGGTCGGCCAGCCCGCGTGACCGGGCCGCGTCGGCAGACGCCCGAGGGACAAATCGCCCACGGCGCGCAGCAGCGTAACGAGCAGATCGCCGTTGGCAGTCCACTCGTATTCGAAGAACGCCGGAGCCAAAACGGCGAGTCCCCGCCCCCCGCGGGCCGCGGCCACGAAGCGCTGCGCGGGGGCCGTGCGTACCGGTGTCTCCCGTGGATAGGCCGCCGCGTCGACCTGGACCGCTGGACGTTCGACGGTGCCGAATGCAGACCCTGCAATCGCGGCGACGCCGGCCAGGCCGGTCGGCAGGCGCGCCCGCAGCCGGTGATAGCGGTTGCGGTTGTCGATCGTGAGAGACACACGGACGATCGCGCTGTCGGCGAACACCTGAACGACCATCCGCGCGTCGATGCCGCGGATCACTTCCCAGCGCGCTTCGAGCGCCGCAACGAGCGGGCCGGCCGCGAGCCGCCGCACGCTGATGGGACCGCGGCTTTGTTTTACGCGATCCCGAGCCGACGGAGCGTAGGTGTACGCGTCCCCCGCATCACCGCCATCCTCGAGCCGGAGCAGCTCGCCGTAGCGCTCGTTCCGCCGCCGGTCGAGCAGCGTGAGCGCGCCGTTCGCCTCGATCGTCACGTCGACGAAGCGGTTTTCGAGCGAGCGTCCGCGAACCCGCGCTTCCTCGGCGCGCGAGAGCGGCGCCGCGGGACCCGTCGTCAGCGCGACGATACCAAGTCCCGATACCGGCGGCGCGCGAAATGCGATCCGGACTTGATCGACTTCATCCTGGTCCGGGTAGTGACGCGTGCCGTCGATGCGCTCCTCGGTGCGCCGCTGCGCCAGGACCTGGAACGGGACTGCGCGACCACCCGTGTCAGAGAGCGTGAAAGGCCGGTAGCCCGCTCCCTCACGCGGCAGGCGACCGGGCGAAGGCGGTCCCACGAGCACATCGCGACGAAACGCCGTGACATCAGCGATCGTCACGCCGGCGCGCGAGCGAGGAACCGGGTTCCAGAGGACAAGTGCGGGCTCGAACCCGTCGGCGCGCTCGCGCTGGGCATCAGGGTCATGACCCACCAACCCCATCAAGGCACCGCGCGTGAGCTCCGCGGCATAGGCTGCGACCTCATCGAGACGCTGCTCGGCGACACTGGCGACTGAGTCTGCCGTACATCCGGAGATCGTGTCATGGAACTGGTTGCGAACCAGCGTACGCCACGCGGTCTCGAGGATCGGGCGGCGATCGCGTGCCCCCGCGAGTCGCGCCAACGCCACCAGCGGCTCCGCCAGGCGCTCGAGCCACAGCTCGACCTGGCCGTGCCGGCGTTTGAGCGGCGCCCGCGTCCCGTGCACCCCCTGCAGTGTCCAGGTGAAGCCGTACGACCAGCGCAGCTCGCCCGCGAGTGGTTTCACCGGCGTGCTGTCCGCCGCCTGAAAGAACTCGTCCAAACGCGAGATGCGGAAGGCGCTCGCGGGCTCGAGGTCGGCGAGCAGGTCGCGCACGCGGGCGAGCGTGGGATGCGGTGCATGATGATCGGCGCCGATGAACACCGGGACGTGTTTGCCGGCCGCGCGCTGGACGAGCGAGGCCCGAACCTGCGTCCAGATGTCGGGGAGGCGCGCGCCGGCACCGGGCAGCGCCGCGCCGATCTCGTAGCCGTCGGGCGGCAGATGCCAGAGCAGGATGTCGCGGCCATCTGGCCCTCGCCAACGAAAGAAATCCTTTTCCTGACCCGGCTCGCCGCCAAGCCCCCGCCACAGGACTCCGTACTTCAACCCGAACTCCCGGGCGAGCGTGGGCAACACCGCCGGGTGGCCGAACGCATCGGGCGAGTACAGGACATCGAGGCGTCCGCCCAGGCGTTCCGCGTCCGCGGCGCCGAGCAGGAGATTCCGGATCAAGGACTCTCCGGACGGGATCAGCTCGTCGGCCAGCACATACCACGGCCCCACCTGCAGTCGTCCCGTTTTGACCAGAGTAGTCTTCGACGAGGACGGTCTGGCCGTCGAGCAGGAAGGTCCGCAAGGCTGCGTCGGCTTGCAGCCGGTCCATCAGCTCGTCGAACATCGGTACCAGGCGCGCATGAAACGCGGCGCGCGGCAGGAACCATTCCCGGTCCCAATGGGTGTGCGGAATCAAATGAAAGATGAAGGCGTTCGTCACGCGGGAACGCCCAGCCGCGATATCTCCATCGGATTCGGGAGGTGCACGTGCGCCACCCGGCGCCCGCGCGCCAGCAGCGCCCGCAGATCGCCACGCGCTTGCGCCCGGTGCAGCTGGCCGAACGTCCAGCCCATTTCCGGGATGTCCACATCGTCTGCGAAATCGGTCGTGATGACGAGAAACAGCCCGCTGTCGGGCCCGCCTTTATGCAGCTGGCCGGTGGAATGGAGATAGCGCGGCCCGATGCCGAGCGTCGTCGCGCAGCCCAGCGCCTTGGCCCAGGTGGCACGCAGCGCCTCGAGTTGCGCAACCACCTGAGGCGTTGGCGGCACATACGCGAGAATGGCGAGGTAGTCTCGCGGGCGGTATGCACGCCGCAGCTGCGCGAGCGTGAGGGTGGGAAGGGGCGCGGCATGCTGCGCCGCTCCTGTGGTCTCCCCGCTTGTCAGTTCCGCACGCGCGAGCCGCTTCGCCTCCTCGACGTCGGGCTGATCGAACGGGTTGACGCCCAGGCGCTCGCACAATGCCGCGGTCGCGTATTCCCAGCGCAGGAACTCGGCGCCGAGGTCCGTGGGCTCGGCAGAGAAGATGCCGGGCTCCACGATTTGCACATCAGGCGCGGCGCCGACCGCAGGATCCTGAACTATGGGAACCACGCCACGCCCGTCCTTGCCGGAGCTTTCGGCGACGAGCTGCTCGATCCAACTGGCGAGCGCCGCGATCCGTGGTGGTGGGCTCAGGCGCAGCTTGTCACGTCCGTTCTGCGCGCGAGCGGCGATGGCCACGCCGAGCGCCTGCGCAGCCGCGACATCGATGCGGCGCGCTCGCTCGAGCAGGGCGCGGCCATCGAGCCCGGCGAGGGCCGCGGGAATCATGCCGACTGCCGTCAGCGCGGAATAGCGGCCTCCGACGTCCGGCGGGTGCGGAATGACGGCGCGGAACTTCTGCGCGCGGGCGATCACGTCCAGCGGAGTTCCACTCTCGGTGATGGCAACGAACTGCTCTGGGCGGGCGCGCGCCGCAAAGTAACGGTAGAAGGCGAGCGTTTCGACGGTATTCCCCGACTTGCTCGAGATGACGAACAGCGTGCGCGCGAGGTCCGATCCGGCCGCGCGCACCGCATCTGGATTCGTGCTGTCCAGCACGCGCAGCCTTCCCGTGCCGAATGTCCGGGCGAACACATCGGCGACGAGACTCGATCCGCCCATCCCGCACACTAGCGTGTGCGTCAGACCGTCGGCGCGGACGGCCTTAGCCAGCGCGGCGTGCTCATCCCAGTGCGCGAGCGAGTCGTCCGGAGCACGCATCCATCCGAGCGGATTCATTGGCGGCCAAAGATAATGCGCATAATTTAGGCCCGGAGTGTCCCTTCGATGATGCCCGTCAGCCGGCCCGCTCGCGGGCTGGTCAGCATCGCCGTCGTGTCGCTGGTGGCGATGGTATTGGTGTACGCGCTCGCTCCGAGCGACCGGCGCATCTTCACCATCCTCACTGATCTGTCCTGGAGCTGGGCGGCCGCGTTTGCGGCGTTCGCCTGCTACACCTCCGCCCGCCGGGTCACTACCTCAGAGCAACGCCGCACGTGGCTGTGGATCGGCGCCGGGTGCGCGTCGTTCTTCGTGGGCCAACTCGTCTGGACGTCGTACGATCTGTGGCGCGGCGCGCCGCCGCCCTATCCCTCGCTGGCCGACGTAGGGTTCCTCGGCATCTACGTGTGCGTGATGGTCGGCGTATTCACGCTGGTGCGTGGGCAGCCGCTGCGGCGCGCCGACCCCGAGCTCGCCCTCGACAGCATTCTCGTCACGTTTACCGTCGGCGCCCTCGCGTACGATTATCTGCTGGAGCCGTTGCTCACCGCGCGGGTGTCGACCATCGCCCTGGTCACGAGTATCGGCTGGTCCATCGGCGCCGTGGCAGTGCTGTGGATCATTCTGATCGAGCTCGCGCGCCGGCCCGCCTTTCCCGCTGCGACTGCGACGCTCGTGCTTCCGGGAGTGGTCGCGCTCGCCATCGGGAACCAGGTCTACGCCGTGGTGGCACTGCGTGGGACTTACCACTCCGGCGGCTGGCTCGACCTCACCTGGGATGCAGGACTCTTGATGATCGCCGCGGCGGCCGCGATCGCGCCCGACTACGGCGTACACCTCCAGCGCACTCGCGCCACGAGACCCGAAGCGAATAACGCGGCGCGGATCGTCGCACTGGTGATCGGTCTTGCCGGCATGACGGGGATTGCCGTCATTGGCCTCACCCGCCCGATCCCTGACGCGGACGATGCCATTATCGTGGGCATCGGTATGGCGATCGTCGCCGTGCGCGTCTTGTACTCGCTGGGCGTGACGCAGCGCTACGCGCGGATCCTGGAGGATGAGGTCGCCAGTCAGACGCGTTCGCTGATGAGCTCGCTCGGCGCGACGGCGTCAGCCGAGCGCAACCTCCGGCTCCTCATGGAGGCGGTCCCCGATGCGATCACCGTGGTCGACCGGGAAGGCCAGGTGCTCGATGAAAACACCGCGGGGCGCAGTCTCGTGAGCGTGCGTCTCAGCGAGGCCAAACCGGAGAGCGGCAGACGCACGGGCTTCGGATGGCTCGAAGGCACCGCGGCCCGGATTGCACGCGAGAATCTGCTCGCCGCGTTCGACGGGTCGCTGCGGCGCTTCGAGGTCCCGTTTCCACGGCCTGACGGCCACGATGGGACCGCGCAGGTACTCCTCGCGCCCGTCCGGGAAGGCGGCCGCATTCCCAAGGTGCTGATGCTGGTGCGCGATATCACCGAACAACGCCGTACGCAGACGCAGCTGCAGCAGGCGGAGAAACTCGCCGCCATGGGCCAGCTCGTCAGCGGCGTAGCCCACGAAATCAACAACCCCGTCGCGATCATCTCGGGCTTCGCCCAGACGCTGCTGCTCGATCAGTTGACACCCGACCAGCGCGAAACGGTGCAGATGATGTACGACGAGGCGACGCGAATCGGCCGCATCACGTCGAACCTGCTCGCGTTCGCGCGCGCGGGAAGCAAGGAGCGGACGCTGGTGGAGCTGAACGACACGGTGCGGCGCACCTTCGCGCTTCGTTCCTACCATCTGACCACGCTCAACATCACCGTGAGTCTCGAGCTGGACGACGCAAACCCCAAGGCGTGGGCGAACGGGTCCGAAGTTCAGCAGATGCTGCTCAATCTGCTGATCAATGCCGAGCAGGCGTTGACCACCATTCCCCCGCCCGGACGGCGCGCCATCACGATCCGCACTGTGAGCGCCGCCGAGGACGGCGTCCAGCTGCAGGTCGCCGACACGGGGCCCGGCATCCCCCCCGACATCCAGGAAAAAATCTTCGATCCGTTTTTCACCACGAAGCCGGAAGGCATGGGAACGGGCCTCGGACTCTCCATCTGCTACGGCATCGTCCACGACCACGGCGGCCGCATCGCGGTGCACTCCGTGCCCGGACACGGCGCGACGTTCACCATCTCGCTGCCGCGGGACGCACGCCAGCGGCAGCGCACCACGCCCCCACCGATGGAGATCCCCGAAGCGGCACGCGAGCCGGAGGGAGCGGGAGCGCTCTCCGTCCTGCTGGTCGACGACGAAGAAGGCCTGCGGCGGGCCGTCGCGACTTTTCTCAAGCGGCGCGGCATGAACGTCCTGGCGGTCGAAGACGGCAGCGACGCGCTGCGCGCGCTGCGCCGCGAGCGCTTCGACGTCATCGTGTCCGACGTCCGCATGCCCGGGATGAGCGGCGCGGAGTTCCTGCAGGGCCTGCGGCGCGAGCATCCGGCGATGGTCAACCGGCTGATCTTCACGACCGGGGATTCGTTCGCCACGGACACGTCGTCGCTGCTGCGCGATGCCGGCGTCCCGTCGCTCGTGAAGCCGTACGATTTTGCGAAACTCGAGAGCGTGCTGCGCGAGGTGGCCCTGGCGGCTAAAACCTCGACTTGAGCCGCAGTTCCAGATCCGACTTCCCGATGCCGTTCGGTGTGGGCGCCAGCGTGAAGCGCACCGGCTCGACATCCACCGCGAGTGCGTCGAGTACCTGTTCCTCGACCGTCAGCTCGTAATCACCCGGTGTCACGCCCATCAGATAGAACGCGCCGTCGTTGAAGGTCACCAGCGCGCGGCGCATGCCGCTGCGCCGATCGGTCAGCCTGAGCGTCACGCCGCCCACACCGGCGCCATTGCGAACCACGCGCCCCTCGATGACGCCCGCCTCCACGACGGGAATGTCGAGACTGCGGAACCGGTTCGGTCCCGGAACGATGCTCGTCCGCGCGAAAAGCGGCACGAGCAGCGGCGACTCGAGCGACACCGAGTCGAGACTCACCATGACGGGCTCGAACGGAACGAGATCCCAGACGTGATAGGCACCGGTGGAATCGGTCCGCGCTGAGAGCGAGCCGATCAGCACCCGCGCGTTGGCCACGCCCGGCTCGCCCGCGTCGCGAATGCCGTTGGCGTTCACATCCATGAAGACGCGCCCCGAAAGGCCGGACCGCTCGAGGGAAGGACCGGGGGCTACGCCGACCCGGTCCGTGCGGCGATCCCACAGGACGGACCCCTGAAGGAACTGGGTCGCGCTGACCGCCTGGCCGGGGGGCGCGAGCACCGACGTGACCGCGCGCAGCGCCGAGAAGTACGACGACACAGTGACCGTGTACGTGAGTCCGGCGTCGCCGCGGAGCCAGCTCGCGCCGACTTCGAGCCGCGTCTGACTCAGGAACGTCCCCCACCGGCCGCGCGGCATGATGAACGTCGACACGCCGGCAAACTCCTGGTTGCCGTTCGCCGCCCCCACACCCCCTGCTCCCGCCGCCTGCCCATGTTCGCTGCGCACATACGGCAAGAGCCGAACCTCTTCCGTCTGAACCGAGGCTCCCACCCGCGTGCGGGTCACCACGCCGGCGTCGGTGCTGATCCGCTCGAAGCGGCCATCAAAGAAGAAGAAGCCGTGGCTCGTCCGGGGCCGCACGAATCCGGTCAGCGTCCACTGCGCGCGCCGCCCCGGCACCGCCAGCACCGATAGCGAATCGCGCGTGAAGTGCACGTACTCCCCCTCGAGCCGCAGATCGACGGATGGCTCGTAGCGGAGCGCGCCGCGCACGAGCCCGTTGCCGATCAGCTCACTCTGGATCGCCCACGCATTGCTCGGATTCCCGGAGACCGCGGCGTATGGATGGGTGCGGTCCGGCAGCGAGTCGCGCCAGTACTGATCGATGCCCCCCTGCACTGTCCAGCGCCCAGTCGCACCGTAGCGCATGTCGAGATTCGCCGTCGCGTTACAGGTGAACGACGGCTGCGGGCAGTGACCGCCCGACATGCCGTATTCGAACCGGCGCGCCGCCGTAGCGCACCGGGAGATCGATCGAGAACCCGCCCGAGGGGCTGGCCGAATCGTAGGCCACAAGATCGCCGCCGCGGTACGCCTCGACCGACCACCCCGGCTCGAGGCTGCCGGCGTAGCGCAGCGACCCGATGAGGGATGGGCGGACATACGGCGCGTTCGTGATCGCGACACCCAGGAGCGCGCGCGACCGTGGGCCGGTAGATGCAACGTCGCCCAATCGCAGCTGCTTGACCCAGCGGTTCTCACGCCACACGCCGGTCCAGGAGGCATCGACGTGCACGCGGCCCTCATCGGCCGGTCCGACGCTCTGCCCCAGCATTTCGAGCGAGCCGCCGCCGACATCGGCGCCGAGGCCGAATCCGTAGGTCGAGCCCGCCAGCGGGTCCGTGGAAGGCGAAAACAGCGAATAGTCGACGACGACGCCATCCCAGGACGGACGCTGGAGCCCGAACGTCAGGTCGGCGCGCGTCCCATCGGGACGACGCAGGTACGCCTCGCGGGCTGATTCGCGACGCAGCCGGCGGGCGATCGGGAGGCTGCCCGCATCCACGACGGTCGCGGTGAGATCAGACCAGTCGACGGCGAACATGACGCCGAGCAAGTCGCCCAGTCGCTCGCTGCCGACGTATAGCTCGCTGGATTCGTACCGGATGAATTCCCGCTCGATTTTCACGCGCCGCGCGCCGTACTGCATCGAGTCACTGCGCGGATCGATGATGATGGGAACGTTGCCCGGATCCATCGTCGCTTCCAGGCGGCCGTCCGGTGTCAGGCGATGGCGAATTTCCACGAGCTGAAAGAACTGCGAAAGTGGCAGCAACACTTCAGACCGGACCCGATAGGCTTGGACGGTCGTCCCCGTGATGCGCCCGATGCGCAGGTCGATGACGACCTGTTCGGGGGCGGTATCCCGCGGAACCTGGTAGCCGTGCAGCGCGGCCACCAACAAGAGAGGCGCCGCGAGTAGCATGGTCTTACTGGTAGATCAGCGAAACGACGACGTTCCCCTGGTAAATCCCGGGTTTCGCCGCGGGCGCGGGGTTCACGGTGCCGCCCAGCCAGATGAACATGCTGAAATTCGGTGGCGGGCCAAGGCGGCCCACGTTCCCGAGCGCAGGATTGAACACGTTGCCCCCCGCCGGATTGTTCGTCGCGCGACGCCAAATCGCCGAGGTCGCGTTGAACGCAATCGGCATCGTGGAACCGGGCAGCGCTTGAATGTTCGTGAGCGACGTGGGCAAGGTGAAACTGATGACGACGAACGCGTTGGCGCTGCCGC
>WNFN01210254.1_pt1 | contig 14874 bp, 15 predicted proteins | sample 5400161 | NCBI WGS metagenome assembly WNFN01 (sample SAMN13153353, study PRJNA577476) | soil metagenome | isolation source: 80 cm saprolite on Douglas fir-dominated hillslope | place: USA:California | collected 2013-09-17
AAACTTTTCAAGAACCCTCCGGGACCAAATGTTGATGGGGACATGACGTTCAGGCGTATGACGGGAGGATTCGATTTACGAAAGATCGAAGAGTCGAGCGCTACGCGAATGCGCGGATTGCTGCAGGAGCGTAGCTCGGACCAATTTGCGCGATTTGCAATGGTGGTGGAGGAGAATGCGCCGCATCTGATCGCGGAATGGCACCTGGATGCTGTGACAACGCCGGCAGAGTTTGCAGTTGCACGTCTGAGCGAGCCGAACGTCGTGGACGCCGCGAAGGCTCGCATCGATGAACTTGTGAAGGACGAGCGGTTTTCCGGGGCGGTGCTGGTGACGAAGAACGGGAAGCCGATTTTGTCCGGGGCTTATGGATTGGCGGACCGAGAAAAGAAGACTCCGAACTGGATGGGCACCAAGTTTCGGATTGGTTCGATGAACAAGATGTTTACCGCGACTTCGGTCTTGCAGCTTGCACAGACCGGGAAGATTAAACTGAGCGAGCCTTTCGGAAAATACATCACTGACTATCCTAACAAAGAGGCGGCGTCGAAGGTCACCATCGAGCAATTGCTGACGCACACCGGCGGAACGGGAGATATTTTCGGTCCGCAGTTTGAAGAACACCGGAAGGATTTGCGGACTTTGCAAGACTACGTGAATTTGTATGGGAAGCGTGGGTTGGAGTTTGCGCCGGGCAGCCGCTGGGCGTACAGCAATTACGGATTTCTGCTGCTTGGCGTGGTTATCGAACGGGTTAGCGGGAAGAGCTACTACGAGTATGTGCGCGAGAATGTGTACGCGCCCGCGGGTATGAGCTCGACGGCTTCGCTTGCGGAAGATGAAAATGTGCCTGGACGCTCGATCGGATACACCTCATTTGGGGGAGGCACGGTTCATTCGAACGTGGACACGCTTCCCTATCGCGGGACGTCGGCGGGAGGCGGGTATTCTACCGTGGAGGATTTGCAGCGCTTCGCCAGCGCGCTGCTGAATCATAAGCTGCTGAACGCGGAATATAGCGATTTGCTGACAACCGGCAAGGTGGATACGCCTCGCGGCGGGAAGTATGCGTTTGGCTTTTTCGATGATGGCGGGGAGAGCGGCGCGCGGCACTTCGGACATGGCGGCGGTGCGCCGGGCATGAACGGTGAGCTACAAATTTATCCGCAAAGCGGCTACGTCATTGCGGTGCTTGCGAATCTGGATCCGCCCGCGGCTTCGCGGGTTTCTGAGTTCATCGCGAATCGCTTACCCAAAAACTGAAGCTTGCGTGCTTAGCAGATGCTCCCGGGTTACGAGCCGGTGAGCACTTTGTATTGTGCGCCGGTTAGTGGGACGACGGAGAGGCGTCCCTGGCGGACGAGCGGAGAGTCTGCGAACAGAGAATTCGATTTGATTTGCGCTAGCGATATTGGCTTGGGGAGAAGTTTGCCGGCTTTGATTTTGACTTGCGGGCTCTTGGGATCGGAGGCATCCACCGAGACGACAGTGGCGGTGCCGATGGCGCTCTTTTCATCGCCGGTATGGTAGATGATCAGGCGATCGTTGGGCTGCATGCCACGGAGATTGCGGAGGGCTACGGGATTGGAGACGCCATCCCAAATGGTGGCGCCGTCTTTTTGCAGGTCGGCGAAGGAATACTCGGACGGCTCGGTCTTTAGGAGATAGTCTGCCATGGCGCCTCCATTGGGAGCTTCGGAAAGAATTTAACACAGCTCGGCGCAGTCGCAACCAAACTCCGAAAAGGTCAACAGTCGAAAGATCAGAAGCTAACGCAGAGACGCTGAGAACGCAGAGGAGCGCCGAGAAACCTACGAAATTGGTCTTACGACGCAAAGGAACTCGGGAGCAGTACAGCAGAGGGCACGGAGAGCACAGAGAACCACAGAGAAATGAGGGGCTCGCGTTTGTTAGAATCGCTGGCGCTATGGGCGACGGCGAACGACTGCGATTCGCGGTAGAGGGCGCGGGCGAGGTTTCCGCGATTCTGATGCGGCCGGCGGATGCACGATGGTTACTGGTGCTGGCGCATGGGGCCGGCGCGGGAATGACGCATCCCTTCCTGGAAAAGCTGGCGCGGGAACTTGCTTCGGTGGGCGTGGCGACATTTCGGTATCAGTTTCCTTACATGGAGCAGCGGCGGCGAGTGCCAGATGCGCCGTCTGTTGCGACTGCGACGGTGGCTAGCGCGGTCCGAGCGGCCGCGAAAGCCGCTGGGGGGCTGCCGTTGCTCGCCGGGGGCAAGTCCTTCGGCGCGAGAATGAGTTCGCAAGCCGCGTCGCTACACATAGTTGATGACGTCAAAGGATTGGTATTTTTCGGATTTCCGCTGCATCCGCCGAATAAACCTGGTATCAAGCGCGCTGAACACCTTGCGAAGGTGCGGATTCCAATGCTGTTTCTGCAAGGGACTCGGGACACGCTGGCGGATTTGAAGCTGTTGCGACCCATTTGCGCGGATTTAGGACCGCTGGCGACGTTGCATGTCATCGAGACCGCCGATCATTCCTTTCATGTGTTGAGGAGCTCCGGCAAGACCGAGGCAGACGTAATGGGGGAGTTGGCGAAAACCACGGTGTCGTGGGCTGAAAATCTACAAACAGAAGCGTAACCTTTCGGCGGCGAGCACAGTTATAGCTAGCAGAGGGAGCATGGCGGGGCGTAAACCGGCGACGGAAGCGATCCGGGAAGACGTGAGGGAGCGTCTGCTGGTGGAGGCTGCCCAAGAGGATTCGGCTAAGTTCGGCGAGCTATATGACATTCATTTTGAGCGAATATACGCGTTTGTTGCGCGGCGAACGCGCGATCGCGATAAAGCGGAGGATTTGACTTCGGAGGTTTTTCACAAGGCGCTTGCTAACCTGAAAAGCTATACATGGACGGGCGCCCCTTTTGCGGCCTGGCTCTTCCGTATCGCGGCGAACACGATTTCCGATCAACGGAACCGCTCGGCGCGCGAGCCAATGAATATGGAGGATCCGCCAGAGCCCAGCGGCGGGCCTGAGCAAGAGGCGGCTGAGGCTCGAGCGCGGCTGTTTCGGCTGGTCGAAAAACTTCCGCGAGAGCAACGACGGGTGGTTTTCGGAAGATTTGTTGAACAGAGGAGCATTCGGGAGATTGCAGAGCAACTCGGAAAGAGCGAAGGAGCGGTGAAGCAACTGCAATTTCGAGCGCTGGAGAAGCTGAGATCGCAGATGGAGGGTGCAAATGCCTAAGCGCTCTCCGATCGAGCAGCTTGATCAATCAGTGCAGGCGATGCTGGCGCGGCCCGACGGCCGACTTGCGGGCCCAACCGAGGATTTCGATCCCAGCGTTGCGGCGCTGCTGGGTATCGCTCGCGATCTACGCGATTTGCCTCGCGAGGATTTCAAGGTAAGGCTCAGAACAAATTTGGAAAGGAGCTCACAAATGGAACATGCAGCGAAGCAAGCAATTTCATCCGATGCGTCGAAACAAGCAGAGACGATGCCCAGCGGGTATCACACTATTGCGCCGTACATCATTGTGCCTCGGGCCGGGGAGTTCATCGAGTTTTTGATGAAGGCGTTTGACGGGACGGAGCGCTTTCGCGTCGGGCGAGAACCGGGTTCGGAGTTGATCATGCATGCGGAGATGGCGATCGGAAATTCGATTATTGAATTGGCTGACGCGAATGAGCAGATCCCTGCGGCTCCCATGACGATTCACTTGTATGTGGACGATGCGGACTCGTTCTTCGCGCGGGCGATCGATGCGGGTGCGACTTCCATTTACGAGGTCGGGGACCACGTGTCGGGCGACCGGCAGGGAGCGGTACGAGATCCGTTCGGGAATGTGTGGTACATCGCGATGATACAAGGATGGACTCCGGGCCCCGAGGGAGTGCCAAGCGTACAGCCGTATCTGCATTTGCGAGGGTCGGAGAAGATGATTCCATTTCTGGAGAACGCGTTTGGCGGAGTGGTGACGGGACACGTGCCCACATCGCCGGAAGGGCACGTGCTGCACGCAACGATTCAGATCGGAGACAATACGCTGGAACTGGATGAGGCGCATGGGGAGTTTCAGCCGATGCCGTGCCATTTGCACCTGCATGTTGATGATGCGGATGCGATGTATGCGCGGGCGATTCGGGCGGGAGCTACTTCTATCGACGCGCCGTCGAATAAACCTTACGGGCGTAGCGGCGGGGTGAGGGATGAGTTTGGGAATAGCTGGTACGTGACTTCGCCGCTGCAACAAAAGACCTAACACAGAGATCGCTGAGGACGCAGAGAGCACAGAGAAGAAAAATCAGGGAGCTTTGGGGGCGATTACGCCGATGTTGGCGATGTTGTCGCCCTTTTTCATCGAGGGGACCGCGCAGATGTGGAGGATGATGCCGGAGACGGGAGCACGGGCTTCGAAGATGACTTTGCCGAAGTAATCGGTAACGTCGCCAAGTTTTCTGCCGGCTTCGACGTAGGTGTCGCGCTTGACGAGCGGGTAGAAAATGCCGTCGACGGGACTCGTGACCTCCCCGAGGGCTTTGATCCAGACCGGATGATCGATGGCGTGCGGCGTGCCGGGAAGCATCTTCAGCAAACGCATGACGCTGCGCGTGCCCTGGACCAGAGCGGCGACGTCGTCGGTTTCTACCGTACCAGCGTACCCCGCCTCGACCGTAACGGTGGGCTTGCCGCGCATTGCTGCAGTATTGTCCAAATACTTTGTGGCGCTTAAATCCTTGGGGCGGTCTTCGGAGATGATGATGTGGTCGAGGCCGAACGCCAGGGCCATCTGTTTCGAGACGGCGTCCTGCTTTTTGTTTCCGCTGACAACCCAATAGGCGTAGGGACGAAGGCTTTCGTCGAGATCGCCGCCGTGGAAATCGATTAGATAGTCGGATTTGTCGACGACTTGCTTGGTGATGAGGAAAGAGGCGCGCTCGGTTTGGGTGCCGTCTTCTTTGCCGGGATAAAAGCGATTCATGCTTTTGTTGTCGATGGGATTGACGTGCGGGACTTTTTGTTCGAACGAAGGAATGTTGACGAGCGGGAGAAGGATAACTGTGCCGGAGATTTGCGCGGGGTCGAGGCTGCCGATGAGGCCTTCGAGGGCGATGATCGACGCGTATTCCGTGCCGTGAGCGCCGGAAACCAGCGCGAGTGTCGGCCCTGGGTTGCTGCCGCGGACGACTACGACCGGAATCTGTGTGGCGGCATCGGAGCCGGCGGGGACGTCAATCGTGCCGGTGGCTTTTTGGCCGGGCTCGGCGGTGGCAGTGCCCACGGTGAAGGATGACTGCTGCTGAGCGGCTGCGGAACACGGTAAGATGAGGGACAGTGTCGCGATTGCTACGCGAAGTGAATGTGGCATGAAGCCTCCGGGCGAAGCAGGATAGCGCGACTGCGGCGCTCAGGCAACGATTGCTCCAAATGCTATCGGAAATGTGTCGCTGAACAAAGTTCTGAGAAAAGGATGTCCAGCCTCTCTTGATCCCAGACGCGCTAAAAAGTTTAACGCGCGACGCTTGGCTGCTGTTCCTCACGCGCTTCACGCGCCTTTTCGCTTACGGATTGATTTCCGTCATATTGGTTTTCTACCTCATCGGGCTGGGACTCAGCCAAGCGCAGACGGGGCTGCTTCTCACGCTGACGCTCGTCGGCGACACGGCAATTTCACTCTTTCTGACCACACAGGCGGATCGCGTCGGCAGGCGGTGGATGCTCATTGTCGGCGCGCTGCTAATGACGGCGGCGGGATTGGTGTTCGCTTTAACGAGAAATTTCCTTTGGCTGGTTATTGCCGGAACGATTGGCGTGATTAGTCCGAGTGGAAATGAGGTCGGGCCATTTCTATCCATTGAACAGGCGGCGCTTTCGCATGTCGTCGCCGATAGAACGAGGACGGAAGTTTTCGCCTGGTACACGCTGGCTGGTTCGTTTGCGACTGCCCTGGGAGCGCTGGTTGGAGGCGCGCTTTCTCAGGCTCTGCAGAAAACGACGATATCGCAGGTAAACGGGTATCGCGCCGTCGTTGTGCTGTACGGCGTGCTGGGCCTGGTCCTTGCGTTTCTCTTTATGCGCGTTTCGCGGGATGCGGAAGTCAGCCCTTCCGAACCACGCGAAGCCGGGGGGTTGGGGCGATTATTTGGAATCCACAAGTCGCGGCATGTGGTTGCCAAACTGTCCGGTTTGTTCGCGCTGGACGCATTTGCCGGCGGCTTCGTATTGCAAAGTTTCGCGGCCTATTGGTTCTATTTGCGCTTCGGAGTGAATCCCGCGACGCTGGGCGTGATTTTCTTCTGGGCGAACATTTTGTCGGGGATTTCCGCGCTGCTGGCTTCGCGGCTTGCCGCACGATTCGGGCTGGTACGCACCATGGTGCTTACCCACATGCCTTCCAACATTTTGCTGCTGCTTGTGCCGCTGATGCCCAATCTCCCGCTGGCGGTGATGGTTCTTCTTGCGCGGTTCAGCATCAGCCAGATGGACGTTCCGACCAGGCAGTCCTACACGATGGCGGTAGTCAGCCCGGAGGAACGGTCGGCGGCCGCGGGAATCACCGGAGTAGCCCGCACCATTGGTGCAGCGATCAGCCCTCTGTTTGTGGGTTTTCTGTTTGCGCATCCGGCGCTGATCAACGTGCCCTTTTACATTGCCGGAGCGCTCAAGATCATTTACGACTTGCTGCTCTACCGAGAATTTATCTCGCTGCCGCCTCCTGAGGAGAAACGCTAGCTAAGAATTGGCGTGTGCTGCGTCCTTATACCTAGGAACTTCCGAAACGTACCGTGACTGCACGCTCGAGTTCGCGTTTGGCTTTCAGCCAATCATCCAGCTCATTGCCTGGGAGGCCGCCACGGTCAAGGTAGATTCATATGCGCGGAGCCTGGTTTCTTCGCGACTGGGTGCGTGGTTTGCAGAAGTATCTTTTGCGTGAGACTGAAGCGGACTTACGCGAACCTCCAAAGTCTCATTTCTCTTATCTTTCAATTTCATACCTTGGCCGTTCCCTTTCGCGGTTGAATTGTCTCGATCTAACTAGCGCGCCACTAGGACTTCCTTGCCGCGAGTCCCGATGGGCGTCCTTGGTCGCCGCTCTAGTCACAGGAACTACAGACGAGTTGGGATCTCGCGATAAGCAGACGTGTTCTCTACTGCGATGTACTCAAATAAGAAATCTCATATCAGCCTGGCTAAAAGCATTCTCCTCTCGTCTGCCAAGGGACAACAGACCGAGGATACGATTCCGGCTGACAAGCGGGAGAATGCATCCGGTTTTGAGACCCTCAGGGATGGCCGCTTCATCCTTCAGACCTAACTGGAGTACGTCCCGGGCGGTCGCCGACGTCACCAAGCGGTAAGGAGCGGTCCTACCGCATCGCCAGCGCTGGGTGGGGACTGTTGGGACGGATTGTCTTTAGGGCAGGTTCTAACCAACGCTGGAGTCGCGCATCCAACCTTCAAGGCGTGTTTCCTGAGAGGTTTGCCCGATGCGAACGGAAGAAGCTGCGGACGGGGCTCGGCTATCTGCTGCGACACGATACGAATCGCTCGTCGGGGTGTCCAATGCTATCGGAACGCATCGAGATCCAAAGGATCTGTTTAGCGCGCTGGTGAGGGAGTTGCACCGAGTCGTCCGGTTTGATTATATCGGGGTGGCCATTCGTGACGAGAAAGCGAATACGTTTCACCGGCATTTCGTCGACGCGGAGACAGAAGCAGCTATTCCTCCAGACCCGGAACTGCCCATAGAGGAATCCGATGCCTGGTGGGTCTACCAGAATCAAGAGCCTCTGGTCACTTCGCTCGAGACCCACGACGCTCGGTTTTCCAAACTCCACGAGATTTTGAAGAAGTACGGAGTCCACTGTTTGTGCACCCTCCCTCTAACGACAGCCCACAGCAAGGTCGGAACGCTCACGTTTGGCAGTAAGGCTCCGGATGCCTATACCGCTGACGAAGTTCATTTTCTTTCGGTGGTGGCCGAGCAGATTGCTCTCGCATTCGACAATGCATTGCATTTTGATGCGTCGCAAGCATCACAGCAGCAGTTGCTGAAGAAGAACGAGCGTCTTGGACTTCTCGCACGCGCCGGGTTATGAGCTGCGACGGCGTCGGCATAACTCTTCCCGATTCCGACAACACACACTTGCGGATCTACGCCTTGGATTTTGCCTTCAGCGACGAATCCGTCCACGAGGAGAGCCTTGTCCCGATGGATGAAGATGTCTCGGGAACGGTCTATCGCACCGGCAAACCTTGGTGCGGCAGCGTCCAAGAGGCGAGGCGGCTAGGAATGAAAGATACCGCGCAAGCCGAAGTTGGAACCGTTTGCGTCCTTCCTCTTGTTAGCCGGGGGCGCGTGCTGGGGATATTCGGTGTGGTCAAATACCAGGACAATGCGTTCACTGGCGACGATATCGAGTTTCTGACCCAAATCGCAAATCAGGTTGCCATTGCCGTGGAGAATGCACTTGCCTTTGGGCAGATTCGAGAGCTCAAAGACCAGCTGTCCAAAGAGAAGCTGTATTTGGAAGATGAAATCCGCACGGAAATGAATTTTGCCCAGATGATTGGAAATAGCGCCTCTCTGCGCAGAACCCTCAAACATGTGGAAACTGTCGCGCCAACGGATTCGACGGTCCTGATTTATGGCGAGACAGGCACGGGAAAGGAACTGATCGCGCGCGCCATTCATGATTTGAGCCCACGGCGCGCGAAGCCCTTCGTTAAGCTGAACTGCGCGGCCATTCCGACGGGCTTGTTGGAAAGCGAGCTGTTTGGACACGAGAAAGGCGCATTTACGGGAGCGATCGCGCAACGCATTGGCCGTTTCGAAGTGGCCAATGGCGGCACGATTTTTCTGGACGAAATAGGAGAGATTCCTCTCGAATTGCAGACCAAACTGCTCCGCGTGCTGCAAGAAAGGGAGTTCGAGCGGCTGGGAAGCTCGCGGACGCTTCGAACGGATGCACGTTTGATTGCCGCGACGAACCGCGATTTGGAAGCGATGGTGAGCGAGCAGAAGTTCCGATCCGATCTCTTTTTTCGCGTGAATGTTTTTCCGGTTCACGTTCCGCCCTTGCGCGAACGCCAGGGGGATATTCCGCTCCTAGTGCGGCACTTCACGCAGCAGTTTTCCCGGCGTATGAACAGGGCGATTGAAACGATTCCATCTGCGGCAATGGATGCCCTGAGCCGGTATCATTGGCCGGGGAACATACGAGAGCTTCAGAATGTGATCGAGCGCGCTGTAATTATCTCGGCGGGTCCAGCCCTCAGCGTTGATGTTACGGATCTTAAATTTCCCAAGGCTAGCGCTCCGGCAGAAAAACCGGCTTTTCCGAAATCAACAAATGGCGCACTTCACGACGTTTTGGAGGAAACGGAACGTCAACAGATTCTTAAAGCTCTCAAACAGAGCAATTGGATAGTGGCGGGTCCCAATGGAGCAGCGGCACATCTTGGAATGAAGCGGTCCACGCTCCAAAAGCGAATGCATAAACTCGGAATTGCCCGCGGCTCTGCGTAGTCGCCTCGCTGGTCTTCCGTTCAAACCTTGTCCGAAATATTTCCCCCTTTAGCTCTCTTTCTCTGTGCTCCGAAACGGGCAGCTGGCCACCTCGGTGGCACCGCCACGGTGGCAGCGTGATCTAAAGAGCCCTCTCTGGGCTCGCTATCCCTATACAAATCAATAAGTTCCGCAGTCTTGGAACCCTCCGCGCTTTGGCCCCCGCGATGCATTTTCCCTGAGCGTGAGGCGTTTGCTATGGCTCAAATACAAGCTGCGAACACAGTGTCCAGCTCTCAGTCGCGGTTCTCCGGAAAACGCTCCCATTCTTCCATCCTGGAAATCGACACGTGGATGCCCAGCGAGATTCAAGCTATTTCACCGACGCTGGACCGATTGATGCGACTGATCGAAGGGCTGCAATGCGTTCCGGGAGCAGAACGCGACGTCGAGCTGGCACTGCTCGAAGCTTTGAGCAATGCCGTGGTGCACGGCAATCAGAAAGATCCAGAAAAAAAAGTACACCTCCGTTGCCGCTGCGGGCCCGGCAAAGAAATATCCATCGTGGTGACGGATCAGGGAAAAGGATTCGACTTCGAAAAGGCAGTGGGAAACGGCCTCACACCGGACCCTGCTGCCGAACGTGGGCGCGGCATTTCGCTGATGAAAGCGTATATGGACGATGTGCACTTTGAACGAGACGGGTCAGAAGTACATATGCGCAAGCGCGCTCGAAATAGTGCGCACTAGATTGGAGGATTTATGGTGAGAACACTGACGAAATTCTTGTTGTTGTGGGTGTGGCCGAAAGCTCTTCTTATTTTTTGGCTATTCACTCGATGAAAGATGGGAGCAATCGAAATGTTGCGAATCACGATTGCGGAGACAGCCACGGAACAAAGGTGGACGCTCGATGGACGTTTGGTCGGGCCGTGGGTCAGCGAGCTGAGAGCATGCTGGAAAAAGGCACACCAGACCCAGAGCGGGCGAACATGCATTGTCGATCTCAATGAGGTCACGTTTATCGATAAGAAGGGCGAGAGGCTTTTGAAAACTATGTCTAAGGAGGGCGCGCAATTCATCGCCACCGGTATCTACATCAAGCATGTGCTTCAACAGAGGTGTGCAAACTGAAATCACCAAGGAGCCGAACTATGCCAACCAAACTCACAGACAGCATTGACAAAGAGGAAGCGGCGATTGCTTCGAGCGACAGCCGTCCCGGCAATGGTGACATGGCCCTCGTTGCTGCGGCGAAGAACGGGGATAGAAAGGCATTCGAGATCCTGGTTGAACGTCACGAGCAAAGGATTTTCTTCGTTGCGCAGCGCATGACGCGCAATCGCGAAGACGCCGAAGATGTCGTGCAGCAAAGCTTTCAAAAGGCCTTCGTCAACATGGACAGATTCGAGAACAGATCTTCTTTTGCCACTTGGTTAACACAGGTCGCCATCAACGAAGCCCTGATGTTGCTGCGGAAACGTCGCGGATTACGCGAAGTGTTGATCGACGACGTAAACGGGAATGAGGGAGCCGCAACCCCGCTGGAGTTCCCTGATTCAAGTCCGGATCCCGAAGCTAGCTATGCACAGCGAGAGTGGGTGGGAATGCTGTCCTTGGCCATGAACGAGTTGACGCCCGGAATACGGAAGGCAATCCAGTTGCGTGAGCTGGACGAGCGCTCATCGGAAGAGACCGCCCGAATCATGGGGATTTCCGTTTCCGCGTTGAAGGGCCGGATGTTTCATGGACGAAAGAGATTGCGCGAGACGATAAAGCGCTACATCGATTCCGCTCGCATGTTGCAGAAACGGAGCTCAAAGGTCAGGGGAAATGCGAACGACATTTCGCGTCATCGAGTCGCCTGCTATCCATATGGATAGAACAAAGTAAAAGGAGGCCGTCATGGTGATTTTGTTCTCGGTAGTGCTGACAATTTTGGCGTTCCTGTTCATCGTCGGCCGAGACAATGACTTTGGCCGAAGAAATCGCCGCTGAATCGGATTGAATTGTCGGAACAGAGGGTGTCCGAGCTAATTGTTTTCACAACTGTTGAGTTAGATCGAAGCGCAACACGAGGCGCGCCGAATCACCCAGCCGCCCAGCTCTCCGCCGGTATCGTCTTTCGGTTTTGAGCCAGCGATACCGTCATCGCGGCCACGAGTCCCGACTGCCCCCGTCGGGATCCGTGGCGCGGAGGTGCCAGGGGGTTAGCTACGCATGCTGCTATCGAGAGCAATTCAAGTACGAAAGGAAGGGACTCGAGTATGACATTGAAGGGCAAGAGAGACGAGACTTTGGAGCTTCACGCAAGCCCTATTCAGCCTCGCGCAGAAGCCAGTTCTGCAAACCACGCACTGAATCACGACGAGGTCAGGCGCCGCGCTTACGAAATCTATCTTGAGCGCAGCTGCCTCCCAGGTCGAGAGCTTGAGGACTGGCTCCAGGCCGAACGCGAATTTGAAAGTGCGGCGCTGTTTATGCGAGCCGCGACAGGAGAAAAGCACAGACCGTGACATTTCACACTCGAGCAAGCGATGTTTTAGCGGCTAGCGGAGCCAGTCGAACGACCCTGCAGCCATCTCTCACACCCAGAAAGACCAGTTTGCCAACAGTCAGCCTGATTGCAGCCCTTGGCATTTTTGTCTCAGGGTGCAACCGGGGTCAGGCAACAACAGCGATGCCAGCACCTGAGGTCGAAGTGGCTACGGTAGAACAACGGGATGTCCCGGTGTACAGCGAATGGGTGGCGACCCTGGACGGCTACGTTAACGCGCAGATCCGACCCCAGGTCTCAGGCTACATAATCAAGCAAAACTACACAGAAGGTTCGCTCGTTCGTCGAGGCCAGGTACTGTTCGAAATAGATCCGCGGCCCTTCACGGCAGCCCTCGACCGCGCAAAGGGCGATCTTGCGCAGTCGCAAGCACAACTTGGCAAAAGCACCCTTGATGTGGAGCGCGACACACCTCTCGCAGAAGCCAAGGCCATCGCCAAGAGCCAATTAGATAACGAGGTTCAGGCCAAGCTTGGTGCCCAGGCCGTCGTCGAATCGGCCAAGGCCGCTGTGGAACAGGCAGAACTCAACCTTGAGTGGACGAAAGTCAGCTCGTTGGTGGATGGAATTGCCGGGATTGCCCAGGTCCAGATCGGCAACCTCGTTGGACCCACTTCCATCTTGACTTCCGTTTCGCAAGTCGAACCCATCAAAGCTTTTTTCCCGATCAGCGAACGGGAATACGTCCTTGTACAAAAGGAGAGCAATGCCACTTCCAGCAAGCACGCTATCCGTTTTTTCGGAAACTCGCTGGAACTGATCCTGACGGACGGCAGTGTCTACGCTCAAAAAGGGAAAATCCTATTGGCCGACCGGCAGGTGGATTCAAATACGGGCACCATTCGCATCGTCGCTGCCTTTCCCAATCCCGGCAACATTCTGCGTCCCGGCCAGTATGGACGTGTGCGTGTCGAAACCAGCGTGAAAAAAGGCGCCCTACTGCTACCACAGAGCGCTGTTGCGGAGTCGCAGGGAAGCCATCAGGTGGGAGTTGTCGGCAGCGATCACAAAGTCAGTATGCGCGCCGTAAAGCCTGGCGAGACGGTCGGGACGATGTGGGTGATTGACGAGGGCCTCAAGCCCGGCGAGCAAGTCGTAGTCGAAGGATTGCAAAAGCTCAGAGAAGGAACTCTCGTTACACCGAAGCCTGCACATTTTTCCGGGGAAGGAAACTGAGCTATGTCAAAGTTCTTCATCGACCGTCCGATCGTAGCGATGGTGATCGCCATCCTTATGGTGATTGTGGGCGCGGTCACCATCACAAGCCTGCCGGTGGCGCAGTTTCCTAACATCGTTCCGCCGGAAATTAGATTGCAGGCCACATTCGTGGGTGCGGATGCAAACGCCCTCGAGCAATCCGTGGCCACGCCGATCGAGCAGCAGGTGAACGGCGTGGACAACATGGATTACATGTATTCCCTGAACGCGACGGGCAATTCGCAGGTGACCCTAAACGCTGATTTTGATCTCAAAACGGACCCCAATATAGACCTGATTCTCCTCCAGTCGCGCGAGCAACTGGCCGCCGCTCAGCTTCCGCCCGAAGTCAACAACTATGGGGTGACCATCAAGAAGTCAACGAGCGCGCCACTCATGCTGGTCTCCTTATCCTCACCTCACGGAACTCACGACGAGAAGTTCCTGGCCAACTACGCGACCATCAACCTTAACGATCCCGTCGCGCGCTTGTACGGCGTCGGCCAGACGCAGGTTTTCGGTGCGGGGGATTATGCCATGAGGTTGCATCCAGGCGCAGAACAAGGTTAATCCCGCGGGCCAACTCGGCGGCGAACCAGCCCCGGCGAACCAGCAATTCACCTATTCCGTTCTCGCGGAAGGCCGTCTGACTTCGCCGAAGGAATTTGAAAACGTCGTCGTCCGTGAAGCTCCGGATGGCGGAATCGTCCGAGTGAAAGACGTCGCGCGGGTCGAAATGGGAGAGAAGGATTACAGCATTGTCAGCCGCTTGAATGGCCAGCCCTCCGCAATCATCGCCGTCTATCAGTTGCCCGGTTCCAACGCGGTCCAGACAGCCGCGGGCATCCGGAAGCTGATGGCCGAGATGAAGCAGCGCTTCCCGCAAGATATGGACTACGCCATAGCCCTTGACCAGACGGCAGCCGTTACAGAAGGCATGAAGGAGATCATCGTAACCCTCGTGATTGCCATCGTCCTGGTCATCCTGGTGGTCTACCTCTTCTTGCAAGACTGGCGTGCGACGCTGATCCCGATGCTGGCCGTGCCCGTCTCTCTGGTGGGCACGTTTGTTCTCTTCCCTCTCTTCGGTTTTTCCATCAACACCCTTTCCATGTTCGGACTGGTGCTGGCTATTGGCTTGGTGGTGGACGATGCCATCGTTGTCGTCGAAGGCGTACAGCGCCACATCGAGGAGGGCCTGCGTCCCAAGGATGCGGCTCGAAGAGCTATGGAAGAGCTTTCCGGCCCTGTCATCGGTATCGCCCTAGTTCTCTCGGCGGTGTTCGTGCCGACTGTGTTTATCCCTGGCATCACTGGTCGGCTCTACCAGCAATTTGCTTTGACCATCGCGATCTCCGTAGTTCTCTCGGCTTTCAACGCCCTCACACTCAGCCCGGCGCTTGGAGCGCTACTGCTCCGGCCAAAGAAGGAAAGCCGCGGGCCACTGCGAAGGTTCTTTGACTGGTTCAATCGTATTTTCGGGCGCGCTACAGAGGGGTACGTCCGCCTCTCGGGAGGATTGATTCGGAAAGGCGCGATGGCGTTGACGGCACTCGCAATTTTTGGTATTGCAGGGATCGTCTTTGCCCACTTCCTGCCATCCAGCTTCCTGCCCGATGAAGACCAGGGTTATGTCTACATCA
>WNFN01274658.1_pt1 | contig 14865 bp, 13 predicted proteins | sample 5400161 | NCBI WGS metagenome assembly WNFN01 (sample SAMN13153353, study PRJNA577476) | soil metagenome | isolation source: 80 cm saprolite on Douglas fir-dominated hillslope | place: USA:California | collected 2013-09-17
GAGAAAGCTTTCCGGTCTCGGCATCGAAACGAAAAATGAGAACCTGGTCTAGGCCAAGATCCGAGACGATGGCATAACGGTTATCGGGTGAAACTACGATCGAGTGGGGGTGGGGCGCCGTTTGAATGGACGGATCCACGCTGTGTCCCACGTCCTGGATGAAAGCTGTGAGCTCTCCCAGGGAACCGTCTCCCTTGACCCGAATTACCGAGACGCTTCCGCTTCCGAAATTGGCCATCATTACGTATTTCCCGGTCTTGTCCATCGAGATGAAACACGTGCTGGTGCCACTGGCAGGGACGGTATTTAACAGACGCAACTTCCCGGTCGCGGGATCAATTGCGAAAGCGCTCACATAAGACGAATGGTCGAGTGGCGGTCCCACGGAAAGAGGGTCTTCGCTCACGGCATAAAGAAAATGATGGTTCGGAGAAATAGTAAGGAATGAGGGATTGATCATTTCCGCGGCCAGCTCAGGTTCGCTGAGTTCACCCGCGGCTGCCCGGAAGCGGCTGACATAAATTCCCTTACTGTGACTCTCTCCCAGTCCATAGGGCTTGCTGTGATGCACGTGCTTGAACCCGGTGTAGGTTCCAACGTACATGAAGAAGTCGTTGTCCTGAGCGGCAGCGCCCTGGACAAGCAGAACCGCGAGCCCAAAAGCGATGACGAAACAGAATGCGTATCGGATAAGTCTCATGAAAGTTCTTGATCTCTGGCGTTTTGCCGGCATAGATAGTAGGGTCCTGATTTACGGCCTCGCTTCGTGCGGACGGTAACGAGCGAAATAAAGAAATCTGACTTGCGAGTCTTCGTTTTGGTTGATGTTAGTGTGAGGCGTCTGGTTATCGGGAATGTGGTAAAAGGCCATCCCGGGAGTTTGCCGGCGCAATTGATTCCCCACGAACGCGAGACTGGTGCCATCGAGGGCTGTCCACACTTCCTCAATCTCGTTAGTATCCTCTCCGGGAACTGGGTGCGGTTTCCCAATTGTGAGCGGATCGAGTGTTACCGTCAGCACACTCTGGAGCGTGCCTAAACCGTCCGCAGTTACGAAGAGGGTCTTCACAATGTGCGACCACATACCGTCGCTCGAGGTAATGGGAAGTTTGTTCTCATCGCGGACCAACAGGCTGGAGTTCGGCCGGAAGCCAGCAGGCGTGGGTTCGTTGATTACATACATGGTCAGCGGCTGGTCTCCGGTGTTTTTTATGGTGAACTCCAAATTCGCGGGCACCAGGATTGCGATATTGCGAGAGAGATCGACAGTTTGTCCTGCCGCGGTGGCAGTGCCGCGACCGGATTCGACCAAATAAATCTCCTGCTGCCCGACGAGCCGAGTCGCCTTAGTGGAAGCGTGGGGAGCCAGAGTGGCGTAGGTGTAGGCATTAACGAAACGGAGAACCGCAGCCTTTTGCGTAGGGTTGAGGGCGTCGCCTCGGGTGAAGATATCCCGCTCTTCGAGCGAACCGCGGGTTATGCGCGAAGTGGAAGCGTGCCAGTCGCCAAAATAAAAATCGATGCGATCGCCGGTGGTTTGCGCCAGTGCCAGCGGTGACAGCACAGGGCACACAACCAACCCTAAAGCCAGTGCCAGGGACGCGAGAATTCTTCTCATGATCAAGCCGTTTCTCCTAAACCAGCAGTTTCCACGGCCCAAAACAAAAAGTCGTAATTGGGGGGAGGGTGACATTTATCGTATCATAATGCTAAATTCACTCTATAACGTGCCTGGCGAACGACATTTCTGACACCTTCCCTTGCCTTGGGATGCCCAGGGTAGCATCGGGTCGCTTCGGGATGGTATAGCTCTACCGGGTAATCGTGAACAAGATATTCAATCATCAGCGCGATCTTAGGAGAGTACACAATGAAACTGATTCGATTCGGCGAGCCGGGTCAAGAAAAGCCGGGCGTGCTTCTAAAAGATGGTAGTCGTATTGATGCGTCCGCGCTTGGTTCGGATTATGATGAGGCGTTTTTCGGCAGCGGCGGTTTGTCAAAGCTCGACTCCTCGGACTCAACTATCGGGATCACGCGGCGGAAACTAAGGCCGAGGCGCCGAAGGAACCAGTTCTGTTCTTCAAGGCAACCACGTCCCTGATGGGACCGAACGATGACTTGGTGCGGCCTCGCAACGCGAGCAAGGTGGACTGGGAAGTCGAGCTGGCAGTCATCATGGGGAAGAGAGCCTTGTACGTTGCCAAAGAGGACGCTCTCGATCACGTTGCCGGTTTTGCTCTGCACAATGATTATTCTGAACGCAACTTCCAACTGGAGCGGGGAGGCCAGTGGGTAAAAGGAAAAAGTGCCGACACTTTTGCGCCATTGGGTCCGTTCCTCGCAACTCCAGACGAGATTCCGAGTGTGGGCAATCTCTCGATGTGGCTGAAGGTAAATGGACAGCTGCGGCAGAACAGCTCCACCTCAAATATGATCTTCGACGTTGCTACGCTGGTCTCTTACGTAAGCCAGTTCATGACGCTTCTTCCCGGGGACATAATCAGCACTGGCACGCCGGCGGGCGTTGGCTTGGGAATGAATCCACCTACGTATCTGCGGGCTGGTGATGTCGTGGAATTAGGAATCGAGGGATTGGGAGAGTCGCGGCAGAAAGTCAGAGACTACGCATAGCTGTGCCCGTCGAGACTCATGAATGTTGAGACTCATGAATAACGTCACGATGACGAATTGCGCAGGAGAATTGCGATGACGAGGTCCAGCAGCCATGTGCGCTGGTTGCTCGTCTTTTGGCTCTTCATCTTAAGTGTCGTCGCCTTTCTGGACCGGGTGAACATTTCCATAGCTGGGAGTTCTCTTGCGGCCGCCTATCATCTGAGCCATGTTCAACTGGGGTGGATATTCAGCGCGTTTCTTGCTGGTTATGCTCTCTTCCAAACCCCCGGCGGTCGGTTGGCAGACCGGCTGGGTCCGCGTCGCGTGCTCGCCGGAGGAGTGATCTGGTGGGGCATATTCACCGCGCTCACAGCGGCGGTTCCGTCCGGTATAAGAGGCGCTCTGATTTTATTTGTGTCTGTACGTTTCTTGTTAGGGGTTGGCGAAGCAGTCGTCTATCCGGCATCGAATCAATTCGTCGCTCGCTGGATCCCGACGCAAGAGCGCGGCATTGCAAACGGCTGGATCTTCGCTGGAGTCGGTGCCGGAGCCGGCCTGTCACCACCGCTGATCACGTACGTAATGCTCCATTACGGTTGGAGATCATCGTTCTATTTGTGCGCCACGATTGGGTTGGTTGCGGGGCTCGTTTGGTTCATCGTTGCCCGGGACACTCCGGAAGAGCACTCGCTGGTTTCGGCCTCAGAGATGGCATTTATTCGCTCCGGCCTTTCTGCCGGGAACTTGCAAGGGCAGGAACGGAACCTGGTCCCGTGGGGAACAGTCCTTAGGAGCCGGGAAGTGTTGGCAATCACCCTCAGCTACTTTTCCTTCGGCTATGTGGCCTGGATATTCTTCAGTTGGTTTTATATCTACCTGGCGCAGGTGCGGGGTCTGAACCTGAAAGCGAGCGCGTTCTACGCGATGCTGCCGTTTCTCGCCATGGCGGCCTGCTGTCCGCTCGGGGGCACGATAAGCGACCGGCTTACCCGCTCGCATGGTCCACGGATCGGGCGTTGCTATCTCGCGGCGGTTGTCCTTGCCGCCGCAGCTATCTTTCTAGTGCTCGGCGCGAAAGTTGATAGTGCACGGCTTGCCAGCGTCGTATTGGCGGGGGGAGCGGGAGCCTTGTATCTCGCACAGAGCTCCTTCTGGTCGGTGACTGCAGATATTGCTGGTTCGTCTTCGGGATCAGTTTCTGGATTTATGAACATGGGCGCCCAGATTGGCGGCGCGGTCACCGCTTCGCTTACGCCAGCGATTGCCAGCCGCTTCGGGTGGACGGCTTCATTCCTGGTAGCGGCAGCGTTGTGTTTGCTGGGCGCGGCTGCTTGGATATTCGTCGATCCCAAACGAACCCTGCAAGCACAAGTACGCGATACAGCGGCCATACCAGCGGCGCCAAATGCCTTGCCCTCCTTTGTTTCGGGGATCAAAACGCCTTAGCCTGCCAATCCAATGACGCCGGTTGATGCTGGATGGCTGGGACTGTGAGATAAGAAAGCACATGACACTAACGGTCAAACCGAAGCAAGAGTGCCGGTGGGATTTGGTCAGCCTGGGCGAAGTCATGCTCCGATTTGATCCCGGCGACGGACGCATTGCGACGACTCGAAAGTTTGATGTGTATGAAGGCGGCGGGGAATATAACGTCGCTCGCGGATTGAAGCGTTGCTTCGGGCTGGACGCTGCGATTGTCACAGCATTGGCCGCTGATCCGGTAGGACGGTTGATTCAGGATCTCATGTATCAAGGTGGCGTGGATCAATCTCTCGTGCGCTGGGTCGAGCACGACGGAATTGGACGCGCATCACGCAATGGCCTCAATTTCACAGAGAGAGGTTTTGGCTTGCGAGCAGCACTGGGTTCCTACGATCGTGGACACACAGCGGTTTCGCAACTTAAGCCGGGCGATCTGAATTGGGACGAAATATTCGGCAAATACGGTGCGCGGTGGTTCCATACCGGCGGCATCTTCTGCGCGCTTTCGCCGACCAGCCCTGAAGTTGCACTGGAGGCCATGCAGGCCGCCCAGCGCCACGGCACAATCGTGTCCTACGACCTTAATTATCGTCCCTCACTGTGGAAGTCCATGGGCGGCAAGAAGCAGTCGCAGGAAGTTAATCGTCGCATCGCACCCTACGTCGACGTGATGCTGGGCAATGAAGAAGACTTCTCGGCTGCACTTGGTTACGAAATCCCAGGGATGGATGAGCATCTTTCGAGCTTCGAAGTTGATGGCTTCAAGCAGATGATTGCGACCGTAGTCAAAGATTATCCTTTTCAGGTGGTTGCAACCACGCTGCGAAAGGCAAAAACTGCCACCCACAACGACTGGGGAGCAATTTGCTATAGCGATGGCAAGTTCCACCAGGCAAAGAACCGGGAAAACCTCGAGATATTTGATCGCGTTGGCGGAGGCGATTCGTTTGCCTCTGGCTTGATCTATGGCTTTCTGACAGGCAAGGATCCGCAATGGGCGGTGGATTGCGGCGCCGCTCATGGCGCGCTGGCTATGACCACGCCAGGAGATACCAGCATGGCGACTTTGAAAGAAGTCCTCCAGGCAATGGAAGGAACTGGAGCGCGGATTGCGCGTTGAGCAGTGCGCAGGACAAAGGACCAGGCGATCATAGGCTTATGGATAAACAGAAAGTTCGCGATCGAATCGTGGAAATCGGTGTTGTCCCAGTGGTGCGCGCTTCATCGCCGCACGAGGCTCTGCTTGCCTCCGAAGCCGTCTGTCAAGGAGGCATTCCCATTGTCGAGATTACTATGACGGTGCCCGGGGCCCTCCAAGTCATTTGCGAACTGGCGAAAGACAACGCCGCAAAGATCCTGATTGGAGCGGGAACAGTGCTCGACGTTGAGACGGCGCGACGATGTCAGGATGCAGGAGCGCAATTCCTGGTGAGTCCGGGATTGAATCTGCAGACGGTGGAGTTTGCCGTGCGGGAAAAGATGCTGATCATGGCGGGGGCACTGACGCCAACCGAAGTTATCACTGCCTGGAATGCAGGAGCGGATTTCGTCAAGATATTCCCTTGCGGCCAGGTCGGTGGAGCGAAGTATATCAAGGCATTGAAGGGTCCGTTGCCGCAAATCGCGATGGTGCCAACTGGAGGCGTCAATCTAAATACTGCCGCGGAATTCCTTGAAGCAGGAGCGGCCGCGCTGGGAGTCGGCGGCGAATTGGTGCAAGCGGAGGCGTTGAAATCAGGCAAGCCAGAAGCAATTATCGAGGGCGCACGCAAGTTCGTCGCGATCGTGAAGCAATATCGGGATCGCGTCGCTTTGCAGAAAGGGTCTGCTCCGAGCCTTGTCTAGCGGACGGTAGGCGGAGTGAGGCATTTGCTTCTGACCTCATCTTCCGGATCGGTCTCTGCGTCACTTTCAGGTCGAAACTATGCGAGTTCAACTCTACCTTTGTTTGTTCGCTTGTCTTTGCAGTGCTCTCGTCTCCGGCGAGGATTATCCGAAGGCCGAGATCTCGAATGGACTGATCCACGCGGAGCTGATGCTTCCCGATAGCCAGCACGGCTCTTACCGCGGCACGCGGTTCGATTGGTCGGGGATCATTTCCAGCCTACAATTTGGGGGACATGAATATTTTGGACGTTGGTACGAACACCACGATCCGAAGATCCACGATGCGATCACCGGGCCGGTGGAGGAGTTCCGTACCAATGACAAGGGCCTGGGTTATGACGAGTCCAAACCCGGCGGAACATTTGTCCGCATTGGCATCGGAACTGTTCGCAAACCCGACGAGACCGCTTACCGTGCTTACGACACATACGAGATTGTCGACCCTGGGAAGTGGACGATTCACACGCACAAAGATCGCATCGAGTTTACTCATCGATTAAGTTCGGAAAACGGCTATGCGTACATCTACCGCAAAACCATTCGGCTGGTAAAAGGAAAACCGGAGCTTCTGATTGAACACTCCTTGAAAAACACAGGCCGCAAGGCGATTGAGACGACGCAGTACAACCATAATTTTTTTGTCATCGATCACGAGGTCGTAGGTCCTGATATCGCGGCCAAATTCGTATTCGCTCCGGTCCCCGTGCGCGGGTTCTCGGATCGTGCCGAAGTTCGGGGACATGAAATCATTTTCCCTCGTGAGCTCGAGGGGAAGAATGGAGTTTTCTCGGAGCTGAGCGGCCCGAACAAGGACATCAAAGACTACGACTTCAGAGTGGAAAATCTGAAAAGTGGTGCGGGCGTTCACATCACCAGCGACCAAGTTCTAGAGAAAGTTAACTTCTGGGCCATACGCACGGTAGCGGCAGTGGAACCTTACATCCTGCTTCGGATCGAACCTGGAAAAGAGTCGCACTGGACGATTCGTTATGACTTTTACAGTCTGTCGCTGGCGCCAAAGGAATAAAAGCAAACTACTGTTTTTTGGCGGGAGCGCGAACTCCCCCAATCCAGACTGACTCGATGCTGCGTGTGTTTCTGATGTCGTCGAGCGGGTTCGCCCATAGCACTACGAAGTCAGCCCACTTGCCCTTTTCCAGCGTGCCAACTTGCTTGCTGATATTTATGGCTTTGGCCGCTCCACTAGTTGCGGACACAAGCGCTCGCATCGGAGTGAGGCCAGCCTTGGTTTCGTATTCCAGTTCAAGGTGCTCGAAGTAGCCTTGGAATCGACCCGGACCTCCGCCGCTGTCGGTGCCCATGGCAATTACGATACCTGCGTCAGAAAGTTTCTTGAGATTGCGCATGGCTATCTGCAGGTGCTCCTTGTACCACAAAGCAGCGCGATCGTTCGCCACCGTGGCCTGCCGCTTTGGGTCTTGCATTTTTGCAATTTCTGACGGGTCGGCCTCCTTCAAGAAGAAAGGATCATTGAAGAATGATGGCGTTTCCGAATAAGCAAATATAGCCAGCTCCCGGGTGAAAGTTGGGGAGTAGAAGACGTGGCGCTTCTTCATGAGGCGAATGAATTCGTCGTCCACTTCGCGGTCACGCACACTGTGAGCGATGTAATCCACTCCAGCCCGCACTACACCCTTGGCGTCTTCGAGCAAAACAATATGCGCAGCGGTGCGAAAGCCATTTTTGTGCGCCTCGTCAATGACCGCCTGATACACCTCAGGACTCATCTTCAGACGTGCGCCGAGGAAATCATCGACACGCACTTTAACGATGTCTGGCTTGTTGCGAATTAATTCGTCGACGCTCTTTCTTGCTTCCTCTGGAGTTTTGACTGCGACAGCTCCGGGGATAGCCGTAGAATCTTGGATCGTGCCGGCTACGTACAAGTGCGGCACGGTGCCTGGCGCGGCTGACGCACATTGCTCCCGCAGGCCAAATTCTTTTTCGCCACCCAAACTAAGAACGGTGGTAACGCCGTCGCGCAGGTAGACCCCGAGTTGAGCCGCATCGTTGACATGGCCATGTGCGTTGATCAGGCCTGGAATAATCGTCTTTCCCTTTGCGTCGATTCGATTCGCTCCGGCTGGCACTTTGACTCGCCTGCCTACAGCCTCAATCCTCCCATTCCGAATTACTAGAGTCGCGTTTTCGATCGCTGGCTTGCCCGTGCCGTCGATGATGCGCGCTCCAACCCAAGCTTGCACATCATTGAGGATGGGCTCGCTGCTGTCTCGCTTCGGCCCTGCAGCGAAAGTATTGATCGCGCAGAGGAGGATGGCTCCTGCAATGCCGGCGACACTTCGAGCAGTCATGTTGAGGATGTTCATATTTGGACTCGACAGATACTATTATAGGACTATATCGACTGCCAACCGACCTTGGCGGCGGGCTTCACGAAACGAGTGGCTATTCTTTTGGGTGTAGTCGCGCGTGCTTGGGCCACTGCCGCTACTCGGCAACCGCGGAAGGTGAATCGGCTGGGGGTGGGGCCGTGGCGGTTTGACTTGCCATCTCCAGGATGTGAGCGTTGCGTTCCGCAGCTTGAAGGTGCAATCGCATTGCGTGGCGCGCCTTCTCCGGATTGTTATCACGGATCGCCCGGTAGATTGCCCAATGCTGGCGGAGGCCAGCCTCGGGCACTCCTGGCATCTCGTTAGTGCGCCGGCTCACTTCGATCAAGGGTTCTGAAATTGCCTGCAGAACCATAATGGCAAGAGGATTTCTGGTGGCCTCGGCCACGGCTTTATGAAACCGGATGTTGGCCTTGCCGATTGCCTCGTGGAAAAGCAAATCGGATTGCGGCGTGCTGCGGTCCATACGAAGCGCAGCTTCCTGCTCCGCCAAAATCTCCCGCATTGCAGCCCAATCGGCTTCTGTGGACTTTTCCGCGGCCAAGGCTACCAGCCCCGTCTCCAGAACTTTACGAAATTCGATTAAGGAATCTGCCTGCTGCATGAACGCAGAGGTAGAAAGATACTCCGTATTGATCAGAGCACCAGGAGACAATTGGAGGACAACTGCACCAATCTTGGGCCGTACGCTGATGAGCCGGAGAGACTCCAGAGACTTAATCGCCTCGCGTACGCACGTTCTGCTGACGGAAAGTTCTTCAGTCAGCTGTTTTTCCGTCGGCAACCGCTCGCCCGGCTTGACCTGCCCTTTTCTGATTAGGTCGAGAATGTAATTGATTACCTGCGTGGTAATCGTCTGTCTTCGGATCAGGCTGTGCCTCCACAACTACAAGCAATCCAAGGACGAATGCCTACTCATACTATAGCACCATTGCGCTGGCCTAATTTGGGAGCGATTGGAGGACCATGCGGCCAGCAACGCAATCCTTTTGGGCTAAATCGTCGCTAACAAAACTCGGGCTGGCTTCATAGCCAGGACAACGTCGAGAGGGCTTCCCGTCGGGCGGCCCTGCACATCCTGGAACCCGGCATTTTGGAGTAATCTGCGGTACTCGCCCAGCGTACGCTCCTTGCCCTCTGTGCACACCAGCATGTTCAGGGACTGCATGTGCGCCGAAGTAGGTCCGCTCTTATCTTTGTTCAGCAGCTTCTCCGCGAGAAGGATACCGCCGCCTACGGGCAGGCGCTGGTAAATTTTCGTGAGCAGCGCGTTAATTTTGTCTTCAGACCAGTCGTGCAGAATGCGGGATACCGCGAATAAATCCGCTTCCGGTAATTCGTCGTGGAAGAAATCGCCCCCGACCAAATCGATGCGTTGGGATGCTATCGATTTGTTCACTTCCACACGCGCCGCCTCGATCACTTGGGGTAGATCGAACACAAGCGCGCGAAGATTGAGATAGCGTTCGCAGGCGCTAATTGCCAAATGCCCCGTAGCGCCGCCAAGATCCACAAGTTTCCGAAAGCGCGAGAGATCGAAGGCTTCTACTACTTTAGGGGAGCTCAAGACTCCAAGCCCGTGCATACCCTTGATAAACGTTTGTTTCGCTTCTTCAGTCTTGAAGAAATGATCGAAGATTGCGCCTTCTTTGCCGAATGCCTGTTTCCAGCGGGGTGTTCCTTCTCGAATAGCGTCTTCGAGATGCACCCATAGCGGAAATAGAACGTCGTTGGAATAGAGTATGTAACCGGTGAGCGATCGCTCGTTTTGCCGGCAAAGATACGCGCTGGTTACGGGCGCATTTTCATAACACGCTTCCCTCTTTCGCAGGAGCATGAGACCTACGCAGGCATCCAGCAGTCTCTCGAGTGGTTCACTCGCGACTTGAAGCTCGGAGGCAAGTGTAGCGGCGTCGGCCGGTCCGCGTTCCAGGAGATCGAAAACGCCGAGGGACACGGCTGCGAACATAGCCTTCGACCGGCGGAATGCTTCGATCAGTTCAATGATCGGAGAATAATCGGGCAAATCCATTTGTGCCTTGTCATGGGCATGCAAAACGCATGCCTTTATGACTCTATTTTTGGCGCAAGTTATAGGCAGCCTCTTAAAGTGCGGACTTCAACGGTACTGCGGACTCCCAAGCAATCTTCTTTTCAGCATTGATCCCCAGGGCCAATACAGCGCCAGCGATACACAGCAAAGAGCACACCAGAAACGGCGTATTCCAGCCATACATTCCAACCAGATAAGCCAGCAATACGGGCGAGACCGCGCTTCCCAGGTTGCCGAAGGTGTTCATGACCGAGGCTATCGAGCCTGCGTAGTCGCCCCCGATATCGAGGGGAATCGCCCACGACACGCCGACAGTGACTTCCAACCCAAAGACGGCGCCGCAGGAATACAAGACCGAGGCCGTGGAGTTCTGCGTGAGCGTGGCCGGCAAGATGAAGACAGCTGCCAGCAGAAAGCCCGCCAGGGCGACCGCGCGGCGTGCGACTTTGAGATTTCCGAAACGCTTTGCGCAGCGATCCGATATCGTGCCGCCTAAGAGGTCGCCTGCGGCCCCCGCCAAAAGCGGCAGGCTGGCATATAAGCCCATCTGGGTTAGGTTGAAACCGCGGTGTTCATTCAGGTATTTGGGAAACCAATCCAAGTAGACATCAATGCTGTATCCGTAACAGAAATACATTAGAGACAGCGTCCATAGCGACGGGCTGCTCAGAATCAGACGCCACGGCACCGCCCGCGCTTTGGCTGGGCGAACACCAATCGAGTCTTCAATGAGCTGACGTTCCTCTGCGTTGATACGGGAGTGTTCCGCCGGCGTGTCGCGGTAATACCAATACCAGATCGCCGACCAACCCAATCCGATCAGACCGAATACGAAAAATGGTGTACGCCATCCAAAACGGACCATCATCATGACGACCAGAGCTGGGGTCAAAGCTGCTCCCAAACGTGATGCCGCGTGGGTAATACCCTGGGCGAAGCTCCCCCATCCCGAACAGAAACCGGAACACTCCCATCGAAGTCGCATTCCAGGCGAATGCAGTCAGCGAAGTGAAAACCGACCACCACACAACAACAAATGCCAGCGCGCGCCGTCCTCCGATGCGATCGCCCAGCCATCCCCCAGGAATTTGAAAGAAAGCGTAACCCCACCGGAAGGAAGCGAATATCCACCCGATCGTGACCATCGAGAAACCCATATCTCTTTGGATCACGGGCACCGCGGACGCGATATTCACGCGGTCCATGTAGGTGATCATGTAGGCCCCAACAATCAGCGCAAGCACCACATGGCGGGTGTGAGTGGGGCGGGCAGTGATCGTAGTTTCAAGCATTTGGCTAAAAGATACCTTGACCGTCGACTGCAGGGCGGATTTCCAGAAGTATCATGATCTGTCGATTACTTTCCTCTGGGGGAAAGGCTCATATTTATCTTACAATAGCATATTAAGTGAGGCGTCTTTGTGAGCGAAGTGGTGGCTAAGGCGCTCTTGGGCAGGTGAGAGCGCTCGATCAGGATTGGCGAATCACTCTCGGAATTTATTCGCGGAGATCCGGTCACTGTAACTTCCGGCTGGTCGGCAATTCATGAGTTATCCGTTTGCTCGCTATCTGGCGCTGCACAGCAGCACGTTACATTGGAAACAGGAGGGCCGCTTCTCGAGGCTCACATCGTTCAAGGCTGCGCTAGCGCACCCGCGATTGCTGTGCAAGGCTGCCAATTAAGACGCGATAGTCGCGACATTCATCCAACAACTCGCATCAGTTCTGTCGCGTCTGTATACTCACCACCGGATTGATAAGAGGGAAGAAGAGAAAGTAGCATTGGCGATCTAGGTCGACGAATGCAACGCTAGGCACTATCGCTGTGCGTAGTCCGACCTCATTGCAAGTTGCTCCTTGCGTCGGCCGTATGCGGCGCGCTTTCTCGGCCACCTCGCGTCAGGAGACTTAAGGCATGAGACAGAGTCGTGCAGCTTCGCTCTTGGTATTCGCATTCGGATTCGCTCTTGGAATAGTTTCGCTTCGCTGGCCGCAGCCTCTTGGCGCGCAAGCCTCGACGCCCATCGACATCGTCACTCAGCACGATGTGCCCTTGAAAACGCGCGACGGTGTTACGCTCTACGCCGACATTTACCGCCCGAAATCTCCAGGCAAGTTTCCTGTCATCCTTATGCGCACGCCCTACGACAAAAGTGTCAACTGGGCGGTCTCACCGGCCTCCAGGATAGTCTCGCGCGGCTACGTCGTCATCATTCAGGACGTACGCGGCCGTTACACTTCGGAAGGGGAATGGTATCCGTTCAAGCACGAGCAAGCCGACGGCTTCGATACGGTCGAATGGGCCGCCGCGCTCCCTTATTCCGACGGCAAAGTCGGCATGATGGGTGGCTCGTATGTGGGCGCGACGCAGATGCTCGCTGCCATTGCCAACCCGCCGCATCTGGCGGCGATCGCGCCCAACGTGACGGCAAGCAATTACCACGATGGTTGGACTTACCAGAGCGGCGCTTTCGAGCAATGGTTCGATCAGAACTGGACGTCTCAGCTTGCGCAGAACACACTCCAGCGCCTGATCGACGAAAACACTAACGCGCTCCTCGGCGTGTCCACACTTCCGCTCGCCAACTATCCCGTCTTCAATTTCGGCCAGTTGCCGGCTGACGCCCAGCTCACTGCCGCTATCGCGCCCTACTACGCCGACTGGCTGGCGCATCCCGATTATGACGATTACTGGAAGCAGGTGTCGATCGAGGAAAATTTCTCGAAGATTGCCGCACCCATGCTCCAGGTCGGCGGTTGGTATGACATCTTCAACGGCGGCACTCTGCGTAACTACATGGGTGCCAAGGCCCACGGGTCGACCGAGGCAGCGCGGACCCAGCAGCATCTGCTCATCGAGATCGGTGGCCACGCCGGTTTCGGTCGCCGCATCGGAGACGTCGACTTCGGTCCCCATGCCACCGAAAACTCATACACCGACGTCATCCTCGACTGGTACGATTTTCTCTTCAAGAACATCCGGAACGAGTTCGCTACGGACAAGCCGGTCAAGGTTTTCACAATGGGCGCGAATGAATACCGCCAGGAAGACGATTGGCCGCCGCCGCAAGCGCAGCCTACGAAATATTTTCTGCACTCGGGAGGCAAGGCGAATTCGCTGCGTGGTGACGGCTCTCTATCCACATCCGCACCTAAGTCCGAGCCCTCCGATGCCTACGTTTACAATCCCGCGAGTCCCGTGCCCACCGTCGGCGGCCCACTCTGCTGCGACGCCAACCACATGGAGCCTGGCCCGCGCGACCAGCGTTCGGTGGAAAATCGCGACGATGTTCTGGTTTACTCCACTGGCCCGCTGGCACGCGACTTGGAAGTCACTGGCCCTGTCATTGCCGATCTTTTCGTTAAATCCTCCGCGGTGGATACCGACTTCACAGCAAAACTCGTCGACATCACGCCCGATGGGTTCGCGCAGGATCTTACCGAGGGTATCCTTCGCATGCGTTACCGTGCTTCTCTTGAGCACGCTGCCCTAATGAACCCTGGACAAGTCTATGAGATATCCCTCGATCTTTGGGCCACGAGCAACGTCTTTCTCCGCGGTCACTCGTTGCGCCTGGAGATTTCGAGCAGCAATTTCCCGCGCTTCGATCGCAATCTCAATACGGGCGAAGAAATCAAATTCGCGCGCACCTTTGTCGCCGCCACCAACACAATTCTCCACGACGCGCAACATCCTTCCGCGCTCGTGCTTCCAGTTATGCCGTCAAAATAGTCGATAAGCTAGTCTAAGAGTGATGGGCGGGGTACCACAGTCGTGCTGACAAAGTGCGAATTTTCTTTATCATGCAGTAAACGAAAGCACCGGGTATCCAGAATGCCCCCGAATCCAACTGGAGTTCAGCCCCATCGGCCCTGGCCAGGCAGCCAACGTTTCGTTCGAACTCTCCTGCTTGTCTTAATAGTCACAAGTTCAAGTTTCATCTCAGAGCTTGCCGCACAAGAATCGCATCTAGGTCCGATCGAGTTCGCGAATGTAACGGCCGCAGCTGGTATCACGTTTGTGCACTTTAAAGGGAATAAGGGCATCTCGATTAATCGCGAGGAGTTTGGTCCAGGCGTCTGCGTTGGCGATTTCGATGGTGACGGCTGGCAAGATATTTATTTCGTCAACGGACGTGATCTCTACAATCGAGGTATTTCTGTCAGCAATGCACTGTATCGCAACAACCGTGACGGCACATTCACCGATGTCACTGAAAAAGCCGGTGTGCCTGGAACCGGATACGGGCTCGGCTGCGTATGGGGAGATTTCAACAACGACGGCTTTCCCGATCTCTTTGTTACTCAATATGGTCGCAATGTTCTGTATCGCAATAATGGAAATGGAACATTTACCGATGTCACAGACAAGGCTGGCGTTGCCGGCACTGAATCTGGCGCGTTTCATTCCGGAGCCACATTTTTTGATTATGACCGCGATGGCTGGCTCGATCT
>WNFN01206910.1_pt1 | contig 14855 bp, 14 predicted proteins | sample 5400161 | NCBI WGS metagenome assembly WNFN01 (sample SAMN13153353, study PRJNA577476) | soil metagenome | isolation source: 80 cm saprolite on Douglas fir-dominated hillslope | place: USA:California | collected 2013-09-17
CTGCTGCCTCGTGGCCGAGGCCGCCGGACGCCCGCCCGATTACCTCGATGATCTCCTCGTAATCCATTCCCGCTCCCCCGCTAACGCCGGAGTGCGAACCTCCTGCACCTCAGCCTTCGTCCGCTGCGGGCGGACGCGTATCCCCCGTCCGGGTAGGTCGTCGAACGCGCTGGACCGGCTGGTAATGCGGGCCTCGCGGCGACTCGATCCCGCGGCGTTCGGAGCCGGGCCGTCGCTCTGGTCGCCCGCCGGGGCGACCGGCTCGCTGAACTGGCCTCGACGATTCGCGACGCAGGAGGCACTGCGTTCGCCGCGCCGGCGGATGTGACCGACCGCCGGCAGGCGCGCGAAGTGGTGGAACATTCAGTCAGGGAGCTTGGCCGTCTCGACACGCTTGTCAACAGCGCCGGGATCATGTTGCTCGGGCTGGCGCTGGACGCCCCCGCGGAGGAGTGGGACAAGATGGTTGCGCTGAACGTGCAGGGCCTGCTGCACGTCACGCACGCCGCGCTCCCGCACCTGGTGAACGCGGCGAAGGGCTCCCCGCGCCGGGTTGCCGACCTGGTGAACATCAGTTCAACCGCAGGACGCGTGGCCCGGCCGGGAGGCAGCGTCTACGCCCTGACCAAGTTCGGACTCGCCGGGTTTGCTGAATCGCTGCGCCAGGAACTCCAGCCCGGCGGCTGGGCGGAGGGTGGCGGCGGCTGTCCATGCCCAGCGGGCAGCTTTTTGCAGATACACCAGGCGACGTCGAAAGGCGGGAAGAGAGTCCTGGCCCGGACCCCGCTCCATGTGAGGTGTAACGTTTTATGAGCTTGCTCGGGGGTACCAGGGGGCTGAACTGGGCAGGCACAAGTGGATACGTCCGGCTGGTGCGCGCCGTGGGTCTCCTGGTCGTGTGCGCTCCCGTCATGCAGACTCGTGCCGGGACGTTCGGGGTGGCAGTGACCGGCGGCTGGCGGCTGCGGAGACCAGTTCCGGGTCAGCCAGCTAAATGATCACTGAGGGTGTGTGGCCTCTGCCGCAGTACAGTACCGGCTGTCCGGACGCCGGGACTTCGGGGGAATTCATGGACGTTGAGGTCATGTTGCGGGTGGACGGGACGGAGCACCGGCTCGTCGTCGACACCCGGACGACACTGCTGGACGCCCTGCGCGAGCGTCTTGGGATAACCAGCCCCAAGAAGGGCTGTGATCACGGCCAGTGCGGCGCCTGCACGGTTCTGCTCGACGGCCGGCGCGCGGTCAGTTGCCTCGCCTTGGCCGTCGCGCACCAAGGCGCTGAGATCGTCAGCGCCGAGGGCCTTGCCAGCGGCGACCAGCTCCACCCGTTGCAGAAGGCATTCGTCGAGCACGACGCCTTTCAGTGCGGCTACTGCACGCCAGGCCAGATCTGCTCGGCGGCGGGCATGCTGGACGAGGTGGCGGCCGGCTGGCCGAGCGTTGTGACTGACGATCTGGACGCCGACGAGATCGTGCTCGACGATGATGAGATCCGCGAACGCATGAGCGGCAATCTATGCCGCTGCGCCGCCTACGCGAACATCGTGCCGGCAATCGCGGAGGTGGCGCGATGAGGCCGTTCCGCTACGAACGGGCCACCGACGTCCCGGGCGCCATCGCGTTGCTGGCCGGGGAACCGAACGCCGCCTTCCTCGGCGCGGGTACGAACCTGGTCGACCATATGAGGCTGGGGATCGCGACCCCGGATCTGCTGATCGACGTCAGGACGCTCACCTCCGATCGGATCGAGGAGCTCCCCGATGGGGGCGTGCGGATCGGCGCCGCGGTGCCGAACAGCGACGCGGCAGCCGACCGCTTGATCCGGCGGCGCTATCCCGTGCTCGCCGAGGCGATCCTGTCCCGGGGCCTCCGGCCAGCTGCGCAACTTCGCGACCACCGGCGGGAACCTGCTGCAGCGGACCCGGTGCGCGTATTTCCAGGATCTGACGACTCCGTGCAACAAGCGTGAGCCGGGGTCGGGCTGTTCGATGCGGGAGGGGCATCAGCGCGACGCCGCGATCCTTGGTGCCTCGGAGGCCTGCGTCGCGACGCACCCGTCGGACATGGCCGTGGCGATGGCGGCCCTCGGCGCCGTGGTGCACGTGCAGGGGCCGGACGGCGAGCGGACGATCCCGCTGACGGAGTTTCATCGGCTGCCGGGCTCCGAGCCCGAGCGCGACACGGTGCTTGAGCGCGGCGAGCTGATCACGGCCGTGGACCTGCCCCCGCTGGACTTTGCGGGGCACTCGCGCTACCGCAAGACCCGCGACCGCGCGTCTTACGCCTTCGCGCTGGTTTCGGTGGCGGCAGCCCTCGACGTCGTCGACGGCTCGGTCCGCGACGTGCGCCTGGCGCTCGGTGGCGTGGCCCACAAGCCCTGGCGAGCCGCAAGGGCCGAGGAGGCGCTGCGGGGGGCGCCCGCCACCGAGACGAGCTTCCGTGCCGCGGCCGGGGCCGAGCTCGCCGACGCCCGGCCGCTGCCGGGCAACGCGTTCAAGGTCCCGCTCGCCCGCAACGCGATCGCTCGCACGCTGCTCGACCTGGCGGAGGAGCAACGATGAGCACCACCGTCACGACCCACGCCATCGGGGCGTCGCTCGATCGTCTTGATGGTGCCTTGAAGGTTCGCGGCGCCGCGACCTACGCCTATGAATGGCCGCTCGACAATCCCGCCTACCTATTCCCGCTGCAGGCAGAGATCGCCGTCGGTCGGATCAGCGGGGTGGATGCAAGCGCCGCGGAAGCGGAGCCCGGGGTGCTCGCCGTGCTTACCCACGAGAACGCCCCGCGGCTGGCGTCGACCCGCGACGCCGAGCTGGCGATCATGCAGTCCGACGAGATCGCGTTCCGCGGCCAGTTCGCCGGCGCAGTCATCGCTGAAACCGTCGAGGTCGCCCGCCATGCCGCCAGCCTGGTTCGGCTGGACTATCAGGCGCGGGCCCACGACGTCCAGCTGCGGTCCGACCGCGACGACCTGTACGCCCCCGATCACATCAACCCGTCGTTCGACACCGACTCGATCCACGGCGATGTCGATGCCGCGTTGGTATCGGCGGCGGTCACGTTGGATGCGACCTACACGACGCCGATGGAGCACCACAACCCGCTTGAGCCGAGCGCCACGATCGCAATCTCGGCCGATGAAGGGCTCACCATCTACTGCGCGACCCAGGGGGTACACGTCATCCGGGAGACGGTAGCCTCGCTCTTCGGGCTCGACCCCCTTCAGGTGCGCGTCATTTCCCCGCACGTCGGCGGCGGGTTCGGGTCGAAATGGGCTACGCATCCGGACGTTGTCCTCGCCGCGATGGCCGCACGAATGGTCCCCGGCCGGCCCGTGAAGCTCGCGCTCACCCGCCAGCAGATGTTCATTGCGGTCGGCTTTCGCACGCCCACCATCCAGCGGATCCGGCTCGGCGCCGACAGCGATGGCCGCCTGGCTGCTCTCGCCCACGACGTTGTCGAGCAAACCGCGAAGATCAAGGAGTTCGCGGAGCAGACGGCGGTCTGTTCCCGGGTGATGTATGCCGCGCCCCACCGGCGCACGACCCACCGGCTGGCGGCCCTGGACATGGCGGTGCCGTCGACCATGCGGGCTCCGGGCGAGGCCCCGGGCATGTTCGCGCTCGAGTCCGCCATGGACGAGCTGGCGCTCGCCTGCGACATGGACCCGATCGACCTCCGGATCCGCAACGAGCCGGAGGTCGACCCCGAGTCCGGCCTGCCGTTCTCCAGCCGCAGCCTGGTGGCTTGCCTACGGGAGGGCGCCCGCCGGTTCGGGTGGGAACAGCGCGACCCCGCTCCGCAGGCCCGGAAGGAGGCGGGCTGGCTGGTCGGCACAGGCGTCGCCGCGTCGACCTACCCGGTCTACCGCGTTGCCGGCAACGCGGCGACGATCCGGCTTGGCTCCGACGGGCGCTACGCCGTGCTGATCGGAGCAGCCGACATCGGTACCGGGACATGGACGGCGCTCACCCAGATCGCCGCGGACGCGCTGAACGTCGCAGTCGCGGACATCGACCTGCAGATCGGAGACAGCGCCCTACCCACGGCCGCCGTGGCCGGCGGCTCCGCCGGGATCACCAGCTGGGGGTCGGCGATCTTCGAAGCGGCGCGCCTATTTCGCGCCCGCCTGGAGTCCGAGCACGGCGGAACGGTCCCGGCCGAGGGTTTCGAGGTCACCGCCGAGATGCCCGGCAACCCCTACGCCCTGCCGCCGTTCGCGCCGGCCGTCGGCGCTCCGCCCTCCGGCGAGCGGTTCTCGATGCACGCCTTCGGGGCCCAGTTTGCCGAGGTGCGAGTGCACGCCGACACCGGCGAAGTGCGGGTGCCGCGCCTGCTGGGTGTGTTCGACGCGGGCCGGATCATCAACGCCAAGACCGCCCGATCCCAGCTGCTCGGCGGGATGACCTGGGGTCTGTCGATGGCGCTCCACGAACACAGCGTGGTTGACCCTCGCTTCGGACACGTGGTCAACCAGGACTTCGCCAGCTACCAGATCTCGGCCAACGCCGACGTCGGCTCGGTCGAGGTTCACTGGCTGGACGAGGCGGACCCGTACACCAACCCGATGGGCTCCAAGGGCATCGGCGAACTCGGCATCGTCGGCACCGCGCCGCGATCGCCAACGCCGTGCACCACGCCACCGGTATCCGCGTGCGCGACCTGCCGATCACGCTGGACAAGCTGCTGTCAAGCCTGGAGATGCCGGCGAACTCGCTCATGAGATCACCAGCCTGAAACGCGAATCCGGTGGCGACATCATGGCCCACGGCGGTGCGAGGTTTGTGCAGGCCCTCTGGAGGCTGGGCCTGATCGACGAGTACCGTCTCGTGAATCCGCCCAGCGGCGCTGAGCGGCGGGCTGCCGCTGTTCAAGGATCTCCCCGACCTGCTGCCCCTACAGCTCCTCGATGCGACCGCCTACCCGGACGGCACAGCCATCCATGTCTACCCAACGCACTCCCAGATCGCCACCTGAGCGAACTCACGGTGCACATCCAGCCCGATGCACCTGCGATTCCCGTCCATTCCCGGTTCTCCCTCCGCCGACGACGACATCTGATCGGGAGCGGTGGGCGAAGCGACACCTACGGATCCGCGCGCGCAGCGCAAGCGGGCAGGTCGCAGGGGCGGCCACCTACTAACACGGGCTCTCAGTCCGCCGTGCAACACCGCCTGCCCACCCTGCTTCACTCCCGGCCCCCCTGTCCCGGACGGTCGCACCGCATGCCAGACAACCCCGCCCCGCCCTCGCATCGCGGACCGGGTCGTGCAGGCGGCGCTGAAACTGCGGCTGGCGGTGGCGCAGCTGAGCGTCCCGGTGCGCAGGGGGCTGATCCCAATGACAAGGATCCGCCGGATCCGGGCGCGAATCAGGGCAAACCCAAAGAGCGGGAGGCGCTGGGCCGGTCCCGCGGCGGGCTGACCACGAAGGTCCGCCTGCTCGCCGACTCCGGCTGCCGCCCGCTGGCCCGGCTGAACAGCGCCGGGCAGCGCCACGACTCGGTCGCCTTCATCCCGCTCATGGGACGGCTCAAGGTCGCCCGGCGGGGCCGGGGACGGCCGCGGACTCGGCCCGCCCGGGTCCTGGCCGACAAGGCATACTCCAGCGGGGCGATCCGCTCCCACCTGCGACGACGCGGCATCAGGGCCACCATTTCCGAACCCGCTGACCAGATCCGCGGCCGGCTCAGGCGCGGCACCAAGGGCGGCCGCCCGCCCGCGTTCGACCCCCCGGCCTTGCAAGCAGCGCAACACCGTCGAACGCGCCTTCAACAGGCTCCGCCAGCACCGCGCCGTCGCCAGCCGGTACGACAAGCGCGACTTCGTCTACCGCGGAACAGTCGACGTCGCAGCGATCCGGATCTGGCTCCGCGACCTCACACAACAAGATTTACGGGACACGCCCTAGTCCGGCGCCGGTCCAGAACCCAAGCTGGTAGTAGCCGTTGTAGGGACTCATCTGGCCCGCTGGCGCGGCCGCATTTAACGGCGCACACTCGACGTCTGTGGACACGATCAGGTTTGGGCACGACCGGGAACCCAAGCGCTGGCGTGATAGGAACTTCGCTCGGCCGCAAATTCACTCTCGGGTCGCATGGGTAGCCGTGACGCTGATGACTGCGGCCCTGGCAGCGGCTATCGCCGTGGCGGCGCACTACCGCGATGAGGCGCTGCACCGCAGCACGTCTCCGCTGCCTCCGCACGGTGCGCTCGCTGGGCAGGTCACCGTCTTCGTGGCGCAATCCCCGCTGCCTCCGCACGGTGCGCTTACTGGGCAGGTCACTGTCTTCGTGGCGCAGTATTCCGCCGGGCGGGCGGAGGTTGTGGTGTCGGCGCTCATTCGAGGCGCGCGGCCGCGCGCGAGGTATAAGTTGGTGGGCAATGATTGCGCGAGCAACATCCCGGACCATTCTTGGGCTGCTGGTGTCGCTGACTCACGCGGGTACGCCCATCTCATCGGTCACCCTTGGGCGGTGTCGACGAGCGATCTGTACTTCCTTGTGCTCGCCTCTCGCTTCTCGGACCAAAAGCGCCCCGCGCCTGCTGTGCACGGCTTCTTCGGGAAAGGGCCACCCGGACTCGCTCCGGTTTCCGACAGGGTCGCGCCCTGCGTAACGGAACGCTATTAATGAGCTGGGAGTGCATGCGGGCGGCCGACGCCCGGCACCGCTCGCTGTCTCAAATGACGAAAGTCAGATGAGACAACATGAAGTCCGCCGCAGTGAGGCGGCCATGACCACGACCTGGCCCGCGCCGAACAATCCATTCTGCGCGATCCGATCGGCCGCGACCGATCGGCCGTTAGTGCACATATCGAGGCATATCGGCGTGTCGACGCACGTGAGCCGGGAGCATCATTAATCACAGAAAGTAACGCTTAGCCTGGTCGGCCATTTGACTTGATCGCCGACGCGGAGCGGCTCGCTAAGCCTCGATCCACCGCGTAAATTGGGACGTGCCCGGGCGCGGCAAAAGGAAAGGTGCCCCCTGAGCTGGGACGATGGGAGTTACTGAAGCTTCCGTCACCCGGATCGAGAGGGCACCTGCCAGATGCGATTGTGGCATGATCCGCCGAAGATCTCCGCATGCTTTGATGACCCGAATCTGGTGTCGCGGGCCGGGCTGGTCCCGGTCATGTCGCTGGCCGAGCGGGCGGGGCTGGCGGCCCTGGCCCGTGAGCACGTATTGACGACATGGACGTGCTGCGGCACGGCGCCATGAGCGAGTTGTTCGAGGGGGTGCGGGCGCCGTCCACGCTGGGGTCGTTCCTGCGGTCGTTCACCTTCGGCAACGTCCGCCAGCTGGAGAAGGTGCACCGGGAGCTGCTGGCGGAGCTGGCCCGCCGGGCGCCGCTGCTGCCCGGCGCGGGCCAGCTGGCGTTCGTCGATGTGGACTCGATGCAGAAACGGGTGTACGGGCACGCCAAGCAGGGCGCGGGGTTCGGGCACACCAAGATTCAGGGCAAGACGGTGCTGGTGCGGGGGCTGAACGCGCTGGCCGCGGCGGTCAGTACGCCGCAGGCCGCGCCGGTGGTCGCGGCCACCCGGCTGCGCGGCGGCAGCGCGAACACCGGCCGCGGCGCTGCCTCGCTGATCGCCGAGGCGATCACCACGGCGCGGGCCGCCGGGTGCGCCGGGATCATCGTGGCCCGGATGGACTCCGGCTACTACAACGCCGCGGTGTGCCACGCGGTGCGCCGCGCCGGAGCGTATTTCTCGGTCACCGCCCGGCTGGACGCCGCGGTGAAGGCCGCGATCGCCTCGATCCCCGAGGAGGCGTGGACTGCCATCGGCTACCCGCGGGCGATCTGGGACGACCAGCTGGCCGCCTGGGTATCGGACGCCGAGATCGCCGAGATCAGCTACACGGCGTTCGCCTCGAGGAAAGGCCAGGCCATCACCGCCCGGCTGATCGTCCGCCGGGTCCGCGACCTGAACCGCAAGGCGGCCGAAGGGCAGGAGGAGCTATTCGCGGTGTGGCGCTATCACCCGTTACGCCGAAGTCGGCGTAACGGGTGTTATGCCGGGCCGCCGGTTATGCCGAGCCCTGCCCCCTGATGGCGTCTGGGGCAGGGCTCGAACGCTGAGACTGCGGCATAACGGGGGCTGGTCAGAGGGTGTCGAGGAAGGCCAGGAGGGTGTCGGGAGCGCGGTAGCGTGCGTGGGCGCTGCCGGCGGGCGCGACGCGGGCGAGGGCTTGTTCTTTGAGGGTCATGTCGGCGTGCAGGTAGACCTGGGTGGTCGTGACGGATTCATGGCCGAGCCAGAGCGCGATGACTGAGGTGTCGGTGCCGGCGTGCAGCAAGGCCATGGCGGCGGTGTGCCTGAGGACGTGCGGCGAGATCTTCTTGGCTGCGAGCGTCGGGCATGCCAGGGCGGCTTCGGCCGTGTGCTTGGCGACGAGGTGCTCGACAGCGTCGCGGCTGAGCGGCCGGCCGGGACGGGTGCAAAACAGAGGGTCTTCGGGCTGGCCGGCGCGTTCGGCTAGCCAGGCGCGCATGGCCTTGACGGTGCTGGCGGTCAGCGGCGTGCAGCGTTCCTTGCGGCCTTTGCCGTGGCAGCGCACGTGGGCGCCGGGGCCCAGGTGCACGTCCTGGCATCTGAGGCTGGTCAGTTCTGAGACGCGCAGCCCGGTCTGCACGGCTGTTTGGAGCAGGGCGTGGTCACGCCGGCCGGCCCAGGTGGACTGGTCCGGGGCGGCAAGCAGCGCGCTGGTTTCCTGCCGGGTGAGGAAGCTGATGATGGCGCGGTCGGACCGTTTGGCGGGGATCGCCAGGACACGCGCGATGAGGGCGGCGTGCTCGGGGGCTCGCAGCGCGGCGTAGCGGAACAGCGAGTGCACCGCTGCGAGCCGGGCGTTGCGCGTAGTCACGCTGTTGCTTCGGCCGGTCTCCAGGTGCTGCAGGAATGCTGCGATCAGGGGGGCGTCCAGGTCGGCCAGCCCGAGCCGGGCCGGACTGAGTCATCAGCTTGTCAGTAAAGAAGGCCTCGAGGATGGGCGCGAGCGGGCTGTTCATGTCAGGTCTCCGTGGGCGTGTTCGAGCCGCTGGGCGGCAAGGGTGAGCAGTTCGGGGGCGGCCTGCAGGTACCAGTAGGTGGACTTCGGGTCGACGTGGCCGAGGTAGGCCGACAGCTGCGGCAGCCGGGCCTGGACGTCGAGCCCGGCCTGGTACCAGTCCAGCAAGGTCGCGACGGCAAAGGCATGTCTCATGTCATGCTTGTGCCGACGTCGGCACAAGCATGATTATGCCGACCTTCGCGTTATGCCGATCTCGGGGAGAAGCCGCTGTTCGGCTGGGGTGATGACCGCATTCAGGTCGGCATAATCAGAGGGCCTCCAGGAAGGCGATCAGAGCATCTGGGGGCTGGTAGCGACCGGGCTTGGCGGCGAGCGGCTTGGTGCGGTCGATCGCCTGTTGCTTGTGGGTCATGTCGGCGTGCAGGTAGACGTTGGTTGTCGAGATTTGCTCGTGGCCGAGCCACAAGGCGATGATCGTGACGTCGTTGCCTGCGAGCAGGAGGCGCATGGCGGCGGTATGGCGAAGCGTGTGCATGGTGACGCGTTTGGCCTTGATGGAGGGGCAGCCTAGGGCCGCGAGGGTCACGTGGTGGGCGAGGCGGCGTTCGATCGCGTCGCGGCTGAGGCGTTTGCCGGTGGTGGTGGGGAACAGCGGATCGGCGGGAGCGGCGGGGCGCTCCTTGAGCCAGGCTTTGAGGACCGCTGTGATCGTCGGCACGAGCGGCGTTCGTCGTTCCTTCCGGCCTTTGCCGACCGTGTGGACGTTGGCGCCCGGGCCGAGGGTGATGTCCTGCCTGGTGAGCCCGGCGAGCTCGGAGATCCGCAGTCCGGCCTGGATGGTGAGGGCGAGCATGGCGTGGTCGCGTCGGCCGGTCCAGGTGCTGTGGTCGCAGGCGCCGAGCAAGGCGTCGACCTCGGGTTCGGTCAGGTAGGTGACGACGTTCCGCTCGGTTCGCTTGGCCGGGATGGCCAGCACACGCTGGACCGACGCCGCGTGCTCGGGATGCCGGAGAGCGATGTAGGCGAACAGCGAGTGGATCGCCGCCAGGCGGTTGTTGCGGGTGGCTGGGTTGTTGCGGCGGTCGCGTTCGAGGTGGTCCAGGAACGCGCCGATCAGCGGCGCGTCGAGGTCTGCGATGTCGAGCGTCACGGGCGTCTTCGCGGTGCGCTTTGAGGCGAAGGCGAGCAGCAGCCGGAACGTGAGCTTGTAGGCGCCGATCGTGTTCAGGCTCGCGGCGCGCTGGCCGATGAGCCGCTCGGTGAAATACGCCTGGAGCGTGGGGGCGAGCGCGCTCATCGCGCCGCTCCGAAGCGAGCCTCGAGCCGGTCGGCGGCGTGGGCCATCAGCTCCGGCGAGGCGGACAGATACCAGTAGGTGTCTGCTGGGCTGACATGGCCGAGATAGGTCGACAGCACGGCGATGCGCTCATCGACGCTCACCCCGGATTGCTGCCACTCGAGCACGCTGCGCACAGCAAAGCTATGTCTCAAGTCATGTGTGCGCGGGCGCGTCGTGGGGGTGCGGATTCCGAGCATGGTCGTGATCTTCCTCAACGTCTTGCCCACGCCGCTGCGGTCCAGGGCGCTGCCGGCGCTGGAGACGAAGAACGCTCCCGAGCGCGGTCTGCGGCACAGCCGGTCGCGCTCGGACGCATAGCGGCGCAGCGCCTTGGTGGTGCTCTCGTGCAGCGGCACCAGGCGGGAGCGGTTGAACTTGGCTTCGTGGATCGTGATGACACCGGCGTCCAAGTCGACGTCACGGCGCTGGAGCGCGACCGCCTCGCCGACCCGCATGCCTGAGGTGGCGAGCAGCCCGAAGATCGCCTCGTGGGTGCTGGCGCGCAGCGGCGGGCGCAGCGACCGTGCTCCCTCGAGCAGCCTGCGGATGTCGTCTTGCGACCACAGGTAGGGAGTCGGCCGGCGCCGGCGGGCGGGGAACACGCCCGTCGGTGGCAGCTGGGTCACCGGGTCGATCGTCTGCAGGTAGGCGGCGAACTTGCGCGCGACGCCGAGTCTTTTGGCCCAGTGGTTCGGCTGGGCACCGGCAGGCTGTCGCGCCCAGGCGATCGCCGCTTCGCTGGTGATCGTCGACGCGCCGCCGGCCTCGAGGTAGGTGACGAGCTGGGCCAGAAGCTGCCCTTCTCGCTCGAGCTTGAACCCGAGCGCCCGCCGTAGCCGCAGGTAGTCCTCCACGTGTCTGCTCAGCGCGCTCATAGGTCCTCGCCTCCCGGCCAGGGCGCTGCCAGGCTCCGCAGCTGGTCGAGATCGACCCGGGCGTAGATCGCCGTGGTCTGCAGGCTGTGATGGCGCAGCACCTGAGCGATCTGCACCAGCGGGACGCCGGCCGAGACCATCTCACACGCCACCGTGTGGCGCAGGCGGTGCGCGCCCACCTCCGCTATCCCTGCTCGTCGGCACGCCCGGCGCACCGTCGAGGAGACGGTGCCCGGCGCGATCGGGCCGAACGGCGCCCTCGCCTGCAGGAACACCGTCCGCCGGTCGCTTTGCGGGCGTCCGCGCCGCAGGTATGAGGAGATCGCCTCGCCCACGTCGGCGGGCAGCGGCAGGCGGTCCTGGCGGCCGCCCTTGCCGGTCACCACCACCTCGCCGGACCGCCATTCGAGGTCGTCGAGCCCGAGGCCCGCCACCTCCCTGGCGCGCAGCCCGAGCCGCAGGAGTGTGATGATCACTGCGTAGTCCCGCTGGCCCAGCGCGAAGCGACGATCACAGCTGTCGAGCAGGGCCGCCGCGTCAGCCTTGGTGATCCCCCGAGGCAGCGATGAGCGGCGCCGGCCTGTGATCGGGAGCGCCGCCTGCGACAGATCGGCGCCCACAAGCCCCTCCATGAAGCAGAAGCGCAGCAACGACCGCAGCCCTGCGACGAAGAACTGCGTCGCGCTCACCGACACCGCGGTCGACTCTCGCAGCACCGCCGCTGTCACGTCCGCTGCCCCCAGGCCGATGAGCCCATCGGCCGGCGACAGGCCGCCGAGGAAGCGGCGCGCATGGCCCACATAACCCTGGATGGTGCCGGCTGCCAGGCCGCGCTCGGCGCGCAGATGGCGCTCGAAGCGGGCCAGCAGCACCTCGGTCGGCGAGCACGCACCTGCGGGCTCGTCTGCCGCCAGCAGCCCCCTGCGGCTTAGCACGTCCAGCAGGCACAACAGGCCCGGACGAGACCACGAAGCCGCGTGACGGCCGCCGGCGCGCTGGAAAGCAAGGAATTCGCCGACACGCTCGCCGCTCAACTCAGCTGCCCCGAGCCCGCTCGCCTCGAGCCAACGGCTCAGGCGCGCCACCTGGCGAAGCTGATTCACCGTCGTCAACGGCGTGTAACCACGCTCTTTCAACTCCAGCCGATACGGCTCCGCAAACGGCGCCAGCGGCCCCGTCATCAAGACCCTGCTCACCCTGCTCGCTGCCCTGGCCATGATTGCCTCCTTCTGTCGGGAACAAGAAGGAGACAATGGTCACAGGCAACGTCGTTATGCCGACCTGAATGCGGTCATCACCCCAGCCGAACAGCGGCTTCTCCCCGAGATCGGCATAACGCGAAGGTCGGCATAATCATGAAGGCGCGGACGGCGACGGCCGGAGGGCGCAGTAACCCCGCTGGCCTTGAGCAGGCGCGCGAACACCTTGGAGGGGCTGGCCGCAGGCACCGCAGTCCCGGCGGCGGATACGAAGAACGTGTGCGTCTTCGGCTCGGGACACAGCTGGTCGCGCCGGGCCGCGTAGGCGCGCAGCGCGGCGACGGAACTGCCGTGCAAGGGCACCAGGCGTGTCTTGCCGAATTTGGATCTGATGATGGTGAGCTGGGCGGCGTCCAGATCGACATCGTCGTTGCCGAGACGGCATGCCTCGCCCACCCGCAGGCCCGTGACAGCCAGCAAGGCGATCATCGTCTGATAGGTGGCGGCGTGAAGCGGAGGGCGGAGCCGCCCGGCCGCGCCGAGCAAAGCAGCGATGTCAGCCGGCGAATACAGGTACGGCGTTGTCCGCCGGGCAGGGACCGCCAGCAGGCCAGCAGGCGGGACCTGGGTGGCGGGGTCGAGGGCTTGCAGGTACCGGGCGAAGCCGCGTACCACGCCCAGCCGGCGGTTCCACCATTGCGGATCAGCGTTGGCCGGCAGCCTTGCCCACTGGACCGCCAGGTCGGTGCTGATACGGACAGCACCGGCTTGTTCGAGGTGAGCAGCGAACCCGGCGAGCAGCCGCCCGTGCGGCTCCAGCTTGTATCCGAGCGCGCGGCGCACCGCGAGGTAGTCGTCGGCGGCGTCTTTGACCGTGCTCATGCCGCGCCTCCCGGCCAGGTCCGGGCCAGTGCGCGCAGCGCGCCCTGATCGGCCTTCGCGTAGATCGCTGTGGTCAGCGGGTCACGATGGCGCAGCACCTGCCCGATCTCCGTCAGCGGCGCGCCGTGGCGGAGCATCTCGCTGGCCAGGGTGTGGCGTAGCCGGTGCGCGCCGATACGGCCGAGGCCGGCTCGTGCTGCTGCGCCGGCCACGACGTTGCGGGCCAGGCTCGGTGACAAGCCTTCCCGCGGAGCGGTGGCGCGGATGAACAGCCGGCGGCAGTTGCAGCGCGGACGGCCGCCAGTCACGTAGGCGGCCAGCGCTTCCCCCACATCGCCTGGCAAGGGCATTCGCTCCAGCCGGTTCCCTTTGCCGCGGATTACCAGCTCTCCGGCGCGCCAGTCGATGTCATCGAGTTCGAGCGCTGCCACCTCGCAGCCGCGTAGCCCCAGCCGGGCCAGCAGCATCAAGACCGCGTAGTCGCGGCGGCCGGTGACGGCGCGGCGGTCACAGGCAGCCAGCAGGCTGGCGACCTTCGCCGGCTCCAGAGCGCGCGGCAGTGAGCTCAGCTTCCAGCCCGCTGCCGGCGGCACCGCCTGAGCCAGGGGAGCGGGCACCAGCCCCTCCACATGCAGGTATCTCAGCAGCGACCGCAGCCCGGTGACAGTGACCTTCGCCGAGGCCGGGCTGCGTCCCTGGGTTGCGCGAATAACGAACGAGGCGACCTGGCCGGCGGACAGGTTCTCCAAGCCGGCGCCGGGCACGTCCGCAGTCAGCCCCGGCAGGAAAGCCCGGGCCGTGCCCAGGTAGCTGCGGACCGACTGCGGGGCCAGGCCGCGCTCGCCTGCCAGGCAGGCCCGGTAAGCCTCCAGCAAGACCTCCCGAGGCGAGCCCGCCACCTGCCCGGCCAGGCCAGGCGCTGCGCCGATCCCGCCAAGGTAGCCGAGCAACGGCCCCAGCGCCCTGAGCGACGCCAGTGCCAGATGCGCGGCCGCCCGCCTCTCGGCGAGGAATCCCTCTGCCACCTGCCCGGTCAGGTCGGCCACGGCCAGGCCGCGTTCGTCCAGGTACCGGCTCAGGTGCTCCATCAGCCGCATCTGGCCGGCCGCCGGCCCTCGCGCATAACCGCGCGCGGCCAGTTCTGCGCGCCAGCCGGCTGCATACGGCGCCAGCGGCCCATCTACCTTGATCCGCGGCCGGGGAATCCCCAGGCCGCTTCCACGCGTGCTCATGATCGTCTCCCGTCTGTGCTGAGCGGATCTAACCCGCACAGCCTCAGCGGGAAACGAAGATCACGAGATCGGATCAAGCGAGGGTTATGCCGCTGTCTGCACAGTCACCCAGCAACCCGGAGACAGCAATCCGGGGCAGGGCTCGGCATAACCGGTGGCCCGGCATAACACCCGGTGTTCACCGACTCCCCTTTCATCCTGGTGCAGGCCGAGGAGCAGCACCGCGACCATGCCGTCGTCGAGCAGGTCTTCGCGGACTGGACCAGCGGGCCGATGGCTCACCTGCCATCAGGGTCGTTTGCC
>WNFN01042618.1_pt1 | contig 14854 bp, 18 predicted proteins | sample 5400161 | NCBI WGS metagenome assembly WNFN01 (sample SAMN13153353, study PRJNA577476) | soil metagenome | isolation source: 80 cm saprolite on Douglas fir-dominated hillslope | place: USA:California | collected 2013-09-17
AGGTGATCGCCCGCGGCATCTTTACCTCGGTTTCCGATTTAGCTCCCAAGCTCCAGCAACAACTGATCGGCACTCTAATTCGTTACTGGCGACTCCTCTCGCACTATTCTCTCGGTGAGGCGGGCTTGCAATGAAACCGCTATCTGTGCGCATCTTGTTGATCACGAGTTTGATCACCTTCGTTCTAATCACCACCGCGACGCCCCAGGAAGCGGCGGCCAACGCATCGCTAGCGGAAACGGCTGCAGGCGGATACGCAACTGAAACTCGCATTCCAGACCTGCTTCACCAATTCAATGGCTCACTGCAGGCACTGGCTGCCAGAGTGTCTCCGGCGGTTGTTCAAATTACTGTCATCGGATTTGGGCCCCAGGATGACAAGAGTAAAGATGGAACCTCCTTTATTGTCCGGCAGCGCGCGATCGGTTCCGGAGTAATCCTTGATCCGAATGGCTATATTATGACGAACGCCCACGTCGTGGAAGGAGCGCAACAGATTCGTGTTGTCCTACCATCGCCATTTGCCAATTCCCCGTTGGAGATTGTCCCTTTGGGTAAACGCCAAGTGCTGGACGCCAAGCTGGTGGGGGAAGATAAAGATATTGATCTGGCCTTACTAAAGGTCGAGGGACACGATTTTCCGACATTGCCATTGGCAACAAACAGCTCCGTACATCCCGGAGAGTTCGTGATGGCGATTGGAAGTCCAGAAGGCTTACAGAACTCCGTGACTCTCGGTATCGTCAGCTCGGTGTGGCGCCAGCCCGATCCCGACCGACCTATGGTCTACGTCCAGACTGACGCCCCCATCAATCACGGGAGCAGCGGCGGGCCGCTAGTGGATCTCGATGGTTATGTGGTTGGGTTGAACACGTTTATCCTGAGCGAAAGTGGAGGCAGCGAAGGCCTGGGATTCGCCATACCCGCAGCCGCGGTTAAGTTTGTCTATCAAGAACTAAGGAAATACGGTCACGTCCACAGAACGGAAATTCGAGCGGGCGTGCAAGAAATTACTCCAACTCTGGCAACTGGTCTCGGTCTGGCGCAAAACTGGGGAGTTGTTATTTCCGACGTCGAACCCGGCGGTCCGGCCGACGAAGCAGGTTTAGAAGTGCAGGACGTAGTACTCACGGTGGATACCCATCCGATAATGGGATTGCCCGGCCTCACTGCGGCGCTCTATCTGCACCCTCCGGATGAAGAACTGACCGTTGTCGTATTGCGCGGTTCGCGAACGATTTCGTTGAGCGTTCCTGCCATCGAACACCGAGACGAGATGGACCAGCTCGCCAACCTCGTCGACCCTAGAAACCGTATCGGTGGGCTCGGAATATTTGCCGTGGACTTCAAACCACAGTTGCCATCCGTGGCTGATATTCGTTTTCATTCCGGGGTTGTTGTGGTCGCACTGACTCCCGGGCCTGACACGCAGAGTCGCAGTTTTCAAGCGGGAGACGTAATCCATTCCCTCAACAATACTCCTGTGAAGTCGGTCGAACAGCTAAGAGCTGCCTTGCATCAGCTTAAAGCTGGCGACCCGGTGGTGTTGCAGGTCGAACGCCAAGGGAAACTGCATTACGTGGCCTTCGATATGGAGTGAATCTATTTCAGTTACGTACTAGATTGCCGCCAATTCGTTTTTAATCGTCATACTCATTCTCCGCACAAGTGAGTCGCAGCTACTCCAATAAAATCTCATCTCCTCCAGCTGTTCGACCACAGCAAAAGTCGCGTAGCAATTGGAAATGCTCACCCGTAACTTCCCTCGCGGTCACAGCATCTGAATGGCACGAATCATCAAGATTCTAAGGAGAAATCATGAAAAAGCAGTATTTGACCGTTCTATTCACACTCATTTGCGTTCTTGGGTTGGGGCTAGGTGCTCGGGCTCAGGAAGAAGACACTGTTCTCGCAAAAATTCCGTACGACTTCGTGGTCGCAGGCCAGGTACTTCCTGCGGGAACGTATCGAGTTAGTCGTATAGACACAACGGGATCCTCGCGAGCGCTGCAGATCAGTAGCTACGAAACACGTGCAAGCGCGTTCCTGATCCCGACAGTTTTCGATGACTTTCAAACCGGGCATGCACAGCTGAACTTCGAGCATGTCGGGAATAAGTATTTTCTCAGCGCAATCGAGACACCGATCGGGACATATGCCATAACTATCCCGCCCTCGGCTATCGAACTTGCGCGGATGGAACAGCAGGGGACGTCTTCCTCTGGAGGCAACTGAACCGCAATAAATCATCAGTGACTTTCTGGCCGGGAGTTCACGCTAAAGGGATCTTAGGACAAGGCGTGAACTCCGGGCCGGAACCGCCAAACGGAGTTCATCATGAAATCATGGATCTTGGTATGGTCAGCCGCGTTAATCGTTTTCGGCTCTGCGGTGCCACCAAGTTTATCCCAGGACCGAGATCACGCGAGCACATCGGCCCAGAGCAGTCCCGGTAGCACAGTACCCGTAGTGGAGCCTGCCGATCCAGACCAGGTCAAACACAGCGGCGGCAAGACGGATGTGGACGCCATCGGCGAACGCAACGTGGGTTGCAAGACCGGCGTTGGCAACTGGTATGGCGTCGAGAAACAGGTCGCCTTGGGTAGGCAGTATGCCCAGCAAGTAGAGGCGTCCGTAAAGCTGATTCAGGACCCGGTGATCACCGAGTATGTTAACCGGGTGGGCCAGAATATTGTGCGCAATTCGGATGCGCAGGTTCCTTTCACGATCAAGGTCATCGACTCCGATGAGATCAATGCCTTCGCCTTGCCGGGCGGGTTCTTCTATGTGAATTCCGGTTTGATCCTCGCAGCGGACGAGGAAGCGGAACTGGCAGGCGTGATGGCGCATGAGATCGGACATGTGGCGGCGTGCCATGCAGCGCGGGAGAACACCCGCGGCAACCTCTTAAGTCTCGCTTCTATTCCTTTGATCTTCGTCGGGGGACCCATCGGATATGCTGGCTACCAGGCCGCCGGTCTAGCACTGCCCGTGACATTCCTGCATTTCTCTCGCGCCTTCGAAGCGGAAGCCGATTATCTTGGGCTGCAATATATGTACAAGTCGGGATACGATCCCAACGCTTTTATCAGCTTCTTCGAGAAGGTGCAGGCAGAGGAAAAGAAGAAGCCGGGTGCATTAGCTAAGGCATTCTCCACGCATCCGCAGACGCCGGATCGCATCGAAAAATCGCAGCAGGAGATCGCACAAATTTTGCCCGCTCGAACAGAGTATGTCGTAACGACTTCCGAATTCGACGACGTCAAGGAACGGCTCGCGATGCTGGAAAACCGTCACAAGGTGATCGACCAGAAAGACAGGAACAAACCTAGTTTGCGCCGGAGCTCGGTAGAGAAAGGCAGTCAGGACACCAAGAATGATGACGACCGCCCGACCTTGAAGCGCAGAGACGATCAGAACTAGAGCAAATTCTCCGGGCAATTTCCCGCCGCCGCCGGTCTCGCTTTTCCGTTGTCCGTCGATATGAGAAAGGCAACGCGTCCTTCACTCCCGATAGTGCATTGCGCTGCGCCATATTCTTACTTTCGGTAGGACGTCGTCCCGGAACCGGTCACGCCTTTCCACCAAACTTCCGGCGCACGACCTATACCCTAAACGAGAAAAAGGGCGGCGGACCATTACCCCGCCCTAACCTTCCTGCCCCACCGCTCGCCCCGGTCAGATTTGTCCGAGCCCACCGTCCACGTTGATCTCTACGCCCGTGATGTACGAGGCATCTTGGGAGGCTAGAAACGCTACGGCGCCTGCCACTTCCTCGGGTTGTCCAAACCGCTTCATCGGGACCTTCGCAACGATCTCCTTTGCGAATTCATCGATGGCTTCCTTTGGCAGCCCAGTTCTTCCAAAGATGGGCGTAACGATCGGCCCTGGAGCAACCGTGTTCACGCGAATGCCGCGTCCCGCCAGTTCAGCAGCGGCTGTCCGCGCCAAGGAGCGCAGCGCTGCCTTGGTTGCTGAATACGCGCTTGCCCCAACGGTGCCCTGGCTGTCTGCCACGCTGGTATTCAGAATGATGGACGCACCATCATTCAGCAGGGGCAGCGCCTTCTGGACCGTGAAGTATGCTCCCTTAATATTGATGTCGAATTGCTCGTCATATGTGGCTTCCGATGTATCGGCGAGGGGCGCGAACTTCGCAACTCCGGCGTTCACAAACAACACATCAATCTTGCCCAGCTTTTGTGAGACCTCTGCATAGAGCTTGTCTAAGTCGGCGAGCTTGGCCACGTCCGCCTGCACCGCCAGCACACTGTTGCCGATTGTTCGTACCGCTTCATCCAGGGTTGTCTTGCTTCGACCCGCGATGGCCACTCGCGCGCCCTCTTCCTGGAGGCGCTTCGCCGTTGCTAAACCGATGCCGCTGTTTCCGCCAGTCACTACCGCCACTTTTCCTTCGAGTCTTTCCATGTTAATCTCCCGATCTTTATCGAATTTCCTCGCCTAGAGGTTCCGGAGCGTCAATTCCGCGGCTACCGGTTGGGCAAGAATTAGATGTTTAGATGATCGTTAAAGTATGTGGTCGCAGCTTTTCTGGCGATTTGCACAGAAAACAGGGGGTCCTCTCTGGTGGCACGGCCGACGATTTCGCTACACTTAAGATTGAGCATGGACCGTTCTGACGTTCAGAAAATATCGAAAGCGTTAGCCGACGGCACCCGTCTCCGGATGTTTGAAGCCATCTCAGCAACCGACCAGGTGAGTTGCGGGGAACTTGTCTCGATGCGGGGGGTGACCCCGGCAACTGTTTCTCACCACCTCAAGATTCTAAGCGAGGCTGGGCTGATCGCCTGCCGCCGAGAAGGACAGTTTGTCTATAGCCACGCCGTTCCGGAAACCCTCGCAGACTACACCCAGGCACTCTTGAAAGTGGGGCGCAACAAGAAGACAGCACGCCGCCAGCGCTGATCCTCTCGCGGATTTACTCATGCCTAATTGCTTTCGGCGCTCTCTCACTGTCCAGGGGTATGACTCGCACGTCCCAAGAGACATCAGATTTCTGAGGCAGATAGCATTTCTCACTATCGCAGGCCTGGTAGAAGAGTGTTCCTTTCAGGGTAATCGTCCTGGCTTGTGTGACTGAGCTGATGAACGTCCTGTCAGCCGACACTACCACGTCCTGCAGCAGACGGAAGTTGCCTTCATAGACGGGTACTGACTCATCGATCGCTGGGAGAAACAGCACCTTTGCGTTGGGGTATCGCAGTGGCAGCAACCTCAAATCTGGCGATGCTTCCATTATCATTTGGACCGGTTTGTATCGTTTAACTCCGGGAGCATACACATGCGTGTCCGGTGGCAATGCGACTTCTGCCGCCACCGTGAAGCGGCTCCCCGGAACTACTACCTCGTCGGACTGCGACAGGGTCAGTTTGATGTATGGTGCCGCGACTTCACGGCCGTTGCCTTCTACCAAGTCCGGGAACAACTTTAGGATCAGGCTGGCGGCGGTGTCGCGATCGGTGTACGCGGTCTCAAAGAACTTCTCCTTTATTGTGCCATCTGGCATCAGGTAAAAATATCCCGGATGCGCCATGCCCTTGGTGAATCCAGGCGCCTCTGCGTTCAACACTCCGTAACTCCGAATGATCTCAGACTTGGGATCCGCGATCAGCGGATACTCGATCTTGTGTCGTTGGCCAAAATCTCGGAGGATCGCCTCCGAGTCGTAGCTGATGGCCGCTAGCCCGACGCCGTGCTGGCGAAACTTTTCACGTGCATTCTGCAACTGAACCAGTTGCTGTTTGCAGAACGGTCACCAATCTGCCGAGCGGAAGAAGAGCAGCACCACACCGTTGGGTCCCATCAGAGACGAGAGTGTTTGCTCATTCGCGAACTGATCTCGGGCCCGGAATGGAGGAGCAAGTTTGCCCGCTGGAATGCCGGGCATGTCCTGGGCTGCAAGAGCTAACGCCCCAAGGAAGACGAGTCCGACCAGTAATCGTTGCATCACCCTCCAACTGCCTCAATTCAGCGATTTTGCCGAGAGGACATCTGCAATTCGTATTCGGCACTAAGTCCGATGGATGCAAACCGCCGACCGAAAGTTACGAGCCGTTCCTTCGATTCGCGTAAAAATGGGCGGTCCCGAGTTTAGGGACCGCCAACTAAGCCAGCTTCTTCTAAAACGTGAACGTCGCATGCAACTGTACCAACCGCGGAGAGGCGTCGGCTCCGAGGAACGAACCGAAGATGCTGGTGGGGGAGGCTACCGGATTGATGATCCGCCCGAAGGTTTGTGATGCAATATCGGCATCGGGTTGATCGAAATGAGGATGGGTGAAGATGTTAAAGAACTGCGCCCCTACCCCGAAGTGAGCACCTTCCCAATGAGGGACCTTAAACATCTTGGTGACCGTGAAGTCGGTGTTGAAAAACCTCGGACCGGTGAACTGGTTCCTGCGCTGGTCTCCGAATCCAGTGGTAGCAAAAGCGAAGTCTGAGGCAAGTAGGCAAGGGGTAGACGGGTTGGCGGCTTGACTAGTACAACTTCGGCTTCCACCCAGAACCTGCGCCGCAACGGACGACGTGGCCGCGATGCCGTAGTTCTCGCCGTTCAAGATGCCATACGCATTAGAGTCGACCACTGTGAACGGCAGCCCAGAGCGGGCGAATACCGTACCCGCGACGGTCCAACCTTCCAAGAGGGCGCTGGGACCGAACTTGTGCGGCACGTTATACACATAGTTCACGCTGAGATAATGCCGCGTATCGTAGTCGGAATTACCGTAGTTGAACCGACGGAGGTTAAATGGGTCAATCGGAGCCAGGATGCTGGAGTTCGTCGTAGCGTTGAAGTTCAGGAGCCCACCGTTTGAAACATCGTCCTGGGCATGGCTCCACGTGTAGTTCCCCTGCACCGTCAAGTTGGTTGTGTGGCGTGCGACCGAGACCGTCAGGCCGTTGAAGTTGGAATCTCCCGACGACGAAGTCTCCGTCACGGTCGAGAACCGCGGGTCGAGTGCCGAGGTCGGCAGGCTGCCGAACTGGCTCACCGTAGGCGGATTCCCGTTGTTGAGCGCAATTAGGCAGCCCTGGTCGCAAAACGCGTTCCGACCTGGGTTCTGCACTACCTCGTGGACGCCATGATTGCCCACGTAGTTGAGGGTCAAAGACGTCTTCTGACCCAGTAGTTGCTGCAGTTCCAGGTTCCACTCCTGGTAACGCGGGTTCTGGATCCGGCTGGCTACCGTGTTAAACGTGGGGGGAGTAAAGCCGGGCACGCTGTTTTGAATGCTGCCAAGCGTTCCACCATTGGCGAACGCGGACCGGAACGCAGCATTGCTCTGGGCCGCAAGTTGTGCCTGATTATTGGCCACATCGGGAGACAGCGGACCACCTGCGATGTTGAACCCCACCTGTAACGGCGGGTTGCTTAATAACTGATCGGCAATGTTGCCGGGGAAGGAATCGGCGAACAGGCCGAAGCCGCCCCTAACGACGGTGTTGTGCAGGCCGAACGGCGTCCAGGAAAAGCCGAATCGCGGCAGCCACTCGACAGCTGTGTAGTTCGGCAGAACCTGGTGCTGGCCTGACACAATCGCTTGGTCGTAAGGCTGGTTCGGGTCGTGCGAAATGTTAAGAAAGTCTCCGCTGAAGTGTGCAAAGCAATTGGTCTGGCACACCGGATCGGAGAAGTGCTCACCGCGCAACGAGAAAGTCAACTTGAGGTTAGGTTTTATGTGCCACTCATCCTGGCCGTAGAATCCCAGATCGTAAAGAGCAACCGGTTGGCGTGACTGCGATGGGAAGCTCTGGAAGTAAACGCCTCCATCTCCATTAAAGAAGCTGGATAACGACGTGCTGTTGCTCGCACCGATCGACCCGATTCCCGGATCAAAGTCGCCGATGTTGTTGCGCCGGAAGCTGATTCCAAACTTCAGCGAGTGATTTCCCTTCGCTATAGAAAAGTCATCCACGAATTGGTACTGGCTTACATTCCGGCCCTGAGGAACGATTCCGAGAAATCTTCCCAAGGGCGAAAATGCGGCTCCAGAGAAGCCAACCCGGAACGGCAGAGCCTGTTGAGCAGCCGGGAGATTGTTCAGGTTAAATAATGCCGAGTAATACTGGCCTGATGCAATGAACTGGTTTACGGCGTTCGCTCCCAGGGAGTGCGTTTCTTCCAACTGACCTTCATACTGGGGCTGGCGGCTCCCTAGATTGAACAATGGCGAAATTGCATCCGTGACCGTGGCTTGAAAGCCGTGGTCGGTGCGGAACTGGCCGAACAATCGATCATTGTTGCCCAAGTTCTGGTCCACCCGCGCCGCCAACAGCCACTCGGTGCTCAACTGTCCGACAGTGGAGTTGAACTGAAGCGCGCAAGGTCCACCGCCCGGGAGACTGAAACTCCCGCACCCGCCGCCGGGAAGGATGTTGGCTGCGCGACTCGCCCCCGGCGCATTGTTGTAAAGATTAAATAGCTGCTGATAAAACGGAACCGACGCTGGGCTGACACTGGCTAAGTTAGCCAACGTGGCCGTTTCGAACTGCGAACTGGGAATCCTTCTTAATTGGCCCACCGATCGACGCAGCCCACTGATTTGCGTTTACGAAAGGTCGAGGCGTGCCATTTTGGTTATTGAAATAGCTGTTGGCATTAAGGACCCTTCCGTTCCACCAATACAGAGCATTTCCATGGAAGCTGTTGCCGCCCGACTTTGTCACGTAGTTCACGTTGGCACCAGCCAACGTTCCATATTCGCCAGAGTAGCCGTTGGTCACAACCGTGGCTTCCTGCACGTCGTTGTTGCCTAGTAGCAGATTGGTTGCGCCGGAGTTGTTAAGGTTTAGAAAAGGATCATTTTCGTTCTGCCCGTTCAACGTAAATAGGTTCGATGTGGCGGGCAACCCGTACGCGGAGAAATTACCGTTGCCCCCTTGTGTGTTTTGAATTACGCCAGGAGCGGTCTGCGCAACGTAGCTCAGATCATTGCCGGGGTTGGGCACTTGAGAGATCTGTGTCTGGCTGAAACTGGTCGAAACGTCGGCGTTTTCAGTCTGCAGCAACGGAGCATCTGAGGTCACTTCCACCGTCGATGTTGCCCCACCGAGAGATAGAACTATGTTGAGAGTCGTAGCTTGCCCTATGGTTACCACGCCGCTCATCATTGCTTCCTGGAACCCGGGAGCAGCAACCGAGACTGTATAGCTTCCAGGAGCCAGTAGCGAGAAGCGGTAAGTACCGTGAGAATTTGTAGATTGAACTTGCGTGTTTCCTTTTGCGTCGCTTTTAAGCGTTACGCTTACGTTTGGTAACACCGCGCCAGAAGGATCAGCGACTACACCCACAATATCGCCAGACGTAACCGATTGGGCCTTGACTTGTAATGTGCTCGCCACGAGAACTGTCAGCCATAACATCACGACCGAGAGTTTTGGCGAGAATGACCAAAGAGTAGTTCCCCATAGTTGCCGGTTGTCCCTCTTTATCCGACGTGTCCATACTTGACTGAATTTCACAATAATTCTCCTCGTTGAGACGTGGCATGTGATAAAGCTTGTCTAATTTTGGTCGGAAGCTGGTAGTCGCGCGTACGATGCTTTTCAACGACGCAAAGTTACACTGGCAACAATGAAACATTCCGACGCCTCCTCAGAAAACAAGCTCTAACGAATGCTGGAGAGAGCACGCACCCGGCCAATACGGGGTGTGAATGAACTGGCTCGGAAGAGGAACGAACGCAGCTGAAACAGTCGTGAAGATCGAGGTCTACCAACTCTGGAAGTTCAGTGGAATTCGAACTATGAGTTCTGGGAAGACCGATAATTGTTAATTTACAAGTCAGACCACAACGTCGCTGAGGAAAGAAGTTAGAACTTGGGGGAATCGTTCATTATGCAGTCATGACCCGCCCCCGGCGCAATCAAATCGGGGCAGGCGTCATGACATGTCTTTGAGGAGCTTTCGCAGCATGGCGCGATTGGCTCTCCGAAGAGGTAAAGAAACTCCATTGTTCAACTTTACAAACATATTGCCACTTGGAGGTAGATAGAACTCAGCTACGTGGTCGAGATTAACGATCGCGTTCCGATGCACCCGCAGAAACTGTTTCGGGTCAAGCCATGCCTGAAGGTTCTTCAAGCTTTGGCGAAGCGGATGGGACGCTTCCCCGACGTGGAGCCGAATGTGCTTTCCCAACGATTGCATCCATTGGATATCTTCGACTCGTATGAGCACGATCTTCTCACCCACCTCCACTGCCAATCTCCGTAAGAACTGGTGGCGGGGCATCGCGTCCCCTTGTTCGCTCGACCGGTTGCCCGTCTCGGCGTCGGTACGAGCTCGAACAATCCTCGATCTAGCCAAATCCAGCGCAGACTCGAAGCGCTCGACGTCAAGTGGCTTAACGAGTAAGTCGACTGCGATAGAAGCAAATGTCGCTAATAGCGTAGGATCGTAGGCTGTGACGATGGTCGCTGGCGGAGTCTTGATTCCCAAAGCGTCCCAGGTTTTACGTTCTCTGATCGCTGGTGTGTGGGCGTCCAGGATGACGAGGTCTGGAGCGTGCTCCTGAACTGACGATACCAGCCGAGAGTCATCGACGCACTCCACCGTCATCCCTGGTTCGCCCTCGACCAGTGAACAAATGAGCCTCCGACTCCCAGCGTCGGGTTCGACTACAAAGACGCGAATGGGTTCGACGTCCACGTGGACCGATGCCAGTGCATCCACCCCAAATATTTCGGGAACAGCTCTCAATTACCGCTCTCCTGTCATTCTCAACATTTCTTGGCTAGGAACAAACGTAGCCGAAGCACAGTCCATGCTGTCTGATCTGGCTTGCACGCAGTTCACAATTCCAATGCTGCCCCCCAAGGTCACCGCGGGCGGGGTCCCGCGCTATTTTCTGAGTTGTTCTACCTCGACGGTTGCATCCACCCAGTTCACAGCCCGCTTTGCTATGGCTAACCTCTGCTGCGATGGCATGAGATCCACAAAGGCCAACCATACGACTCCCTGGGCGAAGGCGTAACGATCCCATTTGGTAAGCCTGATTTCTTGTCCCTGAAACCATACCTCGTTTTTGCTGGCGCCCAGAACCAGCGTGACTCGGGGCGCAACCGGACGATTGCTGCCGAATTCCCGTTGAACTACCGAGCATGCCGAAAGGTAGATCTTCTGTGCCTCTGCAGCGGGCCACTTCTGCTTTCCCTTGTTCTGAACGCTTAATCCTTCCTGCGCTAAACACACCGTTGCCAGGATTAGGAACACCATCAACAAACTCAACCGATTGGTCATGTTACCTCCAACCGAAATCGCCCTCTCTCGTCTTGTGCTTTGGCCCGAGCGATAACAATCGACCTGGATACCTCTCGCACCGATAACCCTGTCCCGCTTAAGCGTGGACCTTCGACCTCCGGCGCAGACAGCGCAAGCACCGCTGGCGTCTTACCGATTTCGTTACTCGGGATCCACCAAACAACATCGTGTGCTGCAAAGTGCGTGCTCACTTCTGGGCCACCATGACCGAATAGGTCAGGTCTCCTGAGCGGTATGCCTCAAGGATCGTCTTGATACCATGAACGAACTCTCGTACCTCGCGCGGCAAAATGCTAATGAGAGCTCGCAGCTTGCGAGCACGCTCGAAGCAAATCTCCCAGGTACGCATGACTCTCCCCGTAATCTCCTCGTAGGCCCTAATTTTCAGACCGGCATGCTTAAGCTGTTGCCGGTAGTCTTCGGCGGTTTGTAGCGAGGGGCAGAGGAAGGTATTTGCTACTGATCTCACTCTGGAGTTTTGCATCGAACCTGTCCACGCGGCGAGCATAAGCCGGCCTCCCGGCCGTAAAGCTAGAGCGGCGCGACGAAAGTAGTCTGACTTGTCACCAAAATGTTCTGACGATTCCATAGTCCATACCAAGTCGATCACTCCTGTAGGAAAGAAGTGGGTCTCTGCATTAGCGACCACCAAGCAAGTGAACGCCTCAACCCCCGCGCGCCTCGCATTGTTTTTGGCTAGAAGTACTTGCTTGTGGCTCAACGTTAGTCCTTCCGCGTGGCAACCGTAGTGGCGGGCAAGGTAGACACACGTTCCACCGTGACCGCAACCAACATCCATCACCCGAAGGCCTGGCCGAACATTGCTTAGACGAGCGCAATAGTCGAGGAGATTAACCTGGGCCTCTTCTGGAAGTTCGTTCCCACGCAAGAAGAGACCGTGGTGTATGTGGTCACCCCAAAAGGTGCGATAGATCCACGCAAACGAGTCATAGTGTTCGCGGATCGCATCGGGAGTTACCATGTTGAAACCTGCTGTTCGCGCGTACGATGCTCTTTCTCAGATCAAAGTTACACGCCGAAACAGACGTGCGACTCATCTTAGTGTCCTTATCTGCTCGGCCCAATTCTTTGCGGGTGTGGAATGTTGATCTAGATAAGCCACTAGAATTCGGGCGTTATGCCACTGCTCGTGTTACGTTCGTCGAACGCTCGGCAGCCCGCTTCGCGGTTATTTCCCTGCATCGAAAGGTCGTGAGCGACAGCGCACTAGAGATTCCTAGAGAGTCCCGAGCTTGGTAGCACGAGAAGTGCCGATGTATGGCCGCTACCCAAGCAGGATGGGCAGAAGTACTCCCAGACCAAGCGCAAAAAACCACAACGGCGGCGCCGGCGTTCCGACCGGGCGGATCCAACGGACTGGACCGTCGATGATCTGGCACGGGAGGCGGGCATGTCCCGCACGCTTTTTTCCGACCGGATGAGAGAGATCCTGGGCATGTCACCGATGAGCTATCTTACGCAGTGGAGGATGGAACTGGCGCGAGAGGGTCTAGCCGATCGTTGCCTCAGTGTTGCCGAAGTGGCCGAGAAAAGCGGCTACCAGTCGTTGCCGGCATTCAGTCGCGCCTTCAAAAGACATTTCAGATTTGGCCCCGGTGAGATGAGGCGACGACATTCGCCTGTGCCGGTTGTCGCATAATCTCGGAGCGCGTAAAAGCTACTCAGTCTCGCTGCCAAGCCTCAAGAAGACGATCGAATGCTCACCCGGGAGTCCTCCTTTACGTGCTCAGGATCTTCTGCGTGCTAACGGTGCCGGATCGCATCAGGCGATCTTTTGAGATCCAGAGGCACAACCTGCAATTCCCAACTGCCGGCACAGACGTGGGTACGTAGCAGATCTTCTCGTCACAGGCCTGATACTTCAGCTCTCCACGGATCGCGATCGATTTGCCCGAACCCAAGGACGTTACAAAATCCCGGTCAACCTTCACCGTTACGTCCTGCACAATGCGGAAACGCCCCTCGAAGGCCGGAACGCGCTCATTGATTGCTGGAAGAAACAGAATCCGTGGTGTGGGATAAACAGCTGGGTACCCTTGATCTCTTCGGGAAGGTCCAACTGCAGTTCAATCGGCTTGTATCCGGTCACACCTGGAGCATAGACGTGCAGGTTCTCTGCCAGTTGAACCTCTGCGATCAGAGACACGCGGCTTCCGGGATGCCAACCTCATCCGATTGTTCGAGCTTCAGCGATATGTGGGGCGCATCCACATCGCGTTCGAGCTGCTCGGCCGCGTCGCGAAAAATGCCCGCCGTCTCGGTGGCCGAGGTGGCGGGCATTTTCTCAGTGCAGGTTGGCCAGCGGTTAGTCGAGGCGCTGAACAATTGGACAATTGATGGAGAAATCAGCGCTCCCAAATGCTTTTCCTCCAGGCCCGGTAAGCAGCCCATCTTGCACGAAGGTGAGAATCTGGAATTCCTCACGCAGTTGACCTCGGAAGCCCTGGTTAATCGCATCCTGAGTCCACTCGTACAAATTGGCGTCCCAGGCTGGACTGTAGTCCAATGCGATGGTCGGGATGCCGCCGAGGGTGTTGTTGGGTCTTTGGCCGTCGGCTAGGTCGGCCGACAGACCTTGCCGCAGGGGGTTGTTGCAGCCGACTTCTTCAGGTCCATTCGTAGCGATGAAGACGCGCTCGACCGGACTCGCCAAGCTGTCGTCGTGACCCAAAACGAGCTTCTGCATCCGCGGGGGCGAAGGTGTTGTGCTCAATGGCCGCGGCCAGCGGAATACTTGCGTCCATCGAGATGTACCACACCGGACATCCGAAACTGAAACCGTTGATCAGCTGAATGGTTACAGTCATGTTCGCCGGATCGATCGCGACTACCTCGTCATGCACTTTGGAGTAGTCGACGTTGCCGTTCGGGAATTCGATCTGGTTGGCGTCGACGCCGAAAGCCACGATTGGCGCGTTGTAGATAACGTTTGCCGCATTCGCGATGCGCACGAAAGGACTGTAATTTGCGTCTCCGACGGCTCCCGGCTTTGCGGAGACCGGAGGAAATTCAGCTCCAGGTGGTCCCGGAACAACACTGCGAACCGGAGAAAAGTCCACACTGCCTGCATCCAAAACGAGGTTGCCTTGATCGTCAAAATTAGCGGTTCTGGCTGCGGCCGAGGCGAAGGTCAGCTTGGCCGAGAAATTCAAGCCCAACTCGTCAGCGACGTTGGAATCGTCGACGTCAGTCAAGATGTACCACACATTCTTACCACTGCCTTTCATGTCGCCTAAGTACAAAGGCAGAGTAATGGTCCCATGCGTAACATCCAGTTGTCCGGACTTGAGCAATTGAACCGGGCCGACCAAGCTCGGGTTCGTGGTTGATGGAGGCGGCCCAAAGTACGACAGCGAGACGGTGGTGCCGATAGATGCTGGGGCTCGAAACAGATCGCATAACCCAAAGGTCGGCGGTTCAAATCCGCCCCCCGCAACCATGAACACTGCAGAAATGCAGTTTCGATTTCGTCAGGCGGTGCACCGGTCTTTCTGGTAGCCGAGGAGGAGACGTTTGTATTTTGAATGGTACAAGCCGACACGAATCCTG
>WNFN01054157.1_pt1 | contig 14853 bp, 15 predicted proteins | sample 5400161 | NCBI WGS metagenome assembly WNFN01 (sample SAMN13153353, study PRJNA577476) | soil metagenome | isolation source: 80 cm saprolite on Douglas fir-dominated hillslope | place: USA:California | collected 2013-09-17
CCGGAAAGGCATGGACATTGGGTTGCGCAAGACCGGGGCGCGTCTTCCAGTTGACCATCGCCCCGCCGCCATTGTCGCTCACCGATCCGAGCGGGCGCTTCGCGCGGAAATTGACGGCGCGCACCAGCGGATGGTCCTGCAGGTTCTGCCCAACTCCCGGCAGTGCGGCTGTCACCGAAATGCCGAGCCGTCGCAGTTCCGCAGGGTCGCCGATACCCGACAGCATCAATAAACGGGGCGTATTGATGGCACCAAGGGCAAGAATGACTTCCGCATTCGCATGGGTCTCGACCTCCACGCCATCTAGGAGATGACTGACAGAGACGCAGCGTGTCCCTTCGATGCCGAGCCGCGTCGTAAGCGAACGCGGCAAAATCGTCAGATTTTCCCTGTCGAGCACCGCCCACAAATAGCCTTGTGCCGAACTCAAGCGCTTTCCATCCCAGATATTGAAATTAGACGGGGTCGCACCTTCGTTGCTTGGACCGTTGGGATCCTCGATGACCGGGATGCCAAGCTCTGCCGCCCCGTCGATCAGCGCTGTCGCCAGTGGGTGCATCGCGCGGCTGCGCGAGATCCGCAGCGGCCCGCCGGCACCGCGCCATTCGCTCGCACCCCCTTCCCAGTCTTCGCCGCGCTTGAAATAGGGTAGCACCTGGTTGAATGCCCAGCCATGCGCTCCCGCTGCGCTCCATGCGCCGTAGTCCGAGGGATGGCCGCGATACCACATCATCGCGGTGCGGCCATTAACATGCGGCGTTGGCGCGTAGTCATAGCCCCAATCATAGGCGCCGCGGCCCAGCGACACCCAGTTGGTGGGATCGTCGATATCCGCGATGCCGATGCCCGGCGGCCCGGCCTCGATCAGCAGCACATCGGCGCCGGCCTCAACCAGACGCCGCGTCACCGCGGCGCCGCCGGACCCGGCGCCGACGACTATGTAGTCATAAGCAGATTTGAGCGGGCGGTCGGGAATCGTGATCACCGCCGCTCGCCTTGAAGCTTTCGGGTCAGTTGTGCTCACTTGGGCCCATGATTACGATGTTCTCGGTCGCCTCCACGTGGCGAACGAAGATGTACTTGTCCTCGCGTCCATCGCTATGCTTGCGCTTGATGTCGGGCTGCACGGTGCCAGCGACTTTCGCGACCACGACATAGGGCACATCGCTGGCCAACCCCTTGGCGCAATGGTCGTCAAATTCCTGCACGGTGCGAACCGTAAAGGCCTGATCCACGCCAGCGCCACGCGCGATCGCCGCGAGGTCGACCCGCCCGGAAGCGGTGTGTGTCGGCGGACCGCCGATCGACTGGTAGCATTCATTGTCCCAGACCACGACAAACAGGTTTTTTGGTTGCTCGTTGCCGAGCGTCGCCAGAATGCCGAGATTAAACATCATGCCGCCGTCGGTATCGAGCGAGACGATGCGACGGTGCGGCAAGCCGGCAGCGAGGCCGAACGCCTGCGGCGTGACGCAGCCGAGCTGCTGCTGGAACAGGCTGGCGCTGCGCATATGCGGCGCAGCGTTGTACCATTCGTCCACGCTCGCGCCGAGCGACAGGATCACGAGTTCGTCCTTGAGGCGCCCAGCAAGCGCCTTCATGCAGTCGAACCGTTTCATCGCACCACCTCACCGCCGAGTGCGACCGCAGAGTGGTAGTAGGAGGCGTAAGACCACGCATAGGCATCGGCGATCGCGCGCTCGATCTTGTCTTCCTCGCGCACCACCCGATACGGGATACGCAGTGCGCTCAATACCGGCTCCATCGTGATACCATGGGGAATCGCCCACCAATTGTTTTCACCGAGTTCGCCGCGATAGCTCATCAGCATCACGACCGGGATGCCGGCGCCGAGGCCCATCCGCGCCAGCGGTTCGGCCGAAGCGCGCAGCCCGGAATTTTCCATCACCAGCGCCGCCTTCTTGCCGGACAGAAAGACCCCGCCGCAGATGGCGGCACCCTCGCCCTCATTGGTGACCCTTATGGTGCGGATATCGGGGTCGGCGTCGAGCGCCGGGTACAACTCCTTGAACAGGGAATCCGGCAGGTAGCAAACGATACTGACCCCCGCCCTCTTCAAGCCGCGAATGACCGCGTCGACTGCACTTTGCTTCATCGAAACCTCATTTGTGGCAAGCTTAGTCGCAGCCCGAAACTGTTTCGGATAGCCCCTTATTTCCGATCAAAACGATGCGCAAAACGCAACACCTCCATCGGTTCGCGGCGTCAGTCGCGCAGACCCTCGACCGCCTCTGCCAGCAAGGCACCGAACGCGGAGGCCGCCTCGGACATCTCCTTTTCGGAGCGCGCCAGCAGCATCAGGCGCCTGGGATTGATCTTGGGATCCCGCAGCGGCACGAAGGTCAGCGTGCCGTTGGTTATCTCCCGTTCGATGCCGACGCGGGTTTGCAGCACCGTCCCCAGATTCATCGAGGCCATATCCACCATCAGGCCGATCGAGTTGGTGCGCGACCGTCGCGTCAATTCGATCAGCGAACGGTTGAAAGCCTCTTCGACGGAGATGCCCAGCATCAGGCTGTTGTCGGAAAGAATGACCCGTTCGCCGGACAGGTCGAACAGCTTGAGTTCCTTTTTGCCCGCAAAGCGGCTCCGGGGCTTCGCCAGTACACCCAGCGGCAGACTGACGGTGGCGATCTTGCGCACGTGACGCGGCACCTGGACATCGAATGCAACGGCAAGGTCACACTCACCTTCCGCCACCGCGTCACAGGCCTGCCGCGATCCGATCACCTTGATATCGACATTGATGTCGGGATGGTGCGCCCAGAAATTCGTCAGTACCACCGGCATCATTCCGCGCGCGAAGCTCTCGATGATCGCAACGGATACGGTGCCGCGGCGCAGGCCGTGCAACTCATTGATCTTCGACGACGCCCGGTTCAGCTCGGCCGTGCTGGCGCGCGTGTGATAGAGCATCAACTCGCCGGCGCTCGTAAGCTTGAGGCGTTGACGAATGCGCTCAAACAGCGGCGTTCCAAGCTCATCTTCAAGCTGCTTGATCACCCGACTGATGGAAGACGGCGCGACGCTTAGGACCTGCGCCGCCTGACGGATCGAACCGAGCCGGGCCACCAGCTGAAAATAGTGCGTCCGCGTAGCGACAAGTCCCAGCCGGTACGGATCCATCTAATCACGCCGCCTCGAACAAAGGCTGGATTTCCATTTCCGGGACCAGCACGAGACCCTTGTCGGTGATGCGGATTTCCGGAATCACGGAAAGTGGAATGAGGTTGAAGCCCATATAGGGAATGCTGCAGCCGGCCTTGTCCCATTCGACCTTCAGCGCCTTTACCTGTTCGGCGACTTCCGTGACGCGCTTGTCGGACAACAGCCCGGCGATCGGCAGCGGCACCATTGCGGTGACCTTGCCGTCCATGACGACGCAGGCGCCACCCTGGGTTTCCTCAATCGCCCGCAAGGCCACCTGCATGTCGGCCTCGTTGGTGCCGGCGATGATGATGTTATGGCTGTCGTGGCCAACCGAGGATGCCACCGCACCGCGCTTCAGATTGAAATTGCTCAGCAGACCATGCGCGACATTGCCGGCGGATTTGGCGTGGCGCTCAACTACCGTGACGAAGCACAGGCCATGCTTGTCGAAGTGACTCTGCCAGTCATTGGCCGGCTCCAGTGTCACGGTGACGTGGCCGAGCGTGATACCCGGCAGTTCGGTCTTGATGGTGTGGGCGACGACGGTTTCAGTCGGCAGCTCGGGAACAAGCTTCACATTCTTGGGCAATTTCACGGTGTGGTAAGCTGCATCGGGATATTTGTAGTCTGTACCCATCATCGAGCATCACTAGGTCGGCGCGCCGGCCGCCGCCCATCCCGCCGATCTCGCCGTCCATGCCGAAACGCGTGGCCCCATGCAGCGAGCCCATCGCCCAGGCCTGCTGCGGCGTCATGCCCGCCTTGACCGCTTCGCGCGTCACCCAGTCGAGGCCGAATAGCAAGAGGTCGTGGGCGTCCCGGTCATCGGTACAAACCGCAACGCGCTTATGCGAGGCGCCGAGTTCGGTAACGGTCTTGATCGCCTGCGGAAGGCTGTGCCACGGCGTCGTCGGTGGTCCGCCACGCAGAAACAGCCAGATTCCGGCTTCCAGCATGTCGTCAGCGATCTCGCGGTCGATCGCCTCATGGGTGTCGGTGACGCCGGAAGCGGCATAGGCCGCAACGAATTCGCGCCCATATACGTGGCCCGACACCGGACGACCGCGTTCCAACGATGCGGCGAGAATGGCATGGCTGCGCTCGTCGCCCATCGTCACCGGGACGAAGTCCATCTTTTCTCCAAGCGCCACAGCCTCCGGCCATTTGTCGAACAGCGCCGCGATTTTGGCCGCGGTCAAATCGCCGCCCGCGGTCTCGAGGGATGGCGATGTCGCCGGCACGGTGCTGGGTACCGTCAGGAAAATCGACAGCGGTGCCTGACGCGCATCTTCGAGCATGGCTTCGACGCCGGCAACGTCCATCACATTGCCGATTTCGTGACTGTCGCAGAAAATCGTGGTGGTGCCGTTGAGCAGCGCGGCCTCCGCATAGGCGCAGGCTGTAACCATGCTGGATTCAATGTGGATGTGGGGATCGACCAAACCCGGCGCTAAGATGCCGCCGCGTGCATCATAGATCTTCGCCGGCCCCTTGTAGGCGCCGGCGGGCTTCACGGCAGCAATCCGCCCGCCCGACAGCCAGATTTCGCGATTTGGCAGGATGCGTTCAGAGTAGGTCGAGAGCACGCGAGCTCCGGTGATCACGAGATCAGGATCGCTGCGGCCGGACGCGACAGCGGCCAGCTGGCGCGTCATGCTGGAGAGGGGCTTCACCGAAAAACGCGTCAATGATGTCATGGCCTGGCTTCCCGTGTGATCTGGTCCCGATACCGTCAGTGATAGTCCGGAATGCCGGGCATGGTCTTGAAGCCCGGCAGCGCCCGGAAGCGCCGTGCCCAGCGCCGCAGCGCCGGATACTCGTCATGGTCGACACCGAAGTCGCGGCTCAGCGCAAAGGCCGGAAACAAGGCAATGTCGGCGACCGTGGCATGCGGCGCCGCAAACCAATCCTCGCCTGAAAAGCCGCGCGCCGTCATGTGATCGTCCATGATGCGAAGCGCCCTGACCGAGGCGGCGCGCAGGCCGGCCTCGTCCCCCGGCGTGTCGAACAACGAATGCTGGCGCGCCGCGATCGTAGCGTCGAGATCGCGAGCGGAAAAATTCAGCCACTGCATCACGGCGGCGAAGGCCGCCGCATCCGACGGCAGCCACCGGCCCGCGGCATCGTGGGCAAAGGCGAGATAAGCGAGAATGGCTTCGGTGCCATGAAGCGTGAGGTCTTCATCGCGCAGAATAGGCAGCCGCCCGGCGGGGTTCATGGCGAGAAAGGTCGGCGTCAGATGCTCCTTGCCCGGAAAGACATCCACGGCGACCGCCTGCCATTCGAGGCCGAGCAGCCACAGCGCCAGCCGAACCTTGTAGCAGCTCTCGTCGAGCTCGTAATTGTAGAGAAGCAACGCCGACATCAGTTCATCTCCGCGGCTACTCCCGGCACTGCAGGCCCATCAGGACGCGGATGTTCGATGGCGCGGCGAACCTGGAGCGCAAAATCCAGAAAATGACTCTGGCCGGCTCCTTCATATCGTTCCGACGGCCCGCAGATCGCCAGATGCAGCGCGATCCGCACATCCGAGGTCGACTGAACGCCGGCCAAAATCCGATCCTCGCCGCACGATACCGCGTACAAGGTCTCTGCGACCTGTTCGACGATGGTATCGGCCGAGCCCTGCGCGGCAAACGGCACCAGTCTGACGGACTTCAGCGCACCGACCGCCGCTTCGACGCTGCCGTCGGTATAAAGACTGCGCAGCGGCACGGTCGGGTCGCGTTCAGCCGGAAATGGAACGGGATCCGAAGACAGCGTCGTCCAGATCATTCCGCCCCATTCCTGCGTCTGATAGACCGGCACCTTGAACGTCTTCGGCACGTCAAGACCGGGATGCGCAGGGATGTACTGGCAATATCCGGCGCGATCATATTGCCAGCCGTGATAAAGACAGGCGATGTGATCGCCACGCACGAAGCCGAAGCTCAACTTCATGCCGCGATGCGGGCAACGATCCTCCCAGACATGCGCCAGGCCGCTGCTGTCACGCCACACCACCAGTTCCTGACCGAACAGATGTGTGCCGGCGGAAGTTCCGGCCTCGATCGAATACGACAATCCAACTGGATGCCACAAATTTCCACCCTCCATCTTCAACTCCCGCTACGCCGCTAATTCGCGGTCATGACGCGCAACGTCCAGAACGACGCAATCATATGGACCCAGGCTACATGCCATCTCGAACGCATCGACCAATTCCGCAGCGCCCCAGACTTGCAGGGTGATGGCATCGTCGTTCGCCTGCCCGACCTTGATCGCGAGACTGAGACGGGCGGCCCGATGGCGTGCGAACTCAACGAAGCTGTCCGCCTTCAACCTGCCTTTGAAATCGAAGCGCGCTTGCCCGGACATGATCGCCAGTCAGACCTTGCCAACTCAACATTTCGCCGCAGATGCAAGGGTCGCGCCTGCGGCCTTGCGACTAAAGCAGTGACCGGAAGTGGGTAGCAATTTGCACCTTCTGCTCAATAAATGATCAGGCGTTGCTTACACATTGTCCGCTCAACGCCGTGCATTTTAGTTTTAGGCGCGCAAAAAACGACGCGTCAAGTGTTGCCTTTCGCGCATCGTTATCGTCCAGAAATATCCTCTATTCCGAACATCACGCTTCTGAGACAGTTTTGGTCAACCTACAAGCTTGGCACAATTGTTGCGTTCCTTGTCGCTGACGCAGTGAGCTTTGGACGGGAAACGGAACACCTCGTTTGGGCGCGAGCAATTTCAATAGTCAGAAGGGCACAACATGATCGACCTGCGTAATCTGTCTCGTCGCGGCTTGCTCAATCTCGGCGCCGCGGCCGGAACGAGCTTGATGATGCCGAAGCTGATCCGGCCCGCGAGCGCGGCCGGTCCGCTCCCGGCGGTGCCCGAGGAAAAGGCTGTCATCGCCTTCGGCCATACCGGACCGGTCGCCGACGAAGGCTGGACCTGGAGCCATGACCAGGGAATGAAGGCCGTACAGGCCGCCTTTCCGAAACTGAAGACGGTTTTCGTCGAAAGCATTCCTTATTCCGCCGACGCGAGCCGCACCTTCCGCCAATTCGTGTCCCAGGGCGCGAACATGGTTTTCGCCACGTCGAACTACGGCGACTTCCTGTATGATGTCGCCAAGCGCTCGCCCGATGTCGCGTTCTACGAATGCGATGGCCGCAACCCGCTCGACAATCTGAGCACCTATTATGTCGGGCACTGGTATCCGACCTACGTGACGGGCGTTGCCGCCGGTCTGATGAGCAAGAGCGGCAAGCTTGGCTATGTCGGCTCGTTCCCGGTTCCGTCCGTGTTCTCCGGCACCAACGCGTTTCTGATGGGCGCGCGCAGCGTCAACCCCAACGCGACGATGCAGGTCATCGCCATCAACTCCTGGTTCGATCCGCAGGCGGCAACTCAGGCCGGCAGCGCGCTGCTCGACAATGGCTGCGATTTACTGTTCGGCATCATGGACGAGGCTGGCTACCTGCAGGTCGCGGAAAAGCGCGGCGCCAAGGCGGTGATGTGGAATACCGATATTCGCCGCTTCGGGCCAAAGGCCTATGTGTCTTCGATCGTGATCGACTTCAAGAAATTCTATGTCGATCAGGTCCGGTTGCGTCTGGAAGGCAAATGGACGCCGTCGCAAACCATCCTGCCCATGGGCGCCGGCATCGACCGCGATGCCTGGGGCGAGAGCGTTCCGGAGGAGGTCCGCAAGCAGGCTGACGCCGTGCGCGAAAAGATCGCCGGTGGCTGGAGCCCATTCGTCGGAGAGATCAAGGACTCGAAGGGCAACGTGAGGGTGCCCGCTGGCAAGAAGATGACCGAGACCGAACTCTACAACTGGGACTGGTCGATCGAGGGCGTAAAGGGGATCTGATCCCGCCCCCAAGCGTAACACCCGAGAGGCCAGATGAATGCCATACCTAAGACGAGCCCGGCGCGGCCTCGCGGAACGCCGCCCGTCGTGCTTCTCAAGGGTATCTGCAAATACTTTCCCGGCGTCGTCGCCAACCAGGACGTCGATCTGGAAGTATGGGCCGGGGAAATTCACGCCCTGCTCGGCGAAAACGGCGCCGGCAAATCGACCTTGATGAACATCCTCACCGGCATCTACACGCAGGATGCCGGTGAGATCATCATCGATGGTTACGCTCAAAGTTTCACCTCGCCGGTCGAGGCTATCGCGGCCGGCATTGGCATGGTGCACCAGCACTTTAAGCTCGTGAAGGCCTTCACCGTCGCTGAAAACATTCATCTCGGCTGGTCGGAGACGCCTGCGAAAATCAGCCCCGAGAAACTGGAAAGCCGGACCGCGGAACTTGCTGCTTCGCTTAACCTCGCGGTCAAACCCGCCGCACAGGTCGAGGATCTTTCCACCGGCGAACAGCAGAGGGTCGAAATTCTCCGCGTGCTGGCTCGCCAAGCGCGCGTGCTGATCCTCGATGAGCCGACCGCGGTTCTCACACCGGCGGAAGCCCGCGAATTGTTCAGGGCGCTGAGAGAGTTCGTTTCGCGAGGAAACGCCGTGATATTCATCAGTCACAAGCTCGACGAGGTGCTTGAGATTTCCGACCGAATTAGCGTGTTGCGTGGCGGCCGCAAGGTCACCACGGAAGAGACGCGCAATTGCAGCCAGAAAATGCTGGCCAAGCTGATGGTCGGCCACGAAATCGTGCTCAATGATCTGCGGGGGCGCGGTGCCGGCGCCGTCCCGATCTCTGCCGACGCGGTATTGAGGCTGGACGAGGTTCGTGCACTGGATGACCTCGGAAACGTCGCGCTGAACGGCGTGTCACTTGACATACGTGCCGGCGAAATTCTCGGCATAGCCGGCGTGGCTGGAAACGGCCAGAAAGAGCTGAGCCAGGTGCTGACCGGCATGCGGCCGATCTGTTCCGGCAACATCCTTGTGAACGGTCACGACGTTGGCGCGGCCAACGCCGGCGAGTTCGCCGGCTTCGGCGTCGGCCACATCCCGGAAGACCGGCTGCACAGCGGACTGGCGCCCGCGCTGAGCGTTACCGATAACGCCGTGATCCGCGAGTACGGTCGGGCGCCGGTCTCCCTCGGGCGCTGGTTCCGGCCACGCGCCGCGATCGCCCTTGCGCGCAGCATCGCGGAAGCTGCGGCGGTGTCAGTTCCGGATTTCACTATGCCGGTGCGCAATCTTTCCGGCGGCAATCAACAGCGCCTCGTCGCGCGTCGCGAAATGCGTATCGCCGACAAGCTGCTGGTCGCGGCGTATCCGAGCCGGGGGCTCGACGTCGGCGCAATCAACACGATGATGCGCTACTTCGTCGAGTTGCGTGACGCCGGCGTCGGCGTCATCCTGATCTCGGAAGAACTCGAGGAGCTGCTTAACCTGTCAGACCGTATCGCCGTGATGTTCCACGGCGAGATCATGGGCATCGTCGAGACCGCATCGACAGGCATCGAACAGATCGGCATGCTGATGGGTGGACAGCGCGCGGCGGCGCCGCGTCTCGAGCCCGCGAGTATCTGAGTTTGACGATCCGTATCCAGCATCTCCCTTCACCCCAACCGGCGGTCGCACTGTTAGCGCGCGGACTGGCGATTGTGCTGGCGCTGACCGCTGCGGGCATCGTGCTCGCCGCCAGCGGCGCAGCGCCGCTCACGCTTGCGTCGCAGGTAATCAAATCGACCTTCGGATCCAGTTTTGGTCTCGAGGATGTCGGCCTATTGTTGACGCCGCTGATCCTGACCGGCCTTGCCGTCTCGATCGCTCTCAAGATAGGGGCATGGAATATCGGCGCCGAGGGACAGTTTTATGCAGGCGCCTTCGCCGCCACAGGCATCGGGCTGTTCATCCCTGGTCCAACCGTGGTGATCTTGCCGCTGATGTTCGTCGGCGGCGCGCTTGGCGGCGTCATTTGGATCCTGATTCCGACGCTGGCAAAGGCCTACGCCAATGTCAGCGAACTCATCACCACACTGCTCCTCAATTTCGTCGGCGTACTGCTGGCCTACTATGTCGCAACCGGGCCATGGCTGGACCCGGGCGGCCACGCGCTCGGAACGACGGCGCGCGTCCGCCATGAGGTGCCGGAATTTTGGGGCACGGTTCATTGGGGATTCCCGTTGGCGATCCTGCTGACGGTCGTCGTCGCCGGGTTACTGAACTTCACGCGTTGGGGCTACGAGGTCCGGATCGCCGGGTCCAATCCGCAGGCAGCCAAATATGCCGGAATGCCGTTCCGCCGGCATCTGATCACGGTGATGCTGCTGTCCGGCGCGATCGCGGGCATCGCCGGCATGCTGGAGATCGCAGGGACCGTGCATCGGCTGCAGGGCGGCATCTCCAATAATTTCGGCTACCTCGGCATCATGGTCGCGGTGCTTGCGCGCGGCTCGGCGCTCGGGGTGATGGCAGGCGCGGCGTTGATGGCCGTCATCCTCAATTCCGGAATCATCCTGCAGACCCAGGGACTCAATACCTCGACCGTGCTGGCGATCACGGGCCTGATCCTGTTCTTCACCGCGATTGGTGACGAGCTTGCGCATTACCGCATTGTCCGCAGCGAACCGACGGCCTGAGAGACCTATGGAGATCATCGCCGGACTGCTGCAGACTTCGATCCTCGCCGGCGGCGTGCTGGCGCTGGCGGCGCTCGGCGAGGTGCTCGCCGAGCGCGTCGGCGTCGTCAATCTCGGGGTCGAAGGTCTGATGGCGCTCGGCGCCATTACCGCGATCGCCACCGTCATCGCAACGCCAAGTCCGGCGCTCGGTTTTGTCTGCGCACTCGGCGTCGGATTTTTCGTCGGTATGATATTCGCCGGTGCTACGGTGGTTTTGCGCGCCAATCAGGTGCTATGCGGTTTGGCGCTGACGCTGATGGGCACCGGATTAGCGGCAACCATCGGCAAGGCCTATTCGGGGATGCCTGCGCCGGCCACCTTTGCGCCCGTGGCCATTCCTTATCTCAGCGACATTCCGCTGATCGGGCGGGCAATCTTCGCACAGAACATTCTGGTCTATCTGATCTACATCGTGCTGCCGCTGGTCCTGCATCTCGTCATGTTCCGCACCCGTCACGGATTGAACCTGCGGGCGGTTGGCGAAAATCCGGCCGCCGCGGACGCGGCCGGCATTCCCGTGCAGAAATTTCGGTTCTGGTACGTTACCGCCGGTTCTTCGCTTGCCGCGGGTGCCGGCGCCTACCTTACGCTCGCCTTCGTGCCATCGTGGTCGGAGGGCGTGGTCGCCGGCCGCGGCTGGATCGCGGTCGCGCTGGTGATCTTCGCTGGCTACCGGCCGGTCAACGCGGTGCTGGCCGCGCTGCTGTTCGGCTGCATCACCTCGCTCGGCTTCGTCGGCCAGGCGCGGAACTGGCCGATCGCAGCACCCATCCTGTCGATGCTGCCCTATCTCGGCACCATCGCGCTGATCATCGTACCCGTGCTGGCCTGGCATCGCGTGCGGCGCCTGATGGCCGCGCCCGCGGCGCTGGGCGAGCCCTACTACCGGGACATCCGCTAATGACAACGCTTCTCGTCAAGAACATCGATCTTCTTGCCACTTTCGACGACGCCCGGCGCGAGCTGAAAAATGGCGCGCTCTATATTCGCGACAGCGTCATCGAGAAGGTCGGCACCACGGCCGAACTGGCGTCGATGCCAGCCGATGATGTGCTCGACCTGACCGGCCACGTCGTCATGCCCGGCATGGTCAACGTCCACCATCATATGTACCAGACCCTGACCCGGGTGATGGTGCAGGACGACGAACTGCTGGTGTGGCTGAAAACCTTGTATCCGATCTGGGCCGAACTCGATGACGACGCGATCCGGATTTCGGCCGGCGTTGCCATGGCCGAGCTGATTCATTCCGGCTGCACCACCAGTTCCGCGGCAAAAGCCAGGGCGGACTGCCGCCCGACAGCTGCGTCGAGCAGGAGGACGTAATCCTCAAGGACGCCGAGCGGCTCATCCATCGCTATCACGACAATTCCCGGCATGCGATGAACCGGATCATTTTGGCTCCCTGCTCGCCCTTCTCGGTCACGCCCAACCTGATGCGCGAAGCCGCAGCGCTTGCGCGCCAGCATCCAGGTGTCAACCTGCATTCGCATCTTGCTGAGGAATTGTTCGAGGAAACCTATTGCCACGACATTTACGGAATGCGCCCGGTCGATTTCGCCGAATCCGTCGGCTGGCTCGGGTCCGACGTCTGGTTCGCCCATTCAATCTTTCTGACAACCGAGGAGATAGAGCGCTTTGCAGCAACGGGAACCGGCGTTGCGCACTGCCCCTCAGCCAACATGCGTTGCGGACAGGGCATCGCCAAGATTCGCGAGATGCTCGATGCCGGCGTCCGCGTGGGACTCGGCGTCGATGGCTCTGCCTCCAACGACACATCCAACATGTTCATGGAGGCCCGGCTCGCCATGATGCTGCAGCGCGTTGCGCCGCATCACTACCTGTCCGAAAAACCAGGCGGCCGCGGCGGCTTCGGAGGCACAACGAAGGCCCTTTCCGCACGTGACTCGCTCGAAATGGCCACACGCGGCGGCGCCGCCATTCTAGGTCGCGACGATATCGGCTATCTGGCTCCGGGCATGAGCGCCGACTTCATCGCGGTAAGACTGAACCAGCTCGGCCTGTCCGGCACGCAGCGAGACCCGTTGGCGGCACTGGTGATGTGCGGTCCGTTCCGGGTCGACTCCTCATTCATCGACGGCAAGGAAATCATCCGCAAAGGCGAGTTCCGCGCTTTCGACGTCCAAGCAGCGATGGCAGGCCATGCAGCCGTGATGGAACGCATATATAAAAGCGCAGCATAATATGCGAAGGGAGACTGGGCATGGCCGAACCTGTGGCACGACCCGCCGAAAAAGCAGCCCTTAATCAATGGTACTGCCTGGAAGCATTGCAGGACATTCACGCTCGTGTCACGCCCAGCCGCCTGCTCGGCATCGATCTCACCATCACCTGCGATGAAATCGGTGCAATCACGGTAACCGTAACGGGAAACGATACGCCGCTCCCCGCCCGGCGGCGTTACGGCTACCTCTGGACTACGTTGGGAACCCCGGCGACCGATCTGTTGCCGATCCCGGAAGCCGACGAGGCCGACCGTCGGGTCATCGTCTGCGGCGCAATCTCAGTCAGAACCTCCGGGCTGCGCATCGTCGAGAACTTTCTCGATATGGCGCACTTTCCGTTTGTCCATACCGACATTCTCGGCGCCGAACCGCATACCGAGGTGATGCAATACACGACCGAGATCCGCCGGGACGTCGACGAAGTGTGGGCGACGAATTGCCAATTCTTCCAGCCACAAGCCGCGTTGTCAGCAACAGGCGGCATCATGACTCAGTACATGTATCGCGTCGCCAACCCGTTCGCGACCATTCTGTACAAAACCTGCCCGAATGCGGTGAACCGTTGGGATGTGATCTGCCTGTTCGTGCAACCGCTCGAACCGGACCGCTGCCGGGCCCATCCGGTCATGTTCCTGATCGACGACGTCTCGCCGCTGACGGAGCTGATTCACTTCCAGCAGCTGATTTTCCTGCAAGATCGCATCATCCTGGAAAACCAGCGTCCTTTGCTGCTGCCGCTGGAGCCACGCGCGGAAATCCCGACCCGCGCCGATGCATCTTCGATCGCCTATCGACGCTGGCTGAAGGAAAAAGGTATCACCTACGGAACCAACGTAAGGGCGGCATGACCGGTCGCATGGCATCGCCAGGCCGCGGCCCTGGTCTATTCCGCCGGCGCCGAGGATGTTGTGACGATCATTGCTGATGGCAGGATTATCATGGAGAACCGCTCGGCATCGATGTGCCGGAGATATTTGGCAAATTCCGTGAAAGAGCGCTTGCGCTGCGCGATCGCAGCCTGTGAGCGCCACAGCGCCCAGTTCAAGGGGATTTTCTCATGGACCATTTGCGCGGCAGCGCAATTCTTGCTTCCGGCTTTCACGCGCCGCAGCGTGGCAGCATCGATGAACTGCGCGATGTTCTGATCGTCGTCGGCGATGACGGCGCTATCGTCATGGTGCTTCGTCCGGGCGAAGCCGGCTATGACGAACGGAAGAGCGCTCATCGAGCCGCCGGGACGCTGATGACCCTGCCGAAAGGCTCGTATTTGTTGCCCGGCCTTGTCGACCTTCATGTGCACGCACCGCAATATCCGCAACTCGGCAGCGCGCTCGATGTCCCGCTCGAGGTCTGGCTGCATAAGTACACCTTTCCGCTCGAGGCGCGCTACGCGGACACGGCCCTTGCCCGGCGCAATTATCGCCTGCTGGTGGATGATCTCGTTGCCGACGGCACCACCACGGTGTTGTACTTTGCGACCATCCATCAGGATGCAACGCGAATTCTCGCCGATATCTGTCTCGAGCGCGGGCAGCGCGCGGTGATCGGCAAGGTTGCGATGGATAATGCAGATCAATGTCCGGACTATTACCGCGACATATCGCCAGACGCCGCTATTCGCGGCACGGAGGATCTGATCCGGTATATTGATGGCCATCCTGACAATGCCGAGGCACTGGTGAAGCCGGCCATTACGCCGCGTTTCATTCCGTCCTGTACCGACGTGACGCTTGAAGGCCTCGGCGCGATGGCCAGGCACTGCGGTTGTCATGTCCAGACTCATTGTTCCGAAAGTGACTGGGAACATGCCTACGTCCTTGCTCGCCACGGCGTAACGGACACCGAGAGCCTCGATGGT
>WNFN01032180.1_pt1 | contig 14843 bp, 17 predicted proteins | sample 5400161 | NCBI WGS metagenome assembly WNFN01 (sample SAMN13153353, study PRJNA577476) | soil metagenome | isolation source: 80 cm saprolite on Douglas fir-dominated hillslope | place: USA:California | collected 2013-09-17
GCTGTCCGCTGCGAGAGTTACGGCAGCGGCGGACGTTCCTCTGCTCGGCGTGAACCTGGGTTCACTGGGATTTCTCACAGAAGTTCCGGTCTCCTCGCTCTACCCCATGCTCGAAGCGATTGCGCAAGGGCGCGCTCCCGTCGAGGAACGCTCCCTCATGCAATGCGATTTGTTGCGGCAAGAAGCGATTCTCGGTAGCTACCTCGTCTTCAACGACGCCGTGGTCAACAAGACCGCGCTCGCCCGTCTTAACCACTACGATCTCTACATCGACAAGGTCTTCGTTTCCAGCTACCGCGCCGACGGAATGATCGTGGCCACTCCGACCGGCTCTACGGCGTATTCTCTCTCTGCCGGTGGCCCGGTACTGATGCCGACGGTCAAGGCATTCGTCATCACTCCTGTGGCTCCGCACTCCCTTACTCATCGGCCTCTGGTCGTGCCCGATTCGGTGGAGATTGAGATCCTGCTGCGAAGCGACGAGGAAGTTGCTTACCTTAGTGTTGATGGCCAGCCCGGGCTCGATCTGTCTGACGGAGATCGCGTCCGCTGCCGAAGGTCCGAACATAATGTCCATCTGTTCCGGAGTGACACCGATTTTTTCCACTTGCTGCGCAACAAACTGAAATGGGGGGAACAATAAACGGCAGCCGGATGAGCGATCCCGATCCAAAATAAAGGGCCCCTAGCGGGACCTGGCATTCATAGCTCAGCGCGCATCAGATCTGCTACTTTCTCCCGCCGGCGAATGACTTTCGCCGACTTCCCCGATACCAACACTTCTGCTGGACGCGGTCGCGTGTTGTAGTTCGATGCCAGGACCATCCCGTAAGCTCCGACGTCCAGAATCGCGAGCAAGTCTCCTTCTTCCACGCGCGGCAGTTCGCGGTCGCGCGCGAAGAAATCCCCGGTCTCGCAGACCGGGCCGACCACGTCAACGACTTCTCTCGCACGTTCCCCGCTTTGCTTCACCGGAACAATCTCGTGAAATGCGCCATAGAGCACAGGGCGGATCAGATCGTTCATTGCCGCATCCACCACGAGGAAACGCTTGCCATCATTTGCCTTCCGGTAAACCACTGAAGTAATCAGTGCTCCAGCAGGCCCGACGATCGAACGTCCGGGTTCGAGCAACAGGTGGATGTTTAACCCCCGCAAGGGTCTGGCAAGAGCCTGCGCGTAGGCCGCGACATAGCGGGAAAACTCAACGGAATTCGGCTTCTCGTAGGAGATTCCCAGCCCGCCCCCGGCGTCAACATAGCGGACGTCATGTCCGTCGCCACGCAATGCACGAACCAGCGTTGCGACGCGAGCCACGGCCTCGCCAAAAGGCGATACATCGGTGATTTGTGACCCGATATGAACACTGACGCCGGCAACTTTCAGATATCTTGCGCCCGATGCTTTGGCGTAGAGCGATCGAGCGTCGCGGAGGGGTACGCCAAACTTATGTTTGCGCAGGCCGGTCGAGATGTAAGGATGGGTGTCGGCCGCGACATCGGGATTCACTCGCAACGCAATCGGCGCTTTGGTGCGAAGGCGCGCGGCACATTCCGCCAGAGTCCATAGTTCCGATTCGCTTTCCACGTTGAAGAGCAGGATGCCGGCCTTCAACGCAGCCGTCATTTCCTCGCGTGTTTTTCCAACCCCGGAGAAAACAACTTTCCTGGACACTTTACGCTCCGCCGCCAGTACGCGTTCCAGTTCACCGCCGGAGACCACGTCAAAGCCGCAGCCCTGTTTTGCCAACAGGCGCAGGATGCTCAAGTTCGAGTTAGCTTTTACGGAATAGCAGATAGTGTGGGGGATTTGGCGAAACGCGGCGTCGAATGCGTCGTACCGCTCGTGAATCATAGACGCCGAATAGACATAGAGGGGAGTGCCGTGTCGTTCGGCGAGTGCGGTCAGAGGGACTTGATCGCAATGCAGCACGACGTTCCGGCGCAGGATGCCTCGGCTGCGATAGGCGAATGCGGGAGGGCGCACCGGCCCTGAGATTGGACTACGGCCGGTCATTTTCGTTTGGGCGGGGCCGCTGCGCCGCTCCTTACTCGTATGGCAACCACGGTCTGGTCATCGAAGGTTTCGACTCCGGCGGAGTGTTCGGCTACAGCCTTGAAGAGGGAATCCACGACACAGTCCGCTGAACGGCCTGTGCACTCGGAGACGATTTGCTCCACTCGACCTCGGCCGAACAACTCTCCACTCCGGTTGCGGGCATCCAAAATGCCGTCGCTGAAGAACACGAACATGTCTCCCGGTTTCATGCGGAACTCGAACTCGTCATAATCCGCCTCGTCAAACAGTCCTAAGGGCAGACCGGTCGCCTCGATGACCTCGTTGTTCCCGTCGCTGTGCATGTAAATGGGGCGGGGAAGGCCGGAGTTGGCTACGGTTAACCTCCGATGCTCATCGTCCCAGACGGCATAAATGAGTGAAACGAACTGGGCTTCGATACGCCGTTCCGCGAGCGACATGTTGACCGCAGAGAGCATTTCGCCCGGGCTTGGTTCGATGGGGGCGTGCGAACGCAGAATGCCGCTCACCAGAGCCGCATAAATAGCTGCCGGCGCGCCTTTGCCGCTGACGTCACCGATTACGATTCCGAGCCTCGACATGGAATAAGGAATGAAATCGTACAAGTCTCCACCAATGGCCCGGGCTGGAACAAACTTGGCCGCGACTTCGAGGTGACCAAGCTTTGGCCTGGTCTGAGGCAGCAGTCGTACCTGTAACTCCCGCGCCAGCGCTAGATCGCGCTCCAGTCGCCTCTCCTGTCGTGCGATCTCTTCGTACAGGCGTGCATTCTCGATAGCGATCGCCATTTGTGCCGCCAGGGTCGTGATGGTGCGCTTGTGCTCCTCGGTGAAAAAACCACGCCGAGTATGCTCGAGATCAAGCACACCAATGACCTTGTCCTTGTAGATGAGCGGGACGGCCATTTCCGATCGTGTCTCGGGGTTAAGTTCGACGTAGCGCGAATCCTTGGTTACGTCGGGCACCAGCACCGCCTGTTTGCTCTGAACTGCCGCGCCCACCAAGCCTCGTCCCAGGGGCACGTCATGCTTCAAATGAATGTTCTCGTGAAAACGCAACGAAAACCGGTGCTGCAGTATCTCGCCAGAAGAATCGAGCAGCAGGATGCTGAACATCTGGTAGTCGATGAGGCGGCGCAATAATTCTGCGATGCGGCCCAAGAGTTCATCGAGGTTCAGAATCGACGTCAGCTCGCGCGAGATTTCATTCAACAACAGCAGGATCCGGGCCTGCCGGGTAGTCCGAGTGTAGAGCTGCGCGTTTTCGATGACGGCCGCCATGCGCGAAGCGATCAGCGTCAGCAGGCGGCTGTGCTCTTCCGTAAAGGATCCGGGCTCACGCGCCTCCAGGTCGATGACGCCGATCACGCGATTTTTGGTGATGAGGGGCACCGCCAGTTCCGCACACACATTGGGAACTCCGGCGATGTATCGCGGGTCGGTCCTGACGTCATTGATCAGAACCGTTTGCCGCGATTGCGCCGCCAGGCCTGTAACTCCTTCGCCGACCTTGATGCGGCTCCGCTCGGCAAAGTCCGCTGGATAACCTACCTGGAAGCGGAAGCGCAACTCTTGGGTCTTCTCGTTCAAGAGAAGAATCGCAAAAATCTCGTAGTCGATAACCTTTCGCACGACTTCGGACACCCCGCGCAGGGTCGTGTCCAGGTCCAGGGAAGTAGCCAGAACGTCCGCCACTTCGAGCAGCAGCGGCTCGATCGGCAGATGCCGCTCAGGCTTTGAAATGACAGTACTCATCGTGAGTTTCTATGATAACAGTCGCATTGCTCAGGCCAATCTGTCGGGAGATTGAGTACGACGGGATGCTCGCGACCTGTGAGCTACTCCCGCGGCACTACGCATATATCGGCGAGATTGCGGTAACGCTCGGCGTAGTCTAATCCGTAGCCAACAACAAACTCATCCGGGATCTTGAAGCCGACATAATCTCCTTGCAGTGGAAGCTTGCGACGGGAGGGCTTGTCGAGCAGGGCTGCGATCTTGAGTATTCGCGGCTGATGTGCCATGAGTACCTTTTTCAGGTAGGTCAGCGTAAGGCCAGTGTCGAGGATGTCTTCCACAAGAATTACGTTCTTGTCCCGCATGGACTGGTCTACATCTTTGGTAAGCTTCACCTCCCCGGTCGAATCCCACCCCTTGTTTAGCTCCTGATGCGGGCTGGGGCGGTTCCCGTAGCTTGAAACGCCGATAAAATCGAATGTCGAGTCGATCTGCACCTGCCTGGCCAGATCGGATAGAAAGATAGCCGCGCCCTTCAGCACGCCGACGAAAATTACCGATTGTCCGGCGAAATCTTTCGTGATCTCGGCGCCTAACTCGCTCACGCGTTTTGCAATCTCTTCCCGGGGAATCAGCACCTTAAGTTCTGCCATGGCGTTTCATATTAAACTAGCGGATGCGAAATCACGGAAAGATTCGATTCAGGGGATTTCGAATGAGCATTCGGCAGTCCGTTTTCGGCAACCTGGGGCACATTGACGTCACACCCTCACACGAATCCGCACTTTTTCTGCAACCTGATAGGCTAGGAGCATTAGATGAATCTGAAGGGAATCAAACTCACTTGGTTGGGTCATGCGACCTTCCGCGTTGAGACTCCTGGGGGAAAGACAATCATCATCGATCCCTGGATCATGGGCAATCCGATGTGTCCTCAGGCAGATAAAAAAGTCGTCAAGGTCGACGTTCTGCTGTGTACTCATGGCCACGGAGATCATATTGGCGACGCGGTCGAGATAGCCAAGAGGCACAAGCCAGTCGTGGTCGGCATCCCCGAATTGTGCCGGTGGCTGGGGACAAAAGGTGTTGGACAGTTGGCGGAGATGAATAAGGGCGGTACGCAATCCGTCGGCGACATAAAGGTCACCATGGTTCACGCCGATCATTCCTGCGGCATCGCCGACGGCGATCAGATAGTTTACGGCGGGGAGGCCTGCGGTTTTGTGATCGAGTTCTCCAACGGCGTGAAGATCTATCACGCTGGCGATACAAACGTCTTCGGCGACATGCAGATCATCCGCGAGCTCTACGCTCCGGAGATTGTCATGCTTCCCATTGGCGATCACTACACCATGAGTCCGCGCGAGGCTGCTTACGCTTGCCGCCTGTTGAAGCCGAAGACGGTGATCCCCATGCACTTCGGGACATTTCCGCTGCTAACGGGAACTCCAGCACAACTGCAGAAACTGGTACCTGAATTCGAGGTTGTGGAGATGAAGCCCGGCGTCACAATCGGAAATTGAAAACCACAATTGGCAATGGCCAATGGACCCCGAGGAAAAGCTAGTGAGCAAAGACAAACCCCGCTGGCGCCATGACGGCGTCACCACCGAACCAGTCGACAATTACCTGTACTCCATGCTGCCCAAGCGCGACGATGTGCTGACAGAGATGGAGAGCTATGCCACCAAGCACAACGTGCCGATCGTGGGACCGGCGGTGGCTCGCGTGCTGCAGCAGTTCGCGATGATGATCAACGCCAAACATGTTTGCGAATTGGGTTCGGCGATCGGTTACTCAACCATTTGGTGGGCTCGTGCGGTGGGAGAAGGTGGACGGGTCCATTACACCGACGGAGACTCCCGCAATGCCGAACTCGCACGGGGCTATTTCGACCGTGCCAAGGTTTCGAAGCGTATCGTTATCCATACCGGCGATGCTCTCGAATACCTCTCGGAGCAAAAGCAGGAATTTGACATTATTTTTAACGATATCGACAAAGAGGATTATCCGCGTGTGCTGCGCCTGGTTCCACCACGTCTGCGCAAGGGCGGCTTGTTTATTACAGATAACGTTCTATGGAGCGGCCGCGTCTCACAAAAGAAACCGGCTGACGCACGAACCAAGGCCATCGTCGAATTCAATCGACTGCTGTACAACTCGCCCGAGTTCTTTACGACGATTCTTCCGATTCGAGATGGACTCGCCGTAGCGGTGAAGAAATAAGCGCTTCTGAGAAAGCGGCGCAGGATGAAGCGCCATTCAGCGGGCGACTGGGACGCTTAGATAGACTTTACGGGAATCACCACCAAATCTTCTACAAGGCCAACTTCCTTTTGCAGAAAGGGCTCCGCATACGTGATGCCGCCCAGCATGCCGTAAAAGCGCGACATTGCATCCACTCGCGCGCGAATTTCTTCATGGGCAGGGAAAAGCTCTTTGCCGGCTTCCTGGTCGGTGAATTGAGATTTGTACGCCATGATGGAAGCGAATTTCCCCTCGAACTGCGCACCGATATCGACCACGAACGTAGGACGGATGTCGTAGTAAAGGGTCGCATAGATAATCTTGAAAGGGCGGTGAGGTGGCAGTGACTTAGCATCAGCATGGCTGAGAGATAGTTTCGCCAGCCCGGCAAGGAAACAAGCTTCATAGCCTAACACTGAACAGGTGTAGTGATCGGGGTGCCGACCCTTCCAGTAAGGCAGGATCACAACACGCGGCCGCGTCTCCCGGATTACGGTGGCGACCTTCAGCCGGTTTTCCCATGTGTTCTCCACGTGTCCGTCGGGAATGCCGAGGGTCCGGCGCCAGCTGACTTGAAGAATCTTGGCCGCGTCGTTCGCTTCACGGGCACGATCGTCGGCAGTGCCGCGCGTGCCCATCTCGCCTTGGGTCAGGTCAAGGATGCCAGTGCGGCGTCCGAGCTGAGCCATCTTCAGCAGCGTGCCCCCGCAGGTTTGCTCAACGTCATCGCGGTGGGCGGCGATGGCAAGAATGTCGAGCGGTTGACTGGAGGAAAGGGAAGACATGTCAGTCGAGGTTACCCTGCTCGATGACTACGTCCTCGCGCACGATCAGCCGGTGTGCGGCCATCTCCTTCAGCGTGGGTAGGACGCGGGCGATGTGCTCTTCGGCGTCCACAAAAGTGATGACCACAGGCAACTTGCCGCCGGCCTCGACCATGTGTGCGGTTTTCACGCGATGGCGGCCGAGAAAGCCGGCGACGGCATGAAAGGCGGTGGCGGCATAAACATTTTCCTCTCCCGCCATCGTCGCTCGCCATTCTAACCGATTCGCCCCAACGCCATGCCCGCAAGGGCCGCGCCCAGACACAGAAGATTGTTGCTGAGAATGTTGACGGCCGTCAGGCCCCATTGTCCCTGTTCGAAATATGCCATGGTCTCGAATGCGTAGCTGGAGAACGTAGTGAACGAGCCGCAGAAGCCAATCACCACCAGCAAACGCCAGCGTGGATCGATCAATACGCGTTCAGTGGTCCAGATGATGAAGAAGCCCACGATGAAGCTGCCGACGACGTTGATGAAAAGGGTACCGTAGGGAAACACAGGGCCGAATTGCCGGGCCGGCGATCCGGCTCAAGAGATAACGGAAGTTGGCACCGACGATGGCGGCTACGGAGATGGCGAGAAAATTTTTGAGCAAGGAGATCTCCTACAAATCAGCGTGGAATTTTGTAGGAGTTATCAGCCCGAATATGCTCTGGCGTATCAGGCGGTTATGGCGAACTCCATCGCCGTAGATTATTTCTTAGTGAAGCGGCACTAAAGCCGATGTCCTCTTCTCGCTACTGTTTTCGTTCCACCAGAAACCGTGCCAGTTCTTTCAGTGTCTCGGCCCGCTCGCCGAAGCTGTTCAATCCTGCGAATGCGGTGCTTACCAGTTCATCCGCTTTGCGCGCGGATTCCTCGATCCCGAATAGCGCTGGATACGTTGCCTTTTCCGCCGCTGTATCTTTGCCCGCTGTCTTTCCCAGCTGTTCCGAGCTCTGGGTCACATCCAGAACATCATCGACAATTTGAAACGCCAGGCCAACCGACTGGCCGAATGCCCTGAGGCTAGCAACTTCGCGATCCTTTGCTCCGGCATAGAGTCCTCCGCTGACCAGGCTCGCGGTAATCAGTGCCGCAGTCTTTGCGCGATGGATATACTCCAGCATTTGCGGGTTGGGCTTGGCGTGTTCAGCCTCGAGATCCACGACTTGACCGCCGATCATGCCATCCACCGTTCCGGTGCCACGCGCAATTTCTTCGATAATTCTCACGCGTGCCTCAGCCGGGCATTTCAGCCGGGAGAGGACTTCATAGGCTTGCGTCTGCAGCGCATCTCCGGCAAGGATGGCGATGGCTTCACCGAAAACTTTGTGGCAAGTCGGCCGGCCGCGGCGCAGGTCGTCGTTGTCGAGCGCGGGAAGGTCGTCGTGGATCAACGAATAGGTATGCAGCATCTCCAAGGCTGCTCCTAACTCTTCGATGCCGGCAGGTACCGATCCTGCGACCATGCGCCCAGCTTCGATGCACAGCACAGGGCGCAGGCGCTTGCCACCGGCAAAGACGCTGTGGCGCATGGCCTTGTGTATGGACGCAGGGTGCTGCGTCTCCAGCGGGATCAAGCGGTCGAGCGCTGCATCCGTGAGAGTCCGTCCCTGTTCGAGGGTCTCCTTCAACATGAGGAGTGAGTATAACAAGGCGGCGCGAGCGGAAACCGTGAACGTGCAAGCGTCCGCAAAATGCGAAATCATTCCAGCCCGGTGCTGGACGGGGCATCGTAGGTTGGGGACTCCAGCGGCTGAAGCCGCACTTTTTTTTGCGGCACAAAGGGCGCGGCTTGAAGCCGCGCCCTTTCAAAGCAAGATCCAAAGCGGGGCTTTTTTTCAGCCTTGCTAGGCCGAGCTTCGGGCGACGGTCACGCTTCGTAGGACGGAGGTCAGCACATTTTCCACATCACTGGCGGCACAAACGTCACTGGCTCCAGCCTGCAGCGCAGCCATCCACATTTCTTCATCAGGGACCCGGTGCGTGCAAACGATAGGCAGGGCAGGAAAGTCATTGTGCAAGTTTGCCACATCGGTCAGTCGCGAGGTTTCGATGTCGAAAACCACCGCTGCCGGGCGGTTCTGTGCCACTTTGTCGCGCATCTCTTCGCGGGAATACGTTAGATAGACAGAATGGAAATGAGTGCGCAATCCACCGGCCAGGGAATGGGCGGTTTTCGGATCGCTTTCCAGTACAACAACACTTGTACCCATAAATCCCCTCTCAACCGTCGTCAACGGCGAATTAGGGCTGTAGGGAAGGGCTGGGAAAACCACGACTCCACAGACATCATGATCAGTAAGTCCCGGCGAGAGAAGCCGACGCGCTATCTGCGTGCTGGCGCTTTTTCTATCACCGGCTCGAACGGTTCAGCCTGGAGCTTCCCGTTTTTCTTCAGCAGGATCTCGACTTTGCCTTCGGCTTGTTCCAGTTCCTTGCGGCAGGCCGATGAGAGCTGCATGCCCTCTTCGAAGAGTGTCAGGGATTTATCGAGAGGTACGTCTCCCTTCTCCAGTTCCTGAACTATTTTTTCCAGTCGCTGCAAGCACTCTTCAAATTTGGCCAACGGGGATCCGCTCCGTCTCTATTGTAATGCAACTGTCTCGGCGCGGTGTCCAGTGTTTTCGCTGCGAGAAATCGAAAAAACTGCAGACTGTTTCCCTCGGTGGGAATCTCACGCCGTTGCGACGGAGCCCTGGTCTCCACCCAGCGCCTCCAGCACGTCTACGGCGGAGCTGTAGCGGCCCTGCGGAGCGCTGATCTGCGCGCCCTGGACTATCTCCCGGGCAGCAATCAGCATCTCCCGCGCGATGGCCACGCCCTCGGCGCGTGCCGCTTCCGGGTTCTGGGCGCGTGCCATCCGCTCCAGGATAGAGTCCGGCACGGAGACCCTCAGTTCGTTTTTCATGAATTCCGCGTTGCGGACGCTGACCAGGGGCCAGATCCCTACCACCACAGGAATCCGGCAGTGTTCAATTCGGCGCAGGAAGTTTTCCAAAAGCCGGATGTCGAACACTGGCTGGGTGACGACGTACTCCGCGCCCGCCTCGACCTTGTATTCAAACCGGCGAATTTCTTCATCCAGATCGGTCAGCCCCGGATTGGCACCCACTCCGATCACGAAGCCGGTTCCGTTCCCAATGGGATTTCCGCCAAGATCAAGGCCCCGATTCAGGTTGTGCACGATATTCACCAGGCCGATCGCATCCACATCGAACACCGCAGTGGCGTCGGGATAGTTGCCCATCTTCGGGGGATCACCGGTGATGCAGATCAAATTCTTGATCCCCACCGCCGCTGCGCCTAGCAGGTCACTCTGAATGCACAGCACATTCCGGTCGCGGCAGGTGTAGTGAAGGATGGCCTCGATGCCCACTTCTTGCTGGATCAACAGAGATAGGGACTGGTTGCTCATACGAGCAGACGCGCGCGGACTGTCCGGAATATTTACCGCGTCTACACCAACCGATTTGAGAAACTTGGCCCCATCGATCTCTTTGCGAATGTCGATTCCTTTTGGGGGGACGATCTCGACCATGGTCACGAATTCACCCCGGCCAAGTTTCTTCCCGAGAAGCGACCTGCTTTCCAAAGGCGCGGCGGGGATGGCCGCGGGCGCCGCATGACCTGCAGCCACGTGAGTTGAGTTCGCCCGCCCTCTGGCCTCGCCGACCCGCAGCGCGGATTTCATCAATGTACTCCGGAGAACATAGATAGATGTTTCTGCCTTCGACCGAACGTGGCATGCCTGCGTTGGGCTGCGCGGCCAGCGGCAGCGAAGTCACAGCGCGCACTCGTTCGACCGCCTCCAGCATTGCCACCGGTCCAATGCTGCAGTTGCAGCCGATGACGTCCGCGCCCCATTCCGCCAGCTTGGGTGCGAAGGTTTCCGGGTCAGCACCGTCCAGGCAATTGCCGTCTTCGTCGATCGTGACCTGTGCGACCATGGGCAGCGTGGTCACGTCTCTGGCCGCCAGCATTGCCTGGTGGAGTTCCTCCAAATAACCAAAGGTCTCAAGTATGAGGAGGTCGACGCCACCCTCCACCAGCGCCTTGATCTGATGCCGAAAGGCTTCGCGAGCCTCGTCGAAAGAAGTCTTGCCGAAGGGTTCTATTCGAGTACCAAGCGGGCCAACCGATCCTGCAACCCATACATCGAAGCTCTTAGCAGCCTCCCGCGCCAACCGTGCTCCGGACAGATTGATGTCACGCACTTTGTCCGCAAGGCTGTGTCGAGCCAGGCGGAAGGAATTGGCCCCGAAGGTGTTGGTTTCAACAATTTCAGCTCCGGCCTGCAAGTAATCGTGATGGATGGCACGAATGAGATCCGGCTGGGAGAGGTTCAGCTCATCGTACGAACGGTTGATGAAGATGCCCTTGGCGTAGAGCAGAGTCCCCATCGCGCCGTCGCACAATATTGGGGATTGCTTGATTCGAGTAAGAAAGTCAGCCGACATATACATTTTGAGGATACAAGATGATTGTTGATTCGTGCACGTCGCAAGAGGGCCGGCTCAGGTCGCGACGGAATGCCGCGCGGGCCTCGAGATGACACCATCCCGGTCTGTTATAATCCACGATTTCACATTTAAATCTCCATTTTTCATGTCGTTAGGAGCCTTTCGTTTGAAGAGAACCGTCCTCGTTCCTGTCATTCTTGTATTGGCCAGTGTTGGTTTCATCTCATGCGGTTCTTCAAGTTCTTCCATTCACAAGCCTCCTAGCGGTCTCAGCACCCGTGTGCTGGCTTCGCAGGATATTTCCTCTTCATCGAGTGTGGGCGGTTTGATTATCGTGAATGCGCAAACAGACATTTTGGCGCGCGCTTCAGAGATCAGTGCTGGAAATACTCCCGGACTGATGACGCTTTCCCCGACCCGGGCGACTCTGCTTGCCTATGACCCCAGCACTGTTTCGGTGCAGGTGATCAACACAACGACGGAAACGAATACTGGGAGAATTTCACTTCCAGGTCCGGCTTCCAGCATGGTTCTTCCTGCAACTACTTCGATCGGATACGCAGCAGTTCCCACTGCGGCGGTTAATGGATATCCTTCCGGAGCGGTAGAGGTCATGAATCTCACCACGGGGTCGACAACGACCATCGGCGTTCCAAATGCTCAAACTGTAATCTCAAACGCGAACGGAAGCCAGCTGCTGGTATTCAGCCCATTCTCCGGTCCGGCTGTCTCCAATTCCGTGTATGTGATTTCTCCGTTGATTGCAGTGCCTCCGGTCGATCAAGGCTGTGACAATCTTGCGGCCAGCAGCGTGTGCAAGGTGGTGTCGGGGTTCGATCAGCCGGTTAACGCAATTGTCAGTGGAAACACGGCCTACATTTTGAACTGTGGTGCGGAGTGCGGTGGGACGCAGGCAAGCGTAATGGTATTGGACCTCGCCAGTCTTACGATCACAAACACGATCCCGGTCAACGGTGCGACGACCGGTTTTCTCAGTGGTTCAACTCTTTACGTGGCAGGTACGCCAAAGGGTACGGCTTGCCCCTCCTCGACCAGCGCACCTTTTTGCGGCACGCTCGACATTGTGGATTTGAAGAGTATGACGGACCCGAATTTCACGAACCACAATCCGATCCTCATCACCAACGGCTACCACGACCGTATCGACATGAGCCTCGGGGGCCAGCTCTTCATCGGATCGCATACCTGCACCAATGTGGGTAATGTCAACAATCCAAGTGGAGAAGTGCGCGGCTGTCTCTCGATCTACAACACCGCCAGTGGGGCTGTCGTGATCCCTCCCGACAATGGTGACGTAACGGGCTTGCAGAGTTTTTCTACCAGGAATGTGGAGTATGTAGTGGAGGGCGGCACACTGCGAATCTATGACACGACGAAGGACGTTCTCCAGCGGACCCAGATCTCGATCGTAGGTCAGGTCATCGACGTGAAAGCTATCGACTTCTTCTAGAACTTCCCCCCAGCGGCTAAAGCCGCGGATAATTTTGCCGTGCTTACGGCGCGGCTTGAAGCCGCGCCCTTTCAAAGCTGCCGTTTCAAGGCAAAATCAAGAGCGGAGTTATTCCCCAACGTGCTGAAGTTGGAAACCGCTGCTCGAAGGAAACCGTTGCTCGAAGTTGGAAACCTTTGCCCGGAATGGGGAATCTCGAGTTGGAAGCGAGTCGCTTTACTGAGCCGGCTCAAGTATCAGCCGGTGTGCCTTGGACGCGTCCACGGCCGGGGAGGTGAATGGCAACAGGAAGGTAGCGCCCTCGTACCACGCCTTCCATTGATCCATGTAGTAGGGGCTTAGAAAGTTCCCGCTCTGCCCGGTTACAACGTTCAAGGTCGACTGATCGAAGTCCGCAAGGTTCGCGGTGAAGCGCTCGGAAGGCCCCTGATGCCGGCTCACAGCCTTCACTGTGTAGCCGCTGCCGGCCTGCTGCCGCAAGCCTGGCCCAGCCCAATGTTTTATCAGAGGAATTTTCCCGAGGATTGGATGCTGTATCTCGACCGCATTGAAGTTTCCCCAACTCCAGGAAGACAGATCCTTCGCTGCCTCCGGCCGGTTCACCGCGGCTTCGACGGCCGCCGCCAGCAGTTCGTCGTAGTTCGAAAATCTCTCAGGCAACCATCGCTTCGGGCGATGCAGCAGAATATTTTCCAGCCACACCGACCGCATCTCCCAGGAATAGGTCGTCCAGCTCAGCGCTGCTTCTTGCTTAGGATTTTTCTTCGTGCCGGCGGGCTGCGATCCTAAACGTGGTTCGAGCAGCAGACGCCGCAGTTCTCGTATGGAAACCTCGGCTATCGTGGGGGCCGCGGAGGAGGCCAACATGCGTCCATCCCAGTTTCGCATCAGCTCGGCAGCCTGCTTGGACCGCGGCGAAGGTTTGGCGGCGTGATCGACCGCATAAACGAAACGTTCCGCAGCAAACAAGTCGGCTTCCGAGTGAATGTCATTCTGCAGAGCCAGCATGTCGGCAGGAGAAAACCTGCGACCCGATTCCAGAACGTGATAGATACGCGCGGTACGCCACGGAGCTTCCCACTCCATGCTGACTGAGTAGGGATAGCCGTCCGGAGTGATCCTCCCATTCGCAGTCGCGATAATTCCCGAAGGCGGGTTGTAGATGCTCGGCAGCTTCTCGTACGGAATGTAGCTGGTCCATTCGTGCGCGTTGTCGGCGCCGTTCACTGGAAGGCTTCCATCTCCGGCGGCGCGGATCGGAACTTTGCCCGTAGTTTGGTATCCGATGTTGCCGTCCACATCGGCGTAGACCACGTTTTGTCCGGGGGCGTCGAAGAGCGAGAATGCACGCCTGAAATCCTGCCAGTTCTGTGCGGTATTCACGTCGAAGAACGGAATGTGTAAACCGTCATAGAGGGTCCATCGTAAAGCCAGTTGCCGCGTCTCCCCCGGCAGCAACTCCGTGATCACGGGGCCGTGCCGGGTGGTCTTCACATCGATCGAGACATCCGGCTTGCCCTTGACATGAATCACCTCTGCGCGATGTCCAGGTTGCGTCCAACCTTGCGGCGTCTGGTACGCGCCATGCTCGTTGAAATTCTCAATGTAGACGTCGGTAACCGTAGGCCCGACGTTGGTGAAGCCCCAGGCGATTCGCTGGTTGTGTCCTACGACCACGTAAGGCATTCCGGGTAGGGTCACGCCGGCAACATCCAGACTTCCCGCGTGCAAGTGTGCCTCATACCACAGGTTCGGCATTTGGTGGCCGAGATGCATGTCATTCGAGAGCAGCGGCTTGCCCGTGACCGTGTGTGCTCCAGAAACCACCCAGTTATTGGATCCGTTTACCGGCATGCTCTCCGGATGCGAACTTTCTTTATCCGAATTGCGACCTGAATTGCGATCCGAACTACGATGCGGATTGCGCAGCCTCGTAACTGCGTTGTCCTCGCCCACGGGATCATCACTGTTGTTGTCATCGTCTTCATCGGAGCTGCCAACATTGTTCGGTGGCTGGTCCAAATCCTCGCGTATGACTGTCGGGGGACGATCGTGCCAGGAGCGGTTCACATACAGGTCTGCT
>WNFN01065671.1_pt1 | contig 14840 bp, 15 predicted proteins | sample 5400161 | NCBI WGS metagenome assembly WNFN01 (sample SAMN13153353, study PRJNA577476) | soil metagenome | isolation source: 80 cm saprolite on Douglas fir-dominated hillslope | place: USA:California | collected 2013-09-17
CGTGCGCTGGTCGCCGTCCTCCTCGGGGGCGCCGGTCCTGGACGGCGCGCTCACCTGGGTGGGATGCACGGTCGAGGCCGTGCACGAGGCCGGGGACCATTTCGTGGTCATCGGCCGGGTGACCGAGCTTGGCGAGTGCGGCGGCGAGCAGCCGCTGCTGTTCTACCGGGGCCGCTACGCCGTCACCGCCGCACAGCCCGCGGCCGGCCCGCCCGAGGTCGTCGACACGCTGCTCGCGTGGCCGCGCCACGCCGACTGGATGTGAACCGCCGCCTCAGACGGTGTGACCGGCCGGACATCGGTCACAAGGCGCTGTGGGAGCAGCGGGGAATGACCGACTTTTCGGCGCCATCGCGAACCCCACGGCCGGCGCGATCAGGCTGACGGGTACGACAGGCCGATCTGCCGGCGGACCTCGTCCATGGTCTGCATGATCGTGTATGTCTCGTCCAGCGGCATCAGCGGGCTCTCCAGCAGCCCCGCTCGGAGGCAGCGGCCCACCTCGGCCGCCTCGCCGCGCAGCCCGCGCCCTTCATACGGCTTCGCATAGCGCTCGAGCTCGGTGCCGTCCCGGGCGATCACGCGGAACGTGGTCGGCGTGTAAAACCAGCCGTCGATCTCCATCCTCGCTTCGGTGCCGTAAATGGCGGCGGGGTTGCCCGATGCGGCCAGCAAGGTCGTGGTCAGCACCGCGTGGGCGCCACCGTCGTACTGGAAGATCATCGAGGTCGTGGCGTCGACGCCGGTAAACGCCGGATCGCTGACGGCCGTGATCCGCGTCGGGGTGCCAAGCACCAGGCTGGCGAATGAGACCGGGTATATGCCGAGGTCCAGCAGGGCCCCGCCGCCCAGTTCCGGCGCGAACAGCCGGAACTGCGGATCGTGGGGGAACCACTGCCCGTGCTCGGCGGTCAGGTATACGAGGTCGCCGAGCGTTCCCGCGGCGAGGATCTCACGCGCCCGCGCAATGTGCGGCAGGAAGCGCGTCCACATGGCCTCCATGAGGAAGGTTCCCCGCTCGCGCGCGGCGTCGATCATCTCGCGCGCCTGGCCGGCGTCCATCGCGAACGGCTTCTCAACGAGCACGGCCTTGCCCGCATTGATCGCGAGCAGCGCGGCGTCGTGATGGCCGGGATGTGGCGTTGACACGTACACCACATCGACATCCGGATCGCTGACGAGGGCCTGGTAGCTCGCGTGCCGGTGCGGCACGCCGAATTCGTCCCCGAACGCGTCCGCCGCGATCCCGCCGGTCGCGAGGATTCCCCAGCGAATCGGGCGGTCATCCGATTGCGTCATCCGATCACTCCCTTGCTATGCGGCAATGGCCCGGCGCCGACGGCCCGCCCGGCGCAGCACGGTCGGCCGGCCGGTTCAGGGGACCAGTGCTCCGCCCAGCGTGACCATGGCCTTCTCGCGGTCGCCCTCCCAGGCGATGGCCTGAGCATCGGCCGGCACCCTACCCCACAGCATGAGCAGAAGGTCCGCGGCCGTAGCCCGGATCGTGGCCACCGGGTCGCCGGGACCGAGAATCCAGGATGATGGCGAGCCGGCGGCGATGAGGCGGACCGCGTGCGGGGGCGCGGCGATGCGGCCGAGCCGGACCTGACGCGGTGCCATGGTATCGATGACCTCGGCGACCCCATCGGCGGCCAGCGCCGGGTCCAGCCCGCCGGCAGCCCCGAGCGCGTGCTCGGCATCCCAGCGGTGGATCAGGGTCTCCAGGCACCTGCGCCGCTGCCAGAACCCCACCGTCGGCGGCGGCGCAATCGTCCACGCACCGGCGGACGGATCGGTGTCCAGCGCAGCCAGCAGAACGCCCGCGGTGTCGCCGAACCACCTCGCGAGGGCGGCCTGGTCGCGGGCCGACAGGTCTGCGGCCAGGCACGCCTCGAAGACGTCGAGCTCGCGGCGCAGGTGCTCCAGGTAATTGGCAGAGTCCATGCCCAGACCGTACCTGTCACGTCGACGCCCGCCAGGTAGGTACTTCCGGCTCGCCGCAGACGGGTGGGAGGATCGCAGATGGCGCCAACCCGACGGTGGTGGCGACCAGAGAGGAACAGCCATGTCCGATGTGACGGCATGGCCTGCTGACCGACGGATCACGATCCGCGACCTGCAGGCAGCGACGGACCGGGGCGAGCGGTGGTCGATGCTCACCAGCTACGACACGCTGACCGCCGGCATATTCGAGCAGGCCGGAGTCCGCGCCCTGCTCGTCGGCGACACCAGCGCGGAGATGGTCCTCGGCTACCCGGACACGGTGCCGGTGACAATGGACCAGATGGTCCCGATGGTTCAGGCCGTCGTCCGCGGGACGCGGACGGCGCTGGTGGTCGCCGATCTGCCGTTCGGCAGCTATCAGGCTGGCCCGAGGGTGGCGCTGGCCAACGCCGTCCGGCACCTGAAGGAAGGCGGCGCGCAGGCGGTCAAGCTCGAAGGCGGCCGGCGTGTACTGCCGCAGGTCGAGACGATGGTCGGGGCCGGCATCCCGGTGATGAGCCACCTCGGGCTGACCCCGCAGAGTGTCAACGTCCTGGGTGGGGTCAGGCGCGTCCAGGGCCGCGGTGATGCCGGGGAGGAACTGCTCGCCGACGCGCTGGCCCTGGAGGCTGCGGGAGCGTTCGCGGTGGTGCTGGAGTCGGTGCCGGCCGGGCTCGGGCGGCGGATCTCCGGAGCGCTGCGGATACCCACGGTCGGCATCGGGGCAGGCCCGGACTGCGACGCCCAGATCATGGTCTGGCAGGACATGGCTGGCCTCACCACGGGCAGGCTGCCGCGCTTCGTCAAGCGGTACGCCGACACCCACGGCGGGCTGCTCGACGCCGCCCGCCGGTATTCCGGCGACGTCGCCGCCCGCCGCTACCCAGATCTGGCCCACAGTTATGCATAACGGCACGTGCGCGCGCCGTCGACGAGGCTGAACGCGGACCCGTCAGACTCCGTGGTCAAGGTGCGCGGTGTCGTTGAAGCTTCGCACGATCCAGCGGTCGCCGGAGATCACGAGCCGAGAGATCGAGGCGTTGTCCGCGCCGATGAAAGCGAACGGCCGGGACCCGCTGGCCTGCGTGAGCGCCTGACCGATCACGCCCCCGTGCGTGAATGCCGCGACGCGCTGCCCAGGGTGACTGGCCGCCAGCCGCACGATCGCAGCCCGTACCCGGCCGGCAAACGCGGCGGCGGGCTCGGCGCCGGGAATCACATCCCAGCGCTCCTCGGCGAGCACCCGCTGGCTGATGGGGTGGCCGTCGGCCACCATCTTGCGCAAAACGCCGCCTTCCCACTCACCCAGGTACACCTCCCGGAGCCCGGCCTCCACCTGAGGGTTCAGGCCGAGCTGCCCGGCCAGCGGCGCCGCGGTCTGCGCGGTACGCAGCAGGGTGGTCACGTAAATGGCGTCGATGCCCGCGGTACTCAGCCGTGCGCAGACTTGCCGAGCCTGCTCCCGGCCCGATGCTGACAGCGGCGGATCGCCGTGCCCGCCCTCCAGCGGGAACGGCTTGCCATCCACGTACGCTTCCGATTCCCCGTGCCGTACCAGCACCAGCTCCACCGCCCCTGGCGGCAGCTCGAACCGGCGCTGCCGAAATGAGGCTGGCTCCGGTCCCAGGCCTTCTACTTCCGTCATAAGCCACGAATCGTACCGGCCATCGAACGGAGGTGGAGCCGGACTCCGGGGCGTCAGCGGCGGTTTGAGTACCCGCTGATCACTGCAGGGTGACCCGCCGCCAGGCGTTTCGGGACGACCATGCGCCAGGCTTCGGTGACGAACTCGCGCATCTCAGCCGGGTCGAGCAAGGCCATGCGCGCGTCTATCCAGTTGAAGCGGTGATCGCTGGGGCGATCCAGAAAGAACCTGTCTGGCTCGGCTGCGATCAGCGCGGCGCGCTCTTCCCTGGGGAAGCCGAAGCCCATGATCGTCTCGTCGGGGGAGATCGCGACATAGACGATCTTCCCGACCCGGAACTTGACATGATCGCGTATCAGGTGCTCCTCCGTGCGGGGGAGGGACAGCGCTACGGCCCGCACGTCCTGCGCGGTTATCATCGGCTCGGCTTCCTCTGGTACGTCAGCAGTACGGCGCCCTCCATGGACAGCCACCCGCCGGGGTAACGACTCCCCGGGGGCACGCTATTCACCCATGCCCGCGGAGGCGGGGACGTCGGCCCGGCGGCCGCGGCGCTGGCAGTTCAGTGTGTAGGAGTCGACGCCGACCACGAGCCGATCCCCGGTCAGCATAACCGTGGCGTGGACGCCGTGGTCGAAAGAGCCGATCGCGCCGATCGCCACCAGGACGGCCGGGTCGTGCCCTGCGTAGCCGACCGCCGTGCTGGCCAGGGCGCTGGTCGTGAAGCCATCGCTGGTCGTGCGGTAAGTCCCGCTGTGGAAGTTGACGTTGTTTTCGGCGCCGAACTGCCCACCCGGCGAGAACCGCAAAGCGACCTGCAGCCGCGCCGGAATGCTCGTTACCTTTCCGTTGTGGCTGATCGCGACGACTTGCAGAGCCAGCGAGGTCAGGAAGATGCATACGGCGGCGAGCGCAAGGAATCGGACTCGGTGCCCCATGGGCATAGTCTGCCTCTCCCGCGCCGCGTTACCCAGGGTGGCTGACCGCGTGGCCTGCCCGGGCGGGCGCGCTCGAAGATCCGTCGATCCGCGGGATGAGGCCGGGCTTATCATCAGGGGGAACATCAGGCAGGGTGGGGCATGCGCGGCCATCATGATCACCGGCGGGTCACGGGTGACGCGGGGCCGCCGGGCCCATCCTGGCCACCGCCGCCGGGGCGCGGTTGACCGGCGGGCTGCTGGTCAGGATGAACGAGGCGTGAGAGGGGCCCGACGGTGACGTTCTCACGCCCGGCGCCGGGACCACCTGCGCGGGATGCCCGCCGGGACGCCATGGCTGGCCTCCCGGCCAGGCCCAGCGCCGCCGCCAGTGACGGCCTGCCGGTGCCAGCGGCCAGGCCATGGCTGGTCAGGAGGCTGTTCCCGCTGCTCGCCACGGTCGGTCTGGTCGCCATCGGGATGGCCGTCACCACCTGGTGGGGACCCGACCTGGCCGGGAAGTCAGCCTGGTCGCTTCCCGGCGACCTGTGGGGGACGCTGGTGGCGGCCGAGCGGCTCGCGCACCTGGACGTCGGCGGCCTGTACACGGCTCCGACCGGCCTGGTCAGCCTCCCGGGCGCGGCCGTGATCCTGGTGCCGGTCGCGGCCATCATTGACGCGGCCGGGCTCTCGCTCCAGGTTCCGGGCGCCCATAACGCCCACCCGGGCGCGTGGCTGCTGGCCGGGCCCTACCAGATGGCTGTGTCGGCCGTGGTGCTGTTCGCTGCCGACGCGATCGCCGAACGCCTGGGTGCGACCTGGCCGAAGCGCGCGGTGCTCGCGGGCGCGGGCGCCGTTACGTTGTGGAGCGTTGCGGTGCTCTGGGGTCATCCCGAGGATGCCGTGGCGGTGGTGCTGCTCGCGCTGCCGGTCATGCTCGTGGCCATCGAGCCGCGGCGGCTGATCGGCTTTCTCACCCGGGCCGCCGCCCCGGGCGCGGTGCTGCTGGCCGCCGCGGCCGCGGCGAACTGGACCGCCACCGTTCACGCGGTGACCAGCCAGCCCAACTGGCCCGGCGTTGACCACCCCACTCCGTGGAACTCCCTGGCCCCCCACCTGGCCGGCGGGGCGGTCGCCGCCGGGCCCGCCCGGGCCGTGACAGTCCTGGTGGCCTGCGGGTGCGCGGTCGTCGCCGGGCGCCGGTGGCGCGCGGCGCGGCAGGCCGGCCCGTGGAGTCCGGAAACCCTCCAGGAGGTCGTGTGGTGGGCTGCCGTGGCCCTGGCGCTGCGCTCGGTGTTCGAGCCCGTGATGGTCGCCTACTACCTGTGGCCGGTGCTGGCGGTGGCCCTGATCGTCGCGTCGAGGCGCTGGCCGTACCTCATCGCGACCTCGGTCGTCACCACGGCGCTCACCTTCGGATCGCAGGTCACCTGGCGGGGCACGTGGAACTGGTGGGCGCCGATGGTCGCGGGGCTGGCCATCACCCTCGTCCTCGCCCGCGTCCCGCTGCGCAAGAGCGCGCCCGGCCTGCCCTGACCCCCGGTCGGCGAAACGCGCGAGGGCGGCCCGGAGTCAGGCGTGAACGACGTTCGTGTGGTGGCAGAAGTGCATCCGCGCCGCGCCCGTGGAACGGATCCGGCGCAGCGAGTCCCGCCAGGCCGCCGGGTCGCTCGCCTGGCCAGGCGGCAGGTCCTGGTCGGCCGGGCCCTGGTACTGGCGCGGCGTGTAGGCCGCGTCCCCGATCAGCACGTCGGGTGCCCCGTCCGCGGCCTGGACGAGAACCGACTGATGACCCACGGTGTGCCCGGGAGTCGTGATCACGGCCAGGCCGGGCAGCACCTCGGTGTCCCCGTCGAGCAGCTCGAACCGGGCGTTCATGAAGTCGAACCAGTCATACAGCTCGCGTGACTCGCGCTGGGCGCGGCTCACCTCCGCGCGCTGGACGTAGAAGGCGGCATGCTTAAATACGGCATTCTGGCCGCAGTGGTCGAAGTGCAGGTGGGTATTGATCACCAGCCCGATGTCACCCGGGGTCATGTCCAGCTCGGCGAGCGCGTCCGCGACGGAGCGGTTGACCACGCGCCAGTCGCTGAGCAGCTGGCCGGGCCCGCCCACGCCGGTGTCCACCAGCACCGCGCCACCGGGATGGGTGACCACGAAGCCATGTACCGGCCACTCGAGGCCGTCCACGCCGCGCAGGCTCGCCAGGTGCAACCGCTTGACCTCCAGCGTCATCGGTGACTGTCTCCCTGCTTCGCGGCCAGAGCGCATCCGGCCGCACCGTATCATCGACGCACCTCATCGTGGCGGCACGGGGCTCCAGGGTCCAGGCGCACGCGAGGGCGTTACCGGGCTCTGCTCCAATAGGGACATGTGCACGGCGATCCTGAGTATCGAGCCGGGCGCGCCAGCGCTGGTGGCCGGAATCCGCGACGAGCTTGTCGACCGGGCCTGGGTACCCCCGGGACGGCACTGGCCCGACTATCCCGGGGTGGTCGGCGGCCAGGACCTGCTGGCCGGCGGAACATGGCTGGCGCTGGCCCCGGAGGCGAGACGGGTGGCCTGCGTGCTCAACGGCCGTGGCCGGATGGCGCCCGCGCAGTCGCGGCGCTCACGGGGCGTGCTGCCCCTTCAGGCCGCCGTCGAGGGAAAGCTGGGGCGCGCCGGACTGGCGGACTTCGACCCGTTTCACCTGCTGAGCGCGGAGCCGGAGACGGCCACGCTGTGGAGCTGGGATGGCGAGCGACTCACCGAGCGGGAGCTGACGGCCGGCCTGCACGTCGTGGTCAACTCCGGCCTGAACAGCGACCTGCGAGCGGGCGATGCCCCGGGTTCCGGCTCCCCGGGACGGGATCACGAGCTGGCCCGCATCGCTCATTTCCTGCCGCGGCTGCGCGCGGCGGCGCGTCCGGCCCCCCGGCCCGGCAGCCCGCTTCCGCAGGCCTGGGGATCGTGGCTCCCGCTGATGAACGGCGATGGCCTCGACCCGTCCGATCCGCGAGCGCTGATCGTGCGGCGTGATCTCGGCGAAGGGCGGATCTGGGGGACGACGTCGATATCGCTGGTCGCGCTGGCGCCCAGCGGGCTGCGGTATGACTTCACCGACCGGCCGGGAGACCCGGACGCCTGGTACCCGGTACCTCTGGGCTCGTAGCCGCGCTTGGCGAGCAGCTCATAAAGGCGCGAGCGAGGGAAAGTCAACGGCTGCCCTTAGCAATACGGCAGGGCCCGGGCAACGCCACGCCAATCCTGGCACAATTATTCGCGGCATGGGACACTGCGGTGGTCTGGTGGCCGGTGAAGGGCGCACGCGATCATGGCTCAGCCCGAGGGCAGTTCTGGCGTCGGCGCGGAAAGTCAGGGTGTCCACGGTATGACCGGGGCGTCGGGCGGCGGGCCGACGGCGCTTCGGATACTGCTGGGCGCCCAGCTGCGGCGGCTGCGCGAGGCGCGGCGGATCACCCTCGATGAGGCCGGGAACGTGATCCGGGCTTCCGGGTCAAAGGTGAGCCGGCTGGAGACGGGCCGGGTCGGCTTCAAGGACCGTGACATCGCGGACCTGCTGACCTTCTACGGGGTGACCGACCAGCTGCAGCGCAACTCGCTGCGGGAACTGGCCCGCAGCGCCAGCGCCCGGGGCTGGTGGCACGACTATTCCGACGTGCTGCCGCCGTGGTTTGAGGCCTACGTCGGCCTGGAGGAGGCGGCGACCAGCATCCGGGCCTATGAGATCCAGTTCGTGCCCGGCCTGCTGCAGACCGAGGACTACGCCCGGGCCGTCACGCTGCTCGGCCACCATGGCGCGCCGACCGATGAGATCGACCGGCGGGTACGGCTGCGGATGGCCCGCCAGGCCCTGCTGGCCGAGCCCCGCTCCGTGCACCTGTGGGCGGTGCTGGATGAGGCGGCGCTGCGCCGCCCGGCTGGGCGTCCCGGCGTCATGCGGCGCCAGCTCCAGCATCTCATCGAGGCCGCCGACCGCCCGAACGTGACCATTCAGGTCGTCCCGTTCAAGGCCGGGGCGCACGCCGCGGCCGGGGGGCCGTTCAGCGTTCTGCGCTTCGCCGAGCGTGACCTGCCCGACGTGGTCTACCTGGAACAGCTCACCAGCGCCCTGTACCTGGACAAGCGCGAGACCGTCGACCATTACATGGCGGTGATGGAGCGCCTGTGCCTGGAAGCCGCGCCGGCCGCCTCCACCGCCAGCCTCATCAACGCCGTCCTCCGGGACCAGTGACAGTGCCTCCCGCTCTGCTCTGTCTCCTGCTCGCCGCCCGCGCGTGAGTGACGTTACGACGTACGACGAGCCCGCCTGCTATCGCGTTCAGGCGCGTGGAAGTGATCGTCCTCGGACGGCTGCGAACGCTGCCCCATCTGCTTCCAGAACTGCTTGAGATCTCCGGGCAGCGCTTCCTGCCAGGGTGCCGCCCGGCGCCTCATCGATCCGCCCGCCATCAGCGCATGCTGCCTGCGGCAGAACGCCTCGCTCAGCTCGGTGCGGTAGTTCTCCTCGCCTTTCGGCGGGTACGGGCAGAGCTCGAAGGCACAGGCGGCTCCCGGCCAGGCACGGGGGCAGGTCATGCCTGCTGGTGCGCTGGAGCCGCCGGTTCCGGTCGGCAGGCTCTCCGCGTTCGGCCAGGTTGAGCAGCAGGAGCACGTCGGCGACGAGTTTCTGCGCGCGCGGATGCAGCGCGGTCCACCCGGTGGACGGCGGGATCCACAAATTGTGCTTGCGCGGCGACCCCGGATTGGCCGGACGAGACCCGATCTTGGCGACCACGCCGCTCTCGTCGATCCAGAGGAAGCGCTCGGGCTGCCCGGTTTCCAGCGCCCATGCGGCCAGCTTGCGCGCCTCGATGACGAACGGGTGCTCGGCCTGACCGCCCGAGAACGGGGCCCAGTGCTCGACGAGCGTGCCGTGCTCGGCGTCGCGCCTGCGCGCGCGGAGCCTGGCGGCTACGTGATGCGCCGGGCCGTCGGTCAGTGACCAGAGGCACAGCGCGTGCACGAGGGTCAGCCGGGAGAACCAGAAACTGGTGCCGCGCAGCATCTCCCGGGCCTGCTCGACCAGGAAGGCCCGGGTCTCGGGGTTGGCGTGGGGATGCCGGCCCCGGCGGTTGGCCGCGTACTTGAATCCCTGAGCGAGCGCGACCTCCAGGGTCAGGCGCAGGTCGGACTCACCTCGAGTGCCGTCACGCTCGCCGACGAACTGCAGCCACTGCCCGAGGTTCCTCTTGGCGTCCCGCACGTTGTCCGTCACCGACCCGACCAGCAGTGGCGCGAGCCAGGCCCGGACTACCATTTCGCGCCACTCCCGCTCATCCTGGTGCCGTGCCGCGGGGTGGCGGCCTGCCGGTGACTCGGGGCCAGGCGCCGTGTCTCCCGCCTGGCCCGCCTGGCCGGGTGGGGCCGCCGCCTGGCCGGGTGGGGCCGCCGCCTGGGCGTTAGGGAAATAGCTCGGGTCGAGCGGGCCGAGATGCCCCTTCAGCGCGCTGAACGCCTGGTCGCCGCCTGCCCCTATCTCTTGCGCGCCTTCCACCCGAATCGAATAGGACGGCTCGTCGATCGTGATGTTGTAGAGCTGGCAATAGGTATGAGCCGGGTCGGAGGGACGCTGGCTGGCGATCATCCTGACCGCCTCGCCAAACCGGCGTACGAGGTTGAGCTTGGCCTCCTCCAGGCTCCTCTTATCTTGCGCGGACATGTCCGGCCAGGTTTCGGCGATGTCCGCGGCGATATCCCCGTGCGCCGGGTTCTCGTCGACGCTGTCGACCTGGAGCGAGGCAGCGAACAGGTAGAGGGCCTTCACGTGGTCGTTCTGCCTGGCCTTGGTGCGCAGCAGGCTCTGTAGCCGGCCGTCGGGGCCTTCGCCGGCGGTGGGATCGGGAACCTGGGTTCCCGGGACGGCGGGGGCGGCCGGGCCAGGGCGGCCTGGCTGAACCTTCGTCCGGGAGTTCATCACCAGCGCGATGAGGAGCTCCCGCCCGGGGTCCGCCAGGGCTTCCTCGGAGTACTGAGGATCCTCCATGGCCAGGTCGATGAGCCGGGACCCGAGATAGGCCTGGATGATGCTGTGCGGGAAGCGCACGCCGTTCCCGCGTGCCTCTACCAGCCCCAGCCGCATGCCCCAGGTCGCGGCCAGCCGGATGTCGAAGCCGCGCGAGAGCTCCTTCAGCCTGCGCTCCACCTCGGGGATGATCGGGGGAGGCGGCCTGAGTCTCCGCAGCCTCTCGAAGTCGTCGAACCTGACCTGCAGCCGGTCGCGCTGCAAGCCGATGCAGGCCAGCACCGAAAGCTGGTCGACGGTGGCCTGCCGATCCCCGCGGCCGCGCCGCCGGGGGGTGAGGTGCTCCATCAGGCCGGCCCGCTGCAGCTGGCGGGTGATCTGCAGGTAGAGGGGCGTCTCGGCCACGTCAGCGGTCTCCACCACCCAGTCGAGGCGACGCTCGTCCTCGCCCGAGCCGCGCTGAAGGTACTCCAGCGCCGCCTCCTCGCTCAGCGGCTCCAGCTCCACGATCGTGGCCTCCATGTCGCGGAGCGGGTCGTGCGGTCGCGAGGCAATGATGAGCGGCAGTCGATGTTCGGCGGCCTGACGGATGGCGAGCCGGATGCGGTTGTCGCGTTCCTTGTCCTCGATGAGTGCCTCCTCGAGGCCATCGGCCAGGATCACGACGCTGTCGTTGCGGCAGAGCTGCCGCCAGACCCTCTCCCCTTCCGCGTCGGACTGGAGGGCGGCATTCGCGTCGGCCACGAACCGCTTGCGCGCGAGCTCGCGGAAGTCCAGATCCTGGGCATCCCGCAGCCGCACCGGGACCGGGACGGCGCCCCGCTCAGCTAAAAGCTGGGTGAGCCGGACCAGGAGCGCGGTCTTTCCCGTTCCCACCCCGCCGACGATCACATGCGGGCGGCGGGTGTCGCGGTCGCGCAGGTCCTCGATCATTACGTGGCACAGCTCATCTCGGCCGACCACCTCGCCGACGATGCTGCCCGCGGTGTCGACGAGCTGATGCGGCACCTCCCGCGCCTTGCGCACGTACGGCCTGCGGACGAGCCAGAGCCGGACCACCAGGAAGAGCGCGGACGCGAACGCGAGCGAGAACAGGGGCCCGAGGGTGCCGGCGAGAATGTCGCAGGAGAAGGCCGTGCTCCGGCAGGCCCGGTCGACGTTAACCCCGAGAAGGCCCGACGGCCTGCCCCTGACCACCACGTACAGCGACCAGGCCACGGCCACCAGAAGAAACGCCCCGCCGACCACAGAAGCGGTCTTGACCATCCCGACGAGCGGGCGGCCGGGCGCCCATGTCCGCCGCTCGTCGATGCTCCGGCGTCTCCTGCGGGCGCGACGCGACTTGGAGATGCGGCCCACCGGCCCGAAAAGGCGGGACCGCAGCCGACGCAGCCGAAGGCGCAAGCGGCCCGCCACGCGGCGCGGCCGGACCTGGTTACCCGAGCGAGTCCGGAACGAATTCACGCCACACCCCCATAGCCGCCGAGTTCCCGTTCTGTCCCCATAATCAGGCCAGAACCTCAGTTGATCAAGGAATGGCCGCCGCTCGGGGGCCCCGGCACGGCTTTGTGGGCAGAATCGGCTGATATCACAGCCTGAATCGCACACATTCCGATCGTGGATGCCAGGACAGGCGAGCGCCTGCGGGTCTGCCCGAGGCGGCAGGGGCGTTCACGTGAAGCAGCTCGCGTGGTTGAATGAAACTAGAACACGTTGCAGTTGTGCCAGCGGGAGACCGTGCTAGCGGAAGGCGGAGCAGCCGTGGCCGAGCCCAGCACCGCGCAGCGGAGCACCAAGCAGCCCAGCATCCCGCCAGGTTTCGACTTCACCGATCCGGACCTGTACACCCAGCGCGTGCCGGAGGAGGAGCTGGCCGAGCTGCGGCGCGCCGCGCCGGTCTGGTGGAATCCGCAGCGCCGGGGCGTCTCGGGCTTCGATGACGAGGGGTACTGGGTGGTGACCAGGCACGCGGACGTCGTCGCGGTCTCCCGTGACAGCGACGGGTACTCCAGCTGGGAGAACACCGCGATCATCCGCCATCAGGAGGGCACCACCCGGGACCAGATCGAGCTGCAGCGGTTCGTCCTGCTCAACATCCCTGGCGGCCCGGGCGGAGCGGATCACGGCGACCGCGCTCGCCCAGGGCACCGGCGACTTCGTGATCGACGTGGCCGCCGAGCTCCCGCTGCAGGCGATCGCCGAGCTGCTCGGCGTGCCGCAGGAGGACCGGCGCAAGGTCTTCGACTGGTCGAACCAGATGATCGGCTACGACGACCCGGAGTACACCGCCGACCCGGCGGTCGCGGCGGCCGAGATCATCGGCTACAGCATGGCCATGGCCGAGGACCGCCGGCGGTGCCCCCGGGACGACATCGTGACCAGGCTCGTCCATGCCCAGGTCGACGGCGGCAGCCTCTCGCCGGACGAGTTCGGCTTCTTCGTGATCTTGCTGGCCGTGGCGGGCAACGAGACCACCCGCAACGCGATCTCGCACGGGATGCTCGCCTTCCTCGACCACCCGGACCAGTGGGAGCTGTACCGGGCCTCACGCCCTGACACCGCGGCCGACGAGATCATCCGGTGGGCGACCCCGGTGACCGTGTTCCAGCGCACCGCGCTCGCCGATACCACCCTGGGCGGGCAGCAGATCCGGGCCGGCCAGCGGGTTGGCCTGTTCTACCGGTCGGCCAACTTCGACGAGGAGGTCTTCGACCACCCCGAGCGGTTCGACATCCGGCGCAGCCCCAACCCGCACCTGGGCTTCGGCGGCAGCGGCGCGCATTTCTGCCTGGGCGCCAGCCTCGCCAGGCTGGAGATCGACCTGATCTTCAACGCGATCGCCGACCACATGCCGGGAATCCGCCGGATCGGCGATCCGGTGCGGCTGCGCTCGGGCTGGCTGAACGGCATCAAGAAGCTGCCGGTCAGCTACCGGTAAGGCACGGGATTTTCAGGCCCGCGGCCGTCTCCGGGCATCTTGACGGCAGGCTGCCTGTGCCCTACGTGGTACCCTACATGCATGAGGAAGACCAGCGTCTATCTCGACGACTCAGACGCAGAACGGCTTCGCCGGCTTGCCGCGGAGGAGGGCCGTAGCCAGGCGGAGATCGTGCGGGCCGCGCTGTCGGCGTATGAGCGGGCGCGCACCGCGCCGCGGGACTTCGCACTCGAGGGCGCGTGGGCGGGGGACGGGTCTTCGGTCGCGGATGTGCCGGAGGAGGAACTGCTGGCCGGGTTCGGCGCGTGACCCTGATCGTTGACGCCGCGCCGCTGGTCGCTCTGGGAGATTCCCGGGACCGGCTGCACGTCGCGGTCGGTGACGTGCTGCGCGCAGAAGGCGGCGACCTGGTTGTCCCCGCACCGGTGTCGGCCGAAGTGGACTATCTCATCCGGCGTCGCGGGAGCGCAGTGGCGGCCCGGGCGTTCCTGCGCGACGTGGCGGCGGGGCGGTTCCGGGTTGAGGGGCTGACCGCTGATGAGCATGGCATGGTGGCGAGGCTGGATGAGCAGTACGCCGGCCTTGATCTCGGCCTGGCAGATCTGTCGGTAATGATTCTCGCTCACCGATTCCGGACGAGGCGGCTGCTGACGTTCGATGAGCGTGACTTCCGTGCCGTCACCCCGCTGGCAGGCGGCAGTTTCACGCTGCTTCCTCGCGACGAGCCACCCCCTCAGCTCACGCAGGGCTGAGGCCTCATCCAGGCGTCGCGGCCACCACCCACATGGAGAAGTACTGCGACCCGCCGCCGTAGGCATGGCCGAGCGCGACGGCGGCCCCGGGCACCTGGTGGTCGCCGGCCTTGCCCATGACCTGCAGTGCGGCCTCGGCGAAGCGCAGCAGGCCGGACGCACCGATGGGGTTGGAGCTGAGCACCCCGCCGGACGGGTTGACCGGGAGCCTGCCGCTGATCTCGGTCTCGCCGGCCTCGGTGAGCCGCCACCCCTGGCCGTCGGCGGCGAAGCCGAGGTTCTCCAGCCACATCGGCTCGAACCAGGAGAACGGAACGTAGATCTCGGCCACGTCGATCTCGTCGGCCGGCCGGGTGATCCCCGCCTGCCGCCACAGCGCCGCCGCGCAGTCGGCCCCGGCCCGGGGGTTGACGTGGTCCTTGCCGGAGAACATGGTGGGCTCGGTCCGCATCGCCGTAGCCCGGATCCAGGCGACGGGCCCGGCGCTGGCCCGTGCGGCCCCCGCGTCCCCGATGACCACCGCACACGCGCCGTCAGAGGACGGGCAGGTCTCGTCGTAGCGGACCGGATCCCAGAGCATGGGGGAGGAGCGCACCGA
>WNFN01198541.1_pt1 | contig 14839 bp, 12 predicted proteins | sample 5400161 | NCBI WGS metagenome assembly WNFN01 (sample SAMN13153353, study PRJNA577476) | soil metagenome | isolation source: 80 cm saprolite on Douglas fir-dominated hillslope | place: USA:California | collected 2013-09-17
GTCGGCCTGGGAAAAACGGTTGCAGCGCATGCATCCGGAGGATCAAGCCAAGTGGCAAGAGACAACCGATCGAGCGATCAGTGAAAAGTCGAATTACGAAGGGGAGCACCGAATTCCTCTTCCGGACGGCACTGTCAAACACACTCACACCGTCGGCCATCCTGTTTTGAACGCATCCGGGGATGTGGTGCAATTCGTGGGTACAATGATGGACATTACTGAACGTAAGCAGGCGGACGAGGCCCTGCGCCGGAGCGAGGGTTACTTAGCGGAAGCCCAGAGGCTGACACTTACAGGCAGTTGGGCATGGAATGCAGCCGACAGACAGAGTGTCTACTGGTCACAGGAAAATTACCGCTTGTTTGGATTCGATCCGGAAGGGGGTATACCGTCAGACGAGGCGTTTTACGAGCGCATTCATCCAGGGGATCGAGATAGGGTGCGCAAAGAAGTTTTTCTTGAAAGCCCGAATGAAGGATCGCACTTTGACGTGGAATTCCGAATCGTTCTTCCAGGGGGAGCGATTAAATACGTTCGCTCGACAGGGCATCCCGTTCGCAACCAGTCCGGCGATCTACTTGAATACGTGGGCACATCGATCGACGTGACCGAACGCAAGCGGGCGGATGAAGAGCGCGAGAGATTGCGTCAGGCGCAGTTGGAGCTCGCACACGTTAACCGGATGACTACCATGGGAGAGCTGACCGCTTCCCTGGCGCACGAAGTGAATCAACCGATTGCCGCCGCTGTCACCAATGCCAATACCTGCTTGCGCTGGCTTACGCGCGATCAACCAGATGTGGAAGAGGCTCGCGCGGCTGCCACGAGAATCGTGAAAGACGGAAAGCGGGCGGCGGAAATTGTCAGCCGGATCCGCCAGCTCTTCAAGAAAGGAACTTCGGAACGGGAGCTTGTGGACGTAAACGACATTATTCGCGAGATGATCGTTCTTCTGCGCGGCGAAACCACGCGATACAAGATAGTAGTCGGGATGGAACTTGCGGCGGATCTTCCCCAGGTCATGGCCGACCGCGTGCAGTTGCAGCAGGTGCTGATGAACCTCATGATCAACGGCATCGAAGCGATGAAGGACGCGCTAGTGACGCGCGACCTCGATATCAGGTCGCAGCGAATGCAAAACGAGCAAATTGTGGTGTCCGTCAGCGACAGCGGCGTGGGGCTGCCTCCACAGCAGACGGAACAGATCTTCAACGCCTTCTTTACTACCAAGCCGCACGGGACCGGCATGGGACTTCGCATCAGCCGCTCCATCATCGAATCACATGGTGGCCGCTTGTGGGCTGGCGACAACTCCCCGCGCGGGGCAAGTTTTTGTTTCACTCTGCCCACGAAGGCCGAGGCGTCTCAATGACAGCCGCAGATTCTCCCACGGTGTTCGTCGTTGATGACGACGCCGGTGTTCGTGCGTCCATCCAAGGACTGCTGAAATCGGCGAGGTTGCGGTGCGCATCCTTTGGGACCGCGGAAGAATTCCTGCGCAACAAGCCACCGGACGGGCCAAGCTGTCTTGTTCTGGACGTGAGCCTTCCTGGCGTCAACGGTCTGGATTTTCAGCGTCAGTTGGGTGACGCCGGTATCCAAATTCCCATCATCTTCATCACCGGTCATGGAGATATTCCGATGACGGTGAAGGCTATGAAATCCGGTGCCGTGGAGTTCCTGACCAAGCCTTTCGAAGACCTGGATTTGCTGAATGCGATCCATCAGGCTCTGGATCGTGACCGTTTGACTCGCCAACAGGAGAGTGGGCGTGCCGACTTGCGAAAATGTTACGAGACCCTGAGTGAGCGCGAGCGCGAGGTCATGGGTTTAGTGGTTTCGGGAATGCTGAATAAGCAGATAGCTTTTGAACTGGGGATAAGCGAAATCACTGTGAAGATCCATCGCGGCCACGTGATGCGGAAGATGCAGGCTGATTCGCTGGCAGAATTGGTTAGAATGGCGTCGAAACTTGAGCTTCCGCCAGGCAAAAAGTAGCGTAATTCCGAGGCGTCGGTGATACACAAAGCAGCTTGCCAGCTCGAGTCCTCCGTCTTAACTATAGCTTTCTCAACTGTAAGTAGATTGTTGTTACCTCTCAGCCGATGGGCTATTCGGGCTCTCATACCAAAGTATAATTGCGCTCTTTCGGCGACGTTGCTAGATTTCAGCTATGGAAGCTCTGGAGAAGACCAAAATGGTTGCGATTGTAGATGATGATGATTTAATGCGCAGCGCGCTGCAGGGTCTGCTGAAAGCTGTCGGCTTGCCGGCGCAGGCGTTTGCGTCGGCGGAAGAGTTCCTGAAATCCGGCCAACAACACCAGGCTGGGTGTTTGATCGCCGATATCCGTATGCCAGGAATGTCCGGTCTCGAACTGCAGGCGAAGCTGAACGCGGAAGCCTGCAAGATTCCGATCATCTTTATCACCGCGCATGGTGACGAAAAAATGCGGATGCAAGCGTTGCGAGCAGGCGCCGTGGAGTTCATGGCAAAACCGTTCGACGACGAAGCATTGCTCGAGAGTGTGCGGGCGGCTCTGGAAAACTAAGCCCGTAAGTAGAAGTGGGCATCGGGTTGCCCAAGGAGGTCTTCTGTGGCAGCTGTTGCAAGATTCGGATCCGCCGACCAGGATGCTAATCCGCGCAGATTCGAGCAGATCATAGGCAACAGTCCTGCTCTGGAATCGGTGCTCGAACAGGTCGAGCAAGTCGCCCCTACGGATTCTACTGTTCTTGTCCAGGGAGAAACCGGTACAGGCAAGGAGCTGGTCGCCCGTGCGATTCACAATCTGAGCTCGCGGTGTGGACGCCCGTTCATAAAGCTGAATTGTGCAGCCATTCCGTTTGATCTACTGGAAAGCGAGCTCTTTGGCCATGAGAAAGGCGCTTTTACGGGTGCCATCGCGCAAAAGATCGGGCGTTTCGAATTAGCTGACAAGGGGACGCTGTTCCTGGACGAGGTGGGAGACATTCCGTTGCCATTGCAGCCAAAACTGCTGCGTGTCCTGCAGGAGCAGGAATTCGAGCGCTTGGGCAGCGGACGGACTCACCAAGTAGACGTTCGCCTGGTAGCTGCAACTCACAGAAATTTGGTTGAAATGGTGAAGCGGAACGAGTTTCGCAGCGACCTCTACTATCGTCTGAATGTATTTCCGGTCCCGCTGCCACCGTTGCGGGAGCGACGGGAAGACATTCCGGCGCTGGTAGAACATTTTGTCGAGATTTATGCCCGCCGGATGGGTAAGGAAATCGAACACATTCCTCCGGAAACGATGTCTGCTCTCGTCTCATATCAATGGCCGGGCAACATTCGCGAGCTCCAAAATTTCATCGAGCGGAGCGTTATCCTCACTTCGGGCAGCGTGCTGCACCCCCCCCTCGCGAGTTTGAAGAGTGCCGCCGAAGCGGGATCTCTTGGCGCAATTACCTTGGAGGACGCGGAGCGAGACCACATTCGCAAGACTCTCGAGCAGACCGGCTGGGTCGTAGCCGGTCCCAATGGGGCGGCCGCGCGTTTGGGAATGAAGAGGTCCACCCTTTACTTCCGGATGCAAAAGCTTGGCATCTCACGCACCAAGCGAGATCTCCTTCCCACGTAACACGGTTGAAATGGCGCGTGGATTGTCCTGCAATTGATCTACCCTGCCCGCGCATTAGTTATATCAGTTATCGGACGAACCTCCCGACGATCTGAATCTGAAGCTGTTTGATATCCAAATCAAATAAAAAAACCTCACCGAGCCTGTCGGCATGCGGACGTGGTGTTTAGCGGGCTGGCATCGCACACCGCGTTGTTGGCTGTGTCGCCCTCTACTTTCAATCACTTACGCAGCCAACGTATTTGGCAATCCTGTTGCCTCTTCAAGTGCTGTCGCTCGACGCACCGAAGCTTTTCGTGGCGACGGAAACGACGAGAAATCGCAAAACCAGCGGCGTGCCGGAAGAGCCGTCGCCTGATCGTGCGAGCTCCGTTCTTTAGCGTAAAAGGCTTTGTCTCGGAGTCTCAAAAAGAAAAGGGAGGAAGTATGAAGTTTATATCAAGAATCGCAGCATCCATTGGGCTAACACTGGTTTTGGCGACTGTTTCGTTCGCGCAACACGTCAAAACCGATTACGACCACAATGCCAACTTCACCTCATACAAGACGTTCTCGTGGGAGAAGGTGCAGACGAAAGACCCGCTTATGGTCGATCGAATCAAGAGTGCGGTGAACAGTGCCTTGACGGCAAAGGGCTGGACGGAAGTTCCGTCTGGCGGCGACGTCGAAGTCTTTGCCATCGAGACGACTCAGAATCAACAAACCCTGGACACCTTCTATAACGGGTTCGGGGGAGGTCGCCGGTGGGGATTCGGCGGTGGATTTGGCGACGCAACGACGACGGTCGAAACCTACAAAGTGGGAACCTTAGTGGTCGATCTCTTCGATGCCAAGACAGAGAAAGTGATCTGGCGAAGCTCATCGACCGATACGCTCTCCGACAAGGCGGACAAGAACACCAAGAATCTCAACAAAGGCGTGAGCAAAATGTTCGAGCATTTTCCTCCCGCGCCGCCGAAGTCAAACTAATGAGGACGAGATGAACCGCTATCTCACCTTTCCACTCGCTATCTCAGTGACCCTGAGTACGCTGGCCACTCCCTTGCGCGCGGCAAACAAGCCGCGCGGAGGGGAGATGGAAAAGACTACTGCGGTATGGACGAACGAAGACCTGGAGAGACTCAGAGCCCCGGGCCTGATTTCTATCGTCGGTCAACCTGCCACGGTGGAGGACGCAAGTCCCGCCGCAACGCCCTCACCTTACGTGGCGATACACGACTCTGAATGGTACGCCGAGGAAGCAGCAACCCTGCGCGGCGAACTTGAACGCAGGCAGGCTCGGCTCACTGAGTACCAGCGGGCACTTGAAGACGTCCGAAGTCTCCAGGAGACGACGGGCGGAATTAATCTCGATGAGGGAGATGTAGGCATTACTCCCGAAGCCGGTATTGAAATTCTGCGGCAGCGCGTAGAGGAAACACAATCGAAGCTCGATGCACTCGAGGACTTGGCCCGCCTGAACGATATCGAGCCGGGCGTACTGCGCGGTCAGTGAGGTTTCCTTAGCTTGGTTGACAAGAGTTCGCGAAGTTTTTTCAGCACGAGTTTGGCACCAAGGGAATCCTAATTTTGTACTGGAGAATATGCAATGAAGTCGTCCAAACAGGTCTTAGTCTTGCTAGTTTGTTGTTCGCTTGTGGGCTTCACTGCGCAAGCCGAATCTCTTGGTCCTACAAGCCAATCCAACGAGCAGCCGTCGGCGCCGCCCGTGCAACATTCCCCTCAAGAGCTTCAGCAATTGGTCGCTCCGATCGCCCTATACCCGGACGCCCTCATTGCACAGGTTCTCGCCGCTTCCACCTATCCCACGCAGATTGTCGAGGCGGAACGGTGGATGCAAAATCATTCCAATCTGAAGGGTGAAGAACTGGCAAAGGAAGTCGACAAGCAGGACTTGGACCCGAGCGTAAAGGCCCTAGCACAATTCCCGTCGGTTCTCGAAAACATGGATAAGAACCTATCCTGGACCTCCTCCCTCGGCGAGGCATATGTGACCCAGCCGCAGGATGTGACCGATGCCGTCCAAGCGCTGCGTCAGCAGGCGAGGAAGTCCGGCCACCTGGACAACAACGACAAAGAAAAGGTAACGACGCAAGCCAACACGATCGTCATCGAACCCGCCAACCCCGAGGTGGTCTACGTGCCTGCCTATGATCCTTGGCTCGTCTACGGGGCGCCCATCATTGCCTACCCGGGCTGGTACCCGGTGCCCGGGATTTTTTGGGATGGCGCCGGATTGTCCTTCGGTATTGGATTTGGAATTGGCTTCTTCGGAGGTTTTGGATGGGGCTGGGGTCACTGGGGGTACGACTGGCATGACCGTCGAGCGTTCTTCGATCATCGTGAATGGGTCTCCCACAGCCGGGATTTTGGTCACGACGGGTTCCGCCACGGTGATTTCGGCCACGGCCACGGCGATTTCGGCCACGGCGGCGACTTCAACCATGGCAATGCGTTCCACGGAGGCAGACCTGGCGGCGGAGGTTCAGGGTTCCACGGCTCTTCGGCGCCTCATTTTCAGCCGGGGACTCGCTCCGGTGCGTTCAGTGGGTTTGATCACGGCGGAAACGTCCGAGGCTTTTCCTCCCGCGGGCGGTCGAGTTTTGGAGGTGGATCCCATGGAAGCGGTTTCCATGGTGGCGGTGGTNNAAAAATGGAGAAGAACACCATGCTGCACAGAATTTCATGCTTTGCTCAACTTGAACGAAAGACTCTGGTTCGATTTGCAGGGTCCGTTCTGTTCGCGCTTTCCCTGGGTTGTTCGTCTGCGCGGACGTTCGCTCAGGAGCCGGGACAACGGACCTTTACCTCGGCCGAAGATGCCGGCCGTGCTCTCTTTGACGCGATGCATCTGAAGGACGAACAAGCTCCCTTGAGCATCCTCGGACCAGCCGGGAAGGAGGTCCTTTCGTCCGGTGACCCGACCGAAGACTCGGATGTCCGCGCCGGATTCGTCGTCAAATACCAGGAGATGCATCGGTTCGTGACCGAACCGGACGGGACTGTCACGCTTGTTGTGGGGGCCGAAAACTGGCCGTTTCCGATTCCCTTGGTGAACCACCACGGCACGTGGTATTTCGACACGGACTCAGGGAAAGACGAGATCATATTCCGGCGCATTGGCAAGAATGAACTTGCAGCCATGGATGCGTGCCGCGAATTGGTTGAAGCGCAAAAGCAATATTTTGCGCGGCCGCCAGTTGGCCAGCCCAAGCAATTCGCCCAGAAACTGGTCAGCGATGACGGCCGCCACAATGGTCTGTACTGGCACGGTGCTACCGATGAGTTTGATAGCCCGATCAATCCTCTCATCGCTTACGCGCGCCAGAATATCCCAACGGACCAGGTCGGCGAGCATGTTCCGTTCAATGGATATATGTTCCGGATCCTCACAAGCCAAGGACCACATGCACCGGGCGGAGCCAAAAACTATATCGTCGATGGCAAGATGAACGGAGGATTCGCCTTCGTTGCTTACCCTGTGGACTACCGCTCCTCCGGTGTAATGACTTTTATTGTCGACGAATCCGGAATCATTTACGAAAAGGATCTTGGTCCTAACACGACAAAGCTTGCACAAGAGATGACCGCCTATGACCCGGATTCTTCCTGGCACAGGGCGGAATGAGAAAGCGCACGTTGCGATGATACCTTGAGCGGTCATGCATTCTTCATCGTTTAGTGCTTTGGACAAATCCAAATCCCTCGGAGCAAGACTATCTGATAGACCCAGGAGGTCAAAAATGGCAAAGACCGATGCAGTTCAATTAGATGTGCGCGAAAGAAACGCTCTAGAAACGCCAACCGATCTCGATCGAAAAGGCGTCAGCGAAATATCGAGCAGCCTGCGTCAATTACTCGCCGATGTTTTCGCGCTCTACGTGAAGACCAAGAATTTTCATTGGCACATGAGCGGCCAGCACTTTCGCGATTACCACCTACTGCTCGACGAGCAGTCGGAGCAAATCTTCGCCATGACGGACGACATCGCGGAGCGGGCACGCAAGATTGGCGGAACCACAATCCGTTCCATTGGAGACATTGCTGGACATCAACGTCTGAAAGACAATGACGAGCAACTGGTCATTCCCGGAGACATGCTTGCGGAGCTTTGCGCCGACAACCAGCGCTTGGCACGATTCCTGCGTTCCGCCCACGAACTCTGCGAACGCCACAACGACATTGCTACGGCAAGTCTGATTGAAACCTGGATTGACCAAACCGAACGGAGAACATGGTTCCTGGCAGAGATCGCCCGCACTGTCTGAGGGGAGCGAACGCCATTGAACTCAGGAATGACCTATGTCAAGCATTTCACCCACTGCACGCATCGTCATTCTCGCCATTGCCATTGTGGCGGCCGCGGTTTTCTGTTCGCTTGAACTGAAGGGGAAGCCGACAGGCCTGCTTTCGAATCCGCTGGAACTTCGCGCGAAGCACCATACACTTTCCTTAACCTTGCACGCAGCACTTGCAAGTGATGGAAAGAACTCCTTCTACTTCAATGGTCAACCAAACGCCCCAACCCTGCGGCTGTCACCGGGAGACCAACTGAAGATCACCTACGTAAACGATCTCCCGACCAAGGCGAAGGAGAGTTGCGCGATTACTCCGTGCATGGACATGACGAATTTGCATTTTCACGGCCTAACGGTCTCTCCCGACGCTCCCCAGGACGATGTCTTGGACATGATGGCCGCGCCCGGACAATTACTTCGCTATACCGTACAGATTCCGAGAGACCACGCGCCTGGCTTGTATTGGTATCACACACACCCTCACGGAGAGAGCCACCGGCAAGTGCTTGACGGCATGTCCGGAGCGATCGTGATCGAAGGAATGGAATCTTATTTTCCGCCTCTAGCCGGCCTGCCGGAGCGCGTCTTGGTTGTGCGCGGGCGTTCCATCGGCAACGACGCTGTGTCTGCCGATTTGAAGCATCGCGTTGAACTCAGTTCGGATGTTTGCGGTGCGGAGCCAGAAGCTCCAGAAGAGGTCTTCACGTTAAACGGATCAGTGCGGCCTCAAATTGAAATCGCTCCTGGTGAGCGCCAGTTTTGGCGCCTCGTGAATGCTTCCGCGGATCGCTATCTCGACCTGCAGCTTGAGGGTCAAACGTTTGAAATCGTCGCCATGGACGGGATGCCCATCGCCCTGCACGATTCGAACCACCGAACGCGGAGCGCCGATCACGTCTTATTGCCGCCGGCGGGCGATCCGAATCCGGCGATGGTATTGGCCGACATCGTTCCGCGATCAGCAGCAAAGTCAATGTCAAGAGTATCGGAGAGCTCGCGCAAACCTGATCTCAAGACTTTGGACCTAGCCGCGGAAGAGAAAGTGCCTCCTCGATTCATTGTGACATTCACGGAAGACAAGAAGGGCTTTTACATCAACGGAGAAAAATTCACGCCAGACGCTGCTCCGATGGTGCGCGTAAAAATTGGGACGCTTCAGCATTGGAGAATTGTCAATGCAACAGGGGAACTGCATCCCATGCACATCCATCAAGTCCACTTCCTGGCCTACGCCGAAAACGATAAACCGATCGCCAACCCCTTGTGGCTGGACACCGTGAATGTTCCGTACGGCGGTTCCGTCGACGTCATTATGGACTTCACCGATCCCGTAATCAGGGGCATGTCCGTCTTTCATTGTCATCTCCTCAATCACGAAGACAAGGGAATGATGGCAAAGGTCCTCTTCGAATGAGTGACCTAGTGCATCTCGCCGTCCAGGAATCGCGGCGTTCGGAGCTGCGTGGTCTTTGCGAAAGGATTCCGTTGCTCTCCCTTCTGCGTAAGGATGTGGCTTCCAATGGACCTGCTTGGCTGCCACTTCTATTGGTCCTGGGGGCGACTGCTGCGGTCGCGTATGCCGATCACGTCGTTGCTTCGATTTCGCTCGTGTATTTATATATCCTGCCCCTTGCCGTCGGCGCTATTTTTCTGCGCAAGCAGGTCAGCTACAGTCTGATCGTCGTTTGTGTCCTGTTCCATGATTATGACTCTCCGCGCACCATCAATCCGCAGCTTCGCATTTTCCACAATCTCTCCGCGATGTTGTGCTTCGCCCTCGTTGTTTATGTCATACGGCGTTACATGGAACAGAGGGAAGCGCTAGCCAGGGTCGTTCGGCAGCAGCGTGATGACCTCCTCAAGGACATAGAGCTGGCCGCGCAGGTCCAGCGCTTGTTTCTTCCCTCGGCCAAACCAGGTATCCCTGGACTCGAAATGGCCGGGATGATGCACCCTGCGCGAGGCGTAGGTGGCGATTACTACGACTACTTCCCCATCGACGGGCACCGTACTCAGCTCGTCATTGCGGACGTGGCCGGAAAAGGTGTTCCCGCCGCGCTCCTGATGTCGGCGACGGCTGCGGCCATGCGGCTTGAGGCGAACCATGACCGAAACATGCTCGAGCAAGTGGAACGATTGAACACGGGAATCCACTCCGTGTCCGACTCCGACCGCTTCGTGACATTACTCGTTGCCGAGATCGATGCTCAAAAGCGGATGCTTCGCTATGTCAACTGTGGCCACAATCCCGCCCTTCTGTTTCGAGTAAAGACGGGCACGCTCTCGCTCATGAATGCGTCTTGTCCTCCCATCGGATTATCTCCAGAAGAGATTTGTGAGCTTGCCTCGGAAGACCTCATGGCCGGCGATGTCTTGGTTTTCTATACCGATGGTGTCACTGAGGCAGAGAACGAGCTTGATGAAGAATTCGGCATACAGCGCCTTTCCGCGACAGTGCTCCGCGGTTCTCCGCTGTCTGCGGAGGATCTTATGATCAGTATCTATAACGCCGCGGCAGATTTTTGCGGCGATAACTTCAACGATGATGTAACCATTCTCGTTGTCAAATGCAATTTCGACGGCTCCCCGACTGTGAGTTCGTAAAACATCCCGCAATAGCGCCGCTGTGAGACCCCGGTGACCCCTTGCCGGGGCAGATGTTTCCCGTCCACATTCGTTCTTCTCCAGTCGGGTAACCGATTTGCAGATCGGAAGATATAGGCTGTCGGGGTGCTGGCAGCCGTCCAATGCGCTGGACTCTTCGGCCTCTGGTCATCCGCGAGCTAATGTCCGGGTCACCTTCTAAACGCCTATGTTTTCAAGCACTTCCTGAAACTCGTGCTGACTTTTCATAGTGGCATCCGGGCTGCATCGTGTAGGGCCGACGCAAGAAAAACTTCTCTAGGGAAATCGCATAAGATTATTGGAGTGCGGCCAAGCAGGAAGGTTGAATCATGTGGATTGTCAGACTAGCGCTGAGGCGGCCCTACACATTCGTGGTGATGTCCATACTCATCGTGATTATGGGGACGCTTGCGATTTTCCGCACGCCAACCGACATTTTTCCGAACATCAACATTCCTGTTGTCAGCATCATCTGGAATTATAACGGCCTCGTGCCTGAGGATATGGCCGACCGCATCGTGAGCATCACGGAGCGAGCCCTTACCACCACCGTTGATAATATCGAGCACATCGAATCGCAATCGCTCTATGGAATTGCCGTTGTCAAGCGAACATTCAACAAGGCATTGCGCAAATTACGGCTGTTTCTCAGACCCAACTGAAGCAGTTGCCTGCGGGATCAACGCCGCCTCTCATTCTTGCGTACAGCGCATCGAGTGTGCCGGTTCTCCAATTGGCTCTCTCGGGGCAAAACCTGTCGGAGCAAGAACTCAACGACTATGGCCTGAATTTTATTCGGACGCAGCTCATCACCGTGCCTGGCGCATCGGTGCCTTATCCCTATGGCGGTAAACAACGCCAAGTGCAGGTGGATCTGAATACCACTGCGTTGCAGTCAAAGGGCCTGTCTGCGCTGGATGTAGTCAACGCCATCAGCGTTCAAAATCTAATCCTGCCAACAGGAACGTCCAAGATAGGGTCTAAGGAATACGATGTTTCCATTCCCAACGCCGCACCCCAGACGATTGCCGACCTAAACCGAATCCCAATCAAGACGATTGGCGGAACTACGATCTACATCAAAGACGTCGCCTGGGTGCGCGATGGCTTCCCCCCGCAGACGAACATTGTGCGCGTCAACGGACAACGCTCCGTTTTGCTGACGATTCAAAAGGCGGGGAATGCATCAACGCTCGACGTGATCGCCGGCATCAAGGCTCTTCTTCCTCAAATTAAGACCACGGTTCCACCACAGCTCGATATAGCACCGCTGGCTGATCAATCCATTTTTGTTCGTGGCGCGATCAGTGGTGTCGTTCGGGAAACGCTGATTGCCGCGTGCTTGACCGCTTTCATGATTCTCGCTTTTCTGGGCAGTTGGCGAAGCACCGTTATCATTGCGACTTCCATCCCTCTGGCAATCTTGACCTCCATCATTGTGCTTAGCGCGAGCGGTGAGACGATCAATATTATGACGCTTGGCGGACTCGCTCTCGCCGTCGGCATTCTCGTTGACGATGCCACTGTCGAGGTCGAGAACATCAATCGCAACCGGGAGGCGGAACCGGACAAGGACATGGATGAAATTGTCCTTGACAGCGCTTCGCAAATCGCGACACCTGCCTTCGTGTCCACACTGTCCATCTGCATCGTGTTTGCTCCGATGTTCTTGCTGTCCGGCGTCGCGCGCTACCTCTTTGTGCCGCTCGCCGAAGCAGTGGTTTTCGCTATGTTGGCCTCTTACCTGCTTTCCCGGACCATCGTCCCAACCATGGCCAAATACTTGTTGCGGGGAGATAAACACGAAGTTGGTGCCCCAAGCCGCAATCCGCTCGTTCGATTTCAGAAGCGTTTTGAAGAGTCCTTTGAGAGATTTCGTCACAGCTATCGCAGCCTGCTGCAGATGTGCCTCCGCCACCGGCGTGCTTTCCTGCTTGCGTTCTTCGCGAGCTGCCTGGGCTCTCTCGTGATTCTGATTCCTTGGCTAGGCCGGGACTTCTTTCCAAGCGTTGACAGCGGCTCGTTCAAGCTTCATCTGCGTGCGCCCACGGGAATGCGCATCGAGGAAACCGCCAACCTTTGCGATCAGGTCGAGCGGTCCATTCGGCAGCAGATTCCAGCAAGCGAGGTCCAAAACGTCATTGACAACATCGGCTTGCCCTTCAGCGGCATCAATCTCTCCTATAGCAATTCGGCTCCAGTCGGCTCCTCGGATGCCGACATCCTTGTGACTCTTTCTGCCAACCATCATCCCACGGATGGCTACATTCACCAGCTTCGTCTGAGACTCCCAAAGCAGTTTCCAGGCATCGATGTGCAGGTTGTGGGAAACGACTTGGAGGGAAACCAGCGCTACGCAAATGCGCTCCTCAGCAAACTGAAATACGTCACGGGAACGGCAGACTTGCGGATCCAGCAGCCCTTCGATCAGCCTTACCTGCGCCTGAGGGTCGAGCGTACGAAAGCAGAGCAACTTGGTTTCACAGCCCACGATATTGCGCAAAACCTTCTCGTCTCGTTGAGTGGCAGCTTCCAAACCTCACCAACATTCTGGGTTGACCCGAAGAATCGTGTTAGCTATCAAATTGCGACGCAGACGCCGCAATATCGCACCGACACACTACAGGATGTTGAGAACATCCCGATCACGGGCACAGATCCAACGGCTCCTCCGTCGCTCATGGCCAGTCTGGTATCAACGCAACGAGGCGCCGGAATGGCAGTGGTTTCCCATTACAACGTAGCGCCCGTCATTGACATCTTTGGCGCCGCCACCGGACGCGATCTGGGCAGCGTAGCTGGCGACATCAACAAAATTATTGACGATACTCGCCCGCAAGTACCGCGTGGCTCTCGCGTCGTTGTCCGTGGGCAGGTTCAGACGATGCGTTCCTCTTACACCGGTCTTCTGAGCGGACTTGCCTTTTCGATCGTGCTCGTATACCTGCTGATCGTGGTGAATTTTCAGTCTTGGCTGGATCCCTTCATTATGATTTCTGCGCTGCCCGCCGCGCTCGCCGGCATTGCGTGGTTCTTGTTTTTAACGCACACCACCCTCAGCGTGCCCGCACTCATGGGGGCCATCATGTGCATGGGCGTGGCCACCTCAAACAGCATCTTGGTCGTGAGCTTTGCCGCGGAAAAAATGCAGGCAGGAAGTGATTCCCTTAGCGCCGCACTCGAGGCAGGTTTCACGCGTTTCCGACCCGTGCTGATGACTGCTCTAGCCATGATCATTGGCATGGTGCCAATGGCCCTCGGACTAGGGGACGGAGGTGAACAAAACGCTCCTCTTGGCCGAGCGGTCATAGGCGGCTTGATTTTCGCTACGGTTTCGACGCTGTTCTTTGTCCCGGCATTTTTCAGCGTTTTGCAGAGTTCGCGCAGGCATCCGGCACAAACGGCAAATCAGAATTAGGCACAAAACTATGTGGAGTCACTATGTCGCAAGAAACTGAAGAGAGAAAACAAATTGGCGGGCAAGCGCTTCCATCGAACGATGTCGAGAGACGGCAGCGTCGGCACAGAGGATGGTTGAGCCTGGCGATTGCGTTGATCGCCGTCGCTGCCCTGTTGGTCTCGGGCATTTTGTCTCGCGTCAGGGCCCGCGCAACGTTGAAGGCGGAAACGGCGCAAGTCGCCCTCACCGCAGTATCGGTTGTTTCGCCAAAACAAGCTGCGCCCGCCCAGCGACATTGGAGGACACGTCAAGCAAGGCCAACTGCTTGCCGTAATCGAAACTCCGGAAGTCGACCAACAACTTCAGCAGGCCCGCAGCAACCTGGCAACCGCGAAGGCAAATCTCGAACTCGCTTCGATCACAAAAACCCGATATCTGGGACTTTTGAAAAGCAACGCTGTCTCCCAGCAGGACGCTGATAATGCCGTCGGTACTTACAATGCGAACAAAGCCATTGTCGAGGCAGACCAGGCAGCCGTAGACCAGTACACGGCACTGGTGTCCTTTGAAAAGATTTACGCTCCTTTCGACGGCATCGTCACCGCGCGAAACACTGACATTGGAGACCTGATCAACTCCGGCAGCAATGCCAATGTAAAAACCGATCTCTTCCACATCGCTCAACCCGGAAAATTGCGCGTCTACGTAAACGTCCCAGAGGAATATTCGCAAGGGATTAAGGTCGGCATGACGGCGGATCTCAGTTTGGCCGAGTTTCCAGACCGCACATTTCGCGGAACACTGGTCCGCACTGCCGATGCCATCACGGTGACGACCCGCACCTTGCTGGTTGAAATCGATGTGGACAATCCTACTGGCACGCTGCTCACCGGTTCTTATGCAGAAGTCCACTTG
>WNFN01225731.1_pt1 | contig 14825 bp, 10 predicted proteins | sample 5400161 | NCBI WGS metagenome assembly WNFN01 (sample SAMN13153353, study PRJNA577476) | soil metagenome | isolation source: 80 cm saprolite on Douglas fir-dominated hillslope | place: USA:California | collected 2013-09-17
TTCCCAAGCGGAACCCGAGCGGCTGATTCCAAAGTACTGGCTTTCGACCTTCGGTGCCACGGCAGAAGGCGGCACAGGTAAATGCAATAGGGCGAGTCCGGGCAACGCTGCTTTCACGACCTCAGGGAGCAGTTGACGGGAACAGATTTTTACCAGCCGTTGCGTGCGGGAAATCAATTCCAGCTCGCCGATTTCCGAGCGGATGGCGAAGATCCAGCGCGCGCGGTCCAGGCAGCGTTGATCAGTGATCTCCCCCTCATAGAAATAGCGGCCGGTTTGCTTGAGCGGCACGGAAATGCAATTCGAGGGAACCACCAGTTCAAGATGCGCGCGGATGTGCTCGTCGAGATCCTGGAAACACTGTCCGAGATTCAGGTGGTCATATAAAGGAAGCGTTTGGGGATGCGAATCGAGACCGAATGTGCACAGTCCTCCGCCAAGCCGGGCCATCTCCAGATATAGCTGTTCCGGATGGCCGCGTTCCGACGAGCAAAGATGTCGCAGCACTGCAAGGCTGGTATTAATGGTATGCACGAACCAGAAACTCGCGATTTCCTGTGAGGAAAATCCTGCCATGCCACGTCCAGTGCTGCGTGCGCGGGAAAGCGTAGCGCTCTTTTCGTCCAGGATTCCAATCAGGCGCCGGGAGATCATCATCAATCGTTCGCTCGCGGTGATCTGCAGGCAGGGAGGTATGAACCGCGGGTCGTAGAGAAGATGTCCTGTGCCATCGCGCATAACCCGGGCAATGGGGAGAGAAACCATTTCTTCCCGGGCTTCCATCTCGAGAAGGAATCGAATGTTCTTGCGAGCCAGGTGCACGGAACGGTCGTCCCGGCCCGTATTGTCGTCGTGCAAGCTTCGCGCTTCAGCGGCAAATCTGAGGTGATCTTGATCGGCCTGCGGTTCCATCACGCAATTGGGTCCGTCCGCCTGTCGCGACGGCACCGCAAGATAAACAAGCGTGGACTCGACCGTAGGAGGGAAAAGATCAGCGATGTAGCGAGCGGGCGGCAGAGGGTCCGAATCCGGCATGTGGAACGCCAGACCATCCGGAAAAATTCCGCGCGCGTGAATCAGCGCCACGTTTCCGTTTCGCAGCGCTTCGGCGTCGAGGTCGATTCCCACCAGGCCGTACGGTTCGAACCAGAGACTGGTGGTGGAGAACTGGATCAGGTCTTCAAAAGATTGAGTTTGCGCTTGGAAGTGGTGCGGCGCAAGATACATCCCCTCAAACCAAACCACCTTGGAGAGATGTTTCATGGACGAGAAAACCGGGCCGGAACCATTCATCCTTTTGTCTCGCGTTCCGTTTCCCCTGCCGGCAAAGACGGCGGAGTGGATCCCTTGTTCCTCTCCGAGACGCGCGAACTCGCGATGGCAAGAGCATCGGAGACCCGATTTGTGGCATAACTATGGCGTTTGCTCCACGGGTTGTCAAGCGAGTTCGGTTCTCTTGCGGTGACATGCGGCTTGCTTTCGGGTCGCTGAAGGAAAGCTGAAGACCGTGAATCTGATTGAGATTGGGACGGCCGCACAGTTCGCCGCGCTACGCGGTTTCCTCGCCGGCGCTGATTACCGGGAGTCTCGGATTTGCGAAAAATTGGGACTGGCGTCCGCCGAAGCCCTGGACATAGTCTCGCTCTCGGAAAACCTGAAGGAAAGAGTGGTATCCCCCGAGCCGCTCAACACGCTTATCAAACTGTTCTTGCTAGGTGAATTTGTATCCATTGCCGAGGCGGAGACCCAGTTTCCGGGATCCGCCTGGGCGGCCATGAACGCGCTGGGGCTGATCGAGGAGGATTCGGCTGACAGTAGGCGATGCTTCGGCTCGGTAGCGCTTTATCCGGTGGGACATCTTTTCATTGTGTCCGACCGATGGTCCAACCCCGATCGCAAACCGAAGCAATCCTTCCCTGATATTGTTTACCCGGCGCTGACCAAGAGCACGCGGGAGTTTCTTCGTTTTCTCCCGAACGATTCCTGCGGGAATTTCCTCGAGTTGTGCGGAGGAAGCGGGATTGCCGCGCTGGCAGCCTCCCGAAGCGCGCAGCACGCCTGGGCCAGCGACATCACCGAGCGCTCGACCCGATTTGCCGAGTTCAACGCTGCGCTAAACGGGGCGAGCAACGTATCCGCTGTACAGGGAGATTTGTATTCGGCTGTGGAAGGACGTAGTTTTGACTGCATCGCCGCGCACCCTCCATACATGTACTGCCGGACCCTGGGTACGGACCGTGAAGAAGGGCCGTTCGAACAGCGCCTGCGTGGCTGGCTTGGCGAGGCCGAAGGTGAATTCGACATTGCGGTCTTCATCTCAAAAAACCTGGAACCGGCTCGCTTTGCGACGGACTCGGCGGTGAGGAGGTCCGCCGGGCAAGCCGAAATCAATCAGTGGAGAGCGCTATTCGAAAAACTCCATGTAAAAGAGATTCTGACCGGAATGGTTGTCGTGCAGCGGAGGGAGACGAAGCGGCGCGTTTTTACGATCCGCCGCTCTCTCGCTTCTAATGTCGATTCCGGAGCCACGGAAAAGGTGCTCCGCTGGGAAACGGAGCTGGTAGCCGGGCACTCCTTGGAAAGGATTTTCGCATCGAGGCCGCTCGCCTCGCCCCGGGCTGAGCTCATTGTCCGTCACCGCATTGAAGGGGGCGACTTCACGCCCCACGATTTCACCCTTACCAACGATTATCCGTTCTTGATGGATTGCAAAGTCCAGCCATGGATGGGTTATTTGCTCGTGCGCTGCGACGGTTCGAAAAGCGTCCAGGAACTTTATAGCGAATGCCGCGAGGCGGGCTGGATCGAGCCGAACACGCCGCCGCGCGAATTTATCGACCTGATTGGATTACTGGTAAGCGGGGGATTTCTGAGCGTGGAAGAGATCAAGCAGCCTGCGGCAACAGTATGACAAGCTCCAACTGCGGCAGGGGTATGTCTCCAGGGACGTAGGCGGCCAGGTTTCGCGCTTTTCCAATTGCTTCCCAGGCCGAGCCGGACTGATTCAAGCTGAAGTATTGATAATTCAATTTGACGGGAATGGAGCTAGGCTTGGCCACATGGGTCAGCTGGATTCCCGGCAGGGCGCGCCGTACCAACTGCTCCACTTGAGTAGCCGACGAAATCTTGACCAGCTGAGGAACCTTCTTGGCCAATTCAGTTTCATTTAAACTGGAATTCACAGCCAAAAACATTTTTGTGCCCACCAGATACTTGTCTTCTTCAATGGCAGTGGAGTAAATGGAAGGCTGCACCAGCTTTAGCGGAAGCGCCACAAAATTGCTGGGCACCACGGTTTCGAGAAGCTCGCGCACCTTTTCGTCGAGGTCGGCAAAGCACGGACCCAGCTCCTCGTGATCGTACGCCGGCAGGTCGCGCGGCTGAATCTTCAGCGAAAACGTGGAGAGAGAACCGCCGAGGGCGGAAAGCACACGGTAGAGTTTCTCCGGATGGGCCTTCCCCGTTTCGTAGAAATGGCGCAGTACGGGGAGATGGCTGTTGACCGTGTAAAGCAGCCAAAAGCTGGCGATATCCGCGGCCGTAAAATCGGCCAAGCTCGCGCTCCGCTGCCGCCGGCCGCCGGCCAGAATGCTGCTCTTTGCGGAAAGAATCTCCGTGAGCCGCCGCGTAATGCCAATCAAAAACTCGCTGGCGGAAATGTCCAGCAGCGGCGGAATAAATTGCTGGTCCTGCTGAAGGGTTCCCGCGGCGGTGCGCTTGACGCGCGCCAGCCGTATGTAGGTGCAGCCATCACGTGATTCGCCCTCCACCAGGAATCGCATGTTTTTCCGCGCCAGTTGCACCGGTTTTTCCGAGCTGCCGGTATTTTCGTCTCGCAGGTTCACGACCTCGGAAACGTAGCGGGTATCCGCGTTGGACTCGGCGATTGAGACGTTGAGCCCGCGCTCGCGGTGGTGCGGGATCGCCAGATAAATATCCGCGCTGGTTTGATCGGCATCGAAATACGGAGCCAGCGGTTTGGGGGCCGGAGCGTGATCCGAGTCAGGGATGTCAAAGGGCAGCCCGTCTGAGAATATGCCGACCGCCCGGGTCAGGGCAATGTTGCCCCCGGCGAGAGCCTCCTGATCGATGCGCAGCTCATGAAGACCCCAAGGGCAGAAATTCAGAGCCTCCAGCCGGAACTGCAGCACGCTCTCGAGGAAACGGTCGCGTGTCTGCAAATGTTGCGGTGTGAGAAACGTTCCCTTCGACCAGATGACTGGCTGCAGTTGGCGCATCTACGCGCAAATTAGCACGTTTCGTCGGTGCAAAGCAAAGCCCAGTTAGGACTCGCCTCGAGTGAGACAGCGGGCTGAGAATGGAGTCGACGCTTGGCGGAGGATCCGCCGTTCCTGCAACCGCATCCGGAGAGAGTAGCCATCGCCCTTAGCATCTTTTGGGCTGTTGTGCCAATCCGATGGCACCCCCTGACTAGTCCTTCGCCACACCCGCGTCCCAGAAGAGAACTCCGCTTGGCCCGAAACGCCTCGGCACTCTCGTGCACTATCTTCTCGGAGAAGGTAGGGGGAGGGGACTAGGACTCCCAGACCCTTCGAACTACCCTCTAGTCCTTGACAGAATTATTTTTAGTGTGATACTTGCACCCACAAATCGGGCCATCCGGAGTACCGAGAGCATCCCCCCAGGCCCGATCCTACGAGGTGTTCGCCGTGGCAAAAGAAAGTGTACATAAGAAGTTAGAACGTGTTCGTCCGCCGCGCGTCCATGTAACTTACGACGTCGAGGTCGGAAACGCCATCGAGGTGAAGGAGCTCCCGTTTGTCATGGGAGTGATGTCGGACCTGAGCGGTCAGCCGAGGGAACCCTTGGCCCGCATGAAGGACCGCCGATTCGTGGAGATCACGCCGGACAATTTTGACGGCGTGCTGGAAAGCTTCAAGCCCCACCTTTCCTTCGCAGTCGACAACAAACTCAGCGAAGATCCCAGTGCCGGCCAGCTCAAAGTCGATCTGGACTTCAAGAGCTTGGACGATTTCGATCCCGCGCAAGTGGCCAAGCAGGTCAAGCCGCTAAAAGAGCTTCTGGATCTGCGCACCAAGCTGAGCGATCTGCGTGGCGCCCTCCAGGGCAACGACAAGCTGGATGAACTGCTGATGGATGCCGCCGGCAGCACCGAAAAACTCGATAAGCTAAAGAAGGAACTCGGCAAGGAAAAGGGAGTCTCCAATGAATAAGCCGGAACAGGCAACGGCCCAGGCTGCTGGAGCAAAGGCTGCCGAAAGCAACTTGCTCGATCAGATTGTCGAAGAAGGAAGGTTTGGCCGGGAAACCAGCTCCCGGGAGCGCGGCAAGGACATGGTCAAGGAGTTCATCTCCCAAGTCGTTGCCGGAGAGATGACTCTTTCGCGCGACGCCGACGCGACCATCAACGCCCGCATCGCGCAGATCGACCACCTGATTTCCCTGCAACTCAACGAGGTGCTTCACAACCCCACGTTTCAGAAACTGGAGGCCAGTTGGCGCGGCCTGAAGTATCTGCTGGACCAGAGCGAGACCAGTTCGCAAATGAAGATTCGCGTTCTCAACGTCAGCAAGAAGGAAATCCTGCGCGATTTGCAGCGCGCCGCGGAGTTCGATCAAAGCACTATGTTCAAGAAAGTCTATGAAGAGGAGTTTGGCATTTTCGGAGGCGAACCCTTCGGTGCCTTGATTGGAGATTACGAGTTCAGCCGCCACCCCGAGGACATCGAGCTTCTGGAGAAAATCTCTCAGGTTGCCGCCGGCGCGCATGCGCCCTTTTTGACGGCCGCCTCTGCCGAACTGATGAATCTGGAGAGCTTCACGCAACTTGGCGAACCCCGCGACATTGGCAAGATTTTCGACAGCACGGAATTCGCGAAATGGAAGTCTTTCCGCGCCAGCGACGATTCCAAATACGTGGGCTTGGCCCTGCCCCACATTCTCATGCGCTTGCCGTATGGCCGGGACACCAAGCCGGTGGATGAATTTGGCTACGAAGAGAATGTCGATGGTTCCGATCACTCCAAGTATCTGTGGGGCAACGCCGCTTATGCCCTGGGCGCAAGACTGACCAATGCGTTCTCGAAGTACGGCTGGTGCGCGGCCATCCGTGGCGTTGAGGGCGGCGGTCTGGTCGAAGGTTTGCCCGCCCACACCTTCCACACCGACGAGGGCGACGTGGCGCTGAAATGTCCCACGGAAATCGCCATCACCGACCGTCGCGAGAAAGAACTGGCGGACCAGGGTTTCATTCCGCTCGTTCATTGTAAAGGCACCGATTATGCGGCTTTCTTTAGCGTACAGTCCTCAAACAAGCCGAAGAAGTATGACAAAGCCGAAGCCAACGCCAACGCGCGCTTGTCTTCGCAGCTTCCCTACATTCTCGCGGTTTGCCGCTTCGCCCACTACTTAAAGTCCATCATGCGGGACAAAATTGGCGGATTCATGTCGCGCATCGAGGCTGAGGCCTTTCTCAACAAATGGATCATGCAGTACGTTACGGAAGACGATCAGGCCAGTGCCTCGACGAAGGCGCAATACCCGCTGCGCAACGCAAAGGTTGAGGTAACGGAGATTGCCGGCAAGCCGGGCGCCTATCGGGCGATCGCTTATCTGCGACCGCACTTCCAGCTTGACGAACTGACGGTTTCCCTGCGGTTGGTGGCGGATCTGCCGAAGGCGGCAGCGTAACTGGGTTCCCTGTATTTGGCCTTCTATTGAGTCCCAATTCTGGGGCCTGCGTGCTTTGAGCGCAAAACCTGGAAGGGAATAATCAAGAAGGGGCCGGTTTCGAATTCACTTCAAGAGGAGGCAACGTTATGGCTGGTTATGCGACAGGAATGGGCTCACATGCGGACATGTTCCTGAAGATCGACGGAGTTGAAGGCGAGAGCCTCGACGACAAGCACAAGAACGAAATTCAGCTTCTGAGCTTCTCGTTCGGGGCCAGCCAATCTGGGTCGGCTGGGCTGGGCGGCGGCTCCGGTGTGGGTAAGGTCCAAATACACGATTTCCAGGTTTCGAAGCATGTCGATAAGGCGACCCCCTTATTGTTCAAAGCTTGCGCGACTGGAAAGCACACGCCCAAGGTCACGCTGGTCTGCCGGAAGGCCGGAGGAACGCAGCAAGAGTATCTGAAATATACATTCTCGGAAGTCCTCATATCGTCAGTCGCGCACTCCGGCTCCGGCAGCGAGCTGCTCCCGGTCGAGAATGTCAGTATGCATTTCGCGAAAATTGAAATGGAGTACAAGCCGCAGGACGAAAAGGGCGGACTTGGTGGCGTAGTTAAGGCTGGCTGGAACAGTAATCTGAACAAAGAGGTCTAGTTGCCGCTTCCACTTGCCTCAAATGGACGGCTTGGCCGGTCGCACGACCGGCCAAGCGATTATTTGTCTGCGTGCCCCGCTAGCTTTGGTGGAAGTTCCATGGTGACCGTTTATGACCGTTCAACAACTTTTCCAATCCGGACAACTGGATGAAGCGGTGAAGGCGCTCACCGCCGAAGTGCGCGATGACCCCGCCGATTCCAAACGCCGCACCTTTCTATTCGAATTGCTCTGCTTTGCCGGCGACTATTCCCGCGCCGAAAAGCAGCTCGATGTCTTGTCTCAGGGCGGTCCGCAATCGGAGATGGGCGCCCTCTTCTACCACGGCGCTCTTGCGGCCGAGAAAACGCGCCACGAGATGTTCGAGAAACAGGAATATCCGAAACCCGTGGCCGATGCGGTCGCACCCCATGTCACAGGAACCATCAACGGAAAGACGTTCCACAACCTCGCGGACTCGGATCCGCGCGTTGGAGCGAACCTGGAAGTTTTCGTAGCCGGCAGTTATATGTGGATTCCGTTTTCCTTGTTATCTTCGATTCATATTGCGCCGCCGAAGAGGCTGCGTGATCTGCTCTGGCTTCCCGCGGTCGTCCGCCCATCGGACGCCTTTCAGGGACGTGAATTGGGCGAGGTGCTTCTCCCAGTGCTCAACCCCTTTTCTTGGCGCAGCGCTGACTCTGCGATCCGCCTGGGCAGGGCCACCGCTTGGGAAGAAGACGGGAGCGAGGAAGCGGTCCCCAAAGGGCAGAAAGTGATTCTCGCGGACGACGAAGAATGGCCGCTTCTGGAGCTGCGCGACATTAGCTTTGCGGTCGCCCAGGCGGCCTCTTAAGTTACGTCCATGCCCCTACCTGAAGGTCTCCTGAATCCCATCCCCGGGGAAAACCCTAGTGGCCAGAGCCTCCGCTACGATCCTGTTTACGACAAGATTCGCGAAGCCCGCCGTGCCGACGAAGAACTTCAGCTTTCCGAAGAAGCCTCCAAGAGGGATGTATGGGGGCACGCGATCAAGAAGGCCGATTTTCTACAGGTGATCAAGCTCTCCACGGAAGCTCTTTCCAAACGGACAAAAGACCTGCAGATCGCGGCTTGGTTGACGGAAGCTCTCCTGGTGCAAGAAAGAATCCCCGGCCTGACTCAGGGTCTCGAACTCATGCGCGGTCTGATCGAGAATTTCTGGGACACTCTCTATCCCGAAATCGAAGAAGGTGACTTGCAAATGCGCGCTGCCCCCATCGAATGGGTTGGCGCCTTGCTTGAGACTCAAGTTCACAAAGTTCCGCTGACCAAAAATAAGCTCGACTGGTTCAAATTTCAAGAATCCCGCCGCGTTGGCTACGAAGAGGACGCAAAAGGGAGTGAGGCAAAGATGGCGGCGCGCCAGGCTGCCATCGAAGAAAAGAAGTGCACCGCGGAGGAATTCGACGAAGGAGTCAGGAACACGGGAGAGCCTTTCTTCAAGCAGCTCACCGCGGACCTTGCCGCGGCAACTGACTCAGCCCAGGCAATGGCAACTCTTTGCGACGAGAAGTTCGGTCGTGATGCTCCAAATTTTGCGAACTTGAAGAAAGCGCTTGAAGATCTTCAAGATGCCGTGCGGGAGTTTTGGAAACCCGCGGAAGAGAAGGAAGCAGAGGCTGAAACTCCGGCGGAACAGTCTGATGAGGCCGGCTCCGAACAGGCCACATCCTCCGCCGCTGCGCCCGCACCTAAACGTGGGACTGTTTCGGAAGAGCCAGCAGATCCGGACGATGCGGTGCGCCGCATGCATGGCCTGGCCCGCTATCTTCGCCTTGCAAATCCAGCAAGCCCTGTTCCTTACATGGTTCTGCGAGGGCTGCGCTGGGGCGAACTGCGCGCCGGCGGCTCCTCAATCGATTCTTCGCTGCTCGATTCTCCACCGAGCGAAACGCGGCAATTGCTGAAAAAACTCGCCACCGAAGGCCAGTGGAACGAATTGCTCGAAGGCGCCGAAGCTGCCATGGGTCTGCCCTGCGGTCGGGGCTGGCTGGACTTGCAGCGCTACACTGTTAAGGCCTGCGAAGGCTTGGGCCACGGGCCGGTCGCTGCCGCAGTGTCTGCGGGACTCCGCTCGCTCCTCTCGGATTATCCCCACTTAGCCTCTTCATCTCTCTCTGACGACACGCCGGCGGCCAACAGCGAAACGCAAGCTTGGATCACGGAGAGGATTCTCCCACCTCCTCCTCAACCGCAGATCGTGGTGGCGCCCCACTCGGCTTCAACAGCGGCCGGCGTGGGTAACAATGGCAGCGCTCCACCTGACGTGCAGGAGCTTGCCCAGCAGGCCGCACGCTCGGGACGCATCCAGGACGCCGTCGAGCTCCTCTCGCGGGAGATTGCGCAGGAACGTTCGGGGCGCGCTCGTTTTCATCGAAAGATTCAACTCGCCGCGCTCTGCCTTTCCTACAAGCATGAAGCCATTGCCTATCCAATTCTGGCGGAGATCGCCGAAGAGATCGACCGGCGAAAACTGGAGGAGTGGGAAGAGTCCTCTTCTGTGGCGCACCCTCTATTGCTGCTCTTTCGCTGCATGGACAAAGTCGGTTGCGACGAGGCGGCAAAACAGAAGATTTATCAGAAGATTTGCCGGCTCGACCCCGTGCAAGTTTTGTCGGGTATGAGGTAGGAATGGCGGAACGCGAAACCAAACGTGAACTCCTTGGGCCGGTTACACCTTCGGTCTTGGACCGCCTGCTTGACGACGAGCCCAAATCAAAAACGGAAGGCCCGCTGACCCACAGCAAGTCCCTCGCCCAGCTCAAAGTTGCCATCCGCCGGGACCTCGAAAACCTGCTGAATACCCGCTGCACTCCCCAGCCGCTCCCGGAATCCAGCCTCGAAACGCGCCGCTCCATGTACAACTACGGAGTCCCGGACATCACCGAGATCGGCCAGAATTTTCTGTACGAGAAGGATCGCTTGCTCTCGGAAATCGAAAAAGCCGTGCGCATATTCGAGCCCAGGCTCGCCGGTGCGAAGGTGGCCGTTCTGCCCGCTGTCGGCGCTTCGCGCGTGGTGCGCTTTGTAATCGAGGGCATGCTGCGGATCGATCCCGCTCCCGAGCACATTGTTTTCGACGCGGCCCTGGAACTGACCAGCGGCGAGTATCAACTCATGGGGGATTCCAGTGCGGGATGATTTGCTCACGTATTACGAGCGCGAGCTTACCTACTTGCGGCAGATGGGCGCCGATTTTGCAGAAAAATATCCCAAAGTTGCCTCCCGCTTGCTGCTCGAGCCTACACGTTGCGAAGATCTCCACGTCGAACGCCTAATTGAAGCCGCTGCCTTCCTGGCTGCCCGCGTCCACCTCAAAATTGACGATGAATTTCCGGAAATCACCGAAGCTCTCCTCACCGTTCTTTATCCGCACTACATCCGGCCAATCCCCTCGATGACCGTGGTGCAGTTTCACCTGGATCCCGAACAGGGCAAACTGGCCGGTGGGTTGCCGATTCCCCGCGGCTCCATGCTCTATTCCAGGCCTGTCGAAGGCTATCCCTGCAAATTCCGGTCGTGTTACGACACGACCCTTTGGCCGCTCTCCATCTCGGAGGCCCAGTGGTTGACGCCGGACCGCTTGAAGCCCGCCATCAAGGCTGCGGACGCCGTGGCCGCGCTGCGCGTCGAGCTCAGCTGTCTGCCCGATGCCGAATTTGCCAAGATGCAGATACGTTCCTTGCGCTTCTATCTGAATGGCGAGAGCAATCTTGTTCACGCTCTCTACGAATTGCTCTGCAACAACACCACACAGATTCTGATTCGCGATCTGGCTCCCAACTCTCGCAAGCCGCCGGTCATGATTCCCGCCAGTTCTCTGCGCCCGGTTGGATTCGAGGACGCCGAAGCCCTGCTTCCTTATCCCCGGCACTCCTTCTCTGGCTACCGCCTCTTGCAGGAGTACTTCTCCTTTCCCGAGAAGTTCTTTTTCCTCGATCTCACCGGCCTGGAGGTCTTGGACAAAGCTGGCTTCGGGCCGCGCGTCGAAATCATCTTCTTAATCTCCGATTTCGAACTCGCCGAGCGCGCCCAGATGCTCGAGCTGAACGTTTCGGCGAAGACCTTGTGCTTGGGATGCTCGCCGGTGATCAACCTCTTTCCTTTGACGGCGGAGCCCATTCTTCTCGACCAGACGGACTTCGAATACCCGGTCGTTCCAGACGTTCGGCGAAGACGCGCCCTCGAGATTTTCTCCATTGATGATGTCATCTCGCCGGACCGCGACACCCATCAGGTTTTGCAGTTTGAGCCCTTCTACCGTTTTCGACATGCGTCCTCCCGTCAGGAAAAACGGCAGCAGGCCTTCTGGTATGCCAGCCGGCGGCCTTCCCGTCGGAGCAATGATGAAGGCACGGAAGTTTTTCTCTCCCTGATGGACCTCACCGGACGGCCCATGCGGCCGGACGTAGACACCGTCACCGTTCACTGTACCTGTACGAATCGCGACTTGCCCTATCGTTTGCCGCTCGGCAACGAAGCCGGCGATTTCGAACTGGAGGGGCTCGGAGCCGTGAAACGCATCGTGGCCCTGCGGAAACCCACCGCGACCATTCGCCCGCCAACCGGCAAAGGCGTCCTCTGGCGGCTCGTCTCTCATTTGTCGTTGAACTATTTGTCGCTGGTCGAGGAAGGGAAGTATGCCTTGACGGAAATCCTGCGCCTCTACAACTTTAGCGAGTCCGCGTTTCACGAAAAACAGATTGCGGGCCTGCTGAACTTGAAAAGTCAGCGTCACTTCGCGCGCGTTATTTCCGAGAATGGAATTGGGTTCGTGCGCGGAAGGCAGGTCGAAATCGAGTTTGATGAGGAACAGTACGTCGGCGGCGGAGTCTACCTGTTCGCCAGCGTGCTCGAACATTTCCTCGGATTGTACGCTTCCATTAACAGCTTTAGTCAGTTGCTTGCTCGCACGCAGCAGCGAAAGGAGCCTCTACGTCAATGGCCGCCACGAGCGGGGCAGGCGATTCTGCTCTGAAGCAATCGCCCGTCCCCTCCGAACTCGAAGCCCGGCTCCGCGAGGAACCGTACGCTATCCGTTTCTTCCAGGCCGTGCGCCTGCTCGAGCGGCTTTTCCCGGATCGCAAACCTGTCGGCAGGTTCGTCAATCCCTCAGAAGAAATAGTCCACTTCGGTGCGAATCCTTCGTTGGCTTTCCCCGCCAGCGAGATTCAATCGCTGGGATGGGGTGTGAATAAGCCCCATCAGATGACCGTCAATTTTCACGGTCTAGTAGGTCCCGTCGGTGCTCTGCCGCAATGGTATACCGGCCTGATCGCCGAACGGGTGCGGGCCGGTGACAGAACTTTGCGGGATTTCCTGGACATCTTCAATCACCGCTTTGTCTCTCTCTTCTATCAGGCTTGGGAAAAGTACCGATTTTCAATTGCTTACGAGCGCGGGGAACTCGACCGTTTCTCTCACCTCTTGCTGGACCTCATCGGCATGGGTACAGACGGTTTGCAGGATCGCCAGGCTGTTCCCGATGAGGCTTTTCTCTTTTTTGCGGGAATTCTTGGCCAGCGTCCCCATTCTGCCAAGGCTCTGGAATCGATCCTCACTGAATATTTCGAAGTGCCTGTCGAAGTTCAGCAATTGCTCGGTGGATGGTTTCGGCTCGATCCCGCGACCGCATGCCGCATGGGCGACCGGGAGACTCCTTCCGAGCAACTCGGAATGGGCGCCGTGGCGGGGAATGAGGTCTGGGACCAGGGAGCCCGCGCGCGCATCAAGCTCGGGCCGCTCTCGCTTTCCCAATATCTCGATTTTCTGCCCACGGGTTCCGCTTATCAGGAACTGCGCGGATTGACGCGCTTTTTTTCCAACGATGAAATTGATTTCGAGGTCCAATTGGTTCTCGAACGGGCAGATGTCCCCGCCTGCGAATTGGGCTCCGAAGGCGACGATTCTCCAAAACTGGGATGGGTCAGCTGGGTTCGCTCCAGCCCGATTGGGCGCGACCCGGGAGACACCATCCTCGCTTTATAAAAGGAAAGGACACAGTATGGCCTCCAACTTGAAAGGCCTCATCGGCAAACTTAATGATTCTACCCGCTCGGCGCTCGAAGCCGCGGCAGGGTTCTGCCTGACGCGAACCCACTACGACATCGAAATCGAGCACTTCTTGATGAAATTGCTGGAGGTCACTGACAGTGACTTGCAGCACATCCTCAAGCATTTCGCGGTGAACAAATCCCATCTTGCCGGCGATCTCACCATCAGTCTCGACAAGCTCAAGACCGGCAACGCGCGAACGCCCGTCTTCAGCCCCTCGCTGGTGCAAATGCTTTCGGAAGCTTGGACCATCGGCTCACTCGATTTTGGCGCCGCCCAAGTGCGTTCTGGGTTGATGCGCGAAGTCTCGCGCGAATTCCAGAAAATCAGCGAGGAAACCCTGCGTAAGAATTTCTGGGCCATCGTGGCCGGCTCGCCCGAAGATCAGGAGACGGCGCAAGCCGCCAATATCCCCGGCGTGGGCCCAGCCACCTCTTCCGGTGCTCCCGGCGCCGGTAAAACGCAGAACCTCAATCAATTCACGATAGATCTCACCGCCAACGCGCGCTCAGGAAAAGTCGATCCCGTGCTTGGCCGCGACCACGAGATTCGCCAGATCATCGACATTCTCACTCGCCGCCGCCAGAACAATCCCATTCTCACCGGCGAAGCGGGTGTCGGCAAGACGGCCGTCGTCGAAGGCTTTGCGCTGCGTGTCGCCGCTGGCGACGTCCCGCCCCCTCTGAAAAACGTAACCATCCGCTCCCTTGATCTTGCCCTCCTCCAAGCCGGTGCCGGCATCAAGGGAGAATTTGAGAATCGTCTGAAAGGGTTGATCGAAGAGGTCAAGTCTTCCCCTACTCCGATCATCCTTTTCATTGATGAAGCGCACACCATGATCGGCGCCGGTGGTCCGGCGGGGCAAGGCGACGCGGCCAACTTGCTCAAGCCTGCGCTGGCCCGCGGCGAATTGCGCACCATCGCCGCCACCACCTGGTCGGAGTACAAGAAATATTTTGAGAAGGACGCGGCTCTGGCTCGCCGCTTTCAGGTAGTCAAGGTCGAAGAACCCGCGGAACTGCAGTGCATGGTCATGCTCCGTGGCATTGTGGGTTCTTTGGAAAAACACCACAACGTTCGAATCCTCGACGAGGCCGTGCAGTCCGCCACAAAGTTTTCCCATCGGTACCTCGCTGGTCGGCAACTGCCCGACAAGGCCGTAAGCGTTCTAGACACCGCATGTGCCCGTCTCTCCCTTGGACAAAACGCCACGCCACCCCAAATCGAGGACGCCACGCGCCAACTGGACGACCTCGACGTCCAACAGCGTGTCCTCCAGCGCGAAGCCGCGGTCGGTTCCGACCACGCCGAGCGCCTCGCCTCCATCGCGACGCAAAAGACCACTCTCGCCGCGGAATTGAAATCCTTGCAAGAGCGCCGCGAAAAGGAAGTAGGCCTCGTCGGACAAATTAGAAATGTCCGCACGCAACTCGAAACCGC
>WNFN01166514.1_pt1 | contig 14811 bp, 14 predicted proteins | sample 5400161 | NCBI WGS metagenome assembly WNFN01 (sample SAMN13153353, study PRJNA577476) | soil metagenome | isolation source: 80 cm saprolite on Douglas fir-dominated hillslope | place: USA:California | collected 2013-09-17
CTGCATGCTGCAGAGCTACCATCAGAATGCCGAGCAGTTCGAAATCATGTTCAACAAGACGAAGTATGACGCGCTGCCGGAAAAGATAAAGGCGATCGTCGCCAATGCAGTCGATGCCGCAAGCGCGGACATGTCCTGGAAAGCGATCGACCGCTACTCGAAAGACTATATCGAGATGCAGACCAAGGATAAGGTCAGGTTCTACAAAACGCCGGATTCGATACTGCAGAAGCAACTCGAGGTCTACGACGACGTCGTGGCGAAGAAGTCCGCGGAAAATCCGCTGTTCAAGGAAATCGTCGAATCTCAGTTGGCCTTCGCCAAGCGGGCGACGCAGTGGGAGCAGGACACGGTCGTCAGCCGCCGCATGGCGTACAATCACTACTTCGGGCCGAACGCGAAGAAGATCTGACGACACCTGATTCAGGCAAGGCATGGTCCGGGACCATCCCGGTTGATGCCTTGTAACGTCGAGCGGCCACACCTGAACGCCCGGCGTTTCCTGTATATCATCGACGGCATCAGACGTGGACCGGCAAGGCCGCGGCTTGGCTGATCATCGCGCTGATGAGCGTCGTCTGCGTCGAGGTATTCAAGCGTTACATTTTGAATATGCCGACGGCGTGGATCTTCGATTTCGATAACATGATCTACGGCACGCTGTTCATGCTGTGCGGCGCGTACCCGCTGGCGCAGAATGCCCATGTCCGCGGCGACTTCCTCTACAGCTCGATGCGGCCGCGCATGCAGGCCTGGCTCGACATCGTGCTGTATGTGGTGTTTTTTCTTCCCGGCGTCGGCGCGCTGATCTACGCCGGTTACGATTATGCCTCGATCTCGTGGCATATCAACGAGCATTCGATGACGGCGGGCGGTCCGCCCGTCTATCACTTCAAGACCGTCATTCCCGTCGCCGGCGCGCTGATCATGTTGCAGGGCATTGCCGAGATCGTGCGTTGCGTCGTCTGCATCCAGACCGGCGAATGGCCGGCCCGGCTGAAGGACGCCGCCGAGATCGACGTCGTCGAGCAGCAACTCGCACACAGCGAATACGTCGACGAGGAATCGCGCAAGATCGCGATTGAAAAAGCGCACGAAATAGACGAGACGGCGCGCCAGCGCGGCATGGGCGGGGACCTGAACACATGAGCGATCCGGCACTCGGACTGTTGATGCTCACGCTCATCGTGATTGTGATCATGATGGGCTTCCCCACCGCCTTTACGCTGATGGGCCTGGGAATTTTTTTTGGCTACATCGCGTTTTACGACGCATCGCACCCATGGTTTGACAACCGCGTATTCGATTTGATGGTCGAGCGCACTTATGGCGCCATGACCAACGACGTTCTGATCTCGATCCCGTTATTCGTGCTTATGGGATACGTGATGGAGCGCGGCGCGCTGGTCGACAAGATGTTTTACTCGATCCAACTCGCGTTCCGGAAAGTGCCGGCCTCGCTCGCGGTCGCCACGCTGATCGTGTGCACGTTCTGGGGCATCGCCTCGGGCCTGGTGGGCGCGGTCGTGGTGCTGATGGGCGTCATCGCGTTCAACCCGATGCTGCGCGCCGGCTATGATGTGAAGCTCGCCTCCGGCGTCATCACCGCCGGCGGCACGCTCGGCATTCTCATTCCGCCGTCGGTCATGATCATCGTCTACGCGGCGGTCGCCGGGCAGTCGATCGTGAAGCTCTACGCGGCGGCGATGTTCCCCGGATTTTTCCTGTCGTTCCTCTATCTGATCTACATCGTCGGCTGGGCGATGATTAATCCGAAGATCGCGCCGCCATTGCCGGAAGACCAAACGAAGGTCCCAATTCCAGATTGGTTGCCGAAGCTTCAGGCAGCCTATTCGCAAAATGTCTTCGTCGCGCTGCTCAAGGCACTGTTCTCGCCATCAAAGGCAAGCCAGATCGATGCGGATGGCCGCCCGGTCAGCTACCGGATGCTGCTCTCAAATTTCGGTTACGCGCTGGTGCCGTTCATAATGGTCGCCGGAACGCTCTATACCATCTGGTGGTACGTCGTCATTCACCAGCAAGCTGCCGTCGAAGCCGCGGTAACCGGCGTGCAGCAGCTCGGCACTCCCGGCCTAGTGGCCGCTGGGGGCACGCCCGCCGAGGAGGGGCCCGGCAATAGCTTCTACTGGTGGTTCTGGGGCATCACCGCCGTCTGCGCGCTGATGCAGTTCCGTCACTACTGGAATTTTACCGCCGACCGGATGCAAATCATAAGACTGCTGACCTCGTCGACGATGCCGCTGGGCATCCTCACCGTGGTGGTTCTGGCGGTGATCCTGTTCGGAATCTGCACCGCGACCGAGTCCGCCGCTGTCGGCGCGTTCGGCGCATTTCTGCTGGCGGTGCAGGCGCGCACGCTCGACTGGGAACGCACCAAGCAGGCGGTGTTCCTGACCGCCAAGACCACCGCCATGGTGTGTTGGCTGTTCGTGGGCTCGGCGCTGTTTTCCGGGGTTTTCGCGATCCTTGGTGGACAGGCATTGCTCGAGGGCTGGGTGCTCTCGCTCAATATGTCGCCGATCTCGTTCATGCTCTTGTCGCAGGCGATCATCTTCGTGCTCGGCTGGCCGTTGGAGTGGACCGAGATCATCATCATCTTCGTTCCGATCTTTCTGCCAATGCTCAAGCACTTCAATATCGATCCGATTTTGTGGGGCACACTGGTGTTCGTGAACCTTCAGGCGGCGTTCCTGTCGCCGCCGGTGGCGATGTCGGCGTTCTATCTCAAGGGTGTTGCGCCCAAGCACGTCACGCTCAACCAGATCTTCGCCGGCATGATGCCCTACATGATTATCGTGATCATCTGCATGGTCATCATGTACTTCTGGCCCGGCATGACGCTATGGCTGCCGAACTACCTCTACGGCGGCGGCTGAACATATGGCGTAAGCGCACCGGTCATGATTTGATCGGCGCGCTTATTTCATAGGAAACCTGTGAGGATTACACTGCCGCTTGCCTGGATCAGATTGCGGCGGTCGAGAGCGAGGTCCATGCCTTCGCCCATCTCGATCCCGAGCACGCGTTAAAGCGGGCGCGGGAGCTTGATCGCGTCAGATCGAACGGCGGCCGCATCGGTCCGCTGCACGGCATTCCGGTCGGCATCAAAGACATCTTCGACACCGCCGACTATCCGACCGAATGTGGCACGCCGATCTTTGCGGGCCGCCGCCCAGGCGCCGATGCTACGGCCGTTCGAAAGCTGCGTGAGGCTGGCGCGGTCATCATCGGCAAGATGGTGACAACAGAGTTCGCCTATTTCCATCCTGGAAAGACCCGCAATCCGCACGACGTTCAACGCACTCCGGGCGGTTCGTCATCGGGTTCGGCCGCGGCGGTGGCGGCCGGAATGGTGCCGCTGGCCATTGGTTCACAAACGAATGGCTCGATGATCCGCCCGGCCGCGTTCTGCGGTGTCTTTGGTGTCAAACCCAGCCATGGCCTGATCTCGCGCGCCGGGGCGCTGACACTTTCACGTACGCTCGACCACGTCGGTGCGTTTGCCCGCTCGCTCGATGATCTTGCTTGAACCGCCGCCGATCCCGCCCAGTTTCGCGCTCGTGCGCACGCCGATGTGGGACAAGGCCGATCCTGGCGCAAAGAGGGCTATCGAAGAATGCGCCAAGGAACTGGGCGCTACTCCTGTCGATTTACCCAATGATTTCAGCAAAGCATGGGACGCACTGCGCGCAATCATGGCGGCCGACATGGCGTTCAATCTTGGGGCGTTCGTCGACAAAGGCGGTGACGTCAGCAAGCAGTTCCGCGATCTCATCGCCGAAGGACGCAAAGTGACAGCACCCGAATACCTGGCAGCCGTGCGCGACGCGCGCCGATATGCCGACGCGATGATGGGAATTTTTGAACAAATCGCGGACGCTATCATAACGTTGTCGGCACGCGGCGTTGCACCGCTGGCAAGCACAGGCACCGGTGATCCGGTATTTTGCTCGCTGTGGACCTTGACCGGGATGCCAGCGCTGAATCTACCGGTACTGACTGGCGAGGACGATCTTCCGCTGGGCCTCCAGCTTGTCGGAGCGCGCGGACGAGATGAGCGCCTCTTGCGCACGGCGCGAGCGTTGCTTTCGAAGCTGGAGTCCGGCAAGAAGCCCGCCAAGCGCACCCGCACCACACGCTGAGATCAAGGATGCGTCATACTTTGGAACACGGCGTCTTCGCCGTTCTATTGCTGTTGCTCATGTCCCTGCCGGGTATTTCCGCGGAGCAGTTCCCGTTCGATCAGGAATTCTTGCTCGATGCTGCGCCGATGCGGCCCGGTAAACGAATGCCGGTCCTCACGGTGCAGCCAGCCGGCGACTCGCGGATCGACTTGTGGTGTCGGACCGTCGTGGCGCGCATTGAGATTTCGGAATTAGCGATCAAGATCGAGGCAGGTCCGTTGCCCGAGGGCATGCCTGAGATGATGAGCACCGGCCAATGCACGCCGGAACGCATGCAAGCAGACGAGGAATTGTTTTCAGCGCTTACCCAGGTCACTGGCTGGCACCGGCAAGGCGAGGACATCGTGCTGGAGGGGCCTAAAACGCTAAACTTCCGGCCCAGCGATCATTAGTGGCGCGGCGGGGCACAAAATGAAAAGGGCGCGGCATGTGCCGCGCCCTTCGTATTTTCGAACTGCGTGGGCCTAGAAGCCCATTCCGCCACCCATTCCGCCGCCTGCCGGCATTGCGGGGGCCGGCTCCTTCGGCAACTCGGCAACCATCGCTTCGGTGGTCACAAGCAGACCGGCAACCGAGCCGGCGTCTTGCAAGGCGGTGCGCACCACTTTGGCCGGGTCGATAATGCCGGCTTCGACCATGTCGACATACTTCTCGGTCTGGGCGTCGAAGCCGTAGGTCTCCGACTTCTCGTCCATAATTTTGCCGACCACGATCGAGCCTTCCACGCCGGCATTTTCCGCGATCTGGCGGATCGGCGCCTCGAGGGCCTTGAGCACGATGTTGATGCCGGCCTGTACATCCGGATTCTCGTCGTGGATGCGGCCAACCGCCTTCTTGGCGCGCAGCAACGCGACACCGCCGCCCGGTACGATGCCTTCCTCGACCGCAGCTCGGGTTGCGTTGAGGGCGTCCTCGACGCGATCCTTCTTCTCCTTCACCTCGATCTCCGAGGCGCCGCCAACACGGATCACTGCGACCCCGCCGGCAAGTTTTGCCAGCCGTTCCTGCAGCTTTTCGCGGTCATAGTCAGAGGTGGTTTCCTCGATCTGCGCCTTGATCTGCTGCACGCGTGCTTCGATGTCCGGCTTCTTGCCGGCGCCGTGCACGATGGTGGTCTTTTCCTTTTCGATGATGACTTTCTTCGCGCGGCCGAGCATGGCCGTGGTGACGTTCTCAAGCTTGATACCGAGATCTTCCGAAATCAGCTGGCCACCGGTGAGGACGGCGATGTCCTCGAGCATGGACTTCCGGCGATCGCCAAAGCCGGGAGCTTTCACCGCTGCGACTTTCAAGCCGCCGCGGAGCTTGTTGACCACCAGCGTGGCAATCGCCTCGCCCTCGACGTCCTCGGCAATGATGATCAGCGGCTTGCCCGACTGGACGACCGCTTCCAGGACGGGAAGCATCGACTGCAGGCCCGAGAGTTTCTTCTCATGCAGGAGAATGTATGCGTCCTCGAGCTCAGCGAGCATCTTCTCGGCGTTGGTGATGAAATACGGCGAGATGTACCCGCGATCGAACTGCATCCCTTCGACGATTTCAACCTCGGTCTCCATCGCCTTGGCTTCTTCGACCGTGATGACGCCCTCGTTACCGACCTTTTGCATCGCCTTGGCGATCATGCTGCCGATATTGGAGTCGCCATTGGCCGACACTGTGCCGACTTGTGCGACCTCCGCCGAGGAGCTCACCTTCTTGGCGCGCTTCTCAATGTCCTTGACCACCGCGATAACCGCGATGTCGATGCCGCGCTTGAGGTCCATCGGATTCATGCCGGCGGCCACGGACTTTGCACCTTCCTTCACGATCGCTTGCGCGAGCACCGTGGCAGTGGTGGTGCCATCGCCCGCGAGGTCATTTGTTTTTTGGGCGACTTCGAGCACCATCTGCGCGCCCATGTTCTCGAACTTGTCTTCGAGTTCGATTTCCTTCGCGACGGTCACGCCATCTTTCGTGATGCGCGGAGCGCCGAACGATTTATCGAGCACGACGTTGCGGCCTTTCGGGCCGAGCGTCACCTTCACCGCGTTCGCGAGGATGTCGACGCCACGAAGCATGCGGTCGCGCGCATCGCCGGAAAATTTTACGTCTTTTGCAGCCATTTCAAATTACTCCATTAGAAAACTTTGATGAGATGTCAGGCGATCACGCCCATGATGTCGGATTCCTTCATGATCAGGAGTTCTTCGCCGTCCAATTTGACTTCGGTGCCCGACCACTTGCCGAACAGCACCCGATCGCCGGACTTGATGTCGACTGGAATAAGCTTCCCGGCCTCGTCGCGGCTGCCGGGGCCGACAGCAATCACTTGCCCTTCCTGCGGTTTCTCCTGGGCGGTGTCGGGGATGATGATGCCACCTTTGGTCTTCTCTTCGGCGGTGATACGGCGCACGACGACCCGGTCATGCAGGGGACGAAACTTGGTCTTGGCCATGGGCTCCCTCTTGGCGCAAATGCGCGTCTTGTGAAACGGAAAGTATCGGTTTTTCAGTTGTTTAGCACTCGCAATGAAGGAGTGCCAATCACTGCCCGGGAAATATTGCCTTCGGGTCAGGGTGTCAAGGTAAGGCGGCGGCCAAATCTGGAGGCCCTTTGGCCAAACCGCGCTTGCGCTGTTCGCGGATGCCCTCCAAAGTCGCAAGGCTGCCCGCGCAAGGAGCCGGAATGAGCCATCCAAATCGCCCCACGCTGTCGACTGCCTTGGCCCTGACCGTTTTGGCGCTTGGGCTTGCCGGTTGCGCGACGGGGCCACAACTCGACCAGCCCGCCGCGCCGGCGGTCGTGCAGACGCTGCCTCCGGCCTTCCCGCCGCAGGATATCGTTGGACGTTGGGGGCTTGCGGCCTATCACAAGGAAGAAGACCGCGCGCGCACCGAGCAAGCGGCCGCAGGTGGCTGCAAGCAGCCTTATGTCATCGTGCTGGGTCCTAATGGCGGGGTGATGATGCACCTTGCCGATGAGGCGACGCCGACTGAACTGCGCCTCAAAGGAGCGCCTGGCGGAAAAACGTTTATCGGTCCGGCCGACAGCGAGCCCGGCGGCGCCCAGGATCGGGAAGTTGTAGCTTTCAATGGTCGCGTGTTGATCCTGCGCTGGATGGATTCCGAAGTGCAGGGCCGCTACGGCACGATGGTCTACGTCCGGTGCGGCGGAGAAGGCGCCAAGCGGCCAGCAGCCAAACCAAAACCTAAGCCGAGAACGGCGCCGCCACCGCCAAAGCCCGCGCAGTGATGACCCGCTGCCCTCGGCACACGTGAGCGCAATTGCGCTGACGTGCTAGAGGTAGACGAATCGGCGTCGCCACTGGCTGCCTCATGACCGACCTGCGCGACTTCATCCACGGGCCCTGGCGCGCCGTGCCGGTGCTTGGCATCACCCAAATTCTGTCTTGGGGCACCATCTTTTACACGCCGGTGTTGATGGTGCCGTTGATCGCAGCAGAGCGCCATTGGTCAATCTCGTTCGCCATGGGCGGTTTTTCCGTCGGCCTTTTGGTCGCCGGCCTGGGCTCGCCTTTTGTTGGTCGTTCGATTGATCGTTTCGGCGGCCATGTCGTCATGACCATCGGTTCACTGATCGGCGGGCTCGGTCTGTTTCTCATCGTATATGCCGCCCACCCAATTGCTTATTACGCCGTCTGGATGGTCAGCTGGCCGGCGACGCATTTTCTGATCGATCGCGTGAGCTGGCAGAGCACCTATCTCATATACGCGGCGCTTCTCGTGTGCATCGCCGCTCCGCTCCATGCCGCTGCACTGCCACGCAGCCGTTACGAAGCCGATGTGCCGGTGCAAAGTGAATCAGCTCCGCCGGTCAAAGTCCTCCCGCCCTATGGGTTGCCGTTTATCCTGGTGGCGGCGGCGTTCGCGTCATATGCGTTTGTTCCATCCGGACTCTCGGCGCATTTGCTGACAATTTTCGGGCGGACCGGAATTGACCCCGGCACCGTTGTCTGGATAGGCGCCTTGTTTGGGCCTGCGCAGGTCGGCGCGCGGCTGATCGAATTCTCCTTCGGTCGCAACTTACATCCTCTGTGGGTCGCCCGTTTTGCACTCACCAGCTTGTTGTGCGCTTTCATAATGCTTGCGTTTTTGGGCGTGTCGACGGGGACGGCCGCAGCGTTCGCGTTGATGTTTGGCGGTGCTAACGGGCTTGTCACGATTACGCGCGGCGCGGTACCACTCGCGCTTTTTGGCGCATCCAGCTACGGCCGCTTGATTGGCCGGCTCGCCGCGCCATTTCTGCTGGTACAATCGGCCGCGCCGTTGGTGATGGCGTTTGTCATCGAACACACGTCCGACCCGGCGGCGTTGGCGCTAGCCGCCGGTTTCGCAACAGTCGCGCTGATTTGCTTTGTCGCAATCCGCCGGCCGAACTAAGCGAACATCGCATCGATGTCCTGCTGGCTTGCGTGGCCGCTGGAGCCGTCGAGCCTGGGACCGTTGATGAGGTTGTTGTTCGGCGACGGCGTGTGCGCCGGATCACCGGTTGTGTTGTAGCGCTCGATCGTGGCTACCAGCCGCTCTTCGAGCATCATCAACATCTGGATGACCTTGCCGATGCGCTGGCCAGCCAGATCCTGAAAATTACACGCTTCGTAGATGCGAACGACATGGTCCTGCACGTCCTGTGTCAGCCCATGGTGATAGTCGTCGGTTAATGCCGAGGCGAGGATCCGCGCGCAATCGTCAACGACTTCGGTCGATGCCAGAATCTTTTGTGTGGCCGTTTCCATGCCTTCGACCGCAGCAGCAAGCTCACCCGCGGCCCGCGCCATGCGGAGATCGTTGCCATCATTGATAAGCAATGACAGCTCGCGCCTGATACGGGCGATGTCGTCCCGGATGGCTACGAGCGGTCGTTCTGTCGGCCGGTCGGGTTCGGCCGGCCGGCTCGGCTCGCCGGCGAAGTGGTGCGCAGCGCGGTAGGTGTCACGACCACCCCTGGCCATCTGCTCAATACGAAATATCTTGCGCTGCACGTTTCTGGTCCCACGCATGCCGGTGAATGTTCTTAGCGAGGCAGGTTTAACGCTGCGTTGCATGCACAGAGGAAACGCGTGGAAATCCGATGGAAACCGCTCGTTTACCATGTCGGATCGTGGTTTACGGCAATTTACCATTCGGTGTCCGTTTGCCTTTTTACTCAGGGTACGCGTGAAAATGTTGAACTTGTAAGGTGCATCCAATGCGGCGTTCGTTCGCGATAGGGCTTGCAGCAATCTGTTGGTCTCATTTTGCATCGGCGGAGCCGATGTCTCTCGCGCCCCCTGAGCCTTTGCCGGAGACGCCGCCAATGGTGGTGGCCGCGGCGCAGCCACCGTCCAGTTACGGTGGAGGCTTTATTGAATTCCTCTTCGGCGACTCCAGCCAGCAGCCCCGGCGTGGATCGCAGCAATGGTATGGTTCGCCGCCAGCCACTTACGCCAACTCATCACCGGTCGATCCCAGGCTTGAGCAGCAGCTGTCTGACGACCGCATGGACCCGCGGTACCTGCGCCAGGAGGTTGCGTATGACGGAAAGGAGGCGCCGGGCACCGTCGTCATCGATACGCCGAACCATTTCCTCTTTTTGGTCGAGGGCGAGGGAAGGGCGATGCGCTATGGCATTGGTGTGGGCCGCCCGGGATTCACGTGGTCAGGCCAGCACTCCGTATCCGGAAAAAAGGAATGGCCGGATTGGGTGCCGCCCGATGAAATGGTCAAGCGGCAACCGTACCTGCCGCATTTTGTCGCCGGCGGTCCGAACAATCCGCTCGGAGCGCGCGCACTGTACCTTGGATCGACGCTCTACCGAATCCACGGTTCGAACGAGCCATGGACGATCGGTAAAAACGTTTCGTCGGGGTGCATTCGCATGCGCAATGCCGACGTCATCGATCTGTATGATCGTGTGAAGGTCGGTACCAAGGTCGTCGTGTTGTAAGCAGATCAGGCACTGTCGCGAAAATCTGCTCGCATCAGTGCGACACCATGGTCGGCCAGCACTTTCGGAAAAGCGTCGGAATTAAAAAAAGCGAATTCTTGCTCGCGGAGCGTCGTAAGCGAATCGAGTGCTAAGAGCTCTGAGTCGACGAAGCCCGGATGACACATGATCAGGCCGCCATCCGGCAGGCCGGACAGGAAACGCGGGAAAAGCTTTTCGATTTTGGCTTTCGCGTTAAAAGTATATGTTCCGGCAAAAGCCGGGTTGACGGTAATTCCCAAGCGCTTGGCCTTGCCGCGAAATCCCAGGGTCAAAAGGTCGAGTGTTAGCGCCTTGCGGTCATGCAGGCGCCGCGCCGGGCGCGCGCGGCCGCATTGCCGCACCCACGCGCGGGGCGCGCCTTCCGATACAACTTTGAGAAAAGCGTCGCGCACCTGCGGAAACAAATGAACGTGCTGATGACCGTCGAGAAAATCGGGAGGCCGGCCAAAGGCATCGAGGAAAGTTCGCAGCTGTGTCGCGATCTCGACCACCAGTCGTTCCGGTTGCAAGCGGCGCGCGACAGCTGTCCGCAACATGTCGTTGAGCGGTAAAAATTGACCGTGCCGCAGCGGCGCAAAATCCGCGCTTATCGGCTTGAACGGTGCCGTCAACGTGACATGCAAGCCGATTGCGGCGTGCTTTTCGCCGGAATTGAGCGTATCCAGCGCGGCCACTTCATTACTATTGAAATGCGGCGTTGCCACCATGACCGAAGTGGCATTGATGCGTCCACGCAAGATCAGTTCGCGGATCGCGGCGCTGACGCCTGGAGAAATCCCATAGTCATCCGCGCACAGCCATATACGGCGACGAGCCGTTTGCATGTGACTGTGCTTATTCGGCTGCGCGAGAAGTCATCGGCCGTGTTTTGGCCGATCCACTCGCGCGCTTCACGCTGTGCTCGGCGACGAAATAGACCGGCCGCGCTTTGGTTTCGGATAGCAGCTTGCCGATGTATTCGCCCAGCACACCGATGAGAATAAGCTGCACGCCGCCGATCACCATGACGCTGACCACCAGCGAGGGATAGCCCGGCACATCCTTGCCGTAGAGGAGGGTCTGAATCACGATCCAGCTTCCGAAGAAGAGCGCAGTTACGGCAAGCAGCACACCGAGCAGGCTGGCGACGCGCAGCGGTGCCACCGAGAACGACGTGAGCCCTTCAATCGATAGGCCAACGAGGCTCCAAATATTCCAGGTGGTTGCGCCATGTTTGCGCAACGCCGGTTCGTAGTCGACGCGAACCTGGCGAAAGCCGATCCAGCTCGACAACCCCTTGAAAAAGCGGTTGCGCTCTGGCATTTGCCGCAAAGCTGCCGCCGCGCGCGCCGACAGCAGGCGGAAGTCACCGGCATCTTCCGGAATTTTGTGGCGGGATCCCCAGTTGAGCAGCGAGTAAAACCATCGCACGCCGGTTCGCCGTCCCCAGGACTCGTTCTCACGGTGCGCCTTTGCGGTGTAAACGACGTCGTAGCCGTCATCGAGCCAGCGGGCGACCAAAGTTTCGATCAGATCCGGCGGATGCTGACCATCGCCGTCCATGAACATCACGGCGCCGGGACGGGCATGGTCAAGGCCGGCCAGAAGCGCGGCTTCCTTGCCGAAGTTGCGCGACAGCGTGACGACCTGAATGTCGACCGGAATGGCCGGCAAGGATTTGGCGACGTCGCTGGTGCCATCGCCGCTGCCGTCATCGATGTAGATGACTTCAATGGCCAATCCGCGCTTATTCTGCAGATAACGTGCGACCTCGGCGATGCGCTCATGCAGCCCAGGCAGCCCCTTGGCTTCATTAAACAGCGGCACCACAATCGACATTGTCGGCGCAGACGATGATGATCGTATGCGGGCGCCTGGCTTGGTCAGTTTCACCGCCATCTCGGGTTAACCTGTCGCTCCCGTGTTGTTGGCGATCTATACCGCACCGAAACGGCGCTGTCGCGCCCGGCCTACCGGGGCTTGAATTGCCGTGCTAATCGAAAGCGGACGATGATCCCGGCGCCCCTTCAGAGTATCCTCGACCGGCTCACAGCGGCTTGGCACGAGCGCGCTATCGCGCTCAAAGCGGCAAGCTTTGCGCTAGTCGGCGTTGTTAACACGGCCGTCGATTTCGGCGTTTTCTGGACGACCGCCACTTTTCTGGATTGGCCTTTGGTGCCCGCCAACGTCTTGGCCTGGCTTGTGGCGGTGACATTCTCATACGCAATGTATTCGCTCTTCACATTTGGCCCGGAGTCGGGACGTATCCTGCGATGGCGCGACTACGCAGCTTTTGCTGCCTCGGGGGTTGCCGGCATGGTGTCGAGCACCACGACGCTGGTCGCACTTTCCTATTTCGTGCCTGTGTTGCCGGCGAAGCTGGCGTCGATCCTGGTAAGTTTTGCCGTCAACTTCGCACTCTCCCACTTCGTGGTGTTCCGTGCGCGCGGGCCGCGCGGCGACACTGATTGACGATTGCCTGTGCAGTGACCTGGGCTTGACCATGAAGCACGACGACAATTTAACGGCCAAACTTCCGAATTTCGTCACGCATCTTGAATGTGCGATGACCGGCGAACGCTACGAGGCCGACCAGGTGCATAATTTGTCGCGCGCCGGCAAGCCGCTGTTGGCGCGTTACGACCTCGCAGGCGTTCGCAAAGCGCTGACTAAAGAGACGCTTGCAGCGCGGCCGCCCGACCTTTGGCGCTACCGCGAATTGCTGCCGGTTCGCAAAGCTGAGGACATCGTCAGCTTGGGCGAAGTGATGACACCGATTGTGCGAATGCCACGCCTGTCACGAACGCTCGGCGGCGGCGACATCTTGGTGAAGGACGAAGGGCGGCTTCCGACCGGTTCGTTCAAGGCACGCGGTCTGGTGATGGCGGTGTCGATGGCCAAAGCGCTTGGCATCAAGCACATGGCAATGCCAACGAATGGCAATGCTGGCGCGGCGCTTGCCGCCTACGCTTCGCGCGCCGGAATCAAGACCACGATCTTTTGCCCGGAAGATACGCCGGAGGTGAATGTTAGCGAGATCGCGCTGCAAGGCGCGACCGTTTACCGCGTCAACGGTCTGATTGACGATTGTGGGAAGATCGTCGGTGAAGGAAAAGCCAAGGTGGGCTGGTTCGATACCTCGACTCTGAAGGAGCCATATCGAATCGAGGGCAAGAAAACCATGGGCCTGGAGCTCGCCGAACAGCTCGGCTGGCAGGTGCCGGACGCAATCTTGTATCCGACTGGTGGTGGGACGGGGCTGAGCGGCATGTGGAAGGCATTTGCCGAGTTGGAAACGATCGGTTTTATCGGCAAAAAGCGTCCGCGCATGATTGCGGTACAGGCTGCCGGTTGCGCGCCAATGGTGAAGGCCTACGAGGCCGGTGAAGAGCATGCGCCGCGTTGGGAAAACGCCCATACCATTGCTTCCGGAATTCGCGTGCCGCAAGCGATTGGCGACTTCCTTATTCTCCGCGCTGTGCGCGAAAGCGGGGGCTTTGCAATCGCGGTGTCTGACGATGCGATCAGCGCTGCACTCGATGAAATGGCGCGCGAAGAGGGGTTTTTGCTGTGCCCGGAAGGCGCCGCCACATATGCGGCTTACAAGCAAAGTCTTGCAGACGGCCGCGTGAAACGAACGGATCAGGTCGTGTTGTTCAATTGCGCGAGCGGACTGAAATATCCGTTGCCGCCAATGCATCGTACGCTCGACCGACACAAGCCAATTGATTTTGCGTCGTTGTGAGCAGATGATTTTTTCCAAGGCGCTTGAAAACGCCGCCGGGAGGATTCAATGAAAAAACTGATCATTGCCGCGCTGGTCGTCGTGGCTGGAGTCGCGACCGGCAGTGCGGAGAACTACCCGTCGCGGCCGATCGCCATCATCGTGCCCTTTGCGGCAGGAGGTCCAACCGACGCATTGGCGCGCATTCTCGGTGATCGCATGCGCCAATCTCTCGGTCAGCCGATCGTGATCGAAGACGTAACCGGCGCCGGCGGTACAATTGGCGTTGGCCGTGCGGCACACGCGGCTCCTGACGGTTACACGCTCAGCATCGGCCATCTTGGAACGCATGTGGTCAACGGTGCCATCTATCCTCTGAACTTCGATTTGGTGAAGGATCTCGAGCCCGTCGCGATGATCGCAAGCAATCCGATGATGATCGTTTCCAAAAACGATATCCCTGCGAAAAACCTGAAGGAATTGATTGCCTGGATCAAAGCACAGGACGGCAAGGTGACGGCAGGGACCGCCGGTGTCGGTTCTGGCGCGCATTTCTCCGGCGTGTATTTCGGGCAGTTGGTCGACGCCAAATTGCAGTTTGTCCCTTATCGTGGCACCGGCCCCGCCTTGCTCGATCTCGTCGCAGGACAAATTGACCTGATTGTCGACCAGGCCTCCAATTCGTTGGCACAGGTAAAGGCTGGCAAAATCCGCGCCTATGCGGTCACCTCTGACAAACGCCTCACGGCGGCTCCAGATATCCCGACCGTAGACGAATCCGGCCTTCCGGGTTTCCACGTCGAGTTATGGTCGGGCATTTGGGTTCCGAAGGGAACGCCGAAAGACGTTGTCGGCAAACTCAACGCTGCGATCGTTGAGGCCCTCGCCGACTCCGCGGTGCGCAAGCGGATGGAAGAGGCGGGCCTGGACATTCCG
>WNFN01175964.1_pt1 | contig 14806 bp, 12 predicted proteins | sample 5400161 | NCBI WGS metagenome assembly WNFN01 (sample SAMN13153353, study PRJNA577476) | soil metagenome | isolation source: 80 cm saprolite on Douglas fir-dominated hillslope | place: USA:California | collected 2013-09-17
CAACACGGACTCCGTAGGAGACGGCCTGAATTATCGCGGCTTTTCCTTCTCCTCCCCCTTCCCAGAGAAGCTCGATACCTACATAGCCAAGCTCGATTTTAACCTGACGAAAAATGGCAACCATCGGGTTTTCCTGCGTGGCGGGTTGAACAACGACCATCGTGCCGAGCGGAATGAAAGTGTTTCGCAAACCGGAGACGCCGGACAGGAATTTCCCGGGCTGCCGACCAACCTGGTCGGAGTTAACAACTCCAAAAGCCTGATCGCCGGGTACACGGCGGTGCTCCGCAATAATCTCATCAACAACTTCCGCTACGGCTTCATCCGCCAGGGAACGGGTGATGGGGGGCTGAAGACTCAGCCCTTCGTGCACTTCCGCGGACTGGACAACATTCAAGGATTTGACACTTCCGTCACTACCCACGTGCCTGTACACAACTTTGTCGATGACGTGAACTGGACGAAAGGGAAGCACAACCTGCAATTCGGGGGCAATTACCGGAGGATCGATAACATCCGGTCATCCGATTCCACGTCGTTCTTTACCGCTTCAACCAACGTCTCGTGGCTGGACAACGCCGCCATCGCGAACACCGGTTCCAGCCTGGATCCGGCAGCCTTTGGTTTTCCGGCAGTCGACAACTCGTTTTCCAGTTCCTATGATTCGCCGGTTGCGGCCTTGGTGGGACTAGTCACCGAGGTTGACGCGAACTATAACCTCACCAAGACACTTAGCGTGCTGCCTGGAGGCGCCTTAGTGCCGCGTCATTTCAGGGCCAACGAGTTCGAGTTGTATGGCCAGGATGCATGGCGCGTCACCCCCAACTTTACCCTGACTTTCGGCGCGCGCTACACCCTGCTGCAACCGCCGTACGAGACAACCGGTACCCAGGTTGCTCCCTCGGTGAGCCTGCACGACTGGTTCAATAAGCGCGGGCAGGCCATGCTCGCCGGCCAGACTTATGCTCCCGTCGTGCAGTTCAATCTCTCGGGACAGGCCAACGGGAAGCAGCCCTATTGGGCCTGGGACTACAAGGACATTGCGCCCCGCATCGCCTTCGCCTGGTCGCCCGGTTTCGATAGCGGCATCCTCCGTAGGCTTTTCGGTGGAGTCGGTAAGACCTCCATTCGCGGCGGTTACGGCATCTACTACGACCATTTCGGGGAAGGAATTACCAATTCCTTTGATCGCAATGGATCGTTTGGTTTGACTACAGCCATATCGAACTCAGCCGCGGTGCAGGACGTGGACACTTCCGCGCGTTTCAGCGACCTGTTCACGATTCCCACGCAAAGCGCGCAGACAACCTCCGACTGCCCGGTATCGCCCTGTTCGATCGTGGCCCCGCCGCCTACTGGGACTTTTCCGGTCACCCCCCCGACCACTGCATTTGCGATCACATGGGGGTTGGACGACAAGCTCAAGACCCCGTACTCTCACGTGATCGACTTTTCCATCACGCGCGAACTTCCTCGCGGCTTTGTCGTTGAGGCTTCCTACGTGGGACGGATGGCTCATCGGCTCCTGCAAGAAGAGGATCTGGCCATGCCTTTGGACATCGTGGATCCCGCCTCGAAGATGGACTACTTCGCCGCCGCGACAGCACTCACCAAAGCGGCAAACGCTGGCACCGATATCAGCCAGCTAGCGCCCATTCCCTACTGGGAGCACCTATTCCCAGCCGCAGCTGGCAGTTTCGGTTTCGGTATAGGTCCTGGCGGACTAGGCTGTGCACCCGGTAATTCATCGTTCACTGGGACGACGACGGCAACCCAGGCGATGTATGACATGTACTCCTGCTTTTCGGGGAATGAGACCACAGGTCTGTTTGTTGCCGACCTGCTGTGCCTGCCGGCCTGTGCCCAGCTGGCTGGTCAGCCAGCCGGTGGACAGCCATTCAACTTTTTCGACAACCAGTATTCGTCGCTGTACGCCTGGCGAAGCGTGGGAAGCAGTGTCTATCATGCAGCTCAATTCAGCCTACGGCATGTCATGACACATGGCCTGCAGTTTGATCTCAACTACACCTTCTCCAAGTCTATTGATGTGGGGTCCAATGCCGAGCGCATCAATCAGTTCGAGGGAGGAGGTTTTGCCAGCCAGATTATCAACTCATGGTCGCCCAAACAGTTGCGTGCCGTTTCCGATTTCGACGCCCGCCACCAGATTAACGCCAACTGGGTATATGAGCTTCCCTTTGGGAACGGCAAAGCCTACGCCTCCGGAATGAGTCGCTGGGCGAATGCCGTTGTTGGCGGCTGGCAGTTCTCCGGTTTGACGCGCTGGAGTAGCGGGTTGCCCTTCACAATCGGACCTGGTCTTGGTTTCTGGGCAACCAACTGGGAACTGACTTCGTCCGCGGTCATGAACGGCCCGCGACCCAAGACGGGCGCGTACATCGTCAACGGCCAGCCCAACGTCTTCAAAAATCCCGCCACCGCCATCCAGGCTTTCCGGTTTGCCTATCCGGGCGAGTCGGGACAACGCAACGAACTGCGCGGCCCGGGCATCTTCGGACTCGATATCGGACTCGGCAAGTCCTGGAAGATCACCGAGTCGCAAGCGTTGAAGTTCACCTGGGAGGTGTTCAACGCGACGAACTCGGTTCGCTTTGACGCTGCTGGCAGTGCCGGCAACAATGACAACATATCCAACAGCACTTCGTTCGGCAACTACATCCAGACCCTGAGTCAAAAGCGCGTCATGCAGTTCTCTCTGCGCTACAGCTTCTGATTCGGGGCACTTAGTTTGTGTGTGATAGGCGATAGGCGGTCGATCGACACGTTGGCGACAGCGATTGCTCAGCTTAGCGGCGAGTCGGTCATGCGAAAACGCGTGCGGACGTGTTCAGACAGAAGTTCGACGGCCTCCCGATTGGCCACTGGATCGGCCTTCGCCAGGTACTTCATCGCTTCGACCAGCATTTTCTGGCCGTCAACGTAGCGCGGGTCGGCGGTGCGTTCGCGCTTCTTGCGCGACATATCCGGGGGAACGGTAATGGTAAATACTTTGGCCATGCCAACTCAACTTTCCTGGCTTCTCGTGCAGTATATAGCCCCTGCCGGTCTTTTTCAGCTTGTTTCTGTTGGTTCCAATTTGCGTCCGATCTTGCTGCGAACGCTACCCCTGTGGAGAGATAAATTTGGTTTTCCCGGTCGTCTTGAGCTTAAAGGCGTTGTCCGGAAGTTTTTGGTTGATCTGTATGTCGGAATATTTCGCCATGCGGTAGTCGCCGCTGGGCTCAAAGAACTGCTGCTGCACAGAAACTCCTCGAGCCGGATCGATCCAGAGCAGAATGCGTGCGATATTGTTTTTTAAACGAGCGGACTTCGGAATCAACTCCAATTTCTCTGCGGCAACGCCGTTGGCGGTTTCAGAGCCCAAAAACTTCACGTCGTAAGACTTCAGCAGATCGTGCCCGCCGCCGCCGAAGCCGAGGACCAGGAAACCCTCGACATCGCCACGATTCTTGCCGGGATTGTATTCGTTGACCTGATCGATCTTGGGCTGGTACACCTGAAGCTTGCCGCCGCTGTAAATGACGTACTTACGGTCGGGTTCCACAAAGTCGGCAGCCATTTGTATTTCGCCGCCTTCACGCCGGAAATAAATCTTCCCCTTCTGCGTCTCGGTTTCGTTGATGACTCTCTGGTATTGGTCTGAGATGACACCTGCCTGGGTGGTTCGGAAGTTGCGCGAGGCGGCGTCCATCTCGGTGAGAACACGATCGAGTCCAGCGGAATCGCTTTGCGGCCACGCGGCGGCCGTCAACACCCAACCGATAACCAGCGTCTTCTGCAACCCTGTCTTGAGCACAGCTCTCATTATTTTATGAAACCAGATGCGAAGCAGCTCTATTCCTTTTCCACCCAGACTTTGTAACTCTGGGGGTGTCCGGAGGCGTCTTTGACGGTCTCGTACCTGGTAATGCTCACTGCGCCGGAAATTGGTTCGATGACCTGCTCCAACTGCCGGCGAACATCCTTGCCGTCACCGCTATTCACTGCGGAGGCCTGGATCTGGTAGATGAACCCGCCCTTCTCGCCGGGAATCACAATCACGCCGGTAAGATGCGGATTGCGCTCGACTGGTTTGTCCTTAAAGTTGATGAAGTACGGCGAGACAAAAACAAAAAGGAGAATCAGCGTGACCATGATGTCGTAGTGCAGGCTGCCCCGCTCGTACGACCAGAGAATGTAGCCGCGAATTGTGCGCCAGATCGCGCCCATTGGGGAGACGGCGCCTTCAAGCGCCGGCGAGGCTGTTTCAGATCGCTGCCAGTGTAGTTGGGAATTCATGCGATATCAAATCTCCTGGTTGTTGCAACGTCGAGACGGGAATTGCCATGTCTCGCTCGCACTACCTTGTGCGCTGAGGGAGTCGGGGCAAGCCCGCGTCCCTACGGGACCCCTACTGGTATACGGTCGGTGCCCATGTAAGGCTGCAAGACCTCTGGGATGCGTACGCTCCCGTCGGCTTGCTGATAGTTTTCCAGAATGGCAACCCAGGTACGTCCTACCGCCAACGCGCTGCCATTCAACGTGTGAAGGAATTCAGTCTTGTTCTTTCCCTCGGGACGATAGCGGATGTTCGCCCGCCGCGCCTGGAAAGTTTCGAAGTTCGAGCACGAGGAAATCTCGCGGAAAAGATTCTGTCCGGGCAGCCAGACTTCAATGTCGTAAGTCTTGGCCGAAGAGAATCCCATATCTGCGGTGCACAATGAGACCACGCGGTAGTGCAGGCCGAGTTTCTGCAGCACAGTCTCGGCATCACGGGTCAGCTTCTCCAGTTCGTCGTACGAATTGTCAGGACGCGAGAACTTCACCAATTCGACTTTCTGGAATTGATGCTGACGGATGATACCGCGTACATCTTTTCCGTAGGAGCCCGCTTCGCTGCGAAAACAGGGGGTGTACGCAGTCAGGCTGACCGGCAAGCGCGCGGCGTCCAGCACTTCGTCGCGATAGAGATTCGTTACCGGCACCTCGGCCGTCGGAATCAGCCAGAGATCTTGTTCGCCATGCGGCACTCGAAACAGATCATGCGCGAACTTTGGAAGCTGGCCGGTACCATACATCGACTCGGAGTTCACCAGATACGGCGGAAGCACTTCGGTGTATCCGTGGTCGCGAGTGTGCAGATCGAGCATGAAGTTGGCGAGAGCCCGCTCCAGTCGCGCACCCAGCGCCCAATACACGGCGAATCGAGCGCCCGACAACTTGGCGGCGCGCTCCAGGTCGAGCACTCCCAGCGATTCACCAAGCTCCCAGTGCGGCTTCGGTTTGAAATCGAACTGAGGCGGCGCGCCCCACCGGCGGGCTTCCACGTTCTGGTCAGCACTCGTCCCGACCCGCACGCTGGCATGTGGAAGATTCGGAATCGAAGCCAGAAGTTCGCGCAGGCGCGCTTCTTGTTCAGCCGCCTTTTTTTCGGACTCCGCAATCAGCTCGCGCAGTTCTTTTGTCTCCAGTATCTGTGCCGATGCGTCCTGCCCGCTTTTCTTGAGCTTGGCGATCTCCTCGGAAGCACGGTTGCGGCGCGCCTGAAGAGTTTCCGCCGCCGTGATGGCCTGGCGGCGCTCGCCATCGATGGTACGGAAGTCTTTCAAAACTTCCGCCGGATTCATTCCGCGCTGCCGGAGCTTTTCTTCCACCAGCGCAAGATTGTCACGAACAAAGTTCAGGTCGAGCATTCTGCTGTAACTTTAGCTGAAAATCGCGATTCCGTCCGAGCGAAGCTTCTCCCAGCACAGAAGCGATGGGCTAAGGTGGGTCGCCCCTCCGGGTCTGGATGGCCGCTGGCGCGCACGGAACTGAACTCCCGCGGATTTTCGGGCTATGTTTCGATCACGAACGTTCTCCTGTAAACTAGCTCGCGATGAGACTCCCCCGATCCTTGCGCGTGGTCCTGCTGCTCTGCTCGATTTTCGTGTTTCGTGGCTCGTTCCCGTTGGCATTCGCGTCTGCCTACAATGCCCGCCCGAAACTCGTTGTCGTCATCGTGATTGACCAGTTTCGCGGCGACTACCTGGAACGCTATCGCGACCAATTTGGCGACGGGGGTTTCCGCGTCTTTCTCGATCGCGGCGCTTATTTCACCGACTGCAACTACGATTACGCCAACACCCGCACCGCCCCTGGGCACGCCACCCTCTTCACCGGCAGCTACACCAGCGGACACGGCATCGTAGCCAACGAATGGTGGGACCCGCAGAAAAAGAAGCGGGTGACGTCGGTTGAAGACGACACTACAAAACTTGTCGGCGGCGGTAAGACCGGGCCGGGCGCTTCGCCACATAACCTGATGAGCGATACGCTCGGGGATGAGTTGAAGCTGTCCACGGGCGGCAAGGCCAGAGTATTCACAGTCTCGCTGAAAGATCGCGCGGCGGTCTTGCCAGCAGGATTTTCCGGAGACGCCGCTTACTGGATCGATCCCAAAAACGGCGACTGGATTACCTCTACGTACTATCGTCTCGAGCTTCCCGAGTGGGTGCGCAATTTCAACGGCAACCATCGCGCGGAAAAATACTGGAACCGCGAGTGGAAAGACAGCGATGGAAACATTCTCGGGTCGACGGCACCGCGAGACGGCAAGAACAAAGCGGGCGAGCCGGTCGGCTTCTACGAGGTTGTCGGTTCCACTCCTTTCGCTAACGATTACCAGCTCGAATTTGCCAAGGAACTCGTTTTGTACGAGAAGCTGGGCGCAGGCGCGGCGACGGACCTGCTCGTGATCAGCCTCTCGGCCAACGATATTCTCGGCCACCGGGTTGGCCCCGACTCTCCACAGATGCGGAGCATGGCGCTTGAACTCGACAAGTCACTGGCGCAGTTCTTCGAGTTCCTGGGTCATCAGGTGGGGATGGCGAACGTGTGGATGGCGCTTTCCGCCGACCACGGAATCGCGCCTCTACCAGAGTTTGCGAAGACTCTGCATCTGCCCGCAGGCAATCTCGACGCGAAAGCCTTGCGCGAACAGATCAATTCCCTGCTCTCGAACAAATACGCAAAAAAAGCCGACTACCTGCTTGATCTCGATTACCCGCTTGCCTGGCTAAGTGAAGACGCGTTCGCCGGGAAGAAAGAATCCGATGCCGAGGCCGACGCTGGCGAAGCCATGAAGCAGGCGGGAATGGCCGGATTCTTTACCAAATCTCAGTTGGCACGCGGAGAAACTCCGGCCACCGAACTCGGGCGGCGCTACGCCCACAGCTATTCGCCCCAGGGCGGATGGTATGTCATGGGAATCCCCAGTCCATTTCACGTCGGGAGCACGAAGGGTACCGATCACGCGACGCCTTTCTCCTACGATACCCATGTGCCGCTCGCCTTCTATGGCCTCGCCTTCCAGACCGGAACCTACCGGACGCACGCCGAACCGGTCGATCTCGCGGTAACGCTGGCCTCTTTGCTCGGAATCAATGCGCCCGCCCTTGCCACGGGAAGAGTGCTGACCGAGGCGCTACAGCCGACTCGTCATTCCGCCGTGCCATCCTCGACACCACCCGCAACATCGCCTGCCGGGCCAACCCAATGACGCTCATCGGCATTCCCGACTTGAGCGTCAGTTTCGCGGGCATCGACCTGAAGAATCCGATCATCGCGGCATCCGGCACATTCGGCTATGGCGTCGAATTCGAAGACATCGTGCATCTCGACCGGCTTGGTGGATTCGTCGTCAAAGGTCTCTCCAAGGAGCCAATGACCGGAAATCCGCCGCCACGTCTGTTTGAAACCGCCGCCGGAATGCTGAATGCCATCGGACTTCAGAATATCGGCGCGTCAGCTTTCCTCGCGGAAAAACTCCCGGCATTGCGGGACAAGAAAAATGTGGTCGTGTTCGCCAACGTTTTCGGTTACACCCGCGCGGATTATGAGCAGACGATTGAGATCCTCAATCAGGGCGAGGGCATTGCGGCGTATGAAATCAACGTATCGTGTCCGAACACTGCCCACGGCGGCATTCAGTTCGGCAGCGATCCGCACTTGCTCGACGAAGTGGTGCGGACGGCAAAACGCGTGGCGTCGCGGCCGATCATCGTCAAACTCTCGCCCAATGTCACATCAATCGCGCAGATGGCATATGTTGCCCAGGAAGCGGGCGCCGACGCCATCTCCCTGGTGAATACATTTCTAGCCATGGCGATTGACGCGGAAACGCGCCGCCCAAGAATTGCGAACGTAACCGCCGGCCTTTCCGGCCCCGCCATCAAGCCTATCGCGCTCCGCATGGTCTATGACGCGGCGCACGCCGTGAAGATCCCGGTGATCGGCATTGGCGGAATCAGCGCCCCCGCTGATGTAGTGGAATTCATGCTGGCAGGAGCCAGCGCCGTGCAGGTGGGAACCGCGAGTTACTTCGACCCGGTGGCGACCGAAACGCTGGTTGAGCAACTGAGCGATTACTGCCGGGAACATCGCATCGAAAGGCTCAGTGATTTGACGGGCGGTCTGCTGACCGACTAAAACTCATTCCTCTATCGTCCGCTGGCGTGCCAGATTGACCCTGGCGACTGATAGTTCAGGCCCTCGCCCCACACTACGTGCGTTTCCCCGTGGTTATCGATCGCTAGTCCGAAGTAATCACCGAAAGGAAAACGGAATCCGTCCTTCGTTATATAGCGATAGCCCGGCACGTAACCCGAGACCCGGATCTCTTCTCCCCAGGTCGCGCCGCCGTTGCTCGAACTTCGATAGTAAGTGTTCCAGTACGAAGAGTTGTGGGAAGTGCTGCGCTTATCCATCCATGCCACGCGGACGTCGCCGGTGTTCCCTGCCACTATCGCCGGGAAGGCGTGCTCCACCCCAGGCTCGGCATAAGAGACGCCGGCCCGCGGCAGCCAGTTCTCGCCGCCGTTAGTGGATGACGAGAAGTAAATGCGTTGCGAACCCATGGGCGCGCTGCCCGCACTCCAGAGTACGTAAAGAGTTCCGTCGGCATCGGATGTCAGAGCGATCTGAGCACCAAGAAACGCCTCCCCACATTCCTCGCCCTTGCATCCGGGCGCGGCCGCGGAAACGTCGAGCAGAGTCGCACTCCAGGTTTTGCCCGCATCCCCCGACTTCGCAACATACAGATTCACCGAGCCCCGCGCTCCTCCGGCTTTTGAGTAGGAAGCCCAGGCCAGATACACATTGCCTGCGGGATCGGTGGTGGCCGCACCCAGGAGGGACCAGCCCGGACGGCTTTCAGCATTCACGCGGGTCGATGTAAAGCTGCGTCCACCGTCCTGCGAGGCCGCCAGCCATACCTCTTCCTCGTGATTGAAAGCCACGTAAATGTTCCGGCCGCGTACCGCCAAGGCTGGTTTATCCAGTTGCACGTCGCCGCGCACCGCCATCGCAAAAGTCCACGTCGCACCGGAGTCCACCGACTTGGCGAGCATAACCGCGCGCTTATCGTTCTGCAGCCACGTTGCATACACGGTGCGCCGGTCGGCCGGGTCCACGACAATCTGGGCGTCAAACTGACCCGAATCAGATTCGAGCATCACGTGCGGAGCCTGCCAGGTCTTGCCATTGTCGCTGCTCGCGACCAGCAACATGGTGGGAACTCGACAGCTTTTGCACTCGGCGATGCGCCCATAGTGCGGATAGAGAACGTAGATCCGACCCGAACCATCGGCCGCCACAGCTGGTTCCCACTGATCGCCGCTCCTCAGACCGACCCGCTTCTGTCGGGAAAATTGCGTCGGTGCCGCCCAAGCCACAGTGGCCACGGCAAACAGCAGGATCACAAGTTTCGAGGCTACGAGTTTGGAATAGACGGGGCGCATGCAATCGATCGAGCGCAAAACAGGGAGGGGGCAAAACCCTTGATCTTGAACTTTATCCCGAAGCCCGTCGCCGGTCAATCATTTCTGCCATTTCTGCGTAACCGGTGCCGCGTCAACCAGCGGTCAGCAAGATGGGCGGGCCGGATGTGATCACCAGAGTATGCTCGAAATGCGCCGAGAGCGCGTGATCGCGCGTCCGCACCGTCCAGCCATCTTTGTCCGTAAACACCCGCCCCGAGCCACTGGAGATGATTGGTTCCACCGTGATGACCAGGCCTTCGTTCATGACCTGGCCGGCCTCCGGGTCCGGGTAATTGGGGACATGCGGCGACTCGTGGATGGTGCGCCCGATGCCATGTCCGCCTAATTCGCGGACGACTGCGAACCCGCACCTGTGCACCTCGCGTTCGACTATCTTTCCGATTTCAAGCACGCGGAATCCAGCCCGCGCCACCAGCATCGCCTGATGGAAGGCCCGCTCCGCGCAAGCCATCAATTGCTCAGCCTGCAGACTAACGCGGCCCACCGGCACCGTGATAGCGGCATCCGCCATGTAGCCGTCCTTTTCCACCGTGACGTCAAGTTTCACCAGGTCACCTTCCTCAAGTGCGCGCTCCCCCGGAACTCCGTGGACCGCCTCATCATTCAAGCTAATGCAACTGGCGCCCGGAAACTGGTACACCATTGACGGTGCGGAGCGCGCACCGTTCTCCTGCATTACGCGCGCGCCGATTTCATCGAGATATCTGGTTGTGACGCCCGCCCGCACCTCAGCCTTCATCGCATCCAGCACCTTGCGGACGATGCGGCCGACCACCCTTAAGGACAGTAATTCCTGCTCATCCTGGATGCTCAACTGTTGACTCTCCTCCTGACGGGATCATGGTTAGAAGCTATCGCATAGATGGGTGGGCAGGCCAGCGCCTGCTCGGGCCACAAATCCGCTTGAGTTATGGAAGGAGCGAGTGATCGTTATTTCAGGCCCAGCCCACCGTTAAAGTGCTGGATCACTCCGTAGCACTCGCAAGCGGCCTCTTCGAGGGCCTTGCGGTTCAATATCCTTACGGTGCCGCGCATGTTTTCGATCAGCCCGGCATTTTCCAGGTCGGCCGCCGCCAAACTCACGCTGGGACGTCCAGTACCGAGCATCTGAGCGAGGAATTCGTGAGTTAGGGGAAGCAACTCTGAATCAACGCGGTCCTGGCACATCAGAAGCCAGCGGACCAGGCGCTGATCAACTTCATGCAGCCGGTTACAAGCGGCCAGCTGGGCGACCTGCATGCCGTGCATCAACGCGAAGCGGCTGAGTTCTGACCGGAGCGTCGAAGAGCAAAGTAGCACCTCTTGAAAGATTTCTGACCGTATACGCAATCCACTTCCCGACATTTGCATGATGGCCCGAAAGGTCCCTCGTCGCAAGCCCATCATCAGGGACATCCCGACCATCCCTTCTTTGCCGACGATGCCGACTTCGACGCTTCTCCCGTCACGGCTAAGGGCCACAAGAGAGGTCATCCCCTGATTCAGAAAATATGCAAAAGCGATCTTCTCGCCGGGCTCGTGCAGGACTTCGTACTGCGGCAGTTCCGCCGGCTCCAGATTAGGTCGAAGGAGGCTGTACTCTTCATCCGGAAGCGACAGGAGAATTACATTGTTTACTGCCTTTCCCGACGCGTCGGAACGCGCGCCCGGAAGCAGCGGCGCTGGCTTGATCGCCCTTGTCGGTCTTTTAACGATGATGTTTTCTTTCGTCAACGTGCCCATGTCCGTTTTGATGCGACGGACCGCTTCGCTTCACTTCAGGGAACCTGTAGTTACCGCCAAAATCTTACGGATGTTCGAAGAAATATGAGGGGAGAAGGTACGGAGAAGATCTACCTTGCCAGTTCTCCATCTCGAACTGTACGGCTCCCACGCCACCCAAATTCTTACAACCGATGCCCCGAATAACGCCGCCATGCGCACGAAAACTAATCGCTCAGTTCGTCGCCCGGCTTGTTGTTCTGGAGCCGCTCGCGTTTGACCCCCAAGATGCGGTTTAGCTCTTCACAGAGCTGTAGGAACTTCTGCCCGTCCTGTTCCACCGCGATCAGCGAGCAGAGCTCGTGAATCCGGTCACTTTCGGCTTTGTTCATCGGGACCCGGAAGTATTACAAGGCCCACGACATTCGGTATGTTCGACGTCGAACACTGCGGGGAGTTTTGGTTTATGAGATGAGTTCGCGGGTTCTGAGGCACAAATGGTGAGCGGATTGGACCATCTAAACTGAGAGGGCAGCGTGCCGCGGAGAATAAAGTAACAGCAGCAGAACGCCGCCTAGATAGAAACCCCAGACGTTGCCAAGCGTAAAGCCAGCCATTCGCAGAATAAGTCCGAAAACGCCCAACACCTCGCACAAGGCGTATAAGAACAGGTAGCCCGTTCTCCATTGCGCCACCGCTATATTGTCGTCTGCTCTTTCTTTCAGCAACGCTTCGGACGGCAGGACGAGCGTCCGGCGCACCACGACCGTAGCGCCCACCAGGCTTATTGAAATAAAAGAGAGGGCATGGAACAGAGTATTCGCCGGATCATGAGTAAGTTTCCCGGCGAGCATTTCCCCCGCCACCGCGCACAGCACGATGCTCCCGAGCAGGGCGACTTGAACCTGTCGCACCAGCCGTAGTGCGGGCACGATTCCCATATGTTTTGCGCCTAAAACATTTTGCCCCTAAACACGCGCCCCGTCATGTTGTATCTTCCCTGAGAACACTTTTGATAACGGCACAGGCCGTTAGGTTGTGCCCACCCGCGGAAATATTCCGATTCCGCGCCAGACGAAAACTTTGGCTATAACGTAAGTTCTTCGGCGCCCTTCAGGGGGCGGGGTCACGCGCCGGACGTTAGTGCTCATGATGGCTCAAAGCCGGGCGAAATCTCAGAAACATCTGGAACGACACTGGATTCTTCCCGTAGGCCGAGTCCAGGGCTGCGGACTTCGTATAGAAAGTGATATCCCCTCCCACCGCGAACTGCCAGAGCCGCCGCTGCATAACGTCGCGTGCCCCACCGAAAGTGTACCCTCCAATACGGAAGCTCGGAAGCAACGGGTTGCCGGGAAATAATTCGTCCTTGTCGACCAACTCCATCCGCGAGAACGCATAGTTGCGCAGCTTGAAGTTCGCCGTTGTCTCCAACAAATAACTATTCAGATTGCGGTTCCCCACATCCTTGTGTACTCGTCCCCACACCACCGACGTTGCCCACGAGCCGTTCGTAAACGGCCGCACATATTCCAAGGAAGCCGTCTGCCGGCGCTGGCTGCCCGGCTCCAATGCCTCGGGATGCTCCAGCCGCCCGTAACTGTACTGCGCCGTTATGTTGCGCGATGCGGCGATGTTCAAGCGCGCCGACCATGAGTCCAGAGCCGCGAACTGGATGCTGTAACGCTTCTCATTCGGCTCGCGCCCGTTGAACACCGAACCTTCAATCTTGAACCGGTCCACCACAAGGCCGGTGGTGATTACTCCGAAGCTGGTGTGAGTCGAATCCTGCAAATGATGAGACAACGGGGCCATGGGCAATTCCGACGCGGAGGCACGATGCATGAAGGCCACCGGACCAAGCGCCGGTTCGCCCGCGGGCGCGCCATAGAACTCCCAGGTAACTTTCTCGTGAATGGGAACTGCGTAGTAGACCGAAAGTTCGGAAAACACATTGTGCGGATGCTGGTGGTCGACCAGGGGCTGACCGTGATAGGTTTCGCCGGTCTGGAAAAGTTCGGGAAACCCCGGATGCGGCGCGGTCAGCGACTCAGCAGAAAACATCTCACGAAACATGATGCTGCCGCCCCAGAGCTTGTGCTGCTCCATCAGCATCAGCCAGTTGACTGACTCCGCCTTACCCTCGCCGCGCGGCCCGCCCTGCTGGTTGTAATCGACGAAGATTACGCCGTGCGCCATCAGATCCCAGGCTCCAGCGGACTTCATCCAAAAATGTCCGCCCGACGCAGCGGGCTGCCATCCCGTGCCTGAAGCATTGTGCGGCGAGGGCATCCAGTCCGGCGCAGGCTGCGACATATCCATGCCCGGCATATCCATCCCCGGCATGTCTATCTTTTGCTGCGCCTGATCTTGCTTTTGCTCTGTGGGATCTTGGCTTGGCAGCGTCTGTTCTTGGGGATTAGGCCCATGCACATCTACAACGGCGTCCTGCGCTCCAGCGAAAGATATCAGGTTGATCGCGAAGAGACTCAAAATCAACACCCGCACGTGACACTCCTCATGCGCATAAAATCCATGCGCGAAAAATAAAGCTCTTGATTTAGTAATTGATTTAGTAATTAAAGATCGCCGCAGTTGAGGAGGGAACCTAGACCCGCAGCGGAGTCGTACCAGGCGGGCCGGCGGAGAGAACCATCAAAACTTCTAATCCACGCGAAAAGTATGCTTCCAGCGCAGACTCGATTGGCAGAGTAACTCCGGTCCACTGATACTGAGCTGGAGGAATGGGGAGAGCTCTTGCCACCGTGTATGTGGCAACCCGCCGGACGCTCACCGAGCGCTGCCGACGGCGCGGACTCGTGATCAGCCGCCGCCACTTCCAAAGACCCAGCCGGCAACGCTGCCGTCACCAGCGCTGTGATCAGTAGAAGCCCCAGAATTTTCGATCCGCGCTTCATTACCGTTCACTCTACCCTTCACTCTGCTGTTTACACGACACCGAAATTACATCGAACCGAAACTTCATCGCAACGCCGTCACGAGCCCGTCAGCTTCACCCGTATTTCCTCCGGCAGCCGTTCTCGGATCTCGGCAGGCAGCCGGTCATGCACATGTCGCGCGCCAAGTTTGGCCGCATCCACCACCGCCATCGGCGCGGGAGTGGCCACGGCCACGATCAGCCAGATCAGCGCCGACAGCGCGAATCCCGCCAGCGCCCCTACCTCCAGCCAGAAGGCATGCCGCGGCCCAAAATGCCGGATCACGGCAAAGGCCAGCAGGAATACCCCTGCCGACGCTGACGCCAGCGCAATCAGCGAAATATC
>WNFN01056488.1_pt1 | contig 14799 bp, 17 predicted proteins | sample 5400161 | NCBI WGS metagenome assembly WNFN01 (sample SAMN13153353, study PRJNA577476) | soil metagenome | isolation source: 80 cm saprolite on Douglas fir-dominated hillslope | place: USA:California | collected 2013-09-17
ACTGCCAAGCCGACCCGTTAGAGGAACAGGTCTTCCCCGGCTGTCCGCAGCAGCGCCGCGGCGCCCGGCCCGTCCTCGGCGGTGATGAATCGGCCGAGGCCCTCGATCACAACGACGGGCTCGCGGGAATCCTTCGCGCGGACGAGGTCCGCTGCGGCCGCGGCGGCATCCGCGATCGCCGGCCAGGTGGCCTGCAGCTCCATGCCCTCGGCGTCCATGCGTCCCCGCCAGTCGTCAAGCGGCGCGAGCCCGGCGAGGCCGACGGCGACGTCGACCTGGCCGTGCCGCCACGCGCGGCCGAAGCTGTCGGTGATCAGGACCGCGGGCGGGGCGGCACCGGTGAGCTCTCCGATGCGCGCGCGAATCGCCCGGGCGGAGCCGTCGGGGTCCGTGGGAAGCACGATCGCGCGGCCGGCGGCCCCGGCGTTGGAGGCGTCCACCCCGGCGTTGGCGCAAACGAAGCCGTGGTGCGTGCGGCAGATCAGCACGTCCCGCTCGGCGCGCAGTAGCTCCGCGGACTGGTCGAGCACCACCTGCACGAACCGCGCGTCCTTGTGCTGCTCGGCGGCCAGCGCCGCTGCCCGCTCGCCCGGATCGACCGAGGCGAGCTCCACGACCGCGCCCTCGGCCTTGGAGACCACCGTGTGGGCCAGCGCCAAGACGAGGCCCTGCGCGCGCTCGGGCGGGTAGTCGCTCCTGAGGGCCGCGACGATCGCGGCGGCGAGGTCGTCGCCGGCGTGCACCTCGGCGATGCCCTGCAACGGGCGCAGCGAGAGGCTGCTCATCTAGGAGTGGCCGGCCAGCGGCGCGGCCTGCTTGTGCCCTCGAGGATGCGCCGCGGGCTCGCCGAGCGCCGCCCGCGTTCGGGGAGCGCGCCCGTCGAGCCGTGACAGCGCCTCACGCAGGGCCGCCAGGTCATCGCCCGTGTCGATGTCCAGCATCAGCGACGGGATCGGCTCGACCCGGCAGGCGATTCCGGCGGCGGCGGCGAGCGAGACGTGCCGCTCGCAGCTGCCCGGCCCGAAGCTGGGTTCGATCGCACCGGGTGGCGTCAGTAGCAGTCCGTTCGTGCCGGTGCCGTGGCGATCGGGGAGGATCACCACCTCCGCTCCTCGCACGCCGTGATCGGACAGCAGCGCGGCCAGCTCGGCGGAATCGAGCGCGGGGCAGTCGCCGGGGACGCACAGCACTCTCTGGAAGCCATCCGCGAGCGCCCGCCTCACGCCGAGCGCTACCGCCTCGGACTGCCCCGACTCGCTGCCGTCCTCGATCACGCTCGCGCCGCTCGCGAGCGCGGCTTCGGCCGCCTGCGGCTCGCGCGTCACCACGTACGTCGCGGGGATCGCCTCGGTCGCGGCGAGCGCGGCCAGCACATCGCCGACCATCGCCCCGGCCAGTGCGAGTCGCAGGCTGTCCTCGACGCTCGCGCTCAGCCGCTGCTTGGCGCGGGCGAAGCTCTTGACTGGGAGGATCGCGGCGGTGCGCACAGCTCCTCGAGAGCCTAGATGCTGAGCGCTCCCGGCTCAGTTCCGGCGGAGTTCTTCGCTCACCACGCGAGCAGCATCAGCCCGACGGTCACGCCCGGGCCGATCGTCACGATCAGCCCGTGCTCGCCGGGCTCCGGCGAGTAGCGCTCGATCGTCTCGGCGAGGACGTAGAAGATCGAGGGGGTGCCCACGTTCCCGTGTCCCGCCAGCGCCCGCCAGCTGCTGTCCACATCCTCGTCGGAGAGCCCCAGCGCGTCGCGGGCGCCTTCGACGATCCGCCTGCCGCCCGGGTGAACCATCCAGTGATCGATCTCGTCTCGCTTGAGGCCGTTGGCGCCGAGGAACTCCGCCGCCAGCCGATCGAGGCCTGCGGCCGCGAGATCCGGCAGATCCCGGGCGAGATCCAGGTAGCTGTCGGTGGCGTCGGCGCCGAGCACGACGGCGCCGAGCGTGCCCGGGATCTGGTGGACCCTCGTGGCGAGCACGGCTGGGCCCGCGGCTGCGGGATCGTTGCTGAGGAGCATCGCTGCGCAGCCGTCGCCGAAGATCGCCGAGCCGACCGTCTTGGCTCCTGCAGCGAGCCCGCCGCCAGTTTCACCAGCGGCACGGCGCTCGCACAGCCGACGCCCGTCACGTGGTACTTGTCGGTCGCCGCGTCCATCCGGTAGTGCTCCACCAGCCGGTGGGCCAGGCTCGGGCAGCCGAGCGAGTAGAGGCTCGAGCTGAATACCGTCCCCGCCGAGCGCGGATCGCAGCCAAGCGCGTCGACCGCGCAGAGGGCACGGCGAAACAGATCGTCCTCGACGCGTTCGGTGCGGCCCTGCAGGTTCTGATCGAGGAAGTCCTCGTCGATCATCAGGTGCCGGCGCTCGACGCCGCAGCGGGCGAAGATGCCTTCCGCGAACTCATCCCCGGCCAGGCCGAGCACGTCGAGAACCTCGGCCTGCGTCCGCGACGCTCCCGCGTCGGCGACGGCGAGTCCGGCGATCCGCGGAACGGCTCTGCGGCTGCGCGTCCCGATCCGGGCCCGGACCGCCTCGTGTGAGTGGCCACTGGCGCGGCGTATGCGTGCGTCAGCTGTCGTCATGCCTGAAACCCTCCGGGCTCTGGGTGCGGATGGAGCCCGATCGACGGGCCTGAGAGAGCGATAGTGACGATATCCCCGAAAACCACCCGGACAGGCCACTGTTACGGCCTTCCCGTGCATCCTTCGGAGGTTCTTACGATCGAATAGGCGGGGCGGGTGCCACTCCGCAGCGCGATCGGAGAAGATGGCGCGACGTAAGAATCGACGTTTGGAGCCCGCGCATGAAGGTCATAGGAGCCGGCCTGCCCCGGACCGGCACACTCACACAGAAGCTTGCCCTCGAGCAGCTCGGCCTCGGGCCTTGCTACCACTGGGTCAACCTGATCGCCGACCTCGATCAGGTCGAGCTGTGGCACGGGCTGCTCGACGGGGAGGACCTGTACGACGAGATCTTCGCGGGCTACGAGAGCACAGTCGATTGGCCCGGCGGCTTCGTGCACCGCGAGCTCGCGGCCGCTCATCCCGAGGCGAAGGTGCTGCTCAGCGTCCGCGATCCGGACGGATGGGAGCCGAGCTACCGCGAGACGATCGGCGCGATGTCCCGTGAGGACTCCCTGATTCGCCACCTCTCCGACGCGAGGCGCGAAGTGGACCCGCGCTGGCGCCGCTATCTGGAGCTCGTCGAGCGCATGCTCTGGAGCGAGCGCTCCCCCTTCGCCGAAGGCACCTCGCCGGAGCAGATGAAGGAGCAGATGCTGGCCTACAACGAGGGCGTCAAGGCCACGATCCCGCCCGAGCGCCTGCTCGTCTGGAAGGTGACCGAAGGCTGGGAGCCGCTGTGCGCGTTCCTGGACGTGCCCGTTCCGGATGAGCCGCTGCCTCATGCGAATGACCGCGAGACGTTCCTCAGCCGCGTCGCCGACGGGGCGATCGACACGCTGGTCGCCTGGCGCGACGCGCGCGCCGCAGCCTAGGCCGCCGGAGCGGAGAGCCGAGGGACGGGTCGAAGCCGAGGCCCGCCGGGCCCCGCTCAGGCCCCGGCCGCGGGGAGGGACTCGGCGAAAGCCACGGTCTCCCGGGCGAGGCGCACACGGCTCTCCGCATCGTCCATCCGCGTTGCGATCTCGAGGCTCGCGAGGATCGCCGCGCCGGGGGACCGCCGGATCGCCTCGTCGGCCACGATCCCGGCCAGCAGGTCGCCATAGACCTCGATCACGCCGCGGGCGCTGCAAGGCACGCCGGCGAGCTCCATGAAGGCGGCCGTCGGGCCCTTCAGCACCGCGCCGCCGACGATCGGAGAGACGGCCACGACCGGTGCGGGGGCGGCACGGAGCGCCTCGGCGAGCCCGGGAACGGCGAGGATCGGACCGATCGAGGCGAGCGGGTTTGAGGGACCGATCACGATCGCCCGTGCCGTCGCGATCGCCTCGAGAACCTCGGGCGTGGGTTGTGCCTGCTCGACGCCGCGGAACTCGAGGCCGTCGAGCGGACCCGCCGCGCGTCGGCGGATCATGAACTCCTGGAACGCACACCAGCCTCCTGGCGGCGTCGAGACCCAGGTCCTGACCGGCTGATCGCTCATTCCCAGCACCGGCACGCTCTGCCCGATCGCCGTGTTCAGCCGCGCAAGCGCAGCGGTGGGAGTCTGGCCCTGGGAGATCAGCGCAGAGCGCTCCAGGCACCACGCCAGGTCCCGATCGCCGAGGTTGAACCAGATCTCCTCGCCGAGCTCGCGCAGGCCGTCCATCACCGCGAAAGTGTCGCCCTCGAGCCCCCAGCCCCGGTCATCGATCAGGCCGGCCAGCCAGAAGGACACGAGGTCCGGGTCGGGGGAGACGAGCGCGCCGTAGATCTCGATGTCGTCCGCCGTGTTGGCGATCACCGACAGCCGCTCGGGGCCGAAGGCTTCGGCGATGCCGAGCGCGAGCTTCGCGCCACCCGTGCCGCCCGACAGCAGCACGATGTCCCGCGCGGTGTCGCTCACTCCCAGAGCTTCTCGGGCAGCCCGGTGAGGGCGATGCCGGCGTGGACCTTGTAACGGGCGTTGATGCTGATCAGCATCGCCGTGAGGGCCTCGGTCGTCCGCGCCATCTCCAGCCGCCCGCAGTCCACGCAGCGCAGACCCTCGATGCGCTCGATCAGCGCCGCGGCCTCGCGCTTGTCATCGCGCTTGTCGCCGCACACCAACACGTCCTGGTCGAGGCGATGCTCGAGGTCGGCCAGCGAGGTTGCGGAGACGGTGTGCAGGGCCGAGACGACCCGGACGCCCTCGAGCGCCATCTCCTCCGCCTGCTGGGCGGCGGAGCCCTGCCACACGCCGAGCATCCGTGTGGCTTTGCCGCCTACTGCAGCTGCGAGCGGCACCGTCGCGTCGATCAGCAGCTGTCCGGGCCGCATCGTCTCCCTCAGGTTGTGGAGGGTCTCGGACTGGCTGCGGAAGGGGACGGACAGGATCACCGTGGGGGCAGCGGCGGCAGCGGGCCCGTTCTCGTGTCCTGTGAACGTCCCCTCCGGCACGTGCTCCCGCGCCCGCTCGGCCGTTTCCAGCGCGCGGGGCTCGTGTCGTGATCCGATCGCGATCGGCACCCCCGTGCGAGCCAGCCGCAGGGCCAGGCCAAAGCCGAGGGCCCCGGAGGCGCCGATGATCGCGACGGGCTCAGAGGGGCTGGATGACACGGCGGCCGAGTATAGGCTTAGCGGGATGAGGCTCGAGGGAAAGATCGCCGCGCTCTCCTGCCCGTCCAGCTGGTGAGCATGGCCGGCTCGCTCCCAGCGACCGCCCGTGTGCGCGAGGTGGGGCCGCGGGACGGCTTCCAGAACGAGCCCGAGGTGATTCCCACGGCCCGCAAGGTGGAGCTGATCGAGGGCCTCGCGCGGACCGGCCTTCGCCGCCTCGAGGTGACGAGCTTCGTGCGCCCCGATGTGATCCCGCAGCTCGCCGACGCCGCCGAGGTGCTCGCGGCGATCGATGTACCCGCCGAGGTGAGTCTGTCCGTGCTGATCCCCAACGAGCGCGGCCTGGAGAGCGCCCTCGCCCTGCTGGCGGCGAACGAGCGCGAGCGGCCGCTCTTCGACGAGGTCAACGTCTTCCTCTCGGCCTCCGAGACCCACAACCGCAAGAACGTCAACAGATCGGTCGAGGAGTCATTGGAGGGCCTGCGCCGCGTGCTCGACCGCGCCGGTGAGGCTGGTCTGCGTTGCGAGGGGGTGATCTCGACCTCCTTCGGCTGCCCCTACGAGGGCGATGTGCCGGCCAAGCGCGTGCTGTCGATCGCCGCCGCGCTGCGCGACGCCGGCGCTGTGGAGATCGGTTTCGGCGATACCACCGGAATGGCCAACCCCCTCCAGGTCCGTGAGTTCTTCGCACGGGCCCGGGCGGAGCTGGGCGAGGTCGAGCTCACGGCCCACTTCCACAACACCCGGGGCCAGGGCCTCGCGAACGTCCTCGCCGCGCTGGAGGCCGGGATCGACTCGTTCGAGTCGAGCTTCGGGGAGCTCGGTGGCTGCCCTGTGCCGGCGGGCGCAACGGGCAACATCGCCACCGAGGACCTCGTCTCGATGCTCCACGAGATGGGCATCGAGACGGGCATCGACCTGCCCGCGCTGCTCGCCTGCTCGGCGGCCGTCGAGGAGCTTCTGGGCCGGCCGCTCGGGAGCCACACCCTCGTGGCTGGGCCCGTCGACTGGCATCGATGAGCCTGGCCTCCCCGGCGGCGACGGACGCTCCGCTGAAGTCCCGGGGTGCGGCCTAGCCGGCCAGCGCCTGCTCGACCTCGCGAGCGCTCTCTCGGGCGGCCGCCACGCAGTACTCCTGCACCGCGACCTCCATCTCGAGTGTCTGGGCCAGCGCCGGACGCGCCGAGGCGTCGATCACGCGCTTCGCGCGGCCGACCGCGACCGGGGAGTTCGCGAGCAGTTCGTCCACCAACGCCTGCGTGGCCCCCTCGAGCTCCTCGGGCTCGACGACGCGGTTGACGAGGCCGATCCGCTCCGCCTCCTCGGCACCGATCATGCGGGCAGTCATGATCAGCTCCTTGGCGCGTCCGAGCCCGACCACGGCCGGCAGCCTGGTCGAGCCGCCGACGTCGGGGATGATCCCGAACTTGACCTCGGGAAGACCGAGCTGCGCGTCGCTCGAGGCGATCCGCAGGTCACAGCCGAGGGCCACCTCGAGCGCCCCGCCGACGCAGGTGCGGTGGATCTGGCAGATGACCGGCTTGGTCATCTCTTCGCAGAGGTTCGCGCAGTCCAGGAAGACCTGACGGAACGGCCGCAGCATGCCGACCTTGCCGGTCGAGTCCATCAGCTCGTTGAGGTCGACGCCGGCGGAGAAGACGGGGCCCTCGCCGCGCAGCACGACGCAGTGCACAGACCGCTCCGCAGCCGCCTCGCGCAGCGCCTGGCCGAGCGCCCGCAGCAGCTCCTGGTTCATCGCGTTGCGCTTCTCCGGGCGATTCAGGACGACGTGACGGACCGGGCCGCGATCCTCGGTCAAGACGATGCTCATCGGACCCTCCTGGCGTCGGTGACCCTCGGGAGGTTATTCAGCTGAGGTCGAGGACTGTCGTGGGGGACTGGATCGCCTCTTGCTCGCCCTCGCGCGGGACGATCGCTGTGCCGATCGCGAAGAACTCGATCGTGTGGCTGCCCCAGCCGTGGCTCTTCTCCTGAAGCTGCACGCCGACGATCCCCTCGGCGCCGATCTCCGTGGCCTCGCTCTGCATCCGCTCCATCGCCAGCTCGCGTGCGTCATACAGGGCCTGCGTGAAGTTCGAGAGCTCGACGTTGCGGCCCGTCTGTGCGATCGACTGCAGCATCCCGCGGTGGGCGACGTGGTAGACGCAGCTGCCCATCACCATGCCGACGGGACGGTGACCGGTGCGCAGCAGCGTCCAGAAGTCCTGGCCTGACAGGTCGCTCGTGAAAGGCCGGCCGTTGGGGGCGCGGTGCAGGACGCCTTCGCGGTGCTTGACCGCGGTGCCGATCGCGATGAACTCGGCCATGTCCTGTCCCCACTCGTAGCGCCCGATGTCCAAACGCACGCCGACGACGCCGTCCGCGCCCAGCTGGTCGGCCTCCTCCTCCATCCGCGTCATCGCCAGCTGGCGCGCCGAGTACATCGCCTCGGAGAGGACCGTCATCTCCTGGCTTTTCTTCCAGCCCGCCATCTGGATGCCGAGGTGGTAGATCGAGCTTCCTAGGACCAGGCCGAGCGGCTCGAAGCCGGCCTCCTTGACGAGCAGGAACTCGTTGACCGACAGGTCGGAGGTGAACAGCCCGGCGCGGTTCTGCTGCAGGCGAGCGCGCCCTGCCTCGGGCACGCCCTCCAGCGATGTCGGATCGTAGGCGCCCTGGGTCGGCTCGCTGTCGCTCATAGTGCGGTCGCTCCTTCGGTCAGGTCGATGATCGTCTTGGGGCTGGGGAACTCGTCTGCGGCGTCCTGGCGGATCGCGGTGCCGATCGCGTTGAAGCTGACGATCACCCCGTTCTGCGCGCTGCCTTGAACGCCGTGCCCGACGCGTACACCCACCACGCCGGTGGCGCCGAGGTGCGCCGCCTGGGCAGTGACGCGCGACATGACCACCTCTCGTGCCTCGTACAGGCCCTGGGTGTAATCGGACATCTCCTGGTTGCCGATGAAGCCGCGCAACCCGAGCTGACCGGCGGCCCAGGACTGGATGAAGAACACCGACGTCCACGCGGTCACGCCGAGCGTCTCGATGCCCGCACGCCGAAGCTTCGCGTAGTCGGGCACAGACAACTCGGTCAGCACCGGGCGAGCCGCGCCGGCGCTTACGGCGCCGTCCCTCGCCGTCGCCGGCGGGAGTGGTCCGTTGCGCACGGCCGTGCCGATCACGACGCACTCGATCGCACCTTCGGTGAACTCCCGCGCGCCGCTCGTGATCTGCACGCCCACGACCGCGTCGGCGCCAACATGGGAGGCCTCCTCGGAGAGGCGGCTGAAGGCGCGTTCGCGCACCTCGTTCCAGGCCTGCGAGAGGGCGTCCAGCTCGTACATGAAGCCGCCCGCGTAGATCGAGGGCAGGGTGCTCGAGTAGCCGACCTGGTAGATCGAGCTGCCCATCACCTGCGCGAGCGGCTGCAGACCGAGTTCGTGGCACAGCGCGAAAGAGCCGACGGAGAGATCGGACGTAAACGCGCCTTTGCCCTCGCCGAGCTCACGCAGGCGCCGCTCGGCGCCAAGCGGGATGCCGCCTCGCTCGACGCGCTCCAGCGATTCGCGCTGCTCGCGCTCGAGTACGTCCTGCTCGGGACCGTCGTCGGCGGGTGGCGGCTGCCGAGCGCTCATCAGGCCAGCAGACGCTCAAGCGCCGCTCTGGCCTCGTCGCTCCGCTGCGCCTCCTCGCGCAGGTCGTCGGTGAGGGCCGCTACCCACGCCTCCGGGTCGAGTGGCTCGCGCTTGATCGCGATGCCACCGCTCTGGCGTTCTCGCGAGCCTGCCACACGCCCATCTGCCACCTCCAGGCGATAGCAGCAATCGCCGAGCTCGACCCGCACGTCGCGGACGCGCTTCGGGCCACGGCCCAGCAGTCCTGTGCCGCGTCGTTGCACCGTCGCTCGGCCGGGCAGCGCCCGCTCGAGCTTGACGGCGAGGACCTCCAGCGACGTGGCCAGTTCCGCGCCGTCTCGCCTGAGCCCGGCCGCCATCAGGTCGAATGACTCATCTGTGGGCACGACGGGAGGCTAGCGCGGTCGTTGCCCTCGAGTGCGCGCTGCCCGGCGCGGTCGTTGCCCTCCAGGGCGCGCTGCCCGGCGCTCGGCGCCGGGATCGGGCGCCGAGCCGTGGCAGATAGGCTCCAGGGCCAACAGCCAACAGCGGATGAGGAGCAAGATGGCGCAGCAGAAGATCGAGAGTGTCGGGGTGCTGGGAGCGGGCCTGATGGGTCACGGGATCGCCCAGGTGGCGGCACAGGCAGGCTATGAGGTCGTCCTGCGCGAGGTCGATGACGCGACGCTCCAGAAGGGCATCGCCAAGATCGAGAAGCAGCTCGCTCGGGCCGTCGAGAAGGGCAAGTCCAGCCAGGAGGATGCCGATGCGGTGCGCGGCAGGATCCGCGGCACCACCGACTACGCGGACCTGGCGCGATGCGACCTGGTGATCGAGGCGATCACCGAGAGCCTGCCGCTGAAGCTCGAGATGTGGAAGGCGCTCGACGAGATCGTCAAGCCGGAGGCGGTGTTCGCGACCAACACCTCCTCGCTCGCCGTGATCGACCAGGCCGCGGCGACGAGCCGTCCGGGACAGTTCGTCGGTCTGCACTACTTCAACCCCGCGCAGGTCATGAAGCTCGTCGAGGTCGTCCGCGCGGTGACCACGACGGATGAGGCGTTCGAAACGGCCCTGGAGTTCGCCCGCAGCGAGGGGAAGCTTGCGATCCCCACCAGGGACACGGCGGGGTTCATCGTCAACCGCCTGTTGGTCCCGTACATGCTCGACGCGATGCGCGCCCACGAAGAGGGCGTGGGCTCCGTCGCGGAGATCGACGAGGCGATGAAGGCCGGCGCCGGGCATCCGATGGGCCCGTTGACGCTCGCAGACTTCGTCGGCCTCGACACGCTCGGCTCGATCTGCGATGTGCTCTTCGACGAGTTCCGCGAGCGGCGTTTCGCGGCGGCGCGCGCAGCTAGATTGCTTGGATGAGCGAGAGCCCGCAGACACGCGCCTCCGACGAGGATCGCGAGCGCTCCGCCGAGAACCTGCGGGAACACTTCGCGGCGGGCCGGATCGGCGAGGACGAGCTCGCCGAGCGACTCGAGTCGGTGTACGCCGCTCGCACGTTGGCAGAGCTGGAGGGCGTCGTGCACGACCTGCCCGCGCTGCCCATCTCAGCTGCCGCCAGGCGCGCCGAACTGGCGGAGCGCCGGGCTGAGCTGCGCCGCCACCTCGTGCAGCAGGCAGGCGGCTCGCTGACCCCGTTCGTCATCTGCACGATCGTGTGGGCCGCCTCAGGCGGCGGGGCCGGCTTCTGGCCCGCGTTCCTGCTGATCTTCCCCGCGATCTTCCTGTTCCGGAACGGGTGGCGGCTGTACGGTCCCGCTCCCGACCTCGATCGTGTTCAGGCCGAGCTTGCGCGAGGCCGCGGCCGGCGCGCGTTCTGATGAGCGCGCTCGACGACGCGGCCGCCCGCGCGCTGGCGGGGGGTCCCGAGCGACATCGCGACAAGGCGATCGAGCAGGGCAAGCTGCCGGTGCGCGAGCGCGTCGCCCTGCTGCTCGATGAGGGCTCCTTCTCGGAGGAAGCCCTGCTGGCCAACTGGCAGGAGGACGGTCTCGGCGCGGACGGCGTCGTCACCGGCCTCGGCGCGGTCGACGGGCGCCCCGTGGCGTTGATGGCGAACGACCCGACCGTGAAGGCGGGCTCCTGGGGGCCGAAGACCGTTGAGAAGATCCTGCGCATCCAGGAACGGGCGATGGCGCTCGAGGTGCCGATGATCTACCTGGTGGACTCTGCCGGCGCGCGCATCACCGAGCAGGTGCAGATGTTCCCCGGCCGTCGCGGTGCCGGCCGGATCTTCTACAACCAGGTCAAGCTCTCGGGGGTCGTGCCCCAGGTCTGCGTGCTGTTCGGGCCGAGCGCCGCCGGCGGCGCCTACATCCCGGCTTTCTGCGACCTCGTGATCATGCGCGACGGCAATGCCTCGATGTACCTCGGCTCGCCTCGCATGGCGGAGATGGTGATCGGCGAGAAGGTGACGCTGGAGGAGATGGGCGGAGCGCGCATGCACACGGGTACCTCCGGGGTCGGGCACCAGCTCGTGAAGAGCGACGAGGAGGGCCTCGCGGTGGCCCGTCGTTATCTCTCGTTCCTGCCTGGCAGCTGGCGCGCCGAGCCGCCCGCCGCGGTCCCCGCTGCGCCGAGTGGAGGGGCGATCGGCGAGCTGATTCCGGCCGATGAGAACAAGCCGTTCGACATCAAGGAGCTGATCGCGGGGCTCCTCGACGCGGAGTCGTTCCTGGAGATACATCCGCGCTGGGCGAAGGAGCTGGTCGTGGGCTTCGCGCGCCTCGACGGCCAAGCCGTCGGGATCATCGCCAACCAGCCGAAGCACAAGGGCGGGGTGCTGTTCTCGGACTCGGCCGACAAGGCCGCCCGCTTCATCTGGAGCTGCAACGCCTACAACGTGCCGCTGCTGTTCCTCGCTGACGTACCCGGCTTCATGATCGGCACGCAGGTCGAGCGCCAGGGGATCATCCGCCATGGCGCGAAGATGATCAGCGCCGTCAGCGAGGCGACGGTGCCGAAGATCTCGGTGATCGTTCGCAAGGCCTACGGGGCCGGCCTCTATGCGATGGCGGGCCCGGCCTTCGAGCCGGACTGCTGCATCGCGCTGCCGAGCGCCTCGATCGCGGTGATGGGGCCGCAGGCGGCGATCAACGCGGTCTACTACAACCAGCTCCAGGCGATCGACGACGAGGCCGAGCGGGCGGCCGAGACGGAGCGTCTCCGCGCCGAGTACGCCGCCGACATCGACATCCTGCATCTCGCCTCGGAGATGGTGATCGACGCCGTGATCGCGCCGGAGCTGCTGCGCGAGGAGCTGATCCGACGGTTCGCCCAGGCCCGCTCCAAGCAGCGCGAGTGGCCGGCGAAGCACAATCCGGTCACGCCCGTCTAGCCCAACCCGGGCTCGCCGTTTTCGCATAGATTGCCTGGGGTGCAGAGCGTCGAGCTGGCATACGCGGGGATCGCGCGGCAGGCGCAGCTGATCGCCGCCGGGGAGGTGTCCTCACGCGAGCTCGTCGAGCTGTACCTGGGCCGGATCGCCCGTCACGACCCGGTTCTCAATGCCTTCCGGGTCGTATTCGCCGAACGGGCGCTGCTGGAAGCCGACCAGGCCGACAATCGCCGCGCGGCCGGCGGGGAGCGGCCGCTGCTCGGCGTGCCGATCGCGGTCCAGGACGACATCGACGTGGCCGGCGAGCTGACGCCCTACGGGACCAACGCCGTTGACGTTCCGGCGGCCGCCGACGCGGAGGTGGTGCGCCGCCTGCGCGAGGCGGGCGCGATCGTCATCGGCAAGACGAACGTTCCGGAGATGACGCTGTGGCCGTTCACGGAGACGGTCACCTTCGGCACCACGCGCAACCCCTGGGACTTGCAGCGCGCCCCCGGCGGATCCAGCGGCGGCAGCGGCGCAGCGGTGGCAGCGGGCCTGGTCGGCGCGGCGCTCGGCTCCGACGGCGCGGGCTCGATCCGCATCCCGGCGGCATGGTGCGGGCTGCTCGGCCTGAAGGCGCAGCGGGGCCGCATCTCGATGGCCCCGAAGGCGCGGGCCTGGCATGACATGTCGGTCAACGGCATCCTCACCCGCAATGTCGCCGACACGGCCCTCTTCTACGACCTCGCATCCGGTTCCACGGACGTGGACCTTCGATCCCCACGCCTCGCGCGCCCTCGACGAGACCGTCGAGCTGCTGCGCTCGCTCGGCCACGAGGTCTCCGAGCGCGACCCCGAATACGGCAACGACACGATGCCGCAGGTGATCGCCCGGTACATGCGGGGCGGCCACGACGATGTTGCAGCCCTCGAGCACCCCGAGCGCCTGGAACGGCGCACGCGTGGCTTCGCACGCCTGGGCGGGCTGATCCCGCAGAGCTTCCTCGGACGCTCCTTCGCCGGCGAGGAGGACCTGACGGCGCGGCTGGGCGCCGTGCTCGAGCAGAACGACTTCCTGATCACGCCGGCCGTCGCCAGGCTGGCTCCGCCGATCGGGGCCCTGCAAGGGCGGGGAGCGCTGTGGACGCTGAACGCCGTCGCGGGCTGGGTCCCCTACAACGGCGTCTGGAACCTCACCGGCCAGCCTGCGGTATCGGTGCCGGCAGGGTTCTCGGCTGAGGGCTTGCCGCTGGCCGTGCAGATCGTCTCCCGCCCGGGCCAGGAGGGGCCTTTGCTGTCCCTCTGCGCCCAGCTCGAGGCCGCGCGCCCCTGGGCCGACCGCTTGCCGCCGGGCTTCGCGTGAGCGACGAGGCAGGGTTGCTCGAGCTGGCCGTCGAGGCGGCCAGGCTCGGAGGCAGCCTGTTGGCCGAACGGGCGGCTCGCGGAAGGGAGCAGTCCGTGGCAAGCAAGAGCACTCCGACCGACCTCGTCAGCGAGGCCGACCTCGCTGCCCAGCGGGCGATCAGGGAGCTGATCTCGCGGCGCCGGCCCGACGACGCATTCCTCGGCGAGGAGGAGGAGGAAGAAGAAGAGGAGGACGACGGGGAGGGGGACGAGGAGGAAGAAGAAGAGGAGGAGGAAGAAGAGGAAGAAGAGGAAGAGAAAGAAAAAGAAGAAGAGGAAGAGAAAGAGGGAGAGGAAGAGAAAGAGAAAGAGAAAGAGAAAGAGAAAGAGAAAGAGAAAGAGAAAGAGAAAGAGAAAGAGGGAGAGGGGGAGGAGGGAGAAGAGGGCGAGACGGGACAGAGTGGCCTGCAGTGGATCGTCGATCCGCTGGACGGGACGGTCAACTTCCTGTTCGGCATTCCCCAGTGGTCGGTCAGCGTGGCCGTCGCCGACGGGCGGGGCGCGCTCGCGGGGGCCGTCTATGACCCGAGCCGCGAGGAGCTGTTCACGGCGACACGCAGCGGCGAGGCGCTGTTGCGGTCCTCGGCGGGCACTTCACGGCTCCGCGGCCGCGTCCTCGATCCCCGCACCGATGGGGCCGCCGAGGCCGGCGGGCTCGCCACGGCGATGGTCGCCACGGGCCTCGCCTATGACGCTCGCGTGCGCTCCGCTCAGGCCGAGGTGCTCGTGGGGCTGATCCCGCGGGTACGCGACATCAGGCGTTTCGGCAGCGCGGCGTTGGATCTCTGCTGGACCGCCGCGGGCCGTTACGACGCTTACTACGAGCGCTCCGTAAAGACCTGGGACATCGCCGCCGGGGAGCTGATCTGCCGGCGCGCCGGCCTCGAGGTCCTCGAGCTCGCCGAGACGGTGGCGCTGCCAGGCGGGATCCTCGCGGCGCGCCCGGCGATCGCCGGCGAGCTGTACGAGATCGTCGCCTGAGGGCTCATGCGGCGGGTGGGATTCGAACCCACACGCCCTTTCGGACAGGGCCTTTTGAGGGCCCCGCGTCTACCGTTCCGCCACCGCCGCGCGCCGCACGATCCCGGCGAGCATACCCCGCTCCTCAGGCGGGTTGGGGCGGCGCGCCGCCGTAGAGGTCCGGCTGCACGGCCGGGTCTCGTCGCTCGAGCTCCACGTTCCACCCTTGCTGGAAGCCCCGCATCGCGAAGGCCACCAGCAGGATCTGCACGGGCACGATCAGCAGCGTCAAGAGCCCGAG
>WNFN01021306.1_pt1 | contig 14798 bp, 12 predicted proteins | sample 5400161 | NCBI WGS metagenome assembly WNFN01 (sample SAMN13153353, study PRJNA577476) | soil metagenome | isolation source: 80 cm saprolite on Douglas fir-dominated hillslope | place: USA:California | collected 2013-09-17
CACCGTGGCGTCGGCATATCCAAGGGTCTGGGCGAGATCGGCAAAGTTGCAATGCCCGGCTCCGAAACGGGCTTCGATGACGGTCTGACGGTGCTCGCGCAAGAGAAGGCGAAGGGACGTGTTGCGCTTCGCCAACTCCCGTTGAAGCGTTCGAGGTGCAATACCGAGATCCTCGGCAAGACGGTCGATCGTCACGCGCCCGATGCCGATGTAGAGCCCGATCAACTGTTGCACCCGGCGCAAAAGGTCGGTTTCCGTCTTGCGGGTTGCGAGCAAATCGCCGACGTGCCTCTCAAGCACGAAACGAAGTTCCTGATCCTCGTTCCGGATCGGGCGGCTCGCATCAGCGGTTGAGAGCAAGAGCCGGTTGGTCGGTTGCGAGAAGAGAACAGGCGCTTGGAAAAAGCTCTCCAGCGCCGACCGATCTTTCGGCGCATCATGTTCGAAATGTACTTCCAATGGAGCCGAGTGCCGTCCCCCTGCCGAGCGAACCAGTTGCCAGGTCCCCGCGAGCGTCATTTCCGTGTCCTGCACACGAGGCCAGATCATTGGGTCTTCGATCTGGTAGGTCCACACCGTCATGTTGTCGACGTCCTCAAGACCGACCAAAGCCGCGGTCTGAAGGGCATGCAGGAAGCGCGACATACGCTCGAACGCTGAGCGTATCGTCGGCGCCTTGGAGAGGAGCAAGCCAAGTGGTCCCAGGTCGGCGGATCTGGCGTTTTGACCCAGATGCAGACCCAAGCTCGGATCTCGAAGCACGACTGCGGCTTGCTCAAGGAGGGCGACATAGCGCGCTAACGGAACCTCGGCGTAGGGGTCAGTGAGCTGGGAGCGCAGCAGGCCATGCACCGCCAGCAGTGCGTCTGTCCCCCCACTACCCCTGTCAAGCCTGCTGATCACGGGGAAGAGCACCGAGGCCCTGACGGTCGGGATCAACGATGAGAGCGAGTTCATCTTGTCGGCGTTGCTCTGTTGCTCACGTCGCGCCCATTTGGCGCGGATTATCGAATTATAGGCACAATCCGCCCTAGTTCGCCACTTTGGAATTCTCCTAACGTCGCAACGCAGATTTGGCATTCGCCTTCTGCCCAACGGGGTCGGGGACAACGGCTCTGCCGGTCAACCATTCTCGATGCGACATAGGGGGATTTTCATGGTTGACGCCATCCAGGGCACACGGCAGCTGCACAAGAACGCGATCGGCCTTTCCCACATTGTGTTTTTCGTCGTCGCAGCGGCAGCGCCGCTAACGGCCGTCGTCGGTGCAACCCCTGCGGCCTTTGGAATGGGCAATGGCCCAGGCGTGCCGGGTACGTTCGTGCTGGCCGGTGGCCTGTATCTGTTGTTCAGCGTCGGCTTTACCGCCATGAGCCGCTTCGTCGGCAGCGCTGGAGCGTTCTACACCTATATTACGCAAGGGCTTGGCAAACCGATCGGCGTCGCCGGCGCCCTGATCGCCCTCTTGGCCTACAACGCGGTGCAGATCGCTATTTACGCACTCTTTGGGGTGTTCGTGGACGGCGCATTGTCGCCGTTCGGTATTCACCTGCCGTGGTGGGCCTATTCGCTTCTGGCGGTATTGGCCGTGACCTTGTGTGGGCAGCGTAACGTGGCATTCAGCGGCAACCTGCTCGGCGTATGCATGCTGGCCGAGATCGCCATCCTGCTGCTGCTCGATATCGCCGTGCTCTTGAACCACGGCGGGCCGGAAGGCCTGAGCGCGAGCACGTTCGCGCCGCAGAACGTCTTTGCACCAGGACTTGGCGCCTCGCTTGTCTTCGTCGTCGGCTCCTACATCGGCTTCGAGGCGACGGCGATCTTCTCCGAGGAGGCGCGCGATCCAGCATGGACCATCCCCCGGGCCACTTACATTGCCGTGCTCCTCATCACCGGCTTCTACGCGCTGTCCACATGGGCGATCGCACAGGCCTACGGGCCGAGCGTGATTGCTGAAGCGGCCAAGGCTAACCCGCAGACTCTCTACTTCGCCAGCCTGTTTGCCTGCGGGCTATCATTCCACAACACGATCAACCGTTACTTTTTTGCCCTCGGCCGGGAAGGACTCGTCTGGCAGCGTCTCGGTACGGTCCATCCACGTCATGGTTCCCCCGTCTTTGCCGGACTGGTGCAAAGTCTGATCGTCGTCATTGTCGTGGCTCTTTTCGCGGCAACCGAGCAAGATCCTTACGCCGTGGTCTTCTCGTGGATGTCGGCGCTGGCAGTGCTTGGCATCCTCACGGTGCAGGTCTTGGTGTGCTTGGCCGTGATCGCCTTCTTCAGGGAAGATGCGCGAGGGCTTAGCCCCTGGAAGCGTCTGATCGCACCCACGCTCAGCGCAGCGGGGCTGACCGGCACGATCGGGGTCGTCATCGCCAACCTTCCGCTGCTGTCGGGTTCGGACAGCCTCGTGGTGGCATCGTTCCCCTACATCATCGCGCTGGTGGGAGTCGTCGGCGTCGTTTTTGCCCTGTGGCTGAAGTCCAGTCGGCCGTCGCGCTACGGTGCGTTGGGGCGAGTCTTCGAGGCATGAAACGGAATCGCGCCGGGGCCCGTCGGCTCGATAAGACGGGCCACCGCGCGTCGAGCGGCCGGACCGCCACCGGCTCAGCCCTTGTTTCGTTTCGGTTTCTCTTCTCGTCAGGGATGTTCTGATGCCCAACCTATCCATAGCCGCACCTTCCGCTGAGCGTACCCCATCGTTGGCGTCTTCTGCCGTTCATCCCCTCGATCCGTTGCGGCTCGAGGAGATCATCACGGCGATTGCGGTGCTCCGGGACACTCGTTCGCTGGGTAGCCAGCACCGCTTCCCGATCCTGCGGCTTGAGGAGCCTGATAAGGCGGCGATGGCGGCCTATGCCGAAGGCGCCGTGCAACCCCGGCTCGCCTTCGCATTGGTGCTGGACGCCAACAGCGGCGACGCGGCGGAGGCCGTGGTCGACATCGGACGCAAAAGTGTCGTCTCGTTCAAGCCGCTGCCGCTGCGCGAGCCCCCCTTTGGGCAGCCACCGGTGATGATCGAAGAAATTGTTCGTTGCGAGAAGATCGTCAAGGCTGATGCGGGCTGGCGCGCAGCGATGCGCCGTCGCGGCATGAGTGACAAGGACATCGGTCTTGCGCAGGTCGATCCGTTCTCGTCGGGCTTCTTCGATCGCGAGTTCGAGCGCGGCCGGCGTATTGTGCGCGCGGTCAGCTATTACCGCGAGCATATCAAGGACAATGGCTACGCCCGTCCGATCGAGGGGCTGGTCGCGGTCGTGGACCTCATCCAGAACAAGGTCGTTGATCTGACTGACGACGGTATCGTCCCGATTCCCAAGAAAAGGCGCAACTACAATCGCGAGTCCTTTCCCGCGCCCCGGCTTGATCTAAAACCCCTCAATATCGTGCAGCCAGAGGGCCCAAGCTTCACGGTCGACGGCTGGAAGGTGACTTGGCAGCACTGGAGTCTTCGCGTCGGCTTCACGCCGCGCGAGGGACTTGTGTTGCACACCTTGTCCTTCAAGGATGGGGACAGGGAGCGGCCGATTATCTTCCGCGCCAGCGTGACCGAGATGGTCGTCCCCTATGCCGACCCGACTGCGAACCACTATTGGAAGAGCGCGTTCGATGCGGGTGAATACGGGCTCGGTCGATTAGCCAACGCCCTGGAACTCGGTTGCGATTGCCTCGGTCACATACACTATTTCGACATTCCAATTGCCGATGATCTTGGCAACCCCTTCGTCATGAAGAATGCCGTGTGCATGCATGAAGAAGACTACGGCATTCTCTGGAAGCACCATGAATTCCGCAACGATACTTTCGAGGTGCGCCGCTCTCGGCGGCTCGTAATCTCGTTCTTTGCCACAGTCGGTAACTATGACTATGGCTTCTTCTGGTACCTCTACCAGGACGGCACAATCCAGCTCGAGGCCAAGCTAACTGGCATCATTCAAACGGCTGCCATCGCGCCTGGCGAGATCTATCCATGGGGTGGCATGGTCGATGACGGGCTCGGCGGGCCGACACACCAGCATTTTTTCAACGCCCGCCTCCACATGGATATCGATACTGGCGGCAACACGGTGACCGAACACGAGTTCGTGCCGCGGCCGTGGGGTACCGATAATCCGTACGGCAACGTGTTCGACACCACGAGCCGTACTCTGAGCCGCGAGCGGGATGCGACGCGTAATGGCGACGGCAGCACCGGCCGGTACTGGAAAATCATCAATCCCAATGAGAAGAACAGCGTCGGCAAGCCGCCCGGCTACAAAATGATCATCACGCCAAGTCCAGTCATGCTCGCCCAACCGGGGGCGTTTGTGCACGAGCGCGGTGGCTTCGCCACAAAGCATATCTGGGTGACTCCGTACGATCCCGCTCAGAAATATGCGAGCGGTGACTACCCAAATCTCCATGCTGGCGGTGCCGGATTGCCGGAGTACGTCCGACAGAATCGCGCGATCGAAAATACCGACATCGTGATGTGGCATTCATTCGGCCACACCCACGTTTGCAAGCCAGAGGATTTCCCGGTGATGCCGGTCGAGTATGCAGGCTTCACTCTCAAGCCCAACGGCTTTTTCGCATCAAATGTCGCCATGGATCTTCCGCCGGAACGAAACGCACACAGCGTCGATCACCGGGCAGGGCGGAACATGCCAAAAGGATCTGGTTGCTGCTCCTGATCGGAGCCGCCGACCGACTGACAGAACTGGTGAGCTGACTAATCAAACATGACGCTTGGAGGGTTTTATGAACGGGAATTGGGGGACTGGCATGAAGGCAAAGGGCTCTGTTGTATTTGGCTTGACGCTGTCGGCGATCGCGAGCACGGCCCACGCCTACGAGTTCGGCTTCTCCGGCGCGGGTCCAGGCGCCGGGCATCGTGCTGGGAGCGTCAGCGGAAGCGCCGCCGCCCGGCCTTTACGGCTTCAATCAGGTGTTCACCTATCAAGGCAAGATCGTTGGTCCCGGCGCGCCGAATGTTGGTGGCGCGCTGGTCGGATCCAAATCTGACACCGTGGCAAACGGTTTGCTTTGGGTCCCGGGCTGGACTTTTCTGGGCGCCACCTACGACGTGGTCGGCGTGGTGCCGTTTACCTCCACCACGATCGGAAGCCCGATTGACTTTGCTCCGGCAGGCATGCAGAACGCGTTTCTTACGAACGAGCTAAGCTGGAAACTCGGTGATAGCGGCTTCTTCGTGAAAGCCGGAACATGCCGACCGGTACGCAGCAAGGACCGGCCGGCCTGTCGAACGTCGGTGTTCCGTGGTGGACATTTCAGCCAAACCTCGTGTTCTCGTACGTCAAGAATGGTTGGAGCCTGACGGCGAACATCTTTGAGGAGATCAATACAAAGAACCCGCTCACGAATTACCGTAGCGGCAACATCCTTCATGCAGAATTTACCGGCACCAAGGCCTTCGACAAGTGGACCCTTGGCCCAGTGGCATACTATGTTGGCCAAGTAACCGACGACCGATCAAGCGCCTACTACAACGGCGCGATCAACGTGAACCGCTACAATGTGTGGGCGGTTGGTGGCCTGGTCGGCTATGACTTTGGTCCGGCGAGCGTCAATGTTTGGGCGCTGAAGGAGGTTTCAGCAAACGCTTCGGGCGGCACGGCTGGCCTCCCTGGGATCGATACGGCCACGGTGACGAAGGGCTTCGCGATCTATGCGCAACTGAACTATCGCATCTGGGCTCCGGACGAGCCGAAGGCACCTGCGGTACCACGTTTGCGAAAATAAGATCCTGCTGGCAGGGACAGCTATTGTGCCGCAGTCGTTGCCCAAAACTTGAAGCTCTACAACAGCCCAAGACTCGCATGAGTGAAACGAGTTAGTTCGCTCCTGCGCGATTCGATGGCACCGAAGCCCGTTCGTGTTGCTCCGTCGCTAGGCTCCAGTCACCTCTCCGTGCTGACTGTGAAGCAGGGCCGAACAACGTCCGAACGCGCTAAAAAATCGCGACAGGTCCGCATCGTGGGGACAAAATGGTTTTCACGCTATCAACCATCTGAATACACGCCGGATGAACGCTTGGCCGTCTTTGGTTACCTGGAATCGGAAGTCTGCGAATTGATGCAGGCGGCAGTGCCGACTTGGCCGCTTCATACCGCTCTGCGAGAGCCAGCAGCGGTTTCTTGGTCCGTCTCACTCAGGCCTCTTAGCTCGGCGCTCTCCGCCGCTGCTCAATGTGAGACGATCCGGTGAACGGCCAACGCGACTGTTGCTGTTTCGCGCGGTTCGAGGGCTTTCTCCGGTCCAACTCTTGAAGGCTCGCCAGAACGCTGTAGTGGTGAAATCCGGCGCCGCGATCGATGGTGCCGAACTCATCCGCTATTGCGAGGGCCGGCTGTCTTATTTCGCCATTCCCCGCTTTATTGATTTCGTCGCCGACCTGCCGCGTACTGAAAGCGGCAAGGTGCAAAAATTCAAACTGCGCGAGCAAGGCCGCTCGGCACAGACTTGGGACCCCGAAGCTGCAGGTATTAAGCTCAAGCCATGAGCGAAGCATGATGCCCGCACATGGCGCCGCGCCATTGTCGGGTTTGGCCCGGCAATCCATCCCTTAGAAGGGATGGCTGTTCTATTTCAACGGAAAGATACTCGGTACGCGCTACTTCATCGGCTCCGTCGTCGACCACAGCACGGTCTTGGCGCTGCTCTCATAGGCCATGCCCTTGGGATAGCTGATCAGCTCCATCTGCAGGCCCCACGGTGTCAGGAAATAGAGGATGGACTGGCCGGCCGCCGGCCCTTCATTGACCGGGATCGGTCCCTGCATGGTTTTGACGTTCTTCGACCGCAGATATTCCGCCGCCTTCGCAATGTCGTCGACATAGAGCGCGATGTGGTGGCCGCCGATGTCGCTGTTCTTCGGCAGCGTCTTGGCCTGGTCGGGCGACTGGTACTGGAACAGCTCGATGTTGGATCCTTAACCGCAGCGGACCATGCTGATCTCGTCGATGACGGCGCGCGGGTTCACGTTGACGGCGTCCTGCATGAACGTGCCCTTGTCGTCCGAAAACGGCCCGAACGACATTGCATGCGCGCAGCCGAGCACGTCGGTGAAGAAGGCGGTCGCGGCTTTCACGTCGGGCACGGTGATGCCGGTGTGGTCGTGGCCGCGCATGCCCGGAATGGAATCAGCGAAGGCCGACGATGCGGCCGCGGAAAGCGTGAGTGCGGCGAAGGCAAGCAGTGCTCTAGACTTGGTCATGATCGCTTCCTATGGTTGACAGTCAGTTGAAACTCTGGTGCGAGAGCGAGGCCAGCTGGTGCTCGACACCTCTCGGATCATGCGGCTGATCCTTGCTGCTGGGAGGTGACAGCCGGCGGGGCATCGTCGAGCCAACCCGGCTCGATATCGGGCAACGGAATCGCCGCGAGCAATTGCTGGGTGTAAGCGTGCTGCGGAGCACCGAAGACTCTTGCGACGGCTCCATATTCGACGACCTCGCCATGGTGCAGGATCGCGACGTCGTCGCAGAGCACGCGCACGACCGAGAGATCGTGGCTGATGAAGACCATGGTGAGGCCGAGCCTCGCGCGCAGCTCCTTCAGTAGCAGCAGGATGTGCGCCTGCGTCGACACGTCCAGGCCCGACACGATCTCGTCGGCGACGATGAAGTCCGGTTCGAGCGCCAGCGCACGCGCGATGCCTGCGCGCTGGCGCTGGCCGCCGGAAAGCTCGTGGGGATAGCGATCGGCGAAGTCGGGCGGCAGGCCGACGAGATCGAGGAGCGCCGCCGCGCGCTCGCGCTGATCCCGTTGTCCCCTTAGCCGCCCATGCACGCCGAGCGGCCGCGTCAAGGTGGTGCCGAGCCGCAGCCGCGGATTGAGCGAAGACTGCGGATCCTGAAAGATCATCTGGATGCGCGTACGCAGCGGCCGCAGCTCGGCCTCGTCGAGTTGCCCGATCTCGACATCGTCGAACTGGATACCGCCGGAGGTCGGCTGGAGCAGCCGCACCAGGAGCCGGCCGAGCGTGGTCTTGCCCGAGCCGGATTCGCCGACGAGGCCAAGCACCGAGCCGCGCGGCACGGCGAGGTCGACGCGCTTGATCACCTCGCGCAGGGCCGGTTTCCGAAATAGCCCGTTACGCTCCGGATAGCCAAAGCTTAGGTCAGAGGTGCGAAGCAGGATGTCGCTCATGCCGGCCCCGCTATTGCCGGCTGGTCAAGCCGGTGCGCTTCCGACCACAATTGTTCGATCAAGGCCGGCGGCACTGGACGCAGCGCCTCGGCCGGCCGATCCGCGCGCGGCGTCGCCGCGAGGAGCGCGCGCGTGTAGGGATGACGCGGTCGCGCCAGCACGTCCGCGGTCTGGCCCTCTTCGAGCACGCGGCCGGCGTGCAGGACCGTCATGCTGCGGCAGATCTTTGCGACCACGCCCAGATCATGCGTCACGAACAGCACGGCGCTGCCATGGCGCCGTCGGAGACGTTCGACAAGCTGGAGCACCTGGCGCTGCACGGTGACGTCGAGCGCGGTGGTCGGTTCGTCCGCGATCACCAGACCGGGATCGCAGGCAAAGGCCATCGCGATCAGCACGCGCTGCCGCATGCCGCCGGAGATTTCGTGAGGGTAGAGGGACAGTACCCGATCGGGTTCGCGGATCGCGACTTCGGTCAGGAGTTCGGTCGCGCGCGTGAGCGCCGCCCGCTTCGACAGGCCGAGATGATGCCGCAACAGACTTCCGATCTGCGCACCGACGCGCTTGACCGGATTGAGCGACGTCATCGGATCCTGCGGGATCAGTGCAATGCGGCGGCCGAGCAGGCCGCGACGCTCGGTCTCCCGCATGTCCAGGAGATCGCGCGCCTCGAAGGCGATGTGGCCCGAAATGATGGTCGCGTTCGCCGGCAACAGCCCGAGCACGGCTCGGCCCAGCATGGATTTTCCGGCGCCGGATTCGCCGACCAGCCCGCGGACTTCGCCCGGTTGCAGCGCGAGGCTCACGCCGCGCAGCACGTTGGCGGCGCCGATCGCAACCTTCAGACCCTCGACGGCGAGCGTGGCGGTCATGATCGTTGCACCGGATCGAGCGCGAGACGCAAGCCATCGCCGAGCAGGTTGAGGCCGATCACACTCGTGATGATGCAGACGATCGGCAGCGCCATGATCCACGGCGCCTGGTAGACGATCTGGCGACCCTCCGCGATCATGCTGCCCCAGGTCGGGGTGTCGCCCGACACGGAGATGCCGACAAACGACAGGATGACCTCTACGAGGATCGCGATCCCCATCTCGACCGCGAGCAGCGTGACCAGCAGCGGAACGAGATTGGGCAGGATCTCCAGCCGCAACAGTTTTGCCCGGCTCATTCCGATGACACGCGCCGCCGCGGCGTAGTCGCGCGTCAACTGCACCATGGTCTCGGCGCGCACCACGCGGGCAAAGCGGGTCCAATCGACCACGACGATCGCCGCGATCACCGAGGTTAGGCCGGCACCGATCACCGCCGCCAGCACGATCGAGAGCAACACCGGCGGAAACGCCATCCAGACGTCGATCAGCCGCGAGATGAGCTGATCGACCCCGCCGCCGAAGCTGCCGGCGAACAGGCCGAGCGCGACGCCGATCAAAGCCGCCAGCGTCGCCGCGATCAGCGCCACCGCGACCGCGGTGCGCGCCGAATAGATCAGCCGCGACAGCACGCAGCGGCCGAGACTGTCGGTCCCGAGCAGGTAGGCGGGATCGCCGCCGACCATCCAGGCCGGCGGCAGTTGTGCCGACATCAGATCCTGCTCGAGCGGATCATGCGGTGCGATCGCCGGCGCGAGCAGCGCGGCGAGCACCAGCACGGCGACCAGCGCCGCGCCGATCCACAATCGCGCGCCGCCCCGCTTCAAGCCGGCGAGCAAGCGCGATTGCCGTGCAACGGGAGAAGCAAGGGCAAGCTCAGCCATGGCGCAGCCTCGGATCGAGCAGCGTCACCACGAAATCGACGGCGAGGTTGAGCGTGATGAACAGCACCGCGAAGGTCAGCACCAGGCCCTGGATCAGCGGAAAGTCGCGGTTGATCACGGCATCGATCGCCATGTTGCCGATGCCCTCATAGGAGAAGATGCGCTCGACCAGCACGGTGCCGCCGAGCAGTAGCGTCACCTGGACGCCGCCGAGCGCGACGGTCGGGATCAGCGCGTTCGGAAACACCTCGTGCAGCAGGATGGCCGGCCGGGAATAGCCGCGGGCGCGCGCGATCTGGGCGTAGTCCTGGTCTTCGGCCTCCGCCAGCGACGCTTTCAGTATCCGCGCCACCAGCGCCGCAAACGGCAGCGCCAGCGCCAGCGCCGGCAGGATCATGTGGTGCAGAAGCGCGGACGCGATATCGAAGCGGCCGGTCAGGAGGCTTTCGAGCAGGTAGAAATTGCTGCGCAGGCTGATATCGATCTGCGGATCGATGCGGCCGGAGATCGGCAGCCAAGGGATCAGCACACCGAACAACAGCAAGAGGATCAGCGCCCAGAGAAAATCGGGAATGGCGAGCAGGCCGCCGACGCCACCATCGACCACCCATTCCGCCCGCCGGCCGCGCAAGAGGATGCCGGTGAGCGCGACCAGGACGCCGAGCACGACGGCCATCATTGTCGCGAGCAGCGCGAGCTCGATCGTCGCCGGCAGGCGCGCCAACAGCAGGTCGAGGACACCCTGATGCACGCTGATCGAACGGCCGAAATCGCCGCGTGCGACCTGGCCGAGCCAGGTCACGAACTGCTGGATGATCGGCTGGTCGAGGCCGTAGAGCGCGCGCAGGCGGGTGATATCCGCTTCCGATGCGCCGGGCGGAATCATCATGGCAATGGGATCGCCCGGCACCACGCGCAGCAGCACGAAGACGATTGATAAGGTGCGGAAGGATCATGCCGTTCGCCTGCGGCACGACCTTCAGTCCCTTCTTGTGGATGATCGGCTGCACATACTGGAAAAGCGGGATCACCTCGCCCTCCTCGGCGATATATTTGTCGACCGCCTTGTAGCCGGCGATGCGCTTGGCCTCGTCCTTCTCGCCCCACAGCGGTCCGATGCGCTCGACGAGATCCTTGCCCTTCCAGGCGCAATGCGGCGACGGGCCGAACATCGCAAAGCCGGTCGAGGTCGAAGGATCGCCGATCGCATTGCCCCAATTGTAGAAGGCGGCCGGCGCCAGCGCGTGGCGCGCGCGCAATTCGAAATGTTTTGCGATCTCGTAGACCTCGATGGTGGCGTCGATGCCGACCTTGCGCCACATGCCGACGATCGCCTGGATCATCTCGTAGTCCTTCGGCTTGAAGCCGCGCGTGGTCTGGATCGTGAACTTGACAGGCTTCTCCGGCGAGTAGCCGCTCTTCGCGAGCAGGCTCTTCGCAAGCGCCGGATCGTAGGCGACCTTGATCGAGGGATCGAAGGCGGCATAGCCCGGTGCTTCCAGCGTCGATATAGGAACGCCGTAACCCTTCAAAAGGCGTTCGACGATCGCTTTCTTGTCTATGGCGTGGTTCGCCGCGAGGCGTACATTGCGATCGAGCATCGGGTCGATATCGGTGAGGAAGATCATGGCGATGTCGGACACCGGTTTTGTCTGGCCGACCAGCCCCGGCTTGCCCTTCAGACGGTCGAATTCCTCGTAGGGGATTTCGAAGGTGAGGTCCGATCCGCCGGATTCCATTTCGGCGACGCGGCTGGTGGGATCGGTGACGAACTTGAACACCACCGTGTCGAAGGCGGGCTTGCCGCCCCAATAGCCGGCATGCGCCTTCAGGCGCAGGAACGCGTTGCGCTCGAAGGCGTCGACCTTGTACGGGCCTGATCCGATCGGCGCCTTCTCAAAGCCTTCCGCGCCGACCTTCTCGAAATAGGCTTTCGGAAGGATGTAGCCGGTGAGGAACGCCATCCACTTGAACAGCGTCGGCTCGAACTCCAACACGTCGCCGGTAATGGTATTGCCGTCGATCTTGTAGTTGCCGACCTTGGACCAGACGAACTGGACGGGGTTGCCGCCCTTTGGATCGCCGGCCCGTTGCAGCGACCAAACCACGTCCTCGGGCGTCACCGGCGAGCCGTCGTGCCAGGTCGCCCCCTTGCGCAGCTCGAGCGTGATCTTGCTGCGATCCTCGCTCCAGCCCCATTTGGTCAGGAGGCCCGGCTTGAACGAGAGGTCCGGCGCTTGGCCGATGTAGGGATCAAACACGGACTGATAGATCGACTGGATCGTGGGGTTGACCGCCGAAACTCCGATGGTCGGATCGAACGACGGCAGGTTGACGTTGTAAGCGATGGTCAGCGTGCCCGCAGCGGCTTGCGCCGCTCCATCACCGATGAGACCGGACGCCAACGGCAACGCGGCTACGCCGCCGGCGAGTTGCAGGATCGAACGACGAGACAGCGAAGATACCATGTTCATTACCCCACTCATTTGAGCCAATCGCGAAAACGGCGCCCCAAGCGGGCGCCGTCGATCAGTTCTGGTTATTTCCCGGCGCTCTCGGACCAGCGCGCCATCAGCATGTTCGACGGCAGCGTTTCGTCGACCAGCTTCTTCGCGGTCTCGACGCCGGCGACCGGCAGCTTCTTGGGATCGAGCAGTCCGATCTGCACCAGCACCGAGGCCTGATCCCAATAGATGTGCTCGTTGTAGAGCTTGTCGCCGCGGAAGCGAACGATCGCGACCAGGGGAATCTCGACATATTTGCCGGTCGGCGGTACGTCGGGCAGCATCCAGTCGATTTCGATGTCGTGGGTGAAGCAGAACAGCATCTCGTCGACGATGCGGTCGGAGCCGATGGTGCGCGAGATCGGCACCAGCTTGGTGTCCTGCGGCGTCTTCGGGATGAAATGGTTCTTGTAGAAGCGCAGGAGGTCGCGATAGCCGACGCCGCCGGTCATGGTCGGGATGTGGTTGACATAGGGCTGGGCGACCATGGTCGTCATGGTTTGTTCGGCCGAACGCGTCGCGAATTCGAGCTCGGTGTGCCTGTCCCACAATGCGGAGAGGTCGTAGTTCGGGCCGAGAACCCGGCGCAACAGCGCGATCGAGCGCGTATGCGCCATCAAGGTCGCGGGCTTGTTAAAGCTCGATCGCTCCGGTGCCGCAAAGGCATGGTCGCAGCCGGGATAGAGATAGAACTCGACGTCGGAACGCCCCTTGAACGCCGCCTTGACTTGCTCGCGCGCCTCTGTCGGCGCGAAGCGATCGAGCTCCGCGAAATGGAAGACCATCGGTCCCTTGATATTGTGGGCTTCAGCGAGATCGGCCTCGATGCCGACGCCATAATAGCTGACGGCGCAATCGACGTCGGTCCGCGCTGCGGCGAGATAGGCGAGCTTGCCGCCGAGGCAGAAGCCGAGCGCGCCGACCTTGCTTTTGCATTCGGGCCGCGCACGCAGCACCTTGAGCGCATCGGCCGCATCCCTGATCGACTGGTTGGCATCGAAGCGCTGGTAGTAGCCCATCGCTTTGCCGAAATCGGCCTCGGTGTAACCGAGCTCGACGCCGGGCTCCATGCGCCAGAACAGATCCGGCGCCAGCACCACATAGCCTTCCTCAGCGTAGTGGTCGGCGACCTCGCGCATCGATTTGTTGACGCCAAAGATCTCCTGCAACAGCAGGATGCCGGGACCGGAGCCTGACGCGGGGACCGCGAGATAACCCTTGAAGCTGCCGCCGTCCTTGGCAGCGATGTCGATCCATTGTCCCGCCATCGATCCCCTCTCGTCGCTAAAGCCCTTGAGCCTTCCCGTCCTGCGCGTCCGTTTGACGCGTTCTGGCACGACCTAGGCTATTGCCTTTTCATCATGCTTTCTTAATTGTACTTTTAATGTAAGAATCGAACTTGTAAATAGCATAGATTTGAGCACAGCCTGCCCAGGACGTGAGCGAAGGGCGGGAATCAGGAGACGATGTTGAGGAAGACGCAGAAGGCCGCAGCGAAGCGAACCGGCGCGGCGGTCAAGCCAAAGCAACGGCCGGCCACCATCGAGCGGCCGGGATCCTGGCATCTCGCGCGCACCGAGACCGAGCGGCGGCTCTCTGAATTCGAATTCCGGCTGGAGCGGCTGGCGCAGGCCTATTACCGCTGGAAGGCCTCGTGCCTTGCCGCTGTCTGCGACGTGCCGCTGACCGGCGACGACGTCGCCGTGCTCAACGTGGTCAGGATGGGCGACGAGCCAAAGCGGCTCTCCGAGATCGGCCAATTGCTCAACCGCGTCGACGTCCCCAATCTGCAATACGCCACGCGAAAGCTGGTGAAGGCCGGCCTGATCGAGACCGAGGGCTCGTCGTCGCGCAAGGAGACGCGCTACCGCGCCACCGAGACCGGCTACTCCGTCACCGAAGCCTATGCGACCTTACGCGCCGCGACCCTGCCGCCGATGCTGGAGGCACTCGAAGGCTGGGCGGAAAAATCCGAGGCGGCGGGCAGCCATCTCGAGCTGGTCTCAAGCCTTTATACGCAGGCCGCACAGGTCGCGATCACGCGGCGGCATCAGCCCTAAAGGGGCGCTGGGCGGACCGCGATCACGGCGCAGCGGAATACTCATGATGCTGGTGGCATTCCCGTGTTGACGACCGACGCGTCCTGAACGGTATCTTTTGAATCTTGCGCTTAGGTGCTCCTGGCACGATCTGCCGGAAGCCTATGGTCCCCGCACCACCTGCTATAATCGCTGCGTTCGTTGGAGGCAGGCTAGCTCGACTGTCCTCACCTAAATTCAAGATGGTTGCATGCGATCAACAGCGGTGGCACCCCAGCGTGGATGAAACTGATAACCATAGCTCGCCGATCCCACTATGAATGGGTATCCGGTTGCGCTCATGAGCCG
>WNFN01064373.1_pt1 | contig 14794 bp, 14 predicted proteins | sample 5400161 | NCBI WGS metagenome assembly WNFN01 (sample SAMN13153353, study PRJNA577476) | soil metagenome | isolation source: 80 cm saprolite on Douglas fir-dominated hillslope | place: USA:California | collected 2013-09-17
CCCATTCGGTACAATGCAAACTTGAGCGATGATGAGCCGACGTTGAAGCACAAAATCTCGAGGTCGTCAGCCATCGTTCGGTGTGTCAGGCGTCGGTCCACTTCCAGGCGGCCACTTCGGGCATGTCTTCAAAGTGTTCCCGAACGTACGTCTCGTGACGGGCCAGCGCGGCTTTGCACTGATCGATGAGAGCGTCTGTTGGCCAGCTTCGGGCGCCTTCGAGGGGCTCGGCCCGAGCCGCTGCAGCCCGACGAAGTGCCTCGATACATAAGTGATATCGGCTAATGCCGTTTCTGACCACCATGTCGAAGGGCGTGGTGGTGGTTCCTTCCTCGTTAAATCCGCGCACGTGAAAACGCTCGGCGTGCTGCCGGCCGTGAATGCTCTCGTGAATCGCGCGTTGATAACCGTGAAAGGCAAACACCACGTCCCGATCACGCGTGAACAATTGCACGAAGGTGCCTTCGTCCATCCCGTGCGGGTGGACGTCTGGCCTGAACAAGGTCATCAGATCGACGACATTCACCACCCGCACCCGCATCTGCGGCGCGTGGCGCCGGAGCCACCATGCCGCGGCGACGACCTCCATGGTCGGAATGTCCCCCGCGGCAGCGAGGACGATGTCCGGATCGCTGTCCTCGTGGTTGCTTGCCCAGCGCCAGAGCGAAGCGCCCTTCGCACAGTGTTCTCGCGCCGCGGGCATGTCCAACCACTGTAGTTGCGGCTGCTTGTCGATCACGATTAGGTTGACGTAATTGCAGCTGCGCAAGCAATGGTCGGCGACCGACAGCAGGCAGTTCGCGTCTGGTGGAAGATAAATTCTGGAGACGGTGCCCTTTTTCGCGAAGGGATCGGCTTGCGCCACGCCAGCTTGATGCCTTCCTCGAGCCACTTCGCGTGCTGCACGGTCATCGAGGCGGAAACCATGGCGAACGCCTCATAGCTGGCGAACAGTCCGTGACGGCCGGTGAGAGTGTACCCCTCGAGCCAGCCCTGACAATTGTGCTCGCTCAAGACTTCCATCACCCGGCCATTGGGCGAAAGGTGATCGTCCACAGGAAGCACCGGATCCATCGAGCAGCGACTCTCGATCTCGAAGACGTCGCCGAGCCGGTTGGAGTTGGTCTCGTCAGGACAAAAGAAACGGAAATTCTTGTTCGTGGCGTTGCGCTTGAAAATATCCCGGAGCATTTTGCCGAGCTGGCGCGTGGACTCACGATGCTCACTGCCCGGTTGCGCGACCGGCACGGCGTAGTCCACGAACGGAGGCAGATCCAGTGACAAGCGCATGCGGCCGCCATTGGCGTGCGGATTAGCCCCCATCCGGCGATCTCCTTTCGGCGCCAACGCCGCGAGCGACTGGACCAGCCGGCCATGTTCGTCAAACAGCTCCTCGGGGCGGTAGCTCTTCATCCACTGCTCCAGTAGCCGGAGGTGCTCCGGGTTCGACCTCACATTCGACAGCGGTACCTGGTGCGCGCGGAACGTCCCCTCCACGGGCAGGCCATCGACGGACTTCGGCCCGGTCCATCCCTTTGGCGTCTTCAGCACGATCGCTGGCCAGCGCGCTCTTCGAGCAGTCCCTTTGGCGCGAGCGTCGTCTTGGATGGCGCGGATCTTTGACCAACACGTCTCGAGCGTGGCAGCGAACCGAGGATGCATCACGGAGGGATCCTGGCCTGCGACGAAGTGGGGCTCATAGCCCTCGCCCAACAGCAAGCTCGTAACCTCCTCGTCGGTGCTGCGGCCGAGCACCGTGGGGCTCGAAATCTTGTAGCCATTCAGATGCAGGATTGGCAGCACCGCGCCGTCCCGGACCGGATTGAGATAGTGGACGCCTTTCCACGAGCCCTCCAGCGGACCGGTCTCCGCCTCGCCATCGCCCACGACCGCGACTACGACCAAACCTGGATTGTCGAACGCCGCGCCAAACGCGTGCACGAGTACGTATCCGAGCTCGCCGCCTTCGTGAATAGATCCCGGCGTCGGAACGCTCACATGGCTGGGCACGCCTCCGGGCGTCGAGAACTGCCGAAACAGCCGCTTCATCCCCGGCGCGTCCAGTGAAACATCGGGATAAATTTCGGAGTAGGTCCCCTCGAGGGAGACATTGGCCAAGATCGCGGGCCCACCATGCCCGGGGCCGGCCAGATAGATGACGTTCGCATCGGTCTGGCGAATCAAGTGGTTCAGATGCGCGTAGATGAAGCTCAAGCCGGGGGATGTTCCCCAGTGACCCAGAAGGCGCGGCTTGATGTGCTCGGGCCGCAGCGGTTCGCGCAGGAGTGGATTGTCCTGAAGGTAGATTTGACCGACCGTCAAGTAGTTCGCTGCCCGCCAGTACGCATCCAGCTTGGTGATTTGTTCCTCCGACATCGCGCTCGGCATTATTCACCTCTCGTAGCTTCGGTCTTCGCCTCGTCCCGCCTCGAGGAGCGAATCCAGGTCGAGCTTTAGCAGGTCGCCGATTCGATCGATGCTGAGATCGGAGCGCGGGTACGCGGCCAGCTCCTTGGCCGGATAGCGCTCCTGACGCTCGGGGCCGAGGGGGCGCTCAAGGTGTCGCTTCAGCTCGAGGGCAAGGCGCTCGTTGTCGAGCAAAGTGTCGTCGAGGTCGACCAAGGATACGACAACAATCGGAGGCGTCACGGCGATCTCTCGAATGGCAGTTCAGCAGAGAAGCTTTTCCTTAGTTCCGTCAGGTACTGGCGCACAAAGGCTTAAGCCAAATGTAGACAGCGCGCTGTTCAGTCCGGAGCAATTGCGATCGCTACGCCTCGATCGTCTACGCATGCCAAATCGACGACCCCCTCCACCGTGACACTTCGACTCGCGGCGCGTGGCGCTGTTCCGCGATGAGTTGATCGAGGTGCTTCAAGAGGTTGAACGGGCAAAGTGACCTGAGCGCTCGACGATCGATCGCACAGCGTGTTAGAAGTCGCCGTGCCATGGCAGCAGAAGGGGTTGCGCCGCCTGTCTAGGTAACTTGCGGTTGACTCAGAATGAAAGCTGTAGTGCAACCCCGCCGCCAGACTTCGAAGCCAAAGGCGCGACGGAGATCTGCACTTTGGCTCGGCTCTTTGCTCCCTCCGCTTCCGATCTACCGCCTGAGGGGTTCGTTTGTTTCTGGTTGTATTCGTCGGCCAGCTGTCGCGCCTCCCTCGCATCCACGGGATCGGGGTTGATGACAAAGCCAGCCACAAGCATACCCGTCCCACCGGCGGCGAGGCCCACACCGATCAAACCAGCCGCTAGCTGAGCGTTCTTGCCGAATCCACTCCCGATGCACTGAAAATCTCGCGACGGATTCGGGCAATCATTGTTGTAGGCAAACGCTGCCACACTGAGAACCAATCCAGCGGCCGATCTTCTCGTAGAAGGCGGAGCCCTCGAGTGGCACCGCATATATCTGCTCAGCGCGAGTGCTTGCGCTGCCCACCTCGGGAGACGCGGCGAGGTCTGCACTCTCAGCTGGAGCGCCGAGCCAAAGCGACAACGTTAGAAGCGCTACCATGAAACGCAAGCCTGCACAGGGCGTGCAATTTTTTGCAAGACGCGAATAACTCAGAGCCAACTGGCACCCTCGACGATCGATCGCACAGCGTGTTAGACCTCGCCGCGCCATGGCACCAGAAGGGGTCGCGCCGCTAGACGAGCTGCGCTTGCTTATGGTGGTCGACAACGAGACCGACACGCTCTCCAGCGTTGACCAGGGGGTGCCGCAAATTCCCGAGGTGGCGCACCTCGTCCCGCGCCTGCCGACGGTACGCGAGCATGCCGGACATTCGGGCAAGGTCGTGTTCGACCGCCTCTGCTGTGCTTGCCACGGCTTCTCGGTTCTGGTGACGGGGCGGCGCGGCGATCGCGAGCACACTTTGCTCTTCGACGTGGGTCCCTATGCCGACGTCTGGAAGGCCAATGCCACCCGTCTCGGCGTAGACCTGGCGACGATCGAGGTCATTTTTCTCTCGCACTGGCACTTCGACCACAGCGGCGGGTTCCCCGAGGTGGTAGCGGCGATCGCGGATGCTCGCCGGAAGTTGGGACTCGCGCCTCCGATTGTCGACCTCCACCCGGACAGGCCCGATCAGCGCGGAATTCTCCTGCCAACCGGTACGATGATCCTGCTCCCGGAGGAGCCGAGCTTTGACGCGATCGAAGCCGCAGGCGGTCGGATCGCCAAGAACGGGGAGGCCCATGCGCTTCTCGACGGATTCTTCTTCGGCAGCGGCCAAATCGACCGCGTGACACCGTACGAGACCGGCCTCGCGGGCCACTACAGCTTTCGGGGCGAGCGGGGCGAGGACGACCCGCTGATCTTGGACGAGCGCTTCGTCGCTGCCGAGGTTCGCGGCCGAGGCGTAACCGTGCTCTCGGCCTGCTCACATGCCGGTGTGGTGAATGCCTGCCTCGGCGCGCAGGCGCGGTTTCCACGTGCCCCGGTCGATCTCGTCCTCGGCGGATATCACCTGAGCGGCAAGGCGATGGAGGCTCGGATCGAACCGACGCTCGCCGCCCTAATCGAGCGGGTCCGGCCTCGCGTGTTGGCGCCTGGCCACTGCACCGGCTGGCGCGCAAAAGCCGCCTTCGCGCGCGCCTTCGCACCGGGACGCTATGGTCCGAGCGTGGTGGGCTCGATGTACGTCCTTCAGGCGCCGAGCGCGTAAGCGGCGTGGCACAATTCGTCGCCTGCGCGCAGACCATGCCCTAGCGGGTTCGGTTTCGGCTCCGTCCCGCTTCGAGGAGCAACGCCAGGTCGAGCTCTAGCAGGTCGCCGATTCGATCGATGCTGAGATCGGCATCCGGATACGCGGCCAGCTCCTTTGGATCCCTTGCGTAATGACCCTGACGCGCGAACACCGTGGTCACGCGAGCTCCCCAAATTGCTTTCACCGCCGTGAGGATCCGCAGCTTGTCGTCAACCACCAGATAGTGGTTGGCGGGATAGCGCTGCTCCACCCTCCTGCAGGCCCGAGCGCTCGATCTTGCGCGGCTGAAACACCGCATCCCCGTCGGAGAAGATCACCGTTGGACCCCAGCCGGAAAAGCGTTCCAGCACGTCCAGCGAGCTCGGAAAGAGGCGATTGGCGAAGGGATAGTTGATCAGAAACGACGAGACCGTCAGCACGTGTGAATCGCGCGGGGACTCGACGCGATAGCGCTGGAGCGCACCCAAGTAGTCTGCGTACCCAAGCTCAGACCGAAGCTGCTCGAAAAGCACCCAGTAGCGTTCTTGCCGTTCCGGGCCGAGCTCGCGCTCCATGTATCGCCGCAGATCGAGCGCGACTCGGTCGTTGTCGAGCAAAGTGTTGTCGACGTCGACCAGGAATGCAACGACGCTCGGAAGTGTCACGGCGATCTCCTCGAATGGCGATTCAGAGCACCTTAGCTTAAGCCGAATGTAGACAGCGCGCTGTTCAGTCTCGGATCAATTTGGATTTGCTTGTGGCGAAGCTCGCACGAGTGCAGTCAACTTGAGGAAAGACTCAAACGGAGGAACTCATGCCAATGATGCGTGTTGTGCAGGTCCCACGTGCCAACGGGCCTTTCGAGCTCGTTGAGCGCGAAATCCCCCAGCCTGGCGCGGGCTCGGTGCGAATCAAGGTCCAAGCCTGCGGCATCTGCCACAGCGATTCGCTTACAAAAGAGGGCTCTTACCCCGGCATCCAGTATCCACGCGTTCCAGGACACGAAATCGCTGGAATCATCGACGCGGTCGGAGAAGGAGTCGCCCCGTGGAAAACCGGCCAGCGGGTCGGAGTGGGCTGGCACGGTGGCCACTGCGGGTATTGCGATTCTTGCCGCCGTGGCGACTTCGTCACCTGCCAGATCGCGCCGAAGGTGCCAGGCATTTCTTACGACGGAGGCTACGCGGAGTACGTGATTGTTCCTGCCGCAGCAGTCGCCCGGATTCCCGAAGAGCTGTCGGCGGAAGAGGCGGGACCGCTGATGTGCGCTGGGATCACCACGTACAACGCCCTTCGGAACAGCGGTGCCCGGCCCGGCGATGTGGTCGCTGTGCTGGGCGTGGGTGGACTTGGACATCTGGCTATTCAGTTCGCCGCCAAGATGGGTTTCAATACCGTTGCGATCGCCCGAGGCAGAGCCAAAGAGGAGTTGGCGAAAAAACTCGGTGCAAGGCGCTACATCGACTCGCAGGAGCAGAATCCTGCCGCGGAGTTGACCAAGCTGGGCGGCGCCCGAGTGATACTGGCAACCGTAACCAACGGCAAAGCAATGAATGCGGTCCTAGGTGGATTGAGGATCAATGGAAAGATGATCGTCGTGGGGGCTGCGAATGAGCCGCTCGAAGTGCCTTCGCTTCTTTTGATAGGAGGACGCCGATCGATCGTCGGCTGGCCCTCAGGGACATCGATCGACTCGGAGGATACGCTGTCCTTCAGCGCACTCACCGGTGTGCGGCCGATGAATCAAGTCTTCCCGTTGGAGCGCGCGTCGGAGGCCTACGAGCTGATGATGAGTGGCAAGGCGCGATTCAGGGCCGTTCTCACGCCCAACCCTTAGAGTTTCCACCAGAAGAAGCTCTCACTACGGTGTCGCCTGGGTTCCGACGAATCGGGGCTGGTCGCCCGCGATGGCGCGATCGACAGACAGTGCGCCACCGCCCTTGATGAGGAGAGCGATGGAAAGGCCGAGAGCGAGGAGGTGGTATTCGATTCCCTCGCCCTTTTGCGTGCCCACCCAGTTCATGAAGAAGCCGACGTTGGCGTGCACCATCACCACGGCGGCGAGCATGACGCAGCCGATGCCGAAGGCAGCGAGGCGAGTGAGAAAGCCGAAGATCAGCATCACCGATCCGGGGAACTCGGCGAGCATCACCAGAACCGTGATGAACGGCGGCAAGCCCATTTTCGAAAAGCCTTGGATCGTCGCGGCAGCGCCATATCCGCCCCACCATCCGAGAACCTTCTGCGTGCCGTGTGCGAACATCACCAGCCCCAGCGCGAGGCGCATAATCAGCGCCGCCGGGTCGTTATCAGTTCGAAGGAACCGTTTGATCATGATTCGCCTCCGCGACTCTTACTTCGCAAAAGGAAAGGCCTTTGCAAGCCTAGGTTTGACGAATGGGATGCGAAAAGCGGTGAGTGTGAAGAATCCGGTCATGTGACAACTTTTCTAAAAATCGCTGTAAATACGGAATATTGGCTGGCTAAATTTCCGACCGCCTGCGTCAAGGTCTGCTAACCGCAGCGGCTTCGACGCTTACTTCTTCTTGGGTTTCCAGAGGCCCAGGTGTGCGCCGGTCGGGTCCGCGATGATGCTGAACCATCCGGCTTCCGGCACTTCGGTTACGTCTTTCATGATCGTCGCGCCCAGCGACTTCGCTTTCTTGGTGGCAGCGGCGACGTCGTCCACCACGACATAAGCGAGCCACGTGGATGGTGCGCCGGGAACCGGATTTTTCATCATCCCGCCGCCGGTTCCTTCCCCCGGGTTCACCATCGTATAAGTGCCCATATCCCCCATCGGCATATCCTCGAGTTTCCAGCTGAACAGCTTGCCGTAGAAGTCCTTCGCTTTCTTGAGGTCGGTCGTATTGAGCTCTACGTGAACGAATGGGTTTGGCATGATGCTCTCCGTTGGCTTGGTGTTACGACCGCCCGTCTATAACGGCGCTCGAAACTAGTCGACACCCCATTTGCGCGATCGCTGCGGCGCTTGGTCGGCCTAGCGTCCCACTGCCAAACGGCGAGGGGCGCTCAGTTAAGTCCGATGCATCGCTGAGTGACGCTGAAGGACGTGAGCACCGGCGTGGTTTGACGATCCGTCGATTGCAGGACGAACAGTACCCGCAAGAAGGGACCGCGAGGAACACCGGCGGCCTGCAGATCGGCAGGAGAGTTGTTGAACGGACCGTATTCCGGGATGCTGGTGCTGTTGAGGTCCGAGCTCGTGTTGGCGACCTTGACGAAGAGCTGAATTGAAGTCGTGGGCGGCGTCGTGCCGGTCCAGCTGACCGGGCCCCACTCGGTAGGAGTGTCGCAGCCCGCGTAGTCCCTCTGGAATGTTCCGCGGAATAGGTGTACAGGTTTCCCGGCTGATTGGCGGTGTAAAGGATCGTCCCACCATCTCGGCTGACCCGGATCGCGTTGCCCGTCGCCCCACCAAAATTGTTGACCCAGATATTGTTGTTTGAATCCAGCCCGACCCCGATGCTGGTAAAGGTGTCGGCCCGGGTCGCGTCGATGAAGTCTGCGCTGCCGCCATCGGGAAATTGGAAGCGGAAGACTCCGGCATCCTCTGAGTTAAAGCCAAGCAGTTGCGCAAGCTGCGTGGTGCCGCCGAACGTGGTTCGATGAGCGCTCATCCAGATGTATCCCTGGTCGTCCGCGGCGATGCCGCGCGTGTCGCCGAGACTCGAGCCGGTCTGGCTTCGAGCGTTGGGAAAATCAAACCGCGTCCAGGTACCGCCCCCCGCATCCAGTCCAGGTCCGTGATCATACCGAAAGGCACTGGGTCCCGCGTTCCACGAGGCGACCCAGACCCGATCCTTGCCATCGACCGCCATCCCGTACGCTCCGGAAACGCCCGGGCCGTTGTACGGAAGATCGCTGGCGATCAGCCTTCCGGTTCTTGTATCGACGAGCGCGAGGTTTGCGATCAGTGACTCGACCAGCCAGAGCCGTTGTTGGCCATCCACCGCAGCGCCATACGGCCCCCAGGTGGGCAGGACAATGTCGGTCCCCGCATCCGGTCCGACTTCGATGATTTGGCCGTTTCGCGAGTCGAGTTTTTGCACCAAACGGTCCGAGTGGATGCCCACCCAAATGTCGCCGCCGGTACTCCCGTTCTGCAGGCTTCCCAACGAGACGGCCAAAGCTCGTGCCTTCACGGAGTTGGGGCCACCTCCGAAGCTGCCCACCGGCGTGGAGAACAGCACGCAGCTGTCGTACTGCGTCGGATCGGCAAAATTTCTCGGGACGATGAACTCACCCGCGTCCGGATCGGTGTCGATCATCCCGTTGCCGTTTCGATCGAAACTGGTGTTGAGTCCTCCGTCCGGGAGACGCCGGCACGAGGACGGATCGTTGGCAATCTTGGTGACCGAGCCTTGGTAGCCGGGAGCGCGGTTGGCCACCCAGACGTCGCCATTCAAGTCGATCGCGGTTCGACTGGGGCTGTTCGCTACCTCGTTGCCGGTCTCGGTATCAAACTTGGAGACGGTCCCTGCACTGGAATTCGCTATCCAGGCGAAGTGAAGCTGGGCGCTGTTGTTGCTGAGCATGATGCCGCCATCGGGAGCAAGCGTCACCCCGTTTCCCACTCCGGCGGCTCCGCCATCCAAGGAGAAGTCTCCGGGAAGGGTGTTGCTCTGACCCATATGGGTGTTGGTTGCGCAGCCGTTGCACGCACCCAGGCAAACCAAACCGATACAGAAAAGTGACAGGACGAGAGATCGCCAAGACATTGCGAACCAAGATTATCGACCGTCTTTGCACGCTTACTTAAGGCTACGTTGTCCCACCGCTCGGTTGCGCGCAGTTGCCCACACTCGCGCGGGTCTGTGCATACCCAGCAGGCACGCCCCGTGGAAAAATGAGAGACGGTGGGCACTCGGTTGGCTTTGTTGGCGGTCCTGATCTCGTCCGGTCTCGCCGGCGCCCAAACCAATTCTTCTGGCCGCAATTTCGACTTGGTTCCTACCAAGCCCACTGCGGCCCAGGAAAGCAGACGTGGGGATCCTCGCATTGGCGCTGGGCGATCAGAAGGTGGGCGATGTCGTGCCGTATCGAATCGATGCCCACTTGATCGGCGCTTATCAGTTGCATCCGAGAGTGGAGCTGGGCGCTGATCTTCCGGTCGCGCTCGCGCAAGGCGATAACTTCAGCGTTCTCAATCAGTATGGAGTTTCGCAGCCCGGCGTGGCTGGCGGAATTGGCGATATTCGCCTTCTCCCGCGAGTTATCGTCTTCCCGGCGATCGATTCAATCGTGGGCGTCGCGGTGGTTCCGGAGGTCAGACTTCCCACCGGAAATGGGCGGAACCTTCTCGGCGGTGGGCTGATCTTCGCGCCGAGGATCGTGCTCGAACGGCCGATCGGCCCGTTTCGGATTCTCGGAAATTTCGGCGCGCGGCTGCGAAAGGAAACCCGGCTTCAAAATTTGATCATCGGCAACGAGTTCACGGTCGGATTGGGAGCGATGTACCGCGTGCCGGACTTCGGAAGGTTCTCCCAGCTCCATGCGATGGTGGAAATGAACCTGGCCAGCCCTACCTCGCAGCCGTTTACCTTTGCCGAATTTGTCGACACCCGGAAAAGCGCATGGGAAGTGCTGGTCGGTTTGCGCGGCAAGTTTGCCGACAACTGGGGAGCAGAGCTGGCGGTTGGACGCGGTCTGGCGGTGCACCCCGGTTATGGCCGCGAGGCATTCCGAGCGCTGGCTTCGATTCGGTATGATTTCGACTTTGCGCGGCAGCGTCCGAGCTTGCTCGTCGATTCCGACGGCGATGGAATCCCTGACTCCGAAGACGCATGTCCCAACCAGCCAGGGCCGGCGGAGTACGATGGTTGCCCGGACACCGACGGCGACCAAGTTCCGGACAACCTCGACAAGTGCCCAACAGTGCCTGGCCCGGCTGAGAACGCCGGCTGTCCTTACGAGGGTCCGCCCTACGTTGTGGTCGAACCCGATTGGATCCACGTGCGTGGAAGCGTGCTGTTCAGCTCAGGCGCCGCGGTGATTCACAAGCAGTCGCTTCCCTTGCTGGATGAGCTAGCAGCCGTGCTCAAGGGCAGACCGGACCTTAGTTCGGTGACGGTGGAGGGCCACACCGACAATCGAGGCGGTCATGCATACAACCAGGAGCTGTCCGAGCGCCGCGCCAAGGCGGTGGTCGACTACCTCGTGCACAAGGGCATCCAGCCGGCGCGTCTCGCGAGCCGCGGGTATGGCTATGACAAGCCAATTGCTTCGAATGCGGACGCGCTTGGCCGCGCAAGAAATCGTCGGGTTGAGTTCCGAATCGAGAGGAGGCCTCCTCCGGGTGAGGCTCCACGGGCCGCGCAAGCTTCCTCGCCCCCAATCGTCGACCAGTGATCGGGAAGCGCTCCGACTCCCAAGGTCAATGGCTGAAGCTCGCCCACTCACTATTCACCCCATTTGCGGTGGCCCTGGTAAGCGGCATGAGGCCAGTTCCGTCGGCGTTCACCCGCCAGATATTGTAGGTGAGATTGGGGTTCCGCGCGTCGGTCCCGTCGAGCTGGCGCGTGGAACGGAAGACAACCTTCGAACCGTCGGGAGACCATCGTGGCTCAAAGCTAACTACTCCGAGGGCTGTGGCAGTCGTCAGCGATGCGAGGCCCGTTCCGTCGGCGTTCATGAGCCAGATGTTGGAGGTTAAGTTAGCGTTCGGCGCATCCGTTCCGTCGAGCCTGCGGGAGGAATCGAAGACAACCTTGGAGCCATCGGGCGACCATTGCGGTCCAGCGCTATCCGCCTGGGCTGCAGTGAGATTGGTGAGTGGCGTGAGCCCGGTTCCGTCGGCGCCCACGCGCCAAATGTTGTAGGTGAAATTGGTGTTCGGCGCATCCGTTCCGTCGAGCCTGCGGGAGGAATCGAAGACAACCTTGGAGCCATCGGGCGACCACTGCGGCGCAGCGCTATCTGCCCGGGCTGCAGTGAGATTGGTGAGCGGCGTGAGGCCGGTTCCGTCTGCGCTCACCCGCCAAATGTTGTAGGTGAAGTTGGCGTTCGGCGCGTCGCTCGCGTCAAGCCTGCGGGAGGACATGAATACAACTTTGGTGCCGTCGGGCGACCATTGCGGCCCAGTGCTATCCGCACGGGCTGCAGTGAGATTGGTGAGCGGCATGAGCCCGGTTCCATCGGCGTTTACCCGCCAGATGTTGTAGGTGGAGTTGGTGTTCGGCGCATCCGTCCCGTCGAGATTGCGTCTGGAAACGAAAACAGCTTTAGTGCCATCCGGTGACCACTGCGCCTGAGCGCTGTCCGCTCGGGCCGCAGTCGCCCGAGTGAGGGGCGCAAGGCCGGTGCCGTCAGCGTTCATCCGCCAGATATTGAAGGCGGGGTTCGACGCGTCGGTTCCGTCGAGCTTGCGGGACGAATTGAAAACGAGCTTGGAGCCATCGGGCGACCATTGCGGCAGGACGCTACTCGCATCGGCTGAAGTGGCATTGGTGAGCGGCGTGAGGCCCGTGCCATCAGCGTTCACGCGCCAGATATTGTACGTGCCGTAGACGCTGTACGGGTCATTGGTGTTCAGCGCATCGGTCCCATCAACCTTCTGGGGGGAATCGAAAACAACTCTCAACGGGCCCGTTCTGCCGCTAGGGCTTCCGCTGCAGGCAATCACCACGCAGGCGAGAAACCATATTGTTTGAAGTTTAGGCTCCATGAGCACTCGCCGAGGTCGCGCTTGGCTCGCCACCCCCTCGAGGAGCCATTTACCCAAATACCGTGCCGAGCGTCAGCTCAGCACGGCGCTCAGACGCCTGCGCTTTGCGCGATCGATTTCCGCCAAAACCTAGAAGGGCGTTGACAACCTGGCTTACCCATTGTGGATTTGGTTGACAAGGCTGGGCGAACCTTTACGTTAGCGACCGGCCTGGTCGAGTGCTAACGACCGAAATTCAACCAATCTTTAGTAGTTACAGGAGGTTACGATGGCAGCGAAGGAAATTTACTTCCATACCACTGCGCGGGACGCGATCTTGCGCGGGGTCCGGATCCTCTCCGATGCGGTGGCCGTAACGCTTGGGCCGCGGGGCCGGAATGTCGTGATTGAGAAGTCGTTCGGGTCGCCGACCGTCACTAAGGACGGCGTCACGGTGGCCAAGGAAATCGATCTCGAAAACAAGTTCGAGAACATGGGCGCTCAGATGGTGAAGGAGGTGGCCTCCCAGACCTCGGAGAAGGCAGGGGACGGCACCACCACCGCGACCGTGCTCGCAAGATCGATCTACGAAGAAGGCCTCAAGCTGCTCGCGGCCGGCCACAATCCAATGGAGCTCAAGCGCGGCATCGATCGTGCGGTGGAGGTGGTGGTCGCCGAGCTAAAGAAGGCCTCGAAGCAGACCAAGGACCGAAAGGAGATCGCCCAGGTCGGCACCATCTCCGCCAACGGCGATGAGACGATCGGTAACATCATTGCCGAGGCGATGGAGAAGGTCGGCAAGGAAGGCGTGATTACGGTTGAGGAGGCCAAGGGCCTGGAGACCACGCTCGAGGTCGTCGAAGGCATGCAATTCGACCGGGGCTACGTCTCACCGTACTTCGTCAGCAATCGCGAGCGGATGGAATGTGCGCTCGACGATCCGTACATCCTGATCACGGAGAAGAAGATTTCCGCGATGGCCGAGTGAATAAGATCCGCGGCGTGCTGAACGTGTGCGCGGTCAAGGCCCCGGGCTTCGGCGATCGCCGCAAGGAGATGCTCAAGGACATCGCTACGCTGACCGGTGGTCAGGTGGTGTCCGAGGAGTTGGGCATCAAGTTCGAGAATCTCACCCTCAATGACCTCGGACGGGCCAAGCGAGTGGTGGTGGACAAGGACAACACCACGATCATCGATGGCGCCGGCAAGAAGGCCGACATTCAGGGACGGATCAAGTTGATCCGAAACCAGATCAGCGAAACCACGAGCGACTACGACCGCGAGAAGCTTCAGGAGCGGCTCGCCAAGTTGGTCGGCGGCGTCGCGGTGGTCAACGTGGGCGCGGCGACCGAAACCGAGATGAAGGAGAAAAAGGCTCGGGTCGAGGACGCGCTCCACGCCACGCGAGCAGCGGTCGAGGAAGGGATCGTTCCCGGCGGCGGAGTGGCCTACCTTCGCTGTCTGCCGGCGTTGGAGAAGCTGAAGGTCGACGGCGAGCAGGAATTCGGCGTCCAGATCGTCCGCCGCGCGCTCGAAGAGCCGATCCGAAGGATCGCAATCAACGCAGGCGCAGAGGGCCCGGTGGTGATCAACCGGGTGAAGGAAGGGAAGGGCGCGTTTGGCTATAACGCCCAGACCGAAACCTTCGAGGATCTCGAGAAGGCTGGTGTGATTGATCCCACCAAGGTCGAGCGGACGGCGCTGCAGAACGCGGCGTCGGTCGCCTCGCTGCTGCTGACCACCGAGGCCATGGTCGCCGAGCGGCCGAAGAAGAAGAGCAAGGCTCCAGCGGGCGGCGCGCCGGATTACGGCGGCGAGGACATGGAGTACTAGACCCTTCATCGCAACACCCTGACCAGACCCGAAAAGCGGCTCCGAGGGTTGGGAGCCGCTTTCCGTGGGACCAGGACTGCAGCTGGGGGCTCAGCTACAGCCGCTGGTCGCTCCGCAGTTGGTGCAGCGGTAGCAAGCGCCGTTTCGGACCATGATCGCGCCGCAGGTGTGGCAGGGCGGCGCGTCGGCTTGGTTGAGGAAGGTTTGGGCGCTGCTCGGCGCGAGCGCGGGTATCTCCTGGCCACTGCGACTGGCGGCGGCCCCTTCCTGATGTGAGTCGGCGGCCGGCGCTTCCTCTCGTGGCAGAAACTTCAGCGCCAACCACCGGAAAATATAGTCCGCGATCGATTTGGCGATCGGGATCTGCTGATTGCCGGTGAATCCTGATGGCTCGAAGCGGGTGTGGCTGAATTTGTCGCAAAGGACCTTGAGCGGCACCCCGTACTGCAACGCCAACGAGACCGCGGTGGCGAAGCTGTCCATCAAGCCGCTGACCACCGATCCTTCTTTGGCCATCACGCAGAACAGCTCTCCCGGCTGGCCGTCCGCGTACATCCCCACCGTGAGGTAGCCCTCGTGGCCACCGATCGAAAACTTATGGGTGATC
>WNFN01174088.1_pt1 | contig 14785 bp, 13 predicted proteins | sample 5400161 | NCBI WGS metagenome assembly WNFN01 (sample SAMN13153353, study PRJNA577476) | soil metagenome | isolation source: 80 cm saprolite on Douglas fir-dominated hillslope | place: USA:California | collected 2013-09-17
TACCCGCAGCGCCTCCCTGAGCTGGGTCCCCACCCTGAGCGTGGGATTCAGCGCCGAGGACGGGTCCTGGGGCACGTAGCTGACCCGGGCGCCGCGCACCGCGCGCAGGTCGCCGGGGGGCAGCGCGAGCAGGTTCTGCCCGTCCAGCAGGACCTGACCTGCCGTGATGCGCAGGCCCCGGCGGGCGTGGCCGAGCAGGGCCAGGGCCACCGTGCTCTTGCCCGAGCCGGACTCGCCGACTAGGCCGAGCACCTCACCGGCCTGGACGGCGAAGGAGATCTCGCTCACCACATCGGGCCCGGATCTGCCCAGGCGGACCTCCAGGTCCGCCACCTTGAGCCTGATCCCCCGCTGGGCGGGCGTGGTCTGGATCGGCGGCGCGGCACGGTGGCTCATTCGGACACCTCCCCGCCGAGGTCGTCGATGAGCGCCGCCTCCTCTGGCCGCCGGTCGACCCCGATCGTCACTCGCGCGAACGCGTCGGTGAACGTATTCGTCCCGATCGTCAGCAGCGCGATCAGCGCCGCGGGGACGATGACCGACCATGGGTTCAGCGACAGGCCGATCCGGTTCTCATTGATCATCAGTCCCCAGTTGGCGGCCGGGGGTTCCTGCCCGAAGCCGAGGAACGCGAGCCCGGAAATGATCACGATGGAGTAGGTCAGCCGGAGCCCCGCCTCCACCATGAGCGGGCTGACCAGGTTGGGCAGGATCTCCTTCGCCATGACCTTGGCCGGCCTCATCCCCTGCAGCTCTGCCGCCTTGACGAAGTCCCGCTCGGTGATGTCGAGCGTGGCCGACCGGATTACGCGGGCCACCTGCGGGGCGTGGGACACGCCGACCGCGATCGTGATCAGCCACAGCCTCGGCCCGAGCAGGCTGAGCAGCAGCAGGGCGAACACCAGCTGCGGGAACGCGAGGATCACGTCCACCGTCCGCATGATGATCCCGTCGCTGCGCCCGCGCAGGTAGGCGGCTGACACCCCGGCCGCGGCACCGCCCACGATCCCCAGCGCAGTCGCGCACGCGGCCATGATCAGCAGCAGCCAGCCGCCGTTGAGCACCCGGGACAGGACGTCGCGCCCGAGGAAATCGCCGCCGAGCAGGAACTGCCCGTTCGGCTTGCCGAACGCCAGGGTGACGAGGGCATACGGCGACTGCGGGGCCACGAACGGGCCTATGACCGCGACCAGCACGACGAACGACGCCAGCCCGAGCCCGATCGCGCCTCGCGGCGTGCGGATCGCCACCCACAACAGCGACGCCCACTGGTGGCGCCGAATCCGCTTGACATTCTGGGGCGGCGTCCTGGCCGCCGGCGACGCTGCTGGAGCATTCACTGCCATGGCTACCTGGCGATTCTTCGGCGCGGCGTGGCCAGGAGGGCGATCACGTCGGTCACGATGTTCACGACCACGTAGAACGCGGCCAAGACGAGGACGATGAACTGGACCACAGGGACGTCCCGGTCGTTGACGGCGAACACCAGGCCCTGGCCGATGCCGGGAAAGTTGAACACGTACTCCACAATGACGATCCCGCCCGCCAGGTACAGGAAGTTAAGGCCGATGACCTGGATCGTCGGCGCGATCGCGTTCGGCAGTGCATGCATGAGCACGATGCGCCATTCGGGCACGCCCTTCAGCCGGGCCATCTCCACGTAGTCGGACTCCAGCGCCTCGACCATCGCGGCGCGCATCATGCGCAGGATGTACGGCACGATCACGATCACGAGCGTGGCGGCCGGGAGGACCAGCAGCTCGGGCTGGCTCCAGGCGTAGGTGCCCGGCGCCAGCAGCGAGACGGCCGGCAGGATATGCCAGACCACGGTGGACAGCAGGATGATCAGCCCGATCGCGACGACGAACTCGGGGAGCGAGGTCACCGCGAGCACGACGACCGAGGTGATGTGATCGAACCAGCTGTCCTTGCGCAGGGCGGCGACCGCGCCGAGGGCCACGCCCAGGATCGCGCCGAGTTCCCGAGACGGCCGGTGAACAGGCCGGAAATCCAGACCCAGTACTGGTCGAAGATCCCGCGGTTCAGGTGCAGCGATGCCTCGAGCGCGTGCAGCCGGGCCGGGGTGGCCGTACGCCCGAGTATCGCGTACGCGGCGTTGCCGGGCAGCACCTCGGTGGCGAGGAACACCACCACCGACACGAGGAACAGCGTGAGCACGCCAACGGCGAGGCGCCGCCGGACCATGTGCGCGATGGGATGTGCGTCGTGGGAGGCCGCCCGCCGAGCAGGAGCCGTGGTTACGGCCACGGTGGGCTCAGCCAGCGGAACACGATAACGCAACGCGCCTCAGGACTCGGGGCTGGCACGTCATCGATTCCTTCCGTTATCAGCGCCGACGGTGCTGCGGGTGAGCGCTCATCCCTTTGATCACCATTTCTAGCGTATCCGGGTCATAGAACGCCGGGCAATGCCGATCATTGCCTAAGTTGCCAGGTAACGGCCCCTCCGGTCCGGGGCGAGTTCCCCGCCCGAGACGATCAGCTGACCCCGCAGCAGGACCGCGCGCACCTGGCCCGAGGCCCGCAGGCCTGCGTAGACACTGCGGCCGGTTCCGTCGCCGAACGCTTCGTCGCCGAGCACGGTCTCGCCGGCCGGGTCGAACACCACGACGTCCGCGTCGGAGCCGGTGGCCAGCGCTCCCTTCCGGGGATAGTGCCCGAACACGCGGGCCGGGTTCTGCGAGGTGAGCTGTACCAGGCGCTCCAGCGGCAGCCCGCGGCGCAGCCCCTCGGACAGCAGCAGCGGCAGCCGGGCGCCGATCCCGGCGATGCCGTACTCGTAGCGCTCGCCGGGAGCGACGATGTCATCAAGCACCTGGGAGCGCGTCTGACAGTGATCGGAGCCGATCGCGTCGACCGTCCCGTCGGCCACCGCTTTCCAGAGCGCCTCGACGTGGCCCCTCGCCCGGAGCGGAGGACAGACCAGGAACCTCCCGGCGTCCGGTCCGTCATAGCGCGTCTCGTCGAGGAGCAGATGGTGCAGGCAGACCTCGGCGACGACCTCCGGCCGGCCCCGCTGGCGCGCCAGGCGCACCTGATCGAGCGCTCCGGCCGTGGACAGGTGGACCAGGTAGCACGTGGCCCCGGTGAGCGAGGCCACGGCCAGGGTGCGGGCGACCGCCTCCTCCTCGACCTCGGGCGGCCTGGTGTCGGCGAAGACGTGCTCTCCGCGGCGGCCCGCCCGCACCGCGCCGTCCACCAGCTCCTCGATCAGCGGACCGTTCTCGCAGTGCACCTGGACCACCAGCCCCGCCTGCCGGGCGTCCGACATCAGGCGGTGCAGGCGCCTGGTGGAGAACATGATCCCCAGCTCGGGATAGGCCAGGAACACCTTGACCGCGGCCGCCCCGGCCCGCCGGGCCTCGGCCAGGTCGGCGAGCGACGCGCGATCGGGGTCATACAGCATCGCGTGCAGGCCGACGTCGATCACCGCGTCGCCACGGCCAAGCTCCTCACGCCGACGGAGCAGGCTCTCCAGGTCGGCCTGGCCCGGCCCGGGGTTCGTGAACGACAGCGCGGTCGTGGTCCCGCCGCGCGCCGCGGCGGCGGTGGCCAGACCGACCTGCGACATCAGATGGCAGTGCGGGTCGACCCCGCCGGGCAGCACGTAGCAGCCGGCGGCGTCAACCGCCGGGCCGGTGGCGGACCCGGGGTCCGTGATGGCGGCGATCTTCCCGTCGCTGATCAGGACATCGCCCCGGCGCACCCCGTCGGGTGTTACCACCGTCCCGCCCGCGACCGCCGCGGGGCTGACGGGCGGGATGGTCACCGGCGGGCCGGGTCGGTGTCGGGGTCGAGGCGGCGTACCTCTCCGCCCCTGATTACCAGCCTCGGTACGAGCAGCCGCTCGACCACCTCCGTGGCGCCGGCCGCGTCGGGCAGCGACCACTGCCCGTAACGCAGCTCGAACGCGGTCAGGTCCGCCTCCCGGCCGGGCGCCAGGGCGCCGATGCGGTCGCCGCGCCTCGCGGCCTGCGCGGGCGTGGCCGTGGTCGCCCGGATCACGTCCTCGATCTCCATCCCGACGTGCAGCAGCTTGGACAGCGTGGTCGCCTGGTCGTAAGCGGGACCGTTGACGTTATGGGCGTGCAGGTCGCTGGAGATCGTGTCCGGAGGGAACCCCTGGGCGATGGCGCGGCGCGCCACCCGGTAGGCGAAGCTGCCCACGCCGTGGCCGACATCGAACCGGACCCCCCGCTCGCGCGCCCGCCGGACCTCGGGAAACAGCATGCCGTCGGCGTCGAGGATGCCGCCCTCGTTGCCGTGGAAGCAGTGCGTGACGATGTCACCCGCGCCCAGGTAGGGCAGCAGCCAGGTGATCGGCGGCCGCATGTCGATCACGTGCACCATCAGCGGCAGGCCGAGCTCGTCCGCGGCCTCGCGCGCCAGGCGCATCGCGGGCGCCGGGTCGTCCCCCACCATCTGGTAGCCGAGGCGGACCTTGATGCCGACGATGACGTCCGGGTGCTCGCGCGCCCGCTCGACCGACTGGGCCACGGACGCCCAGCGCAGGTCCTCCAGTTCGCCCAGCAGGTTCGTGATCATGCCCTGCACGGCGATGTGCAGGAACGCGAGGATCCGCGTCCGGGCTGGCTCGATGATGTAGCTGCGCAGGCCGGGGAAGGTCTGCGCCCCCGACGAGCCCGCGTCGACCGCGGTGGTCACGCCGCGGTCCAGGCAGTAGGCGTCGGCGTCGATGCCGTAGTGCGAGACGCCGCGGTACAAGTGGGTGTGCAGGTCGACCAGGCCCGGGACGACGATCAGGCCCGACGCGTCGAGCTGTGTTGCCTCGGGGGGACGACCCCCCCAGACCCCCCCGCGTCCCATCCGCTCGGGCCAGCCTCCGGCCGGCCCTCCCGGCTGGGCCCGGCTTCGCCGCCTCACACCTTCCGTTTCCTCCTCGATGCTGGTGATGACGCCGTCGCTGATGAGGACGCTGGCCGTCGCGTCGATGCCCTGGCCGGGGTCCAGGACCCGCGCGCCGACGATGGCCAGGTCGGTCACACCAGCCCCTCGGCGGCCATGAGGGGCAGCGTCACGGCCAGCGCGTCGGCGGTGCGTTCCAGGTCGCTCTGGGAGTGGGCGGTGCTGAGGAACCCCGACCCGTGGAACAGGTGCACGCCCTCGCGCAGCATGCCGCAGTGCAGCGCGGTGGACAGCGGCCGGGGAAGCCCCGCCTTCAGCGTCGCCGGGTCGCGCTGCTCCGGAGGCTCGGGCCCGAACAGCAGGTGGAACACCGAGCTCTCGCCGTACGCGCGGCCCGCCACGCCGCACCGTTCGAACACCGAGTTGAGCTCGGCGCGCAGCTCGGCCGCGAGCCGGGCCGCCTGCTGCTGCGCCTCGCCCGAGCCCACCAGGGCGAGCGTGGCCACGCCCGCGGCGGCCGACAGCGGATGGGCGTTGTGCGTGCCCGGATGCGTGACCCGCCGCGGGTCGTCGCGGAGCGCGCCCAGGTGATCCATGACGCCGGAGCGGCCGCACACCGCGCCGCCGGGCATGCCACCGGCCAGGACCTTGCCGAGCACGGTGAGGTCGGGCAGGATCCCGGCGACCTCCTGCACGCCGCCGGGCGCCCACCGGAAGCCGGTGACGACCTCGTCGTAGACCAGCAGCGTCCCGGTCTCGTCGGCCAGGCGGCGCGCCGCCGCCAGGAACCCCTCGGGCAGCGGCAGCGTCCCCCAGGCCGCGCCCGAGGGCTCGAGGATGAACGCGGCGACGTCGCCAGCCCGGAGCACCTCGGCCAGGACCTCGGCGTCGGCCGGGATCACGGCCACCGAGCCGGAGATGTCCTGGGGCAGGCCGGCCGTGTCCGGGGTGTCGAACGGCGGGTCGGCGCCGAGGGCGGCCTGGTCGTGCCAGCCGTGGAAGTGCCCGGCCAGCTTCACGACCTGGCCGCGCCCGGTGACCGCCCGGGCCAGCCGCAGCGCCAGCAGCGACGCCTCGGTCCCGCTCGAGGTGAACCGGACCCGCTCGGCGGAGGGCACCAGGCCGATCACGGCCTCACCCCAGTCGCTCTCCAGCTCGTGGCACGCCCCCGGGTGAAACGACCTCGCGGCCTGGTCGCGGACGGCGGCGACCACCTCGGGATGACAGTGCCCGACCAGCAGCGACCCGTGGCCCATGACATAGCAGACGAGCTCGTGGCCGTCCAGGTCCCACTTGCGCGAGCCCGCGGCGCGCGCGACCGCCAGCGGGAACGGCTCGGCCAGCCGAACGTCGTGGGTCACGCCGCCGGGCAGCAGGCCCCGCGCGCGGACGCTGAGTTCCTCGGAGCGAGGGTTCTCGCTCGCCCAGGCGGCCGCCAGGGCCCCGGGGGCCGACGGGCCGCCCCGGCTTGAAGATCGCTTGGTGGGCTCCCTATGCTGGCGCAACACGGCATCACGGTACTGGACGAAACGTGCCCGGGAACACAGGGAGCCATGACAGGGCTGGACGGACAGCGGGATCCCGGGAGTGGTCCGGTACGGGACTTCGTCGGCTACGGGCGGCACACTCCGGCGGTGCGGTGGCCCGGCGAGGCCAGCCTCGTGGTCAACATCGTGGTAACTACGAGTCCGGCGGCGAGTACTCGCTGCCCGACGGGGACGGCCGTAACGACACTTGGGGCGAGTACTCCTATCAGATCGGCCCGGACATCAGGGACCTCGGGACCGAGACCCACTTCGAGTTCGGTTCCCGCGCCGGGATCTGGCGGCTCGCCCGGCTCTTCGACCGGTACCGGGTGCCGGTCACCGTTGGCGCGAGCGGGCGGGCCCTGGAACGCAACCCGGCCGTCGCCGAGTGGATCGCCGAGGCGAGCCACGACGTGCTCGCCCACGGCTGGCGCTGGGCCGAGGTCTCGGAGATGACCCGCGACGAGGAGCGGGACGACATGCGCCGCGCCATCGAGTCGATCGAGCGGCTCACCGGGCAGCGCCCGCTCGGCTGGTACGCGCGGTCGTTCCCCAGCGTGCACACCCGGGAGCTGGTGGTCGCCGACGGCGGGTTCCGCTACGACTCCGACGCCAGCAACGACGAGCTGCCGTACTTCGCGCGCGCGGGTTCGGGCGCTCCGTTCCTGGTGGTGCCCTACTCGAAGGTCTATAACGACAACCGCTACCTGCTGAACCCGGCGTACTCCACCCCCCGCGACTTCTTCGACAACCTGCGGGCCGCTGTCGACTACCTGTGCGAGGAGACCGCCGCGGGCCACGGGGCCAGGATGATGACGGTCGGGCTGCACGAGCGCTGGAGCGGGCAGGCCAGCCGGGCCACGGCGGTCCGGGACTTCGTCGAGTACGTGCAGTCCCGCCCGGACGTCCGTTTCATGCGGCGGCTGGACATCGCCGCGTGGTGGCTTGACCACCACGCCGAGTGGGGCTCGCCAGGCAGCGGTAACGCGGGAGGTGGTCAGCCGTGAGAGCCGTCGTATTCGCCGGGCACGGGGGCAACGAGGTCGTCCGGCTGGAGCAGCGCCGCGACCCGGTCCCCTCGGCCCACGAGGTCCTCGTCGCCACCCGCTTCGCCGGCATCAACTGGGCCGACGTGGCCCAGCGGATGGGCAACTACCCGCCGCCGCCCGGCGCGCCCGCGGACATCGCGGGCCTCGAGGTCGCCGGGGAGGTGGCCGCGGTGGGGCCGGGAGTGCTCGGCTGGCAGGCCGGCGACCGGGTGTTCGGCCTCGTCGGAGGCGGCGGCCTGGCGGACCGCGTGCTGGCTTACGAGCGGCACCTGGCGGCCGTGCCGGCCAGCCTGAAGGACGACGTCGCCGCCGCGGTTCCCGAGGCGTACATCACCGCCCACGACGCGGTCTTCACCCGGGGCGGCCTGGCGCTCGGCGAGGTGCTGCTGGTGAACGGCGCCAACGGGGCGGTCGGCTCGGCCGGGGTCCAGCTCGGGCTGGCCGCAGGGGCGCGCGTGGTCGCCAGCGTCAGGTCACCCGACTCGGCGCGCGCGCTAGCCGAGGCCGGCGCGCTCGTCGTGACGCCGGAGACAGCGGCCGAGCAGCTCGCGGCCCTGGGCGGCGCCAGCGTCGTGCTCGAGCTCATCGGCGCGCCGAACCTTGACCTCGATTTCCGCGCCCTCGCGTCCCGGGGCCGGATCGTGGTCGTCGGCAGCGACGCGGGCGCGGACGCGGCGGTCTCGCTGCGCCGGCTCATGGGCCTGCGCGCCAGCCTGCACGGCACCGTGCTGCGGGCCCGGCCGACGGAGGAGAAGGGCATGGCCGTGCAGTCGTTCGCCAGGTCGGTGGTTCCGCTGCTGGCCACGGGCCGGGTGACGATGGCCATCGACCGCGTGTTCCCGGCCGCCGAGGTGACCGCGGCCTTCGATTACCTGGCCCGGCCCGGGAAGTTCGGCAAGATCCTGCTGGACTTCGCTTCATAGCGCCGCTGCGCCCGTGCACCTTGTGAGACTATGACCGGTGTTATGCAGGCAAGATGGTGTACTTGCCGCCTTAACGCCGGGGGGCGCAACGGATACTGGAGGGTAACCCCGTGGATCGATCAGACGGAAGCCGAGCGCCGACTTCTGCAGCGACCCTCGACCGGCGCCAGTTCCTGCGTGGGATCGCAGCCACCGGCGCGGTCGCGAGCGCGGGCGGCCTGCTCGCGGCCTGCGGCGGCGCGAGCACGACCGGCCAGGCGAGCACGGTCACGAGCGCCAGGAAGCGGGGAGGCGGCCTGAAGGTCGGGCTGTCGGGCAGCTCGGGCACGGACACGCTTGACCCGCATGCCGGGCTCACCCACCTCGACACCGCCCGGGCGCAGGCCCTCTACCAGCCGCTGGTCCAGCTCAACAGCGCGGCGCAGAGCGAGTACGTGCTGGCCGAGTCGATCACGCCGAACAAGACAACCAGCGAGTGGATCATCCGGCTGCGCCAGGGGGTCACGTTCCACGACGGCAAGCCGCTGACCGCCCAGGACGTGATCTACACGTTCCGCCGGATCAAGACCGGGAACAAGGGGGGGTCGTCGTTCTCCGGCGGCAACTCGCTCGGGCCGATGAACCTGAGCGGGCTGAAGGCACTGGACAGCCACACCGTCCTGGTGCCGTTTACCAGCCCCTACGGCAGCTTCTTGGACCAGCTGGCGTACTGGTACTACCTCTACATCATGCCCGACGGATTCAACCCGGCCTCGCAGAAGCCGAACGGCACCGGGCCGTTCATGTACGAGAGCTTCAGCCCAGAGCAGCAAAGTGTGTTCACCCGGAACAAGAATTTCTGGAAATCCGGGCGGCCCTACGTGGACACCCTGACCATCATCGACTTTCAGGACAACACCTCCTTGCAAGATGCCCTCATCACCGGCGTCATCCATGCCGCCGGGGGATTCGACGGGCCGGAACTCGCCTCGCTGGCTACCGCCGGCGGTGTGAACCCCGTTGCCTCGCACACCGGGGCGTTCACGCCGTTCACGATGCGCGTGGACCAGCCGCCGTTCCACGACGCCAACGTCCGCCAGGCGCTCCGGCTCCTGGTCGACCGGCCGCAGCTCATCGACTCCGGTCTGGCCGGGTACGGGGTCGTGGCCTCCGACGTGTTCTCGCCCTACGACCCTGACTTTGATCACTCGCTGCGGCGCGAGGCGGACATCGAGAAGGCGAGGTCCCTGCTGAGGAAGGCGGGGCAGGAGAACCTCACGGTCACGCTGGTCACCTCGGCCGCGGCCACCGGCATGGTGTCGATGGCGACGGTGCTCACCGGCTACCTGAACTGGCCGTTCTCGCAGGACTTCTACAACTACTCGCCGTACCTGGCGCAGGTGGCGCAGTCGATGCTGCAGACGTCACCGTTCAACGAGACGCACACGAACAGCCCTACACTCAGGAGCCTGTACAAGCAGGCGAACGAGACGATCAGCGTGCCAAAGCGCAAGCAGATCGTGCAAGAGATGCAGCAGTACGATTTCACGCAGGGCGGCTACATCGTCCCGGCGTACATCGATGCCCTCGACGCCTACAGCACGAAGATCACCGGCTATTCCCCGTCCGCCATCGGTCAGCCGCTGTCCGCGTTTGACTTTGAGAACTGGTCATTCGTCTGACACCGTGACGTGCCCTTCCAGGAGTCAAGGTCGGAGTGGTTGACCCCGCACGCCCGAACCCGTACGAGGACATCCCGCGTGCCCACTGCCGGTCCATCGCAGATCACCCACATCTTCGCATAACGTCAAGAAAGTGTTGCATGAGGTTGATCGATTAGCGACATGACTTGTGAGAGTATGACCCCCGTATCGTGAATAGCCGACCTCGACGGAGGTGCTCTATATGGAACGATCAGCCCAGCCGGACCGGCGCCAGTTTCTGCGGGGGGTCGCGGCAGTCGCCGCGGCCACCGGCGCTGGCGGTCTGCTCGCGGCCTGCGGCGGCTCGAGCACGACGAGCAGCAAGACGGCCACGTCCACGGTCGGCGGGAAGGGCGGCGGGAACCTCAAGGTCGGGCTGTCGGGCAGCTCGGGCGCGGACACGCTTGACCCGCATGCCGGGCTCACCTACCTCGACACCGCCCGGGCGCAGGCCCTCTACCAGCCGCTGGTCCAGCTCAACAGCGCGGCGCAGAGCGAGTACGTGCTGGCCGAGTCGATCACGCCGACGTTCTCCGGCGGCAACTCGCTGGGGCCGATGAACCTGAGCGGGCTGAAGGCACTGGACAGCCACACCGTCCTGGTGCCGTTTACCAGCCCCTACGGCAGCTTCGTGGACCAGCTGGCGTACTGGTACTACCTCTACATCATGCCCGACGGATTCAACCCGGCCTCGCAGAAGCCGAACGGCACCGGGCCGTTTGTTTACCAGAGTTTTACTCCTGAGCAGCGCAGCGTGTTCACCCGGAACAAGAATTTCTGGAAGCCCGGGCGGCCCTACGTGGACACGCTGACCATCATCGACTTCAGCGACAACACATCGCTCCAGAATGCCGTGACCACCGGCGTCATTCACGCCGCTGGCGCGTTTGACGGGCCGGAGCTCACCGCGCTGGCCTCGGCCAGTGGCGTGAAGACCATCGCGTCGCACACCGGGGCGATCACGCCGTTCACGATGCGCGTGGACCAGCCGCCGTTCCACGACGTCAACGTCCGCCAGGCGCTCCGGCTCCTGGTCGACCGGCAGCAGCTCATCAATTCCGGGCTGGCCGGGTACGGGGTGGTGGCCTCCGACGTGTTCTCGCCCTACGACCCGGACTTCGATCACTCGCTGGCCCGCCAGCAGGACATCCCGCAGGCGAAGTTCCTGCTGAAGAAGGCCGGGCACGAGAACCTCACGGTCACGCTGGTCACCTCGCCCGCGGCCACCGGCATGGTGTCGATGGCGACCGTGCTGGCCCAGCAGGCCAAGGCGGCCGGGGTGAACATCAAGCTCAGCAACGTTCCCTCATCCACGTTCTTCGGGAAGAACTACTTGTCGTGGACGTTCTCGCAGGACTTCTACAACTACTCGCCCTACCTGGCGCAGGTGGCACAGTCGATGCTGCCAGCCTCACCATTCAACGAGACGCACACCAGCAACCCCACGCTCAACAGCCTCTACAAGCAGGCGAACGCGACGCTCAGCGAGTCAACGCGCAAGCAGATCGTGCAGGAGATGCAGATGTTCGATTTCACGCAGGGCGGTTACATCATCCCGGCGTACATCGACGCGCTCGACGCCTACAGCACGAAGATCACCGGCTATTCCCCGTCCGCCATCGGTCAGCCGCTATCCGCGTTTGACTTCGAGAGCTGGTCGTTCGTCTGACTCAGGGGAGAGCAGCCATGCCACACAAAGCCGATCTGCTCGCGTCCGGCCTCGGGTTTCCCGAGGGCCCGGCGGTCATGGGCGACGGCCGGATCGTGCTCTGCGACGGCAACACCGGCGAACTGCTGGTGTACGAGGGCGGGACCGTCTCGACGCACGCGCACACCGGCGGCTCGCCCTGGGGCTCGGTCCTCGGCAGCGACGGTGCCATCTACGTGACCCAGGGCGGCAACGTGCCCGGCAGCGGCGATGCCAGCGCGGTGTCCGGGATACAGCGCGTGCTGCCGGACGGGTCGGTAGAGCTGCTGTTCTCCGAGGTGGCCGGCTACCGGTTGTACGGCCCGAACGACCTGGCGTTCGGGCCGGACGGCCGGCTGTGGTTCACCGAGTCGGGGTCCGAGCAGGACTTCCGCTTCGATATCCGGTCACCCGGCAAGCTCTTCGCCGTGGGCCCGTCCGGCGCGGGCGAGATGCTGCTCGAGCTGCCGGGCGTGTACCCGAACGGGATCGCGTTCGACGCGCAGCAGCGGCTGTACTGGACCGAGTCGATGGCGCACCGGGTGCGCCGGCTCGAGGACGGGACGGCGGTCACGTTCTGCCAGCTGCCAGACAGCCATGTGCCCGACGGCATGGCATTTGCCGCGGACGGGCGCCTGTTCGTGGCGACCACGGTCTCCGGGGGGGTCACCATCGTCTCGCCGGACGGCGCGGTGCTCGACGAGATCCACTTGGGCGAGCACGCCACGAACTGCATCTTCGACGGCCCGGACCTCTACGTGACCGCGACGCGCGAGGCTGACATCGAGGCCTCGCAGCGGACCGGGACGTTCTGGCGGATCGAGACCGACGCCGCCGGCCTGGACCTCATTCCAGGGCAGCTCTAACGCCCGCCGCCCGCCTTTCGGCCGTTCAGCAGTCGAGCCAGGACCAGGTGCTGACGGCCGGGGCGGGCCGGGCGTTCAGGAACTCGAGCAGCTCCCCGGCGCCGGCCGGCACGATCTGGTCGGGAACGGCCAGGCCCGCTGAGGCCAGGGCTTCGGCGAGCCCGTCGCGGTCGCCGATGAGCACGAAGTCGTAGCCGTGCCGGCTGAACTCCTCGGCCTGCTCGGCCACCTCGGCCAGGACGCGGGCGGCGATGTCGGCCGGGTAGTCGTCGGCGGGCAGCTGCATCGCGCCCCAGCCCGCCGACGCCAGCACGGCCAGCGCGTCCAGGCCGTCGGGCGGCGGGTTGACGTAGCCATCGGCGACCAGTGCGATGCGGAATGACCGCTCGTCCGGCTTCACCGGCGTCTCACTGGGCTTGACTCACTCTGCTTGTCCTACGGGGCTTGTCCTACTGGGCTTCTCGCGCGGGCGGTCCAGCAGGGAGACAAGCCGCGTCTGCTGAGTCAGCTCGTCGTGGTCGGGCAGGGCATGGGTCTCGCCGCCCAGCCCGGGCACGATGCCGCGGCGGCCGAGCTCCTCCCGCAGCTCCTCGACGAAGATGCCCTCGCCGCTGGTGAGCTCGGCGGTGCCCTCTGCCCACTCCGGCAGGCCGCCGCGGGCCGGATCCGAGCTGGTGATGTGCACCCCCATCGACGGGCTTCCCTCGACGCCGATCAAGACGATGTCCTCGCCCCGCGAGGCGCGCACCTCGATCATGTCAGCGACCGCGGCGGCCAGCCGTCGGCAGTGCCGCCGGTAGGCGGCGGTGTCGAGCTGCTCGCGTACCGCCCAGAACCGGTTCAACCCGGTGAACGCGAGCTCGGGGCACGGCATCTGCTCGATCCGCCAGCCCTGGTCGCGGAGCACATCGACGACGGGGGAGTAGATGCCGGCGCAGTGCGCGCCGTCGCCCACCTTGGAGTTCTGGTTCATCAGGCAGTGCGCGACAAATGCGACGCCCCGCTGCTCCGGCTGCTCCCGGCGTTCCATCCGATAAGTGTAGCTGCGCCCTATACTCTCGGGATGCCCCGCTCCGCGATCGTCACCGGCTCCTCCTCCGGGATCGGCCGGGCGATTGCCACGCGGCTGGCGGCCGACGGCCAATGGGTGCTGCTGGCCGACGTGCGCCGGGACCCGCTGACCGGCGGCACGCCGACCGATGAGGTCATCGCCCTGGGCGGCGGCGCGTGCGAGTACGTCCGGGCCGACGTCTCGGCCCGCCGGGACTGCGACGCCCTGGTGGCCCTGGCCGTCGAGCGGACAGGAAGCCTCGACGTGCTGGTCAACAACGCGGCGCTGGCCGGGGCCCACTCCAAGCCGCTGCTGGAAACCGGCGACGATGATTTCGACGCGATCATCGCCGTGAACCTGCGGGGGCCGTTCCTGCTCTGCCGGGCGGCGATACGGCAGATGCTGACCCAGCCACCCCGCGGCGACGCCCGCGGCCGGATCATCAACATCACCTCGCAGCACGGCATGGTCGGCGCGCCGGGTCATTCCGCCTATGCCGTCAGCAAGGGCGGGCTGGTCCAGCTGACCCGCCAGATCGCTGTCGAGCACGGACGGGACGGCATCATCTGCAACGCGGTCGCACCCGGCAAGATCGTGACCGGCACGCCGGGTGACCTCAGCCAGAACGGGGAGTCCGCGGCGTACGTCCGGGCCCGTACGCCGTTCGGGCGGCTCGGTGAGCCGGGTGATGTCGCCGCGGCGGTGGCGTTCCTGGCCTCGGACGAGGCCACCTACATCAGCGGCGTGAACCTGATGGTCGACGGCGGCTGGATGGCCTACTGACCAGCTTGGATGACCTGCTGAGCGGCGCGGCGCTGGCCGGTGACTAGCATCGCTGCCATGGGGGCTGGCCGTCTGCGCGGCCCACCGATGTGCGGAGGCAGAGATGATCAGCTACCGGCTGGATGACGAGCACGAGGAGCTCCGCCTCGCCGTGGCCGAGTTCGCCCGTGACGTCGTCGCGCCCGTGATCGGCGGTTTCTACGAGCGCCGCGAGTTCCCCTACGAGATCGTGGCCCGGATGGGGAAGCTCGGGCTGTTCGGGCTGCCGTTTCCCGAGGAGTACGGCGGGATGGGCGGCGACTACTTCGCATTCTGCATCGCGCTGCACGAGC
>WNFN01210903.1_pt1 | contig 14777 bp, 16 predicted proteins | sample 5400161 | NCBI WGS metagenome assembly WNFN01 (sample SAMN13153353, study PRJNA577476) | soil metagenome | isolation source: 80 cm saprolite on Douglas fir-dominated hillslope | place: USA:California | collected 2013-09-17
ATCCCGAAGCTGGGTTTTCCAAAGATGGGGTTTTCGGCGCCGGACCTTGCGGTCTTTGAGCGCGCGCAGAAATCGTTTGAGAGCATCGGTGTGTATCAGAACAAATATTTCAACATTTCCGGCGACAAAGAACCTGAGCGGCTGATGTCGGCGCGTATCTCGTCTTCAGTTTTCCCCATGCTGGGCGCTGAGCCTATGCTAGGCCGCGCGTTCACGATCGAAGAGGACGCTCCGGGACAGAACGTCGTCATCCTCAGCTATGGGCTTTGGCAGCGCCGCTTTGGCGCCGACCCAGGCATTATCGGACGCAACCTTGAGCTCAATCGGCAACCATACACCGTCATTGGCGTGATGCCGAAAACTTTCACTTTTCCGTTGCGTGGACCCCAAGGCAGCGAGCCAGCGGAGCTTTGGGTGCCCATGGCTTTTACGGCTACGGAATTGGAAGGTTGGGGCACGAACTACATGAACGGCGTCCTGGCGCGGCTGCGCCCCGGCTTGGCGTTCGAGCAAGCGTCTGCCGAGGCCGAGTCGCTTTCGCGCTCCATCGGATCGAATTATCCGCCGGAGTTGACGAAGGCTTTCCAGGGCGCAGAACTCAAAGTCAGCATGAATTTCTATCACGGAGAGGTTGTGAAGTCAGTGCGGACTCTGCTTCTTATTCTGATGGCGGCTGTGATCCTGGTGTTGCTGATTGCTTGCGCCAACGTCGCGACGCTCTTGGTTTCACGAGCTGCATCGCGGCGGAAAGAGGTTGCGCTGCGCACCACGCTCGGCGCTACGCGCGTCCGGTTGTTGCGGCAGATGCTGACTGAAAGCCTTTTGCTCGCGCTCATCGGCGGTTCCTTAGGGCTCGCGTTCGCCTTCTGGATCAAGACCTTACTGCTCTCGCTCGTGCCTGAAAGCGTCCCGCTGCCGCGCGACATTCCCATTGGCGGCAGCGTGATCGTTTTTGTGCTCGCTGTCTCCTTCCTGACGACTGCTCTCTTCGGATTGGTCCCGGCATTCCAGGTATCTGCGATGGCTCTTCATGGTCCGCTTCAGGAGGGCGGGCGCAGCGGCACTCCCGGCCGGTTACGGCATCGCCTGCAAGGTTTTTTCGTTACCGTTGAATTTGCCCTGGCGCTGGTCTTGCTGATCGGGTCCGGATTGCTGATTCGGAGCTTTGCGAAACTCCTGGAAACCGATCTTGGCTTCCGTCCCGGCCATGTGCTCACTCTGAAAATTCCTATTCCCTCCGAGAGGTACGCCAAAGCTTCCAAAGTCCGCCAATTCTATGAGCAATTGCTCGACCGCGCCGGGAACATACCCGGCGTGAAAGCGGTTGGACTGACGAGCGACTTGCCTCTAAACGGTTGTGGCACGATTGCGATTCAGATCGAAGGTGGGAGAAACTCGGGGGGCGAGACGCCACAGGCGATTTGTCAGACATGGCAAGTAGGGAACTATTTTCAGACCCTCGGCATCCCGCTGCTTAAGGGCCGCTCGTTTACGCTGGAAGACCGCATCGATGCGCAGCCCGTCGCCATCGTAAGCGAGACGGCGGGGCGGCAGTTCTGGCCGGGTCAAGATCCCATCGGAAAGCGCATTCGTTGGGGTGTTTACACTCCTTGGCAAACGGTTGTTGGAATCGTAGGCGATGTGAACGACGGGCCGCTTGGCCAGCCGGTGCAGCTGCACGTCTATAGACCGTATTTGCAAATGGCCGACCTATTCTTCGAAGACAGCAGATTCGGTGAAGTGCGCTCGATGAATCTTGCTCTGTTATCGCAGACGGATCCGGCTTCGTTGACTTCCGCAGTCATCGGCCAAATTCATTCGCTCGATCCCGATCTGGCTGTGGCGCACATCCGCACGATGGCGCAAGTCATCAGTTCTTCCGTTGCCGGGCCCAGGTTCAACACGCTTCTTCTGGGCGTTTTTGCCGGAGTGGCCCTGTTCCTCGCGGCGATTGGAATTTATGGCGTCATGGCATATGCGATCGCGCAGCAGACACGCGAAATCGGCATCCGCCTGGCGTTAGGGGCGCATCCGAGGAATGTTCTGCAGCTTGTTCTGCGACGAGGAATGCGTTTGGCGGGAGTGGGCGCCACGTTCGGCGTGGCAGCCGCATTGGCTCTTACCCGATTGATGGCTGGCCTCCTTTATGACGTCAGCGCGACCGATCCGCTCACGTTTTCCTGTGTGGTGATTCTGCTGCTCGCTATCGCGCTGCTGGCTTGTTACGTGCCGGCGCGCCGGGCGATGCGCGTTGATCCGATGGTGGCCTTGCGTTACGAGTGAGGGCCCATGTCATTGCTATGAGTTTATTCTTTGCCTATAGTGTTCCCCCTGAGATGTGGCGTCGCATCTACATACTGTGCGTCCTAATTATGATGATTATGGCGCTGCTGGCATCGACTCTTCCCGCATCCCGCGCCGCTTCCGCTAACCCCATGGACGTTCTAGGCTCGAGTTAGGAACTCATCTGCAACTAGGAAATAACCGCCAGATCAGTATTTCGTTCGGGATATCAGCCACTCCTCTTGACAACCAGTAGAAGAAAGCGTATGTTCCTCCTGGTAGCCAAGGGGAAGAAGGTTTATGCCAGACAAGTCGAGTGATCTCGTCCAAGGCACTCTGGACATGCTCATTCTGAAAACGCTGGCGCTCGAACCCATGCACGGATATGGGATCGCCATCCGGCTCGAACAGATGAGCAACGGCGTTTTCCGCCTCAATGCAGGTTCGCTGTTTGTCGCCTTTCAGCGGCTGCAGCGAGCGGGGCTGATCGGAAGCGAATGGAAAGCCACCGAGAATAGCAGACGCGCAAAGTATTACGCCCTAACAGACCAGGGACGAAAGAGGCTCAACAGCGAAACACGAGAATGGGGAAGGCAAGTGGCGGCGATCGCCAGAATCTTGGAGGTGGCGGCGATCGCCAGAATCTTGGAGGCGTCGTAAGCGAACCATGTCATTGCTGCGAAGCCTATCAGACGGATTGCGATCGCTGTTTCGAAAGGAATGCGTTGAGGAGGACTTGGACGAAGAACTCCGCGGCTTCCTCGAGATGGCCGCCGAAGAAAAGATGAAGCAGGGGATGAGCCGCAAGGATGCGCTTCGCGCCGTGCGTTTGGAGCGGGGCAGTCTCGAAATTACGAAGGAAGTCGTGCGCTCTACCGGCTGGGAATTTTTCGTGGAGACGTGCTGGCAGGATCTGCGCTTCGCCTCCCGAACGCTACGCAAGTCCCCCGCATTCACGGTTGTCGCCGTCCTCACGCTCGCTCTCGGCATCGGTGCCAACACCGCGATTTTTAGCCTCCTGAACGCCGTCCTGCTCCGACACTTGCCAGTCAAAAATCCAAATGAACTTGTGCTCCTCGGAACCGGACGAGGCTCCGGGAGCACTGGTGGCGTGAACGACGTACTTTACTCATATCGCTTTTACGAAGAGCTCGCGCAGAGGAATCAGGTCTTCTCTGAGACCAGCGCCATGATGAGCGTGCTATTCGGCGGAATGCACGGCAGAGTCGAAAGCAGCGCAAGCCTGGAGCCGATGAATGTGCAGCTCGCCTCCGGGACCTATTTCTCTATGCTCGGCGTCGAGCCGGTTCTAGGCCGGGAGTTCACGAAGCTGGATGACGAACCACTGGGCGCGCACGCGATCGCCATGATTAGCTATTCCTGGTGGACTCGCCGCTTCGCCCGCGACCCTGCGGTCATCGGCAAGACCATAGCCATCGGCCCGACGCTCTACACCATCGTCGGCGTGACCGCTGGCAACTTCTCCGGCACCACGGTGGGTGAATCTCCCGATGTTTGGATTCCACTCTCTATGCAAAAGCAGGTTTCGCCTGGTTGGAACGGCTTGGAAGATAGATGGTGGGATTCTCTTTACATTCTGGCGCGGCTTAAGCCCGGCGTCTCGGTTGCGCAGGCCGAAGCTGGCATCAATGTTCTTGCCAAGGCGATCTGGCTCGATTTCGCCGGGCCGGTCATCCCGCCCCATCGGCAGCGCAATATCGACGAAGCACGGATTCCGCTCACTTCTGCCGCGCGCGGTCTTTCGGAACTGCGTGAGTACTCGTTGCCTTTGCAAGTCTTAATGGTTGTCGTGGCTTTGGTCTTACTGATTGCCTGCGCGAATATGTTCCGTCAATTGCTTACTGAAAGCCTGCTGCTGGCTTGTCTTGGCGGGGTGCTAGGGCTTTTGTTCGCCTCATGGGCCAGCCGGGCTATGCTGGCATGGATCTCTGCCGGACCGGAACCGCTCCCGCTCAACATCGCGCCTGATGTGCGTCTCCTTGCTTTCACTTTTCTGATCTCGCTTGTCACTGCGCTTCTTTTTGGCACGGTGCCCGCGCTGCGCTCCACGCACGTTAACCTCACCGACGCGTTTAAGTCTGGACGAGGTGCCGCTGCGTTGGGCCTGCGCAGCCGTTTTTCCAGTGCGTTGATCGTCTCTCAGGTCGCGCTTTCCTTTGTGCTTCTCATCGGCGCCGGCCTGTTTCTGCGTACCCTGGTCAATCTCACGCGCGTAAATCGGGGATTCGATGAAAAGAAAGTTGTGCTTTTCTCAATTGATCCGGCGGCCCTTGGCTACAAATTGGATTCCCGCCTCGTAAATCTCTACCAACAGCTCGAGCAGAGAGTAGCTGCCGAACCCGGCGTTCGGGCTGACAGCGTGTCTTTGTCGACTTTCAATCAGGGCTCGTGGCGCACACCAGTCTCCGTGCTTGGGGCGACTCCAAATGCGGGAGACAACCCGCATGTCATCCACAACGCAGTCGGAGCGGGCTACTTCGCCACGATGGGAATTCCCTTACTCATCGGACGCATTTTTGGCCAGCAGGATGCTGCCACATCGCCGAAGGTCGCCGTAATCAACGAAACGATGGCGCGCCTCTATTTTCCGGGTGGTTCTCCAATTGGCCGCCGCTTTGGCATCGAAAGCGATCCTGAGCATGCCGCCGATTTCGAAGTCATTGGTGTGGTCAAGGACGCAAAATACGAGAGCCTCGACGAGAGTCCGGAACCGGGCGCTTACTATCTCTATTCCCAGGTCCTTAAGCACTTTTACTACGATTTCGAGGTGCGCTATTCCGGCGACCCACATGCCATCATCCCAGAGGTCTGTAGCGCTGCCGCTTCGGTGGATCCTAGCCTCCCGCTCGTTTATCAAGGCACGCTATCCGAACAAGTGGATCGTTCGGTTGCGAGCCAATCCTTGACCGCCCGCCTTTCCGCCTTCTTCGGCTTTCTAGCAGTTTTTCTGGCTTCGATTGGTATTTATGGATTGATGTCCTATGGAGTTGCTCGGAGGACTAACGAGATTGGTATCCGCGTTGCGCTCGGAGCTCCGCGCTCTCGCGTTTTTTGGATGATCCTGCGCGACGGGCTGCTCTTCTCCAGCACTGGGCTTGCTCTGGGTGTCCCGATCGCGTTGGCTGCTGGCCGACTGGTATCGGGCATGCTGTTCAGTACCAAGCCAGCCGACCCCGCAACGATGCTTGTCGCGGCGACTCTACTGATAGTGCTAAACGTGACAGCCGGCTATCTACCGGCACGCCACGCGATGCGCGTAGATCCCATGGTCGCCCTGCGTTACGAATGAGGACGTATGTCACTGCGAAGCCTATTAGACGGATTGCGATCACTGTTCCGAAAGGAGCAGGTCAGCCATGAATTGGACGAAGAACTAAACGGCTTCCTCGAAATGGCAGCCGAGGAAAAGATGAAGCAAGGCATGAGCCGCAAGGAGGCCCTTCGTGCCGTGCGCTTGGAGCGAGGAAACCTCGAAGCTACAAAAGAAGTCGTCCGCGCTGCTGGCTGGGAGTATTTTCTGGAGACGTGCTGGCAAGATTTGCGCTACGCAGGCCGCATGCTCGGAAAGAATCTGGGATTCACTTCAGTGACCGTCTTGGTGATGGCCTTGGGTATTGGGGCCAACGCAGCGATGTTCAGCGTAGTCAATGCCGTGTTGTTGCGGCCGCTCTCATTCAACGATCCAGACCGTATCGTGACATTGTCCTCTTTGTGGAAGCAGGACGGGAGCCACGGCCCTGTTTCCGCTCCGGATTTTCGCGACTGGCACGACCAGAGCACAGCGTTCGAGGCTATGGCGTACGCTATGGTGTCTCCTGAGTTTTTTCAGGTCTTCCGCATCCAAACCATTGCCGGCCGCGAATTCAGCCCTGAGGAAACGAAGCCGGGCAGCGCGGGCGCGGTGGTGATTGGCAACTCATGCGCCTTGAACCACTTTGGCAGCGCAGTCAATGCGGTGGGTCACAAGATCGGATTCGCTGGCAGAACTCTGGAGATTGTGGGCGTGCTGCCTCCTCGCTTTCATTTTCCAGGAAAAAGTGACGTTTGGTTTCCGAGCAACACACTTTTTCCGGACACCGAATCCCGCTCGGGACACAATTATTCTGTCGTTGCCCGGCTTAAGCCCACGGTCACCCTCGAGCAAGCGCGAGCGCAAATGACCGCCATCGGCTCGCGTCTGGAACAAAAATATCCTGATAGCAACACGGGCAAAAACGTCGCGGTTACCCGTATGCGCGATGACATGGTCAGCAACTTTCGCTTCACGCTTTGGGTCATGCTCGCCGCTGTCGGCGTGGTGCTCCTGATTGCCTGTGCGAATGTGGCTAACATGCTGCTGGCCGACTGGTATCGGGCATGCTGTTCAGTACCAAGCCAGCCGACCCCGCAACGATGCTTGTCGCGGCGACTCTACTGATAGTGCTAAACGTGTTGTGGGGAGCGCGCGTGCTGGTCACGTTGGCGCCCCCAGATGTACCGCGTCTTGCGGAAGCGACGATCGACACACGCGTTCTTGCGTTCACCTTTATCGTTTCCGTTGTTGCGAGCTTGCTGTTTGGGCTGGCGCCTGCTCTGCAGGTTTTACGCGTGGACCTCGACAAATCCCTAAAACAAGGAACGACGCGATCAACCGGAGGCGGGCTTGCCGATCGATTGCGCAGAACATTGGTCGTCGCCGAAATCGCTTTGTCCATGATGCTGCTGACTGCTGCCGGCTTGCTGTTGAAAAGCTTTGTTGCGCTGCAAAATGTTTCCCTAGGATTCCGCCCCGAGCGGGTGCTGGTTGTGGAAAGCAACGTTCTCGCGTCTGACCTGGAAGGCCAAAAGCGCGCTACGCGTTTCTATAAAGACTTGCTCAGCCAGGTCGTAAATATCCCGGGCGTATTGCACGCCGGCGCTACGCGGACGCTGCCGGGGCACGCTCACTCGGCCGGGAGCTACTGGGTCGATTATTTACCGCAACACCCGGATTTTTCCAAGACTCCGAACGCTGTCTTCTCTATCGTTGCGCCCGGGACATTCTCGACGCTCGGAATCCCGTTGCTAGAGGGCCGTGATTTCAACGACAGTGACACTTACAAGGCGCCTTTTTCTGCCATCATAAACGAAAAACTTGCCAAGGATACGTTTCACGGACAAGATCCCATCGGCCATGTGATTTACTGGGGCCTGGATACACCCGATCCGATGCGGATTGTCGGTGTGGTCGGCGACGTGCGGCAGTGGGGACCCGCGCGGTCACCTTGGCCCGAAATTTTCGGAGCGTATCAGCAGCACCCTGCGCCTTCGACGAACTTGAACGTTGTCGTGCGCACGGCGATGGCTCCCGGCGCTCTCTCTGAGACACTCCGGCAAAAAGCGCGCGGACTTTCCGCGGATGTTCCCGTGAAATTCACAACAATGGAGGCATCGCTGAGCGAGAATGTGGAGGCTCCGCGTTTTCGCACCTTGCTTCTTGGCGTATTCGCGACACTGGCAGTGTGTCTTTCCATGGCTGGCGTATACGGCGTGATGTCCTACGTCGTGGGACAGCGGTCGAACGAAATCGGTCTACGCATGGCGTTGGGAGCAAGTCCTGGCGACGTGTCGCGGCTCGTGCTAAGGCAAGCCTTGGTGCTGGCCAGTCTGGGAATAGTCATCGGCCTGGCTTGCTCCGCAGCGGTCACGCGGCTGCTGCAGAGCATGCTCTTCGAGGTAAAACCCAGCGACCCGCTTACCTATGTGGTGGTGATTGCAGCTTTGGCTGCTGTTGCACTAGCGGCGAGCTACGTTCCGGTGAGGCGAGCCATGCGCGTCGATCCCATGGTCGCCTTGCGTTACGAATGAGGACGTATGTCACTGCGAAGCCTATCAGAAGGATTCCGATCGCTGTTCCGAAAGGAACGGGTCGAAAAAGAGCTGGACGAAGAGCTAAGCGGCTTCCTAGAAATGGCAGCTGAAGAAAAGTAGCGACTACTACGGGAAGCGCGATCTTCACCACAGATGGTGTCGCCTCTCTGAAAGATGGTGTTACGTCAATCGAAGCGGCCGTTGACCTTTCTTCCGCGCCCTCTGGGCGATATGTTTTGCAAATCCGAAGGCCTAATTCAGAGTGGAACTCATATCCTCTCTTATTGCGCTGATTCCTTTCGCTGGCGCGGCGGACGCTTCGCGTGCTATGCTCAGCACGTCATGCCGCAAGGTGGCGCTTTTAACTGCGATTTTCGTTTTTCTCTGATTTTACTAAGCCATGCAAAATCAATAGACTGCAGACGAAAAAGGATTCAATTCCCATAGCCATTAGATTGGGGTCTGCCGTCAGCCCGCATCCGCCGCAACCACCAGCGGCCACGTTCAAACGGATTAATCGAACGCGCCCGGAACAACTAGGCGAAATTTTACGTTTCGGTGAAAACGCGCGTCCGATTAATCACTAGCGTTAATCGGGACCTAGCTACTCCTCGCTAAAGGGTAGTTCCGAAAATAACGCATTGATGTAGCGCTCGGGAGCAGCGATAAATCGGCTGACCAATTGAAAAGGCTGACTTTCACGATAGTCAATTTGATGAACTTTTCCCTCATCGAAAGAAAAAATCTGCGCCCCGGGATACGCCAACAAAATCGGTGAATGAGTGGCGATGATGAACTGGATGTTGTCATTCCCCCTCACCAAATCATGAAGGAGTATCAGGAAACTTAACTGACGCTGAGGCGATAAGGCAGCCTCCGGTTCATCCATGAGGTAGAAGCCGGAGCGAGTGAAACGATTCTGTAACAAGGACAGGAATGATTCTCCGTGCGATTGGTCATGGAGGCTTTTGTCCCCGTAGCTGCCTAACGATCCTACTTGGTCAACGTAGGTCGCCACGTTAAAGAAGCTTTCCGCCCGTAAATAGAATCCGCCGCCTGTCCTTTTCGTGAAAGATAGTCTTAACGCTTTGACCAGCGGTTCAATCGTGGTCAAGCTCTCCGTTGTCTTTGGAGAATAATTCCGATTCCCGCCTTCCAGTCCAAATCCATAATGGGCAGCAATTGCTTCTAGTAAAGTTGATTTTCCAGTTCCGTTCTCGCCCACAAAAAAGCAGACGCGGCTGGAAATCTCAAGCTCCTTCAACGAAGCAATCGTTCGGATGTTGAATGGATAGTCACGCGGTTTCGTTATGCGCTCCCTCAGGAGCGCGATTTTCTTGAGGCGCATCATTTGGGGTAATTGAGTGAATGCAGACTGCATTTTAATGCCAAAACTCGGCTAGGTCGCCTAACCGGAAAAGTTCCTGCAGTACTCATTTTCAGTACGGCAGCTCTCAGCCCCGCAATTTCCTTGGCTGACTTATTTTCAGCGGTGAGGACAGCCTGGCCAGCAGCAAGGTCGGCGCATTCCTTCCTTAAGTTCTGTGCGTACTCGCTCAATGTGCTGTCTTCTCGTTTCCGGTTTCTTGACGGAGATAACCCAGCAGATCCACTCATTGCGCGCGAGTGGCGTAATATCCTCCCATTTTGCCCGTGCCACGGAGTCGGAAATGAGAACCTTTCGTAAATCCGCTGGTACGCTGTGTACCGCGCCCGGAGGGAGCGCTTTCTTGTTCATGGATTTCATTCTACATCGTTACGCAATCAGTCTGGGGAGTCCATGGATGCGGTCCGAATTGGGCCGCCCAGAAAAGCCAATTTGAAAAAGTGCGGACCGGCCTGATTTCACTTGGACGGTAAGCGTTAATCAGTACCTATTGCCCATAGATCATCCTTGAACCTCCTTTCATCCCTACGACTCACATTTTAACCCCGCCATAACACGCGTTTCGTCCTGACTATCGGTGCGATACAATCCCGGACCATGCAAACGGTCTACGAAGCCGCAGGTGGTCGCGACGGCTTGCTGAGGTTGGCCAGCGCGTGGCACGCACGGGTGCTAAAAGACGAAGTGGTTAGCCATGCGTTCAGCCATGGATACCACCCACAGCACACTGAGCGCCTTGCTGCGTACTGGGAGGAGGCTCTCGGTGGGCCAAGAAACTACTCTGACCAGTACGGTGACGAGACCTCTGTCGTCCGGATTCACAGCGGTAACGGGCCGCACGAGGAGATGGACCAGCGGGCGATCGCCTGTTTCGATCAGGCGCTCGAAGATGTCGGCCTCGCCCGCGACGAGCGGCTCCGGCGCGTGCTTCACGATTACTTTGCGTGGGCTACCACGACCACAATGTCTCGTTACCACCACTCGGCAGATGATGTGCCTGATGGTCTGCAGATCCCGAAGTGGTCCTGGCACGGACTCATCAGTTAATCGACGGTCGGATTTTGCCGTTTAACACTCGAAATAAAGCCTGGATTACTAAAGTGCTCTAACATCTCGTTGAAATTTAGGTCCTTGTCATGCTCCTTCCAGCCCCAAAAGACATGAGGCAAATCCCACAAATACACTGTCGCCGCTCCAACCTCTAGGGCACGGCGCAAAATTGCCTGGGCGGGCTTATCCAACCCGCAGGCTCCGAGATATATAGAGCAGGTAATGTCGGCAAAGATTTCGTCGAACATGCACAAGGCATCGCGTTGCCAATCTGTGAGTCCCTGCTCCTCGCTCAAAATTCTTGCAACAACAGGTATTGCTCTAGCCTGAATTTCAGCTCTTGAAACCAGCTTCGTCTCCTGCGTCAGAGCGAGGCTCAAGTTGCTGTGGAACTTCCGACTAAGCTCCAACCAAATAACGGCTTTTCCTTCGGACGGCACGGACATCAATCACCGACCTATCTAGTCGAGCGAAGCACTGCCTCAGCCGCTAAACGCGTGCAGAGGTCCAAGACAATCTTGCTCCGCCTTTCGGCGCAACACGTTTAAGTGTTGGACGCGAGGACGCGATTTAACCGAATTATAACACCTACTCTGAACGAACCGTTCGCCGTCGATCCCATGTTCCCCCTGGCTTAATTCAGTCTTTAGTTAAGAAATCTCGCCACAGCCAAAGAATCTCTGCCCTTCCTGCTGAAAACCTGCGCCTGGACCGCCCGCTTCTCCTGTCAAGGTCTCCCGCTTCGCTCCGATAAACGCAAACTGCGCGCCCTTGACAGCGCGGACGGCCAAGCGCCTATCCCCCGCCACGAAGGGCATTTGCTTTTTATGCGCCGCCTCTGAGAAGCAAAGACCAAACCTACCGAAAGGAGATTTTTCCTATGCAGCAAATCAGCAAACAACCTGCTTTCGAGCTAGGCCAGATCGTCGCAACTCCGGGCGCTTTGGCCGCACTCAAGAAGGCTGGGCAACAACCGGGCGAATTCCTCACGCGCCACATCGGGGTGATTTGGACGAGGAGGACCACACTTTTGCTTCCCGAAGAGTATTAGGCCCGAAAAAAATCTGAGAAAAGGAGACGAAAACAAATGAACGCAACGATGGTAGCAAGTGGAACGAAAGCAGTCCCCCTGTGGATTCCTCGATTCAGGACATTCCGCTGGCGAAAATCCGTGAGTCCAAAACGAACCCGCGACGCTTTTTTGATGAAGCGAAGCTAGCGGAACTCGCGGATCGCAACAAAACGGCACACTTCGACGCGAGTATTTGGATCGCATGTTGTTCTGGACCACGGTAGATCTCGAAAACAAGCTGCTCGATTTCAGGACCTACTTCATCACTGGAAGGGGGAACCCCGGATACGCCGGGGTCACGACCAATCGCAAATCTCCGCTCGTTTCAACGGCAACCGCGCTGTCGTAACCTATATCATCAGACACCAGTGGCTGCGTGATTTTCCAAAGACTCTCGATCGCTGCGGTCTCCGGTAAACTTAGGAACACTCCCAATTAAATCATCTGGTGTTTGCGTTCTTGGTTGCTGCGCTGTTCGCGGATCCAGTTTCTTCACTCCACCGTATCAATTCGGCAGAGACAGGTATCTCACGCGCAGCAGTATCCGCAAGATGCCAGCGGAGAAGAACGCAGCGTAGTAGGCTAGAGACCAAATCTGAAAGGAGACGGAAAGGTAGGTGAATGACATGGGAATGACGAAAACAGCGACAACGCTAATCCTTGCAATTCTAGCGTCGGCTGGAATCGCGCGGGCACAGAAAAAGCCCACGTTGGCAGATGCTTCACCCTACGTCACGAAAATGAACAATGGCCGTCCAGTCGATTGCACAGCAGAAAAGGTGAAAATACGTTTCGGAAGTGGTCGCGGAGAAGGCTATTGCCAAGCCGTCCTATCTGACTTAATCAAGTCCTGGGAGACTGGCATAACTCTTACAGAGCATGAAAAGATTATCTCACGTGCCGTTGAAGGGGTGAACCTTCTACGGGGTCAACATGGAGCAATTCTGGTAGACCCAGATTCGCTTCAACTAGACACTGTTGCAACCAGGGATTCCAAGCATCAAGGCGGCACTATAGAAATCTGCTATTTCTTTCGGGCGCGCAACGGCATGAATGGGTATGCCTCCGGTGAAGCAATACTGCGCAACAACGGTCTATCCATTCTTTTTAATGGTGCCAGTTACATCCCGCACAATTTAGAAGAAGCAGTTGCCAATGCTTGTCGCCAAAACGTCCTCACAGCGGACATCACAAAAGAAGTCTTAGCCGCACTCAACCCAGTGCCCACTGCGCAGAGCCCTGCCGAAAAGACCAAGCGCGCACAACAGTATGCCGGTTGCCTCAAACTAGCAGAATCCAATCCCAACGTGGTCTGCAAGGAAAATTAAGTGAAGCAAGTCTGGCGAACCACACCCACCACCCTCTCATCTACGAAATAAAGAGTGTGTTCAGCCAGTTCATCCTGGCCGAAGCCTCTGGCATCCACAACTGAACCTTTCCGATGTCGTGCGCAAGCAGCATTCTAAGGTACGCTGACATTAAGAACAAGGCTCGTCGGTTAGTTTGCAAATCACGTCTGGAGTCTGTTGAAATTGGTAGCAGTATCGGGACAGAAAACAACCGGAGCGACGGCGTGAACCGCCCTTGGTATCGGGTCTTCTGGGTTTTCGAGGTAGTAGCAATTCTTGTTGTCGTTTTCGTCTTAACCGTACCGATCCAGGACTACGCGCTTAGGGAGTTCAATAAATGGTATTCGCATCCCTCCCCAGAGACGCTGAAGGCCTTCCAGGAGAAGCGGCAAGAAGAGTTCCGATTGCGCCTGACCATAGCGGACCCATTTGGTGCCGCAGCACTACTACTGGCCTTCCCGCTAGTCAGATTCCGCTCAAAATCGAGAAAGTCAAACTAATCCACCACCAAAACGACTGATATACGTCAACCATTCGACCTTCTAACACCAACAAATAAGAACATTCCTTTCTCGCGGGTAATTCTCGCACCCGGCGTGGGCGTGTCAAGGCTCGACACCCGTTTCGCGGCGCACTTCGTGCGGCCTTGACACGCCCACTTATGCCGGGCGCGCCTCTCCCGCCATGAAAGAAATGTCTTCTCATCGCCCTCATGGGCGCAAAAGACGATTGACAGCGGGCGCCCTTCTCATAGAAGGGTCTCCCGCTTCGCTCCGATAAACGCAAACTGCGCGCCCTTGACAGCGCGGACGGCCAGGCGCGCCGCCAGGAAGGGCATTTGCTTTTTATGCCCCGCTCTCTACGGTGCCTCTGAGAAGCAAAAACAAAACCAACGAAAGGAGTTTTTCCAATGCAACAACTCAGCAAACAACCTGCTTTCAACTTCGGCCAGATCGTCGCAACACCGGGCACTTTGGCCGCGCTGAAGAAGGCCGGACAACAGCCGGCCGAATTCCTCACGCGCCATGTCAACCGCGAGTGATTTGTCCGACGAGGACCGTAAGGAAAACGACTACAGCCTAGAGCACGGGTTCCGGCTCTTGAGCGCCTACCGCACACACGCTGGCGACAAGTTGTGGATTATCACGGAATCGGACCGTTCTGTAACCATTTATGTAGAATCTGATGCAAGTTATTTCGCGGGGCACTCTACTTGAGTAAATGAGTGAGGAGGCAGGTTTATGGTTAGGGCTGTCCCGGAGTTGATGGCCGCGTGTCAATGACAGGTGGGTTTCAGTTCGATCGCTTTGGCAAAGCATTCTTTCTGCTTCTTGGCTTTTGTTGGATCGCTGCTGAGGCGATATGAGAGCAGCGTCCTTCCCCTACCGTCCACCGAACTCTCCTGCTTTTCAACCTCTCCCAAACAGATGAGTGCCTTGAGCGGGCCCTGCTGGTTAGACACGTCGCTTAGGAGGTCATCTGCGTATTGATTTAGCCTGATCTTCAAGAGTTCATGGCCAACGTCATCGTGCTCAGTAGCGGCACACTGCACATCGATAGTTGTCGCCACATCGCTACCGTTTTTTAGTATCAGAAAGGCCTCTCCAGTCGTGCCTATAGGCTTGCAGAACTGCGGCAGTCCCAAGTCCAGTAGTTCCCGTTTCAGATCCAACGAGCGAAGCTCTCTGGTGCCTACCGCGAATGGAATCCTGCAGAAGTATTCCCCTTGGCCACCATTCTGCGTAGCGTGTTGCGGAATGTAAGTGATCTGGCACCGGTAGGCCGC